>Ga0335077_10000102_pt1 | contig 83080 bp, 73 predicted proteins | sample Lox_Sample_31_FD_207151 | JGI IMG/M metagenome (GOLD analysis project Ga0335077, IMG submission 207151) | Soil microbial communities from Loxahatchee National Wildlife Refuge, Florida, United States - Lox_Sample_3.1 | ecosystem: Environmental > Terrestrial > Soil > Wetlands | place: USA... | reverse complement strand
CTCCCGGACACCGGCAGGGGCACGATCTTTCGTCAGGGCTCAAAACCCGGGAAGCACCAGTGCTCACCAGCCGGCGGCCACTCCACCCAGAGTCTGCCGGATAGCAGTCTCTCTAACACTCATTAGGTAAGGACCATGTCCGCCGCGACCGCACCCGCATCTCCCCGCCTGGGCCGTCTGGTCCGGCAGTCGTTCGCCGCGATGACCCGCCAGGAGCGGGCCAGGGTGCTGGTGATGTACGGCGTGATCGCCGGCCTGCACGTGCTCGGCTTCTTTATCCTCTTCGTGTTCGTGGTGCCGTCCCACTACCAGGGACTGGGGATCGGGGTGTGCATCCTCGCCTACACCCTGGGCCTGCGGCACGCGTTCGACGCGGACCACATCTCCGCGATCGACAACACCACCCGCAAGGTGATCAGCGAGCGGCAGGGCACCGGCCAGCCGCGCCCGTTCGGGTTCGGGTTCTTCTTCTCCCTGGGGCACTCCACCGTCGTGGTCGCCATCGGAACCGGCATCGTCGTCGCCGAGAAGACCGTGTTCTCGGCGGTGGCCCACAGCGGCTCGGGGCTGGAGCGGTTCGGGAGCCTGTTCGGCACCGTGGTCTCGGCGGCTTTCCTGCTGCTGATCGCGCTGCTGAACCTGGTCATCCTGGCCGGGATCATGCGGATCTTCGCCTCGATGCGCCGCGGCGAGTACGACGAGGCCGAGCTCGAACGCCAGCTGGCCAGCCGCGGGCTCTTCTCCCGGTTCTTCAGCCGCTGGATCAGCATTATCACCAGGGAATGGCAGCTGTACCCGGTGGGCGTCCTGTTCGGCCTGGGCTTCGACACGGCCACCGAGGTGGCCCTGCTGGCCACCACCGCGGTGCTGGCCTCCCAGCACATTCCCTGGTACGCGATCATCTGCCTGCCGGTCCTGTTCACCGCGGGCATGACAGTCATGGACACCACCGACGGGCTGTTCATGAACCTGGCCTACGGCTGGGCCTTCTTCAACCCGGTCCGCAAGGTGTACTACAACCTGGCCATCACCGGACTATCGGTGGCGATATGCCTGGTCATCGGCGGCATCGAGGCCCTCGGCCTGCTACCCCGGGAGATGCGGGGACTCAGCCAGGACCACGGCTTCTGGGACCTGATTGCCCACTTCAACATCAACACCGCCGGATTCGTCATTGTTGGCCTGTTCATCGTGACCTGGCTGGCCGCCCTGCTGGTCTGGCGCTTCGGCCGGATCGAAGAAAAATGGGCCGCCAGCGTGCAGCCCGTCCCGGTGGAGCGACCGGCCCCGATCACAGGGAACAACCGGCGCCAACCGGCCGGGGTCCAGGGCCGGTGATGAGCTCAATTTTCCCCGGCAGCCTCTGGCCCGAGCCGGCGAACACACCTATGCCGGGCCGACCTCCGCCTGGTAACGCAGCGCGCCGGCGCGCACAGCGGCATGCACCGCACGGGCGATCCGTGCCCCCCACAGCGACCGCGGCCCGGCGAAGTCCTCGGGATCGCCCGCCACCGGGGCAGCCACGCAGATGGCGTCCGACGCGGTACCGGTCGCGCGGAATCCCGCCTCCAGCACAGCCTGGGTCTTGGCCTCGGTGGCGGTCATGACCGCGTTGACGTAGGCCGCGTCGCGCAGCGGCACGGGAACCGAGACGATGATGTTGATGGTGCCCGGCCGCCAGGGCGTCGCCCGCTCGCCATCGGCCACGCCAGGCGGCGCCGCGGCCCAGGCCGGGACGCGCAACCCGACCGTGGCCGCGGCATGCACCCCTTCGTCCCCACACAGCACGGCGCTGGCCACGCTGGCCGCGGTGAGCAGCCCGACACCCTCCCCCGCCAGGCCAAGGCCGGCCGCCAGCTCAGCGACATGCGCGGCCGGGTCCATGCGGCTGTAGGAGGCCGGCACCTGGGCGTTGAGCACCCACTCCCGCGGCCCGATGCCGCCGCCCGCCACGCCGCTGGAAATCATCCGGCAACCCGGCCCCGGACACCACACCGCCACCGGCAGCCGCATCCCGTCCTGGCGATGCCAGCGCACCTCCAACTGCATGGGCACAGAACACTACTACCGGTCCCCGGCCGGCAGCCCAGGCCGGCGAAGTGGCGGCTCTTCGCGCTTACCGCGGTGCACCGGACCGGCGCGAACTCAGGCAGGCGGCAGCACCCCCTGAAGCTCTCTCCGGGAGTTGATGCCGAGCTTTTCGAACACCTTGTGCAGATGCCATTCGACTGTGCGCGGACTGATGAACAGTCGTGCTCCGATCTCCAGGTTCGACAGCCGCTCACCGGCGAGCCGCGCGATCTGCGTCTCATGGGGCGTTAGATCGCTGGACGTCTCGACCGTCCGCTTGCGGACCGTCTCGCCCGTCGCCACCAGCTCGCGGCGGGCACGCTCCTCAAATGCCTCCATGCCTATCGCACCGAACATCTCGTGGGCCATGCGAAGCTGAGCGCGTGCGTCCATGCGCCGACCCTCCCGGCGCAGCCATTCGCCGTACAGCAGGTGTGCACGGCCGAGTTCCGGACGCAACCGTGTGCGTCCTAGCCGCTCGATCGCTTCGCGGTAGAGGCGCTCGGCCTCCCCGCCCCTGCATAGCAGGGCCCGCGACCGGGCCGCGACTCCTGACCCCCAATTGGTGCCAGCTGCGCTCGTGTCCTCCGTGAGGCGCTGCAGGGCACTGGCGCCGAGTTCGGCTTCACCGCTCCGGCTGGCCGCCTCGATCAGCTCGGCCAGCGCCCAGCTGGATATGAACAGCTGAGGTGTGTCGTCGCTCGCCCGCTGGGCGACGGCCAGCGCCTGCTCGTAACGTCCGAGCCCGTTGAACAGGATCGCCTTTACGAACTCCCCCCACTGCACGCCGAACCCTTGGCCCACCGCAGCGGCAGCGTTGATCGCGGGCTCGAGCAGCTCCGAGCCGTCAGCTTCGCGGCCCCGGAGAGCGGCGAGCAGCATCGCTCCGTAGGGCGCGATACCGATCCCGGTCGCCTCGGTGATCGCTTCAGCCTCCGCCGTTGCTGCCGCAGCGCTCGTGAACTCGCCCGACCACACGTCGATTACAGCCTGCGTGATCAGCCCCATGGGCACCCGGGCCAGCGCTCCCGCATCGCGGGCGAGCTGCAGCTGACGGGCGTTGATCGCGTGCCAGCCCTCGTCATCCCACAACACGTAGGACGGAACAGGCGGCAACCAGGTCCAGCGAAAGCGGTTCTCGGGCCGATCGTCTGTCGCGGCAAAGGCCTCCGAGGCGCGCCTCAGTGCTGACGCCGCTGCGGTGCGTCCTTCGGTGATCAGCAGCGCGAGTGCGTCCAGCAGCAGATCCGACGGATGAGGAGCATGCGCCGGCCCAGGAGCCGCCCGGGCGGCACGGGAGACCTCGAGCAGACCGCCCGCCGCGGCCAGATGTCCGGCGAACATCGCCGCTCCCCAAGCATCCAGATAGGTCTCTCGGGCCAGCTCCGGATCGAGCCGCTCCAGCCGTCTGGCTGCGCTCACCAGTAGTGGCGGCGCGTCGCTTCCGATATTCGAGGAGAACGCGATCTGCGCACGCAGCAGATCCGCCCGGGCACGCTGGAGCTCGTCCGGCGATCCCGCCTCCGCGATCAACAGCATCCTCAGCGCGATGTCGAACGTGCCGGCATACAGATTCGCGCGGGCGGCGGCGAGCGCGCGGTCCACTCGGCGCCCGGGATCACCCGTCAAGGCGACGGACCGTTGCAGAAATGCCGCCGCCATGATCAGCCCACCGCGCGCCTGCGCCCGGCCTGCGGAGTGCTCAAGCTCCGACGCGATCTCCTCATCGGGCCCAGTCGCCGCCGCGGCCAGGTGCCAGGCGCGGCGGTCTGGATCGATCTGGCGGTCAGTCACACCTGCGAGCGCCAGATGCACCGCCCGGCGATCCTCTGCTGCCGCCGACCGGTACACCGCCGAGCGGACCAGCGGATGGCGGAACGTGACCTGCTCTCCGAAGGTCAGCAGTCCGCCTGTCTCGGTGTCGATCGTCGCCGCGGCGGAGATCCCGAGCCGCTCGGCCGCGCGCCACACCAGCAGCGGATCGCCTACCGGCTCGGCGGCCGCGAGCAACAGCAATCGCTGCGTCTCATCGGGCAGGGCCTTGAGCCGCCGAGCGAAGCTCTCCTCGATCCGCCCCGAAAGAGCCTGAGCACCCAGCAACCCGAAACCGCCCGCCAGTTGCGCTGCTGTCAACCCCCGCGGCAGCTCCAGCAAGGCCAGCGGATTCCCTCCCGTCTCGGCCACGATCCGGTCCCGGACTTGGTCGCCGAGCGGAAACCGAACCGCCGAGTTCAGCAGGGCACGGGCGTCTTCGGTACCCAACCCGCGCACTTCCAGCTCCGGAAGCCCCCGCAGCGCCTCCCCGACCACGCGCGCGCCGAACACGAGCCCGACACGTTCGGCAAGCAACCGCCGCGCCGCAAACGCGAGCGTGAGCGCCGACGCCCGGTCAAGCCACTGGGCGTCATCCACGACACACAACAGGGGGCGTTCTCCCGCGGTCTCCGAGAGCAGGCTCAATACCGCCAGCCCGACCAGGAATCGATCAGGCGCGGGACCCTGGGTGAGCCCGAACACGATCTCGAGGGCCTCGCGCTGCGGAGCCGGAAGCCGCTCTAGGCGATCGAGCATCGGCGCGCAGAGCTGATGAAGACTTGCGAACGCCAGCTCCATCTCGGACTCGACGCCGATCGCCTGCACTACGGTCAGGTCTGGCGCCGCCCCGACCAGATACGCCAGCAGCGCTGACTTACCGATGCCGGCCTCACCGCGGACCACCAGCACGCGACTCTCACCCTGGCGCACGGCCGCGACCAGAGCGTCAAACGCAGCGCACTCGCTTCGACGCCCGCGCAGGCTCGCCGGCTCAGCCCCGCCGAGATGACCGGCACCCATGATGTCCCACACCCTAAACCCACCCCAGCAGCACGCCTGAGGTCAAGGACCGAGGCGCGGCGCCGTCGAGAGCGAGAATGTGGAGACCCAGTTTTGGTACGACGGCATGGCACGGTCGCTTCATCCTGCCGGGACAGTCCGGCGATCGCTAACTAGCCGATCTATGACTCGTCGAGGCACGTCGAGTCACGTCACAGGCCTGAGGGCACACAGGCCGAGCGCGCCATGGGCCACTGATCTCGCAGATCTACGACAGCGGTTAAGTCTCCGGAAGCTTCACACCCGGGGGTGGCGGCCCTGTCCAGGAGAATTCCGGTGGGCGTGACCAGTCGAGAGCGCCGCTGAAGTCGACCTTGGCGCCGGAGAACTCGGCGTCGCTGAAGTCGACCGGGCTGCTGGAGAACTTGGCGCCATCGAAGCCGGTGGTGCCGCCAGAGAACTTGGCGCGATGGAAGCGAACCTTGCCCCCGCAGAGGTCGGCCTTGCGGAAGCTGACCCAGCCGCCGGAGAACTCGGCGCGGTCGAAGCGGACAGGGCCGCCAGAGAACTTTGCACCTCCGAAGAAAACTATGCCGCCGGAGAACTTGACGCCGTCAAAGCGGACCTCGCCGCCGGAGAACTTGGCTCCGTCAAAGACCGCCAGGCCGCGAGAGAATACGGCCTTGCGGAAGTCGCCGCCATCAAAGACAACGCCCCTGAAATCGAAGTTCAGGCCTTGCCAGGACACCCCCGCGTCCCCTCTGAGGTGTTCGGCAATCACCCGGGTGACGGTATGGCGAACCTCGCGGCTGCCCTGAAAGGCAAGCCGCTCCGACTCGGGGGCATCCTGGCCTGGATCGGGCTGGTAGGGCAGGCGCAGGTAGGCGCACAGCACATCGACGCAGGTCTGCCTGTTCTTCACCCAGTCATCGGCCAGGCCCGCCATGGCATACACCCCAGCTAGCCGGACGGCCGCTGACTCCTCGCTGCCCAGTTGGTCGGCCGCTGTGGCGAACCGCTCATTCAACGTCGGGGTGCGCTGCTCTGCTAGCGTGCTGCCGGTAACGCTCCTGGTTGTCCAGAAGCCGGCCACCGCGACCACCACCGTCCCCACGACGGCAATGAGTGCTGCCTCGACGGTGGGACTCACAGGTGGCAGGCTAGCCCGCTGAGCGTCGGCCACCTAGGGGGTTGGCAGCTCCGCGAAGACGGCGGGGCCATGTACCGTCGGGACTGTTCGGTGGTAGCCAGTGACCGCCCTACTGTGGCCAACCTTGGTGGTCAACGCCAGGTTTCAAGATCGCTCCGGCTACGTTTTGGCTGGTGGGCGCAACTGGGTTCGAACCAGTGACCCCTCGCTTGTAAGGCGAGTGCTCTACCACTGAGCTATGCGCCCGCGCCAGCCCGGACCAGCGGCCGTCCCTCAGCGTACCGGTTTCCCGCCCGCGGCGAGATGAGCGGCCGCCAGCTGGGCCACCGCGTCGCTCACCGCGAGCCGGTTGCGCAGCCGTTCCAGCCTCATCTCCATGGCTGCCCCGTGCACCCCGTCCGCCAGGGCCTGCTCGAAGTGGATGGCCCCGGTGTAGGCCGCGCCGAACCGGATCGCGGGCAGCAGCAGGTCCCGCTCCGCCGGCGACAGCACCCGCCAGCGGTTGTAGCCCGCGGCCACCGCCGCGATCCGCCCCCCGTCCGGCTGGACGTTCCAGGCCGCGGTGACGGCGCCGGCCGGGACCGCGTGCAGCAGGGACTCGAGCAGGCAGTTCCCCAGATCCAGCACCGGGAGCCCGAGACCACCGCAGTCCCAGTCGATCAGGGTGATGCGCCCCGGGCCGGTCTGCACCGCGTTGGCCGCCCACGCGTCGCCGTGCACCAGCCCGCGCGGCAGGCCGGCCAGGTGCTCCCGGACGGCCCGCACCGTCTCGCGGAACCGGTCATACATCTCCTGCCAGCCGGGCGGGACCAGCGCGGCGACCCGGTCCAGCCGGGCCTGCGTGACCGGAATGGCCTCCTCCGGGTCCCACCTGGCCGACCCGGGACCTGGCTGCTCCGCCGGACCATCCCGGTCCGGGCCGAGTGAGTGCAGCCGGCCCAGGGCGGCCCCCAGCATGCCCAACTGCCCGGCGGACGGCCCGAGCACCGGCCCCTCCACATAACTGGTGGCCAGGGTGAGCCACGCCCCGGCCAGCCCCACCGGGTCACCGGACCGGGTACGGATCAGCCGGGGTGCCTGGTACCCACGCCGCTCCAGGTAGTCCAGGGTGGCGGCCGAGCCCATCAGCCAGTTGAGGGGCGTTGTGCGGGAAGTTCGCCGGAACCAGACGGGCACTGGCGCGTCCGCGCGCCAGGCGCGCACGGCCAGGCGCTGCCCGTCGGACCCGGTCACCAGGTAGCTCACGCTGCCGCTGTGCACCGACCCGGCCAGCCGCAGGAAGCTGCCCGGGTCGATGCCGCGCTGGTAGTACTCGCGGACGATGCGCCCTGTCACCGCGGCATCGCCCACCGGCTGGCGTTCTTGCTCAGCTGGAATCGGCACCGGTCCAGGGTGTGCTCTGGCTGACCAGGCTGCGGCCTAGTACCCGGTCCAGCGCCTGGGCGACCTCTTCGGACAGGCCGGGGCTCGGGCTGGCCTGAGCGGGCGTCTGGGCGTCGCCCGGCCCAGCCGACGGCGGCACGATCGCCCCGCAGTCCCGGCACTCCACCTCGCCGAGCCGCCGGACCAGGTGCACACTGGCACACTGCGGGCAGCAGGCCAGGTCGGACGTCCAGTCCTCAGTGGCCTGGCAGCGCGGGCAGATAAGCACCTGGCTGTCCCGCCGCACCCCGCGTTTCCACGGGCTCTGCCCGCGGCTGGGGTCGGTCTGCCGAACGCCGCATCGATAGCAGGGCATCCTTGGCTGCTTTCGATCCTCTCCGGGGCTGGCACTCCGCTGCGCGGGCCGTGCCCTGGGCAAGACTCAGCTCAGTTCGGCGAGCACCTTCTGGTACTCGGCGATGTCCCGAGCCTGGGGAATCGGGTTCACCACTTTCCACCGGACCACGCCGGTCTTGTCAATGATGAACGTGCCGCGTGTCGCCACGCCCTTGTCCTCGTCGAATACACCGTAAAGCCTGGCCACCGCGCCGTGCGGCCAGAAGTCGGACAGCAGCCCGAAGCTGAAGTGGTCCCGGTCGGCCCAGGTCCGCAGCACGAACGTGGAGTCCACCGAGACGGTCAGCAGGACCGCGTCGTCCCTGGTGACTTCGGGGAAGTCATCGCGCAGCGCGGACAGTTCGCCGGTGCACACCCGGCTGAACGCGAACGGGTAGAAGACCAGCACCACGTTCTTCTCGCCCTGAAAATCGGACAGCCGCACTGGGCTGCCGTGCTGATCCTTCAGCTCGAAGTCCGGGGCCTGCTGGCCAACCTCAACTGCCATGGACTGGTTCCTTTCCAGCTGCGGATGAACCAAGTCTGCCACCCCGCCCCGCGTGCCCACGCGCCTTGGTGCAACCGTCATCAGAGCGCAACAGGCTGGCCGCTCAGCGGCGGGCCTTGCGGGCGACCAGGCGGGTGCCGAGCCAGTCCCGCGCCGCGCTCACGCTCGACGTCTGGGACAGCCCCGCCGTGGGCGCGGACTCCCCGATATCGCTTGGCTCCACGTGCCCGGGCCGCCCGGCCTTCGGCGTGAGCAGCCAGATGTACCCACCGTCGGCCAGCGGTGTCAGCGCATCCATCAGCGCGTCCACAAGGTCGCCGTCCCCGTCCCGCCACCAGAGCATGACCACGTCGACCACGTCGTCGTAGTCCTCATCGACGAGTTCCACGTCTTGCAGGCTGGCGATCGCCTCGCGCAACTGCTCGTCACAGTCGTCGTCATAGCCGAGCTCCTGCACCACCTGACCCGGCTTGATGCCGAGCCTCTCGGCCAGGCCGGGCTGATCCTGCGCCTGGCGCGCGGTCGCGCTCACTGACGTCCTCCTCTAATCCCTTCCCGGGTCCCGCATCCGCTCCGGCCCGCCGCCGTACATCCAGCCGCAGTTCGCCGCCGTGCGCCGGTGCGCTGACCACGTAGGCACCACTTGCTGGGACAGTTCACACTGGGTCGGCCCCCCGCGCAAGTGCCAAATGCCCCTGGAAGCGAAAACCATGTCACAGTTTGATCTTCCCCGCCCGGTGGTGCCGCTACCCGAGGAAGGAAAGTCTTATCTGCCTGTCCGGATTATCCACGTTAAGATCTATTAGGGCGATTGATTGCCAGGTACCCAGGGCCAGCCGCCCGCCGATAACCGGGACCATGAGGAACGGGGCGACCAGGGCGGGCAGGACATGGGTCCGGCCGTGCCCGCGCGATCCGTGCGCGTGCGTCCAGCGATCATCCGCGGGCAGCAGCCGGTCGAGCGTGGCCAGCAGGTCCGCATCGCTGCCTGAGCCAAGTTCCAGCAGGGCCAGGCCGGCCGTGGCGTGCGGCACGAACACGTGCAGCAGCCCGTCACCGCCCGCTCCCTCCGCGGCCAGGAATTCCGCACACTCGCCGGTTATATCCCGCACGGTTTCCCGCGCTCCGGTCCGTACCCGCACGATAGTGGTCTTCATACCGAACGAATGTGGCGGGGCAGTCGCCGCTGCGCAAGTACGCCGGGCAGGTGGCGCGGCTACTTCTTAGGCTCAGCGGAGGCGGCCTTCTTAGCCTTCGGCTTCGGCTCGACCACGGCATCTGGACCCGGATAGCACAGCCCGGTGTGCCCGTCGTCGAAACGCACCAGGTACGGCGGCCCGCCGGCCGCGCCGTGCACCTCGACGATCTCGCCCATTTTGTCCGGGTGGCCAACCATGTTGCCGTGAACGTGCAGTCGGTCACCCACAGTTGCCTGCATGCCAGCACCTCCTCGTGCCCGTTAGCCCCGGTTACAGCCAGCACATAGGCTGGACATGCGCCGGAGCGCCCACGCTCACCGTGTACCCCAGACTGGCACCGGGGCATCATCGGCGCCAGGGGCAGACGTCCCGCCCCTGACGTCATCGGTCCCGCGTCAGTTACCCCTTGGTAGGCGGGTGCGCTTCGGGGGTACAGGCCTCAGAATTGGTCTGGACCAACCCTGCACAGCCGGGCGGTGACCAGCCACCCGGACAATGCGGACATGGCGGCCAACAGCCGCCCGACCTGCGAAGGCGAGGAAACCCCGTGGCTGCCGGACGCCAGCGTTTCTCGATCATCAGCGACGGGCTGCCCACCCAGCTGCCGGACATCGATCCGGACGAGACCCGGGACTGGGTCGATTCGTTCGACAGCGTGGTGCGCACCCGCGGCCGGTCCCGGGCCCGGTACGTGATGCTCCGCCTGCTGGAGCGGGCGCGTGAGCAGCAGGTCGGCGTGCCCGGCCTGCGCAGCACCGACTACATCAACACGATCCCGCCCGAGCGCGAGCCGTGGTTCCCCGGCGACGAGTACGTAGAGCGGCGGATCCGGGCCTACATCCGGTGGAACGCGGCCGTGATGGTGTCCCGGGCCAACCGGCCCGGCCTCGGCGTGGGCGGGCACATCGCCACCTACGCCTCGGCGGCCAGCCTGTACGAGGTCGGCTTCAACCACTTCTTCCACGGCAAGGATCACGGCGAGTCCGGCGACCAGGTGTTCTTCCAGGGCCACGCGGCCCCCGGCATCTACGCCCGCGCGTTCCTGGAGGGACGGCTCAGCCAGCATCAGCTGGACGGGTTCCGCCAGGAGCTGTCCCACCCGGGCGGTGGGCTGCCGTCCTACCCGCACCCGCGGCTGATGCCGGACTTCTGGGAGTTCCCCACGGTGTCCATGGGCCTCGGCCCGATCAACGCCATCTACCAGGCCCGGTTCAACCAGTACCTGCTGGCCCGGGAGATCAAGGACACCAGCCGGTCGCACGTGTGGGCGTTCCTTGGTGACGGCGAGATGGACGAGCCGGAGGCGCTCGGCGCGATCGGCCTGGCCGCCCGCGAGGAGCTCGACAACCTCACCTTCGTGATCAACTGCAACCTGCAGCGGCTGGACGGGCCGGTGCGCGGCAACGGGAAGATCATCCAGGAGCTGGAGGCGTTCTTCCGCGGCGCCGGCTGGAACGTGATCAAGGTCATCTGGGGCCGGGAGTGGGACCCGCTGCTGGCCAAGGACGTGGACGGCGTGCTGGTCAACAAGATGAACAACACGCCGGACGGGCAGTTCCAGACCTACTCGGTGGAGCCGGGCTCGTACACCCGGGAGCACTTCTTCGGCACCGACCCCCGGCTGCGCGCCATGGTCGAGCATCTGTCCGACGACGAACTGCGGAACCTGTCCCGCGGCGGTCATGACTACCGCAAGGTGTACGCCGCGTTCAAGGCGGCGGTGGAGCACGTCGGCCAGCCCACCGTGATCCTGGCCCACACCATCAAGGGCTGGACTCTCGGCCCGGACTTCGAGGCGCGCAACGCCACGCACCAGATGAAGAAGCTCACCGTGGCCGAGCTGAAGGAGTTCCGCGACCGGCTGTACCTGGAGATCCCGGACGCCGCCCTGGAAGCGGCGCTGCCGCCGTATTACCACCCGGGCGAGGAGTCCGACGAGATCCAGTACATGCGCGAGCGGCGCGCCGCGCTGGGCGGCTACCTGCCCAAGCGGGTGGTCCGCGGCAAGCCGCTCAAGCTGCCCGGCGACCCGGTGTACGCCGAGCTCAGGCGGGGTTCCGGCAAGCAGCCGGTCGCCACCACGATGGCGTTCGTCCGGCTGCTCAAGGACCTGATCAAGGACCCGGAGATTGGCACCCGGTTCGTGCCGGTCATCCCGGACGAGGCCCGCACGTTCGGCATGGACTCGCTGTTCCCCACGGCCAAGATCTACTCCCCGCACGGCCAGACCTACGAGGCGGTGGACCGGGCACTGCTGCTGTCCTACAAGGAGTCCGAGCGCGGCCAGATCCTGCACGAGGGCATCAGCGAGGCCGGCGCGATGGGCTCGGTGATCGCCGCCGGGACGTCGTACGCCACGCACGGCGCGCCGATGATCCCGGTGTACGTGTTCTACTCGATGTTCGGCTGGCAGCGCACTGGCGACGAGATGTGGGCCCTCGGCGACCAGCTCGGCCGCGGCTTCCTGCTCGGCGCCACGGCCGGCCGGACCACGCTCACCGGGGAGGGCCTGCAGCACAACGACGGCCACTCGGTGCTGCTGGCCTCGGTCAGCCCGGCCTGCGTGGCCTATGACGCGGCGTGGGCCTACGAGCTGGCCTACATCGTCAAGGACGGGCTGCGCCGGATGTACGGGCCGACCGAGGGCCACCCGGATGGCGAGGACATCTTCTACTACCTGACCGTGTACAACGAGCCGTACCAGCAGCCGGGCGAGCCGGCCGACTACCCGGGCGGCAGCACGGCCCTGGAGCAGGGCGTGCTGCGCGGGCTGTACCGGTACGCGCCCGCGCCCGCCCCGGCTGGCGAGCCCGGGGAGTCCGGGGACGCAGCCGAGCACCCACGGGCGCAGGTCCTGGCCTCGGGCGTGGCCATGCGCTGGGCGCTGGAGGCCCAGCGCCTGCTGGCCGAGGACTGGGGCGTGGCGGCCGACGTGTGGTCGGCCACCTCCTGGACGCAGCTCCGCCGCAACGCGCTGTGCTGCGAGGAGTGGAACATGCTGCACCCGGACGCGGAACCGCAGGTGCCCTACCTCACCCAGGCCCTGGACGGGCAGCCGGGGCCGGTGGTGGCGGTCAGTGACTGGATCCGGGCCGTGCCGGACCAGATCGCCCGCTGGGTGCCCGCCCCGTTCAGCTCCCTGGGCACCGACGGTTACGGGTTCTCTGACACCCGCGCCGCGGCCCGCCGGTTCTTCCACGTGGACGCGGAGTCCATCACCCTGGCCGTGCTGAGCCAGCTGGCCCGGCGCGGCGAGGTGAAGCCGGAGGCGCTCAGCCAGGCCATCGAGAAGTACGGGCTGGACGTTCCGGTCAGCACGGCCCTGGCCAAGGACAGCTGAGCCGGTCAACGGACCGTAAAGCCGGTGCTCCGCCGGCGGCGGGGCCCGGGCGCTGCGGCGCCCGGGCCCCGTTCCCGGCCGGGTCCCGGTCCGCCCAGGCCAGCTCCTGGAGCGGCGGGCGGACCGGTGCCGGCCGATCATGTGCAGCACGTTCCTTCGTAGCTTGGCGGCGCCCTTACCACGTAATGAGTTGGTAAGGACTGGCCTCGTCCGTTTGGACACATTTCGGTCACGGAGGGTCTAGCGTGGCCGTCCGAGAGAACCTCGGAGCGGACACGGAGGCAAGTAGATGCAGTTCAGGCGTGGTGCTCCATGGCAGCGTCGGGACCGGACCCGGCCGGTGCTGATCGCGACCCTGGTCGCCATCCCGCTTGCGGTGGGCGTCATCGCTGGCGTGAAGGTCGCTGATCCGGGCCAGGGCGGCGCCGTCGCCCTGTCGGCGAACCGGTTCGGCATCGGGCATCACCGTCATCATCACCACCACCACCAGGGTGGCGGGCCCGGCGCAGGCGGCGGGGCCGGCCAGGGCGGCGGGATGAACATGAACCAGACGCCGGCCCAGGCGGCTCAGTCGATGAACTGCACCCTCCAGGTGCCAGCCCACCCGCTCAGCGCCCGGGGCCTGGCCACCCCGTACGTGCTCGGCGACGGCTGCCAGATGTCCAATGCCGACCTGGAGGCGTTCGTCGAGGCGGACATCATCAACCCGCGGACCGGGCACATCCGGGTCTACAACCCGCTGGTGATCACCCAGGGCACCCAGCCGGCCGCCCGGCCGGTGCTGCCCCGGGTCCCCCCGGGTGACGTGGTCGGCATCATGTTCGGCTTCAACGGCGACAACCTGATGCTCACCAGCACCGGCAACTCGCTGCAGCAGGGCAACTGCGTCAACGGCCTGGGCCAGTCGCTGTTCACCCAGGTCGCGTACTGCAACAGCCCGGCGTTCTACGCCGCGGCCAACCGGGACATCGCCCGTGGCCTGCTCAGGATCCCGGCGCTGGCCACCGGCAACGACGGCCAGCCCTGCCCGACCACGCGCGGCTTCGCGGTGGTGGACCAGGACCAGAGCGACAACGTGGTGACCACCTACCTGGTGACCCCGGGCGGCCAGACCGCCCAGGACTCGCCGGCCAACGCCACCGGGCTGGGCGGGGCCACGCCGATCAACAACGGCAGTGACAACGCGCTGGTCAACAAGTTCATGGACCCGGCCCTCGGCTGCACCCCGTACGAATTCCGGGACCGGACCGCGGCCAGCGGGATGTCCGGCTCGCAGATCACGGACGAACTGCTGGCCGCGGCCGACCAGGCCGCGCCGGTCGCCCTGGTCCCGCTGAACGACCCGATGACCCAGGTGGACGGGGCCAGCAGCGTGGCCAAGACCAACCTGTACCGGGCCGGTGTGGACCAGCCGGCGGTGACCGGGGCCCAGGACGCGGACACCCCCGCGAACTACTGCCAGGACATGATGCAGACCGGGATGGCCCGCACCGCCCTGGACGAGAAGCAGTTCAGCAGCTTCGCCTCGCCGGTGCCGGCCACCGGCAGCAACCTGTTCACGTTCATGGCCGCGCGGCTGTCCGCCTCATTCCAGAACCTGGGCTGCGGCGCCCTGCTCAATGCGCCTGACCCGGTCAAGCTGACCCTGGACGACAACGGGGTGGCGATCGCGGCCAGCTTCACGCCGCTGGCCATCGGCACCCTGCCCGGTGGGGTGGCGGCCACGGCCACGCCGACCGCGACGCCGGCGGACCCGGCTTCGGGTACCGCCACCCCCACGGCGACCCCGGCGCCAACGGGCACGCCCACGGCTACCCCGACCCCGACCCCGACCCCGACCGGCACCCAGGGCGGCATGTAACAACCGGCACCTAGGGCGGCAGGTAACAACCGGCACCCAGGGCGGCAGGTAACAGCAGTCCCCCGGGCCTCAGCTTCCCCGCTGGCCCCGGTCCGGCCACCGCCGCACTTCGTGATCATGACTTAGGTGGTATTAGAACCCCACCTAGGCCATGATCACGAGGCGATTGGTGGAGCCCGGCCGGGGCCGGGGCGGGGGCCGGAGGGCGGCCGCCGGGTGCGGCCGCCGGGGGCCGCCGGCGGGGGCTGGGGGGCGGGGCGGGGTCCTGGGGCCGGGGGTCAGGTGCCGAGCTGGCTGGCCAGGTCGGTCAGGTCGGCGGCCACGCAGCTGTAGTCCCGGGCCGGGGCCAGGTTGTCCTGCTGCCGCGGCCCGCCCTCGGCCGGCCGGGGCACGAACGCCGTGGCCAGGCCGAGGTCAGCCGCCGCGCCCAGGTCGTCGTTGTGCGCCGCGACCAGCATCACCTCGGCCGGGTCCAGGCTGAGCAGCTCGGCGGCACCCAGGTAGGTCTGCGGATCAGGTTTGTACCGGCGGAACAGCTCCGCGCTCAGGATGAGATCCCACGGCAGGCCGGCCCGCTTGGCCATGTCCACCAGCAGGGCCACGTTCCCGTTGGAGAACGTGGCCACCACGTAGCGCCGCCGCAGCCGGTCCAGCCCGGGCACCGAGTCGGGCCACGGGTCGAGCCGGTGCCAGCTTGTGTTCAGCCAGTCCAGCTCCGCCCCGGGCAGGCCGGCCAGGCCGAACTCCCCGGCCAGCTCGCCGAGCACCCGGCGGTGCAGGTCATCCAGCTTGGTCCAGGGCAGCTTGCCGTCCCGGACCAGGTTCATGGCCGGCCGGTAACCAGCCCGCCACTGGTCGGCGAAGCGGGCCGCGTCGATCTCCACCCCGGCCCGCCCGGCTACCGCGGTCACATCGCGGATAACCCCGCCGCGCCAGTCCACCACCGTGCCGAACACGTCGAACACCAGCGCCTTAACCTGCGCCACCGCTGCGCCTCCTCCCGGCGGCCGGACGGCCACGCGGACGAGTGTCTCACCCCCGCCGCCCCGGCTGCGGCGGCTGGATAGGCCCGGGCACCGGCGGCACGTGGCACGCTGGGGACATGACGGCAGCGGACCAGGACCCTGGCCCCGGCGGCCCGCCGCCCGGCCGGGTCCGGGAGGAGACCGTCCAGCGGCTGGAACGGGCCATGGGCTCGCTCGGCACCGCCGCCATGGCGTCGATGGACGAGCGGCTGTCCTGGTTCCGGTCCATGTCCGCGGAGAACCGGTCCTGGATCGGCCTGGTCGCCCAGGCCGGCATCGCCGCGTTCGTGGACTGGATCAAGCACCCGAGGCGCGGCCGCCCGTCGGTGGCGGTCGAGGTGTTCGGCACCGCACCCCGGGAGCTGGCGCGCGCGGTCACCCTGCAGCAGGCGGTGGAGATGGTCCGGGTCACCATCGACGTGGTCGAGGCCCGGGTCGACGAGCTGGCCGCACCGGGCGGCGAGGCGGAGCTTCGCGAGGCGGTGCTCCGCTACACCCGGGAGATCGCGTTCGGCGCCGCGCAGGTCTACGCGCGGACCGCGGAAGCCCGGGGGGCCTGGGACGCCCGGCTGGAGGCCCTGGTCGTCGACTCGCTGGTCCGCGGCGAGATGGGCGAGGGCCTGCAGTCCTGGGCGTCGGCACTGAACTGGTCGCACGCGCCGGTGGCGGTGATCGTCGGCCACGCCGACGGCAGCGATCCGGAAGCGGTGATCGAGGAGCTGCGCGCGATCGTGCGGCGGTCCCGGCTCGACCTGCTGGCCGGGGTGCACGGCGACCGGCTGGTCGTGGTGCTGGGCGGCACGGCTGACCCGCTGACCCCGGCCGCCCACATCGCGGGCCGGTTCGGGGCCGGCCCGGTAGTGGTCGGCCCGCCCGTGCCCGACCTGCAGGCGGCCACGGAATCGGCCGCGGCCGCGCTGGCCGGCCAGCGGGCCGCGCCGGGCTGGCCGGATTCGCCGCGGCCGGTGCTGGCCACCGACCTGCTCCCGGAGCGGGCCCTGGACGGGGACGTGCGGGCCCGCGAGGAGCTGATCCGCGAGCTGTATGAGCCGCTGCGCCGGGGGGGCGCGGCCCTGCTCGAGACGGTCAGCACCTACCTGGAGCAAGGGTCCTCGCTGGAGGCCACGGCCCGGCTGCTGTTCGTGCATCCGAACACTGTCCGTTACCGGCTGCGCCGGGTTACCGAGCTGACCGGCCTCATCCCGTCCGAAGGACGGGCCGGTTTCACGCTGTGGGTCGCCATCGTGCTCGGGCATATCGCGCACAAGCGCACATAGTTTGTAGCTAACCACCAAGGTCCGGGGCCCAAACTTCGTACTCTTCTTCACCCATGTAGCGGACTTCTACAGTGCACTGTTGAAGGCATGCTGGTCATCACCGCCCCTGGCCAGGGCGCGCAGGCACCTGGCTTCCTCACCCCCTGGCTCGACGTGCCCGGTTTCGCCGGCCGGCTGGCCGCCTGGTCCGAGCTGGCCGGCATCGACCTGATGCGCTGCGGGACCACGGCGGACACCGACGAGATCCGGGATACCGCGGTGGCCCAGCCACTCCTGGTCGCGGCGGCGATCGCCGCGGCGGAGGCGCTGTTCGGCGGGCTGGACCAGGCCCAGGCCCAGCTCGGCGCGGTGGCCGGGCACAGCGTGGGCGAACTGGCCGCGGGCGCCATCGCTGGCGTGCTCAGCCCCGAGGACGCGATACGGCTGGTCCGGGTCCGCGGCCAGGCCATGGCCCGGGCCGCGGCCGAGCAGCCCACCGGGATGACCGCGGTGCTCGGCGGCGACGAGGCGGCCGTGCTCGACGCGATCGAGGCGTACGGGCTCACCCCGGCGAACGTCAACGGCTCCGGGCAGATCGTGGCGGCCGGGACGCTGGAGCAGCTGGAGAAGTTCGCCGCGAACCCGCCGGCTGGCGCCCGGCTGCGCCCGCTCCAGGTGGCCGGCGCGTTCCACACCCGGCACATGGCGCCCGCGGTGGACGCGCTGCGCCAGGCCGCGGCCACCGTGACGATCAGCGACCCGGCCATCCTGCTGCTGTCCAACCGGGACGGCTGTGCGGTGCGCTCTGGGGCGGACTGGCTGGAGCGGATCATCACCCAGGTGAGTGCGCCGGTCCGGTGGAACCTGTGCCTGCGCGAGATGGCCCGGCTGGGGGTGAGCGGGTTCATCGAGCTGCCACCGGCCGGTACGCTGACCGGGCTGGCCCGGCGCGCCCTGCCCGGGGTGGCCGTGACCGGCCTCAAGACGCCCAGCGACCTGGCCGCCGCGCGTACCCTGCTCGGCGAGCACGGCGCGGTTGACCCGTACCTGGGTGGGCAGGCTCCGGAATGGCGGCTGCTGGTGGCCCCGCTGGCGGGCACGTTCCGGACCGTGGCGGGTGACACGGAGCCGGTCGCGGCCGGGGCCATGGTCCCGACCGGGGCCGAGATCGGCCACGTCGAGCAGCGTGGCGGCCGGCACGCGATCACCCCGCCGTTCCCGGCCACGGTCATCGAGTGGCTGGTGGAGGATGGCGATCCGGTCAGCGCGGGCCAGCCGCTGATCCGGCTGCAGCCAGATCAGGCCGGCTGACTGAGCCGCCGCCGGCCGGCGGCCCGGGGCGGCAGCACCGCACCGGGTTGGCCGGCCACAGCACGGGCAGCTGGAACCACAACGGGCCACCGGAGCCCAGCACAGCCCAGCAAGCAGCACACCGGGTGGAACGGGAAAGGATCATCGTGATGCGACTCGCCGAGGGCACCCCGGGTGCCCGCATCCTGGCGTTCGGCGGGTACCAGCCGGCCAGGGTGGTCAGCAACGATGAACTGGCCCAGACCGTGGACACCACGGACGAGTGGATCCGCAGCCGGGTCGGCATCGCCAGCCGCCGGATCGCCGGGCCGGACGAGACCGTGACCGACATGGCCGTCGCGGCGGGCGGCAAGGCGCTGGCCGCCAGCGGCCTCGGCCCGGCCGACATCGACCTGGTGATCGTGGCCACCTGCACCCCCGAGGCGCCCATCCCGAACACGGCGGCCAGCGTGGCCACCCGGCTGGGCATCGTGGCCCCGGGCGCGTTCGACCTGAACGCGGCGTGCGCCGGGTTCTGCTACGCGCTCAGCACGGCCAGCGACGCGGTACGCGCGGGCACGTCCCGGCACGTGCTGGTCATCGGGGCCGAGAAGCTGTCCCAGTGGGTGGACTGGACCGACCGGTCGACCTGCATCATCTTCGCCGACGGTGCCGGGGCCGCCGTGGTCGGCCCGGTCCCGGAGGACGGGGCCGACGCCGACGCCGGCCCGGGAATAGGCCCGGTGGTCTGGGGCAGTGATGGCGGGATGGCCGACAAGATCTACATCAAGGACCGCAACTCGTTCATCTTCCAGGAAGGCCAGGCGGTGTTTCGGTGGGCCACCACCGCGCTGCACCCGGTGGCCAGGAAGGCGTGCGAGCGGGCCGGGGTCGACCCGTCCGAGCTGGCCGCGTTCGTCCCGCACCAGGCCAACCTGCGGATCATCGAGGCCATCGCCCGGAAGATCGGTGCGCCGCAGGCCAAGGTGGCCACCGACATCATCCACTCGGGTAACACCTCGTCGGCCTCGATCCCGCTGGCCCTGTCAGCGATGATCGAGCGCGGCGAGGTGGGCTCCGGCTCCGCGGTCCTGCTGCTTGGCTTCGGGGCCGGCATCAGCTATGCGGCGCAGGTCATCACGGTACCCTGACCGCGCCACGGCCCGCCGGCCGCGCCGCGCGGGCCGACCACCACACAACGAAGGAGAACACGGGCAGATGGCTATGACTGACCAGGAGATCCTGGATGGCCTGGGCGAGATCGTAGACGAGGTCGCGGGCGTTCCCGCCGACCAGGTCACCCCGGACAAGAGCTTCGTCGACGACCTGGACATCGACTCGCTGTCCATGGTCGAGATCGCCGTGGCCGCGCAGGACAAGTTCGGCGTGGAGATCCCGGACGACGAGCTGAAGAACCTCAAGACCGTGCAGGACGTCGTCAACTACGTCCGCAACGCCGAGGTGTCGGCCTGACCCAGCGCGGCCGCCGGCCGCGGCGGCCCGTCACCGGCAGGTGGCGCGGCCCGCGCGCGGCCGGGCCCGCGGGCAGCACACCAGTGCGCAGGTAACACAGACCAGAGGAGCGATTCACAGTGCGGGCAGACCAACCACGCGTCGTCGTCACCGGCCTGGGCGCCACCACGCCGCTGGGCGGGGACGTCGCCTCGACCTGGGAATCGCTGCTGGCCGGCCGCAGCGGCGCGGTCCGGCTCCCGGAGGACTGGACCGACGTACCGCTGCCAGTGCAGATCGCGGCACCCGCCGCGGTCGACCCGGCCACCGTAGTGGACCGGGTCCAGGCCCGCCGGCTGGACCGCTGCGAGCAGTTCGCCATCGTCGCGGCCCGGGAGGCGTGGGCCGACGCCGGGTCCCCGGACGTGGACCCGGACCGGCTGGCCCTGGTCATCGCCAGCGGCATCGGCGGCGTGGCCTCGACCATTGCGGCCTACGACACCATGAACGAGAAGGGCTGGCAGCGGCTGTCCCCGTTCACCGTGCCGATGCTGATGCCGAACGGGTCGGCGGGCTGGCTCGCCATCGAGCTGGGTGCGCACGCCGGGGTGCACACCCCGGTCAGCGCGTGCGCGTCCGGGGCCGAAGCCATCGGCTACGCCATCGACATGATCCGGTCCGGCCGGGCCGACGTGGTCGTGGCCGGCGGCACCGAGGCGGCCATCATCCCGCTGAACATCGCGGCGTTCGCCGCCATGCGCGCGCTGTCCACCCGCAACGACGAGCCGCAGCGCGCGTCCCGCCCGTTCGACCGGGGCCGGGACGGGTTCCTGCTCGGCGAGGGCGCGGGGGTGATGGTGCTCGAGTCGGCCGAGCACGCAGCCCGGCGCGGCGCCACCGTGCACGGGATCGCGGCCGGGGTCGGTTACTCCTCGGACGCCCATCACATCGCCCAGCCCGAGCCGGGTGGCACCGGGCTGGTCAAGGCGATGCAGCGGGCGCTCACCGACTCGGGCCTGGACCCTGACCAGTTCGTGCACGTCAACGCGCATGCCACGTCCACCCCGGCGGGCGACGTGGTGGAGGGCCAGGCCATCGCGCGGGCATTCGGCAGCGCGGCCCCCGGGATCGTGGTGTCGGCCACCAAGTCGATGACCGGGCACCTGCTCGGCGGGGCCGGCGCGGTCGAGTCGGTGGCCGCGCTCCTGGCGCTCCGCGAGCACGTCGCGCCGCCCACCATCAACCTGGAGGATCCCGAACAGGACGCCGGGGTAGACATCGCCACCGAGCCTCGGAAGCTGGTCCCGCATACCAGCGCGCCGATGGCCGCGCTGAACAACTCGTTCGGCTTTGGCGGGGCCAACGTGGCCCTCGCCTTTACCACCGGGTAGCCCACCTGGCCAGCTAGCCCACCCGCGCGCTGACCGGGGCGCCACTTCCCCGCTTCTCCCGCCCACGAGCAAGGAGACCTCCTGTGACCGTCGTCGAAAGCGGCACTACGGCTGAGCACAGCACGGCCCCGGCCGCCGCGGCCCCGGCGGCCGCGCCGGCCCTGTCCCGGGACCCGGAAGTCAGGCTGGGGGCCCTGTTCGACGAGGGGTCGGTCCGCCTGCTCACCCCGCACGACTCGAGCGGTGCGGTCGCCGCGACCGGGACCATCGACGGGATGCTGGCCGTAGCGTTCGCCAGCGACGCCCGGGTCCAGGGCGGCGCGATGGGCAGCGCCGGGTGCGCGGCCATCGTGGCCGCCTACGACGAGGCGGTGGCCCAGGGCGCGCCGGTGATCGGGCTGTGGCACTCCGGCGGCGCCCGGCTGCGCGAAGGGGTGGAGAGCCTGCACGCGGTGGGCACCGTGTTCGCCGCGATGACCCGGGCCTCCGGCGTGGTGCCGCAGATCTCGGTGGTTCTCGGCGCCGCGGCCGGCGGGGCCGCCTACGGGCCCGCCCTGACCGACGTGGTCATCCTGTCCGACCACGCCCGGATCTTCGTCACCGGCCCTGACGTGGTGCGCAGCGTGACCGGCGAGGACGTGGACATGGCCCGGCTGGGTGGCCCGGAGCCGCACAGCCGCCGGTCCGGGGTCGTACACCTGGTCGCGCCGACCGACGCCGACGCGCTCAGCCGGGCCCGGGACATCGCGCTGCTGCTCGGCCGGCCGCAGGAGATGAACCTGGACCTGGTGACCGGCGGGGAGCCCGGGCCGGCCCTGGACACGCTGCTGCCCGAGTCGTTCCGCCGGGCCTACGACGTGCACCCGGTGGTGGCCGCGCTGCTCGACGAGCCGGGCATCGAACTGCACGCGCGCTGGGCGCCGAACGTGGTCACCACGCTGGGCCGGCTGGCCGGCCGGACAGTGGGCGTGATCGCCAACAACCCGCTCCGGCTGGGCGGCTGCCTGGACTCCACATCGGCGGAGAAAGCGGCCCGCTTCGTCCGGATGTGCGACAGTTTCGGGGTGCCGCTGGTGGTGATCGTGGACGTGCCCGGTTACCTGCCCGGGGTGGGCCAGGAATGGGACGGTGTGGTGCGCCGCGGCGCCAAGCTGCTGCACGCGTTCGCGGAGGCCACCGTGCCCCGGGTGACCCTGATCACGCGCAAGTCCTACGGCGGCGCCTACATCGCGATGAACTCCCGGGCGCTGGGCGCGACCCGGGTGTTCGCCTGGCCCGGCGCCGAGATCGCGGTGATGGGCCCGGTGGCCGCGATCCGCATCCTGCACCGGCGGACCCTGGCCGACGTCCCTGCCGATCAGCTCCAGGAGACCGAGGCGAAGCTGGCCGCGGAACATCAGCAGGCGGCCGGCGGCCTGGACCGGGCCCGGGAACTCGGCGTGATCGACGAGGTTATCGACCCGGCCGCGACCCGGGCCGCGCTGGCCCGGGCCATCGCGCAGGCCCCGCAGCGGCGCGGCAGCCACGGCAACATCCCGCTCTGACGTGGCCGCCCCCGACCGCCTGCTGATCGCCGAGCACGAGCGGGACGCGCCCGCCGGGCTGCTCGGGCAGTGGGCCGCCCAGCACGGCCTGGCCCTGGACACGGTGCGGCCGACCGAGGCTGACCCGCTGCCGGCCAGCCTTTCCGGGTACACCGGCGTGGTCGTGCTCGGGTCGGAACAGACCGCGTTCGATGACACGCTGCCCTGGCTGACCGGCGAGCTGGACCTGGTGGCCCGGGCTATCGCCGGGTCCGTCCCGGTGCTCGGCATCTGCTTCGGTGGCCAGGTGCTGGCCCGCGCGCTGGGCGCCCGGCTGTACCGGCTTCCCCTGCCGGAGATCGGCTGGGTCCGGGTCCGCAGTCAGCACCGCGGCCTGGCCAGCGGCCCCTGGCTGGCCTGGCACCAGGACGGCTTCGAGCTGCCACCGGGCGCCCGCGAGCTGGCGGCCGGCGGTGCGTCGCTGCAGGCGTTCAGCCATGGGCCTCATGTGGGGCTGCAGTTCCACCCGGAAGCGACCGAAGCCATCACCCTGGACTGGGTGCGCGGGGTGACCCCGGCGGTCAGCCCGGCCCAGGCCGCCGGGCTGACCGGCGGGTGGGCCGGCGCCGCGGCCCGGACCGCGGCCGACGCGGCTGCGCTGTTCTCCGCCTGGCTGGACGGCGAGCTGGCCACCGCGCCCGGCGCCGGCCACCCGGACGAGGTCCCGCTGCCCGCATCCTGACCCGCGGCGGCTCGCTGGCCGGATGAGCGGTCCGGTGCATGACCGGGAGACTTATGGGTAAAGGCCGGGCCACCCGTGAGTAATAGGAACTTCGGAATTCTGCCTGGATTACCCCTCCCCGGGGGGCGGGCCCGACGTAGCATCGGCGATCTATGCCTCCTGATGACCGGCCAGAACACCTGGCCCAGCAGACCGGAACGTCCACCGTGCCAGCCATCCCGGCGGACCGCCCCGCCGCCGGGGAAAGACCAGCCCGGCTGGCCGTGAGCGGCCCGGTCCGGCTTGGCTTCGCCAGCTTCCTCATGCTGTTCGCCGAGCTGGCCCTGATCCGGTGGACGGCCGCGAACAACGTCTACGTGACCAACGCGACGAACTTCGTGCTGCTGGCCAGCTTCCTCGGCATCGGGGTCGGCTTCCTCAACGCCCGGTCCAGCCGCGACTTCGTCCGCTGGGCTCCGGTCGTGCTGCTCGCCCTGGTCGCGTTCGTGCTGGCTTTCCCGGTCATCCTGGCCTCGCTGTCCGGCCCGCATCCCTACCAGGGGCTGCTCGGCAAGCCGGCGCTGCCCCGCCCGGTCAGCCTGGCCGTCGTCTTCGTGCTGAGCGCCACCGTGATGGCCGGCTTCGGCCAGGCCGTGGCCCGGCTGTTCGTGAGCTACCGGCCGCTGCAGGCCTACCGGCTCGACATCGCCGGCAGCATCGCCGGCATCACGGTGTTCTCGCTGCTGTCGTTCCTCGACGCACCGCCGGTGTTCTGGGGCGTGGTAGCCGCGGGTGGCCTGATCGTGCTGCTCGGCGGCTGGTCCGCGCGGTGGTGGCAGTGGGCCGCGGCGGCCGTGGTGGTGGTGCTGCTCGGCATCGAGTCGGCCGCGCCGCACGAGGTGTGGTCGCCGTACTACAAGCTGTCCGCGGTGGTGGCGGGCAAGAACTCGGCGCTGTACGTCAGCGCGAACAACATCCCCTACCAGGCCGCGCGCTCGCTGGCTGTGCTGCGGGACGAGAAGAAGTTCTACTTCTACCCGTACCAGCACGTGCCGCGGTCGTCGCTGAAGAACGTGCTGATCGTCGGCGCGGGCACCGGCAACGACGTGGCGGTGGCGCTGGCCGAGGGAGCGCGGCACGTGGACGCGGTCGAGATCGACCCGGTGCTGCTCGGCATCGGCCGGGCCAAGCACCCGGACCACCCTTACGACAGCCCGCGGGTCACCACGCACACCGACGACGGCCGCGCGTACCTGCAGGACACGACCAGGAAGTACAACCTGATCCTGTTCGCGCTGCCCGACTCGCTGACCGCGGTGGCCGGCCAGTCCAGCCTCCGGCTGGAGAGCTACCTGCTCACCGAGCAGTCGGTGGCGGCGGCCCGGGACCGGCTGGCCCCCGGCGGCACCATGGCCATGTACAACTACTACGCGCCGTACCTGTTCAACCGGTACGCCACCACCATGGCGGACGTGTTCCACCGCGCGCCGTGCGCCCAGGTCGGGCCGCCACTGGGCGGCCGCCGGCTGGCCGTGCTGACCGACCGCCCGGACGCCCCGGTGCTGAACTGCGCCACGGTGTGGCACGGCAGCCGGGTGGCCCCGGCCACCGACGACCACCCGTTCCCCTACCTGCTGAGCAACTCGATCCCGTCCAGTTACCTGTGGATGCTGGGCCTGATCCTGCTCGCGTCGGTGCTGTTCGCCCGGGCTGGCGGCGGCTCGCTGCGCCGGATGAGCGGCTACCTCGACCTGGCCTTCATGGGCGCCGCGTTCATGCTCCTCGAGACGAAGAACATCGTCCAGTTCGCGCTGCTGTTCGGCAGTACCTGGTTCGTCAACGCGCTGGTCACCGGGGCCATCCTGGTCGCCGTGTACCTGGCCGTGGAGACCGCCCGGCTGGTCCGGCTGCCACCGCCCTGGGTGCTGTACCTGGCCCTGATCGCCTCGCTGGTGCTCACCTGGCTGGTACCCCAGCAGGACCTGGTCACGCTGCCCATCGTGGCCCGGTTCGCGGCTGGTGCCGCGCTCGCGTTCGCCCCGGTGTACCTGGCCAACCTGATCTTCGCGCAGCGGTTCTCCGACGTGGAGACCACGGCCACCGCGTTCGCGGCCAACCTGCTCGGCGCCATGGTCGGCGGCGTGCTGGAATACCTGGCCCTGATCACCGGGTACCGGTTCCTGCTGGTGGTGGTGGGCGCGCTGTACGCGCTGGCGTTCCTGACCAGGCTGCGGCGCGCTGGCACTGCCCTCCAGGCTGCCTAACGCCCGCGGCCGGGGAATGTGCCGGGGCGGGCGCGCGGCTGCTGGCGGTGGGTGGCGCGCCCGGCCGGGCGCGGGCGCCCGACGCCTGGAGGGACCGTGACAACATCACTGGTGAAGCCGCTGCACACGGCGCGGGCCACGGCTACTGGGGGCCGGTCAGGTCATGCCGTCACCGATGACGGCGTCCTGGACGTGCACCTGAAGCCGCCCAAGGAGATGGGCGGCCCGGTGGCGGCACCAACCCGGAGCAGCCGTTCGCGGCCGGGTACGCGGCCTGCTCTAAGACCGCGCTGGGCGTGGTCGGCCGCCGCCAGGGCGTGAGCACCGACGACTCCCGCTGGCCGCCCGGCGCCGAACGCCGGCTCGGCGAGCACCCGCCTGCGGCGGGCCTGGCCTCGCCGGCGAGACATCATGCCCTGGCCCGGGATCCTTCATGCCCTGGCCGCGGGGATGCGCGCATAGGCGTCGAGCACCGTGCCCCAGAACGCGGGCACGTCGATGGACATGGCCACCAGGGCGTTGTGGCGGTGCGGTTCGGCGCCGAAGTCGGTCACCGTCATCCCCGCGGTCCACTGGCCGGCTGTTTCCACCTCGACCCGGGCTGGCTGGCAGCCGAACAGGGCTGGCTCGGCCACCAGGGCCAGCGCCAGCACGTCGTGCACGGCCGGCCCGCTGGCCGGGTCACCCGGGGTGGCTTGGCCGCGGTAGCCGAGCAGCCCGGGCAGCAGCAGGTCGGAGGCCAGCCGGCCGAGCGGGCGCAGCCGGTCCTGCACCGCGGGGGTGGCCCGGGCCAGCCGCGTGACGTCCAGCCCGACCATGGTGACCTGCCATCCGGCGCTGAACGCGATGGCGGCCGCCTCCGGGTCGGCCCAGATGTTGAACTCGGCGGCCGGCGTGGTGTTGCCCCGGCCGGCCGAGCCGCCCATGATGACAAAGTCGCGCACCCAGCCGGCCAGCCGGGGCTCGCGCCGCACGGCCAGCGCGATGTTGGTCAGCGGGCCGGTCGCCACCAGGATGATCTCGCCCGGGGCCGCGCCGATCTGCCCGATGAGGAAGTCAACCGCATGCCCGCTGGCCGCCCCGGCCCGGGCCGGCGGCAGGGTGGCCGCGCCGAGGCCGGATTCCCCGTGCACGTCCCGCGCACCGGCCACCGGCCGGAGCAGCGGCCGCGCGCTGCCCGGCACCACCGGTACCTCTGGGCGCCCAGCCAGTTCCAGCACGCTGAGCGCGTTGCTGGTGACCTGGCCCAGATCCACGTTGCCGCTGACCGTGGTGACCCCGGACAGGTCCAGGCCCGGGTGCCCGCAGGCGAAGACGATGGCCAGCGCGTCGTCGATGCCCGGGTCGCAGTCCAGGATCACCCGAGCCGGTGGGGGCGTGCTCACGGGGTAAAGCGTACGGTTCAGCCGGTGGCGTGCAGCCAGCGGACCGGTGCGCCCTCCGCCGCGCACCGGAACGGCTCCAGCTCGGCGTCCCACGGCCGGCCCAGCAGCCGGTCGAGTTCCTCCTCGAGCGTGGTGGTGCTGGCCACCGGCACCCCGGACCTCGCCCCGGCGGCCACCGTCATGGCCGCCAGCAGCCGGTTCTCCGGGATCAGGATGTCCCCGTTGGCGCTGGTCACAGCCGAGAACGTGCCGAGCGCGGGCGTGTAGCTGTACCGCACCGCGTCACAGCCCGGGCTGGCTTCTTCGGTGACCTCGAAACGCAGCCGGTTCCAGCCGGCCAGCCCGGACGTGATGGCCCCGGCGGTGCCCGGCCGGGCGCGCCAGTTCAGCTCGCCGCGGACGGATCCGGGCGCGGCGGGCTGGCCCACCCAGGACAGGTTCACGGGTACACCAAGGACCCCAGCCACTGCCCACTCGATGTGCGGGCATAGTGCCGGGGGTGCGGAATGAACCTGCAGCACACCGTTAACTGACACCAGACCTCCCTGCGAGCGACCGAGGTGCGTCTTCCCCAACGACCTCGCCCGCCGCATTGGCGATCAGGCGCCAGGAACAGCTTATGCTCGATGCCAAGTGGCGGCCCGTGCGCATCCGCGTTCCCGCCAGAAATTGTGCCCTACCTCGTTGTCAAGCACCAGGGCAGGGGCCGAACTTGGCAATCTTTATTTCGCCTGGCCCGGCGCCTCCCTGGCCGAAACCGCCAGATAGGCCCTAACGCGGCAGGCTTCCGCGTGATGTCATGAGTACATGACGGAGCGGGATGTGATCGGGCTGTTATTCACCGCGGAAATGTACGGTGTGCAACTCGATCTGTTAGCGGCCCAGCTCGGGGTCAGCGACCCGGCGGCCCGGGCCACCGCGGCACGGTGGCGGCGGCAGGGCCACGCGGACTGGGCCCGGCTCGGGCCCGGCGCGCCGTGGGTCTGGCTGACCCGTCCCGGGCTGGCCGCCTGCGGGCTGCCCTACCGGGCGGGCGCGCCGGCGCTGCCCCGGCTGGCTCACCTGCGGGCGGTGACCGTGGTGCGGCTGGCCCTGGAATCGGCGCCGCGTTATGCCGCCGCGGGCGCGCACTGGCGGAGTGAACGCCGGCTCCGCGCCCGGATGGGCAGCCGGATACCGCCCCGCGAGCACGTCCCGGACGGCGAGGTGCACTGGCCGGACGGCGGCGAGCTGTCCTGGGCCGGTGAGTGCTGGGCCATCGAGGCGGAACTCACCCGTAAGACGGTGTCCAGGACCGCCGCCATCATGACCGAGATCCTGACCAGGACCGGCGACTACGGCTGCCCGGCCGCGGAGGCCCGGGTGCCGGGCCGCGCGCCGCGGCACACCCGGGTGCTGTATCTGTGCGCCCCCGCCGCCCGGCCGGTCGTGCTGCGGGCCCGGCGCACGCTCAGCCCCGGCCTGGCCGCCCGGATCGAGGTCCGCGGCCTGCCACCGCAGTATCCCCTTGAGTCTCCGGGAGCCGCTAAGGCGCCGCCTTCGCCGGTCGCCCGTCGCTCTTCTCTCGCTGCTGGCTGCTCAGCCCAGCCGGCGCCGCGTCCCCCCGGCTCGGCATGATCACCCGGTACCTCGGGTTTCTCGCCCTGCGCGCGGCGCTCCGCGCGCTGGCCCGGGTGATCGGCGGGCTGGCTTGTGCCGGGCTGCTGGTTCTCGCCCTGCCGGTGACGCTGGCCGGCGGGTATGCGCTGACCCTGGCCTGGCTGCTCGGCTGGCCGCCGCGCCAGCTGTACCGGGCCGCTGGGTGGTGCTTGCCCATGGTGGTGGCCTGGCTGGCCGCGCTGGCCGCGGCCGGTGACTCCGGGCCGCAGCTCGCCGCCGCGCCGTACACCGCCTGGCTGCGGATGTGGCACGACCTGGCCGCGGGGTCCTACGCGCGGGCCGCGGTGACCGTGGCCCCGGCCGCCATCCCGCTCGGCCTGCTGGCGGGCGGGCTGGCCTGGTCGTGGCGGATCTACTCGCTGCAGACCGGCAGCGGCGGGCTCAGCCCGGGCGCTCCGGCCGCGTTCGACCAGCGGCAGTGGCGGCATCAGGTGCGTACCGCCCGGGCCCGGATCAGCGCCCCCGGCTCGGTGCCGCTGATCCAGCGCACCGGCAGCGTGGTGGCCGGCGCCACCATCCGGGCGGTGCGGCACCGGGCCGGGCCGCTGGCCGTCGTCCCCTACCCGCGGCTTCGCTCGCATCAAGTGGTCATCGGCACCACGGGCACCGGCAAGACCACGCTGCTGCTCCGGCTGTGGGCCGGGTTCATCCGGCACGGCATGCACCTGTACGCGGCCGGCGCCGGGGCGCGCCCGCTGCTGGTGGTGATCGACTGCAAGGGCGGCGCCGACTCGCGGCGGATCGCCGAGCGGGCCCGCCGGGTGCTCCGTGACGCCGGGGCGGCGGCCACCGCGATCTGGCCCGACGAGGCCAGCCTGTCGCTGTGGGCGCTGCCGCCGGGCCAGCTGACCAGCACGCTGTCGGACATGATCGAGCACGGTACGGGCGGCGCCGCCTACTACGCCGACGTGCTGGAGGAGATCGTCCGGCTGGCCGTGGCCGCGCCGTGCGGCCCGCCGTCCAGCGCGGCCGACTTCCTGGCCCGGCTGGACCCGGACTGGCTGCGGCTGGCCTACGCGGCCAGCCCGGACGCCGCCCTGCCCGGCGCCATGACCCGGCACGTCCCCGACGTTGCGTTACGGTTCCGCACCCTGCTGCGCCGGCTGGGCGCCGGGCTGGACGGGCCGGGCCACTTCGGCGACGCCGACGCCTGGTACTGCATCCTGGAAGGCACAGCCGAGATCACCGTGGCCGAAGCGCAGGCCCGGGCCCTGGTCGACCTGCTGGCCTGGTTCGCGGCGGGCGCGGGCGGCGGCGCAGCGGGCGGCCGCCGGGAGATCCTGCTGGCGGTGGACGAGTTCAGCGCGGTGTCCCGGCGGCTGCCCATCTGGCAGCTGTACGAGCGGGCCCGCTCACTGGGCCTGGCCGTGCAGGTGTCCGCGCAGTCCTGGCAGGGGCTGGCCGCCGACGAGGACGAGCGGTACCGGGTAGCCAGCACCGCGGACGGCGGGATCTGGCTGCTCCGCACCCCATACCCGGAACCAGTGGCCGCGCTGGCCGGCACCCGGCGGGTGGTGGACACGGCACGCCGCCTGCTCGGCGTGCCGCTGTGGGCACACGAGGGACTGTCCCGGGCCGAAGGCACACCGGTGGTGGACGCCGACCTCATCCGCGGCCTCGGCGTGGGCCAGGCCGCCTACATATACCGGGGTGGCGTCACCTACGTGCAGGTCAAGCGCACGGTGGCCGAGCCGGCCCAGCTGGCGACGGCGCCGGTAGCGGCGCCGGCCGGGCCGGCCAGGTCCCCGGGTGGCGCGGGGCACCTCGGCCGGCCCGGCGGCCGGGACGGCGCCGGCGGGCTGGGCGGCGGGCCCGGGCCACCGCCGCTGGCCGACGTCGGGGCGCTGCTGGACGAGGCGTTCGGCCCGGAGCCGGAATGAGTGACAACCCGTTCGGGGTGCTGGGCCTGCCGGCCCGCGCCGACCTGGCCGACGACGACGTGCGGGCCGCGTGGCGGCGGCTGGCCGCCGCCACCCACCCGGACCGGCCCGACGGCGGTGACCCGGACCGGTTCGCGGCCGCGGCCGCCGCGTACACGACACTGCGGACCAGGTCAGGCCGGGGTGAGGCGCTGGCCGACCTGGCCGGCCCCGGGCGTGCGCCGCGCCGGGCCCGGCCAGCTGGCCCCGCTCCCCCGGCGGCGCCTGGGCCCAGGACGGCCGCACCCAGGACGGCCACACCCCGGACGGCCACACCCCGGACGGCCACACCGGGGACGGCCACCGCGGTGGCAGCCGGGCCGGTGCGGCGGTGGGCGGGGCGGCTGGCCGCCCGGATCCGGCGCGGCCGGCCAGCACGGCTGCTGCTCCGGATAGCCATCGCGGCCGCGGTCAGCGCGGCCACCGTCGCCGTGGCCGGCGCCCAGCCCGCCACACCGGCCGTGATCGTGGGCGCGGCGACCTGGCTGCTGCTCACCGCCCGGCGCGACCTCGCCCCGCCGCCCCGGTAAGCCGCCCGGCCGCCGGCCCCCAGAGCAGGCGGTCCCCGGCGCAGCCATTGACTAGTAAGAGATTTCTTACCTATTATCGGGGCGCATGACGATCAGCCATGTGCAACTGTTCTCGCTGCCGGTCAGCGACCAGGACCGGGCCCGGGACTTCTACGTGGACACGCTCGGTTTCGAGCTGGTGTCCGATACCGCGATGGGCCCGGACATGCGCTGGGTGCAGGTCCGGCCGCCCCGGTCGCAGACTTCGATCACGCTGGTGACCTGGTTCCCCGGCATGCCGGCCGGCTCGGTGAACGGGACCGTGCTGGAGACCGACGACCTCGACGCGGACGTGTCCGCGCTGCGGGCTCGCGGGGTGCGCATCAAGGGCGGTATCCAGGAGGCACCCTGGGGCCGGTTCGTAACGTTCGGCGACCCGGATGGCAACGGCCTGGTGCTGCAGGCCACGCTGGGCCGCTGACCGGGCCGGGCCGATGCCTGACGCGGACGTGTTCGACGCCATCGCCAGCCCGGTCCGCCGGGAGATCCTGGACCTGCTCCGGCTGGGCGAGCGGCCGGTGCACGACCTGGCCGCGTCCTTTTCCATGTCCCGGCCGGCGGTGTCCCAGCATCTGCGGGTGCTCCGCGAGGCAGGGCTGGTCAGCGAGGAGCGGGTGGGCCGGGAACGGCGCTACGCGCTGGACGCCCGGCCGCTCCGCGCGGTGCTGGACTGGGCCGTGCACTACGAGCGGCTCTGGCCGCATCAAGGCTGACGGCCGCCGTCGAAGTGGATCAGTTTCTGTCCCGGCCGCCGGGACAGGTACGGCACCCAGCGAGCAACCGGGCTAGCCCAGACCGGGGCCGGGCCCAGTGGCCACCGGCCGGGCCGGGTCGGTGACCCAGTCGGACCAGGAGCCCAGGTACAGCGCAGCCGGCAGGCCGGCGATCCGCATGGCGAGCACCTCGTGCGCCGCCGTCACCCCGGAGCCGCAGTACACGCCGGCGGGCCGCGCTCCGGTACCGGGGTCCGGCGCGGCGCCCAGGCCCGCGAACCGGGCCCGCAGCGCGGCCGGGTCCAGGAACCGCCCGTCCGCCGCGACGTTGGCCGCGGTGGGCGCGCTGACCGCACCGGGGATGTGCCCGCCCACCGGGTCAACCGGCTCCACCTCACCGCGGTACCGCTCGGCCGCCCGGGCGTCGAGCAGCACCCCGTCCCGGGCCAGCGCGGCCGCGGCGGCTGCGTCGAGCAGCGGCAGGTGCCCGGGCCGGGCGGTGAAAGCATCCGGGACGCCGTCCGCCCGGGCCGGCCCGGGCGGCCCGGACCCGGTTTCCACCGGCTGCCCGGCCGCCCGCCACGCCTGGTAGCCGCCGTCCAGGACGCGCACCTGGTCATGGCCGAAGTAACCGAGCAGCCACCAGGCCCGGGCCGCCGCCATCGAATCGGCCCCGTCGTAGACCACGACCGGCCAGCCGTCCCGCACCCCGGCCCGGCGCATGGCGTCCTGGAAGCGGCTGGTGGCCGGCTGCGGGTGCCGCCCGCCCGCCCCGGGGGGCCCGGCCAGGTCGCGGTCCAGGTCAACGAACCGGGCGCCGGGCAGGTGGCCGGCCCGGTAACTGTCGATGCCGGGCGGCCCGGTCAGCCGCCAGCGGACGTCGAGCAGCACCGGGGGCCGCAGGCCGGCCAGTTCCGCGGCCAGCGCCGTGACGTCGGTCAGTGAATCGGCCACGATCTCCGTTCCGTCCAGTCTGCGGTGATAGCCACCCGCCCGGGCCCGTCCGTCCTGTGGATAACCCGGGAAGTTTCTGTGGATGAAGCACCGCCCGCTCATGAAATCTTCCATACGCAACTGTGGATAACTATGCGTGCTTATTACTGGGTCAGCGGCTGGACACGCTGAGCATCGGCACGTACTGGTCCCCCGGCGTCAGCGAGCCGTGCATGCCGATCAGCGAGGATTCCAGCCGTTCCGCCTTACTGGCCACGATGGCCCATGACCCGGCCGGCGCCGCGACCACGTCGCCGATCCGGGCGGCAAAGCGCGGGGCGACGTGGCCGAACCAGCCCGCCTCGATGGCCTCGTCCCGGGTCACCACCCAGGCCCGCGAGCCCAGCGTCTGCTGCCAGCCGATCAGCACGTCGGCCGCGGCACCGGGCACGGCGTAGACATGCCGGGCCCGCGGCTCGCCGCCAAGCAGCGCGACGCCGTCGCGCAGCACGGGCAGCTCGTCCACGTCGATCTTCTCCTCGGGCGCCGAGTCCACCATGCCGTGGTCGGCGGTGATGTACATCGTGGTGCTGCTGGGCAGCGCCCCGGCCAGCTGTTCGGCCAGCTTGTCCACGTGGGCCAGCTGGTAGAACCACGCGTCGGACTGGCTGCCGAAGGCATGCCCGGTGCCATCGAGCTCAGCGTGGTACACGGTGACCAGGCAGCGGTCGGCGGCGGCCAGTGCCGCCGCGGTCTGGCCGACCAGCGCCCCCATGCTGTCCGCGGACCGGTAGCTGGCCCCGCGCATGGCAGCGGCGGAGAACCCCGTTTTCTGCAGGGCCCGGGCCGCCACCCGGTAGGCGGCCACCCCGGCCGCTTCGGCCTGCTGGTAGATGGACGGGGACGGCTGCCAGCTCAGCGGGTCCACCCGTTCATCCCAGCGCAGCCCGTTGAGCAGCCGGCCGGCGCCCGGCACCGCGACCTGGTAACCGAGCATGCCGTGCTCGCCGGGCGGCAGCCCGGTGGCCAGCGACGTGAGGTTGGTCACCGTGGTGGCCGGGAACCCGGCGGTCAGCGCCCGGCCGGTGAACACCAGCTCGGACAGGAACGGCGCCGCGGCCGGGTGCTGGCGGAGCAGTTCCCAGCCCAGGCCGTCCACGATCAGCAGGCAGACACGGGCGCTGGGCGGCAGGGCCAGCGGGTTCGGCGTGCCGTTCACCCCGAGCGCGGCCAGCACCGAACAGGCCAGGTCGGACAGGCTCCCCGAACCGTAGTTGGGCACCAAAGGCTGGGCTGCTGGCTCAGTCGTCATGCCGTGTGCCCGTCAGCGTCCGGGATGAGTGGTGGCCTCGGTCAGCGCCACCGCGAACGACAGCACCTGCTGCACGGCTTCGGCGCCGTCAGCGGCCTCGCTGACCCGCATGCTCAGGTCGTCCGCGGTGATGGTGCCGGTGTAGCCGTGATCGGCCTCGCAGTTCTCATCCCCGCAGTGCGCGGGCTCCAGTTCCACATGGGACAGCACATTCCAGCCGATGGTGAGGACGACCTCGGTGGGCATGGTCACGCCGGGCACGTACGCGGCCGGGTCCGGGACCACGCGGGTCACCGCCACCGAAGAGATCCGGGAGAAGCGCACTGCCTCGGTGCTGGTCTCGGCCTGCGGCCGGGAACCCGGTTCGTCGTCGGCCGGGTTTTCGTCGGTGTGGGAGTAGACCAGCCGGGTCGGGGTCAGCACGAGCACGGTCATGTGCCTGCGCACTTCCATGGCCGGGTCAAACAGCGCGTCGGCCTGGACCACATAAGAGACAACGGCTTCCTGGCCCAGCGCGGAGAACACCGCATCCGCCACCAGGCCCGGATAGTAACCACTTCGCTCGATCGCTGACCGCAGCCCAATCGCTGTGGTTCGGGTATCCCTCATACCCCCATCCTGCCTTGCCAGCGGACCAGAGCTCACAGAACGGGCCATCAATCGCCGGAGTGGGGATTTGCGCCCCCCGCGCGTGGTGCTCACCGGGCGGCCGGGCCCGGGCCGGCCGGGCCGGCCGGTCCGTCGCTGAACTCCACCCGGGTCAGGTCCACGGCCTGCTCAGCGGCCGGTTCGGGCAGCGCCATGGCACCCGCGCCGGCCGTGGGCCGTGGCCGCCGGGGCGCGGCCGCGCCAGCACTGCCGCCCCGGCCGCGGTAGACCAGCAGCCCGTTCACCGGGTCGGGCACGGCGTCCAGCGCGGCCACCGTGGCGGGCAGGGCACGGAACACCGCCCATTGCCCTTCGCTGGGGAACGCTATTTCGAACACCACGCCCCAGCGGTGGATTTGCCACTCCCAGTCCGAGCCGCCGTGCGCGAGCGCCGACTCGATCAGCTGGGCACTGTAGCTGTCCCGCCACTGGGTGGCGGGGAATTCCCCGTCGAAGACCTCGATTGACCACCACTCGGCCATACCCGCGACGATATGCCCTCACCACGGCCGATGGCACCCGGGAGGCGGGCTATCCGTCCGGTGCCATTTGCGGCACACCTACCGGAACGTAGGCCCAGAAGGACCAGGAATCGGCATCATAGTCACCGGGCCGCTGGTACTAAGGGGGAGCCCGAGGATGGTGTCGCAGCCGACGCTGGAGCCGCTGCGCCGTTGGGACCCGGAGCGGATCGGGCCCTTCGCGGTGCTCGGGCGGCTTGGCGCGGGGGCCATGGGCCAGGTGTACCTGGGCCGGTCCACCGCCGGGCGGCTGGTCGCGGTCAAGACCATCAAGATCGAGTTCGCGGAGGAAGCCGGGTTCCGCACCCGGTTCGCGCACGAGGTGGCGGCGGCCCGGCGGGTCAGCGGGGTGTTCACCGCCGCGGTGGTGGCCGCCGACCCGGACGCGGACGTGCCGTGGCTGGCCACCGCCTACGTGCCCGCGCCGTCACTGCACAAGCTGGTCCGGGTGTGCGGCCCGCTGCCGGTGCCGGCCGTCCGGTGGCTCGCGGCGGGCTGCGCGGAGGCACTGGAATCCATTCATAACGCCGGCCTGGTGCACCGTGACCTCAAGCCGTCCAACGTCCTGGTGGCCCCGGACGGACCCCGGGTGATTGATTTCGGGGTGGCCCGGGCCGCCGAGCGGATCCAGCTCACGGTCACCCGCGGCGCCGTGGGCACCCCGGCCTACATGGCCCCCGAGCAGGCCCGGGACACCCGGCAGGCCTCGGTGGCCAGCGACATGTTCTCGCTCGGCGCGACACTGCTGTTCGCGGCCACCGGGCATCCGCCCTACCAGGGTGAGACGGTGATGGACGTGCTGGTCCGGCTGGCCACCGAGGCCCCGGACACTGGCGGGCTGCCCGCCGAGCTGACCCCGCTGGTCACCGCCTGCCTGCAGCGCGCCCCGCGGCACCGCCCGACGTCGGCCGCCCTGCTCCAGGCGCTGGCCCCGTTCGTCCGGGCCGACTCCGAGGCCGAGTCCGGCCACACCTACCTGACCAGCCCGGAGATCGCGCTGATCGAGGAGTACCAGCGCAGCCCGCAGCCGCAGCCCCGTGAGGGGGCCGGCTCCGGGCCCGGTGACGCTGAGCCCAGCGAGGACGCCACGTTCGGCTCGCAGTTCGTGCCCGGGGGGGCGGCCCCCCGGAACCCCGCGGCCGCGGCTTCGCGCCAGGGCCGGCGAAGCCGGCCAGGCCGGCCAACGAGATCGCGGATGCTGACCGCCGCCGGGCTGGCCGGCGGCGGCGCCGTGCTGGTCGCGGCGGGCGTGACCGCAGGCGTGGCCTACCAGTCGGCCCGCGGGCACCCGGCCGCGGCCGGCCCATCCGCCACGCCCAGTACCTCCGCTACGCCCAGTACCTCCGCCCCCGCCGTGCTGCCCATCGTGCCGCCGGCCCAGCCGCCGGGCACGCTGCCCGACGGCGTCAGCAAGAAACCCAGGCTGGTGCTCAGCCAGCCGTACGGGGACGGGCACACCGTGTTCGTGGTCCATGGCAGCGGCTTCCTGCCGCTGACCCAGGTGCGCATCGAGCTGGTTGGCGCCGGTATCTCGCCGGACCGGCCGGTGGCCGACCAGAAGGGCACGTTCAACTACGCGATCGACCAGGGGCATGTGTTCTTCCGCGGGCTGATCCCGGTCGGGCCCCACCAGGTGGTGGCGCTGGGCGCGGGCGGCCGCCGGGCCAGTGTCACGTTCCAGGTCGTGCCGGTGGGACCGTCCGGCGCCAGCCCGCCGCCGGGCGCCTGAACCGGCGCGGCTCACGGCGCCTGGGTCCACCACAGGTCCTCCTGCCGGGAGCACCAGGCCGGGTCGTTCAGCCGGCCCAGGTCAGCCGTGGTGATGATGCCGTGCTCGATCAGCACCCGGACCACCACCTCGTCGGACAGCCGCACGTCGGGCCGGATCAGCCCCCGGTCGGTGATCTTGCGGCGGAGCACCTTGACATGCTCCGCGACGCGGGCGGACAGCCGGTCACGGAACGCCGGGTCGGTATCGAACCGCTCCAGCTCGTGGTAGGCGCCGGTCACCTCGAGCGCGGCCTTGGCGATCTCCGGGGTGCGCGGCAGCGGGGTGGCCCCGGCCGGGTCGAGCAGCCAGGGCCGGCACCACATCAGCGCGACCAGGAAGATCTTCGTCATCGGGTCCAGGTACAGCGGGAGCAGCGTGGCGTCACCGTCCTGCCAGCCCCTGGTGCCGTCCGGCCCGTCACCCCAGCCGCTGGCCGCACCCGCCACCATCACCCGCAGCGGCTGCCCCTCGTCCAGCATGGCCCGGGACCCGACCAGGGTGGTCCCGCTGCGCAGGAACCAGCCGCCGGACGGCTCACCGTGCTCTTCCATCCGGGGCAGCCTGATCCGGTATCCCTCGCCCTCGGTGTAGAGGGCGTGGGTACGGCTGATGTTCGCGATCCATACCCCGCCGCCGAGCGCGGTGATCACCCCGGCCCGGCGGGACAGCCCCCGGCCGGCCGCGATGGCCAGGTCAGCGTCCGGGCCGCGGCCGAACACCAGGCGGCCGCCTTCCGGAATGCCGACGACCAGGCCGGACGGCGCGGCCACCCGCGCCGCCGCCGAACTCGGCTCGACCGCCATCGCCTTCCTGCCTGTCCGCCGCCGTGGCTGTCACGTAGCGGACATCCTAGGGGCGGGCCGGTGGCCGGCCGGATCCCGGATTCCGGGGATAGCCAGGCGGTGCCCCACCCGGTTAGCTGGGTCTGCCTGGGGCGAGCACGGTCCGGGCTCGCAGGGAGCCTGCCGCTAACCCGGCAGGTGGGCCGGTGCCGCGGGCGGTACCGGCAGGGGGCCGGCGGCCCCCTGGGGGCCTCTGCGAGCCCGTCCCCGTGCCCGCCCCAGGGAGTGTCACCGTGCGCCGCCGCGCCCCGCTGGCTTCTCACCCGGCGGGATGATCCAGGTCCCGCCCGCAGGATGACGTCCCCGGCCGGGGCGGGCCCGTACCCTTGGCCTGTGAGCGCGCTCTACGCCTGGCTGCACCGCCACCCCCGGCTGGTGGACGGCGTGCCCGCGGCCGCGCTGGCCTTCCTCGCGCTGGGCCAGGCCATCGCGCTCGGCCCGTACTCGCTTATCCCGGTGGCCGCCGCCCTGGTCGCCGCGCTCGCCTTCCGCCGCACCTACCCGGTGGCGGCGTTCGTCACCGGGATCGCGGTCGGCGCGGCGCAGGTGCTGGCCGGCATCCAGATCAACCTCATCGACGTGGCCATCGTGATCCTGCTGTACACGCTGGCCGCGTACCGCCCGCGCCGCCTGTCCGTGCCCGGGCTGGCCGTCTGCCTGGCCGGCTCGGCGGTGGCGGTCGCCATCTGGCGGCCGGAGCGGCTCACCCTGCCGCACTGGGTCGTGGTCAGCTCCATCGCCCTGGCCGGGCCGTCGCTGATCGCCTGGGTACTCGGCGACTCGATGCGGTACCGGCGGGACTACTACGCCGCCCTGGAGGACCGGGCGGCCCGGCTGGAACGGGAACAGGACGCCCAGGCCCAGATCGCCGCGGCCGCGGAGCGGGCCAGGATCGCGCGGGAACTGCACGATGTGGTCGCGCACAATGTCAGCGTCATGGTGGTCCAGGCCGACGGGGCGTCTTACGCGCTGGACAGCTCGCCGGAACAGGCCCGCCAGGCGCTGACCGCGATCGCCGGCACCGGGCGGCAGGCGCTGTCCGAGATGCGCCGCATGCTCGGCGTGCTGCGCAGCGGCGACGGCACGGCCGGGCTGGCCCCGCTGCCCGGCATCGGCCAGCTCGGCGAGCTGCTGGAGCAGACCCGGGCGGCCGGGCTGGCGGTGTCGTTCAGCGTGGCAGGCGTGCCCGCACCGCTGCCCGGTGGGCTGGCCCTGGCCGCCTACCGGATCGTCCAGGAGTCGCTGACCAACACGCGCAAGCATGGCGGCCCGGCCGCGAGCGCCCAGGTGCTGCTGCGGTACTGCGAGGATGTGCTGATGCTGCAGATCACCGACGACGGCTACGGGGCGGCGGCGGCCGCGGACGGGTCCGGTCACGGGCTGACCGGCATGCGGGAACGGGTAGCGCTGTACAACGGCACGCTGCACGCCGGGCCGCTGCCGGGCGGCGGTTACCAGGTCACCGCGCGGCTGCCGGTGGTGCGCAGCGCGCTCCCGGCCGACGGCCCGGGCCAGGCGGCCTAGGCACGAGGAAACCCATCATGATCAGGATCCTGCTGGTCGACGACCAGGAGCTGGTGCGGACCGGGTTCCGCATGGTGCTGGACGCGCAGGACGACATGTCGGTGGTGGGCGAGGCGGGCGACGGCCAGGCCGCGATCCGGCTGCTCGCCGCGCGGCCCGCCGACGTGGTGGTGATGGACGTGCGGATGCCGCGGCTGGACGGCATCGAGGCCACCCGGCGGATCTGCCAGGCCGGTGACCGGCCGCGGGTGCTCATGCTCACCACGTTCGATCTCGACGAGTACGCCTACGCCGCGCTCAAGGCCGGGGCCAGCGGGTTCCTGCTCAAGGACGTACCGCCGGAGGAACTGCTGTTCGCCATCCGCGCGGTGGACTCGGGGGACGCAGTGGTCGCGCCGTCCACCACCCGCCGGCTCATCGACCGGTTCGCGCCGCTGTTCCCGGCCCAGGACACGCTGTCCCCCGCCGGGCTGAACGCGCTGACCAGCCGGGAACGTGAGGTGCTGGCGCACGTCGCCCAGGGGCTGTCCAACGCGGAGATCGCCGGGCGGCTGTTCGTCTCCGAGGCCACGGTGAAGACACACGTCGGCCGGGTGCTGGCCAAGCTGGGGCTGCGCGACCGGGTGCAGGCCGTGGTGCTGGCCTACGAGACCGGCCTGGTCCGCGCCCGCGGCTCAGCCTGACCGGGTCCGGCCCATCGCCGCGGCGGCGCGGTGCGGGGGTCAGGTCTTCCCGGCCGTGGCCCGGCGCAGCGACCAGCCAAGCGCCGCGAGCACGCACACCGGCATCAGCCACCACGCGTTCACGTGGGCCACGTGCACCAGCAGCGCGGTCAGCGCCAGCGCGGCGGCGACCACCGCCGCCCCGCGCCAGTCGTCGCCGACTACGAAGTCGTACCAGAACGCGCCGAACGAGCGCAGCCAGCGGGTCATCGGGTGACCTCCTCGGCGGTGACGGGGATGGCGGCGGGCACCGGCCCGGCGGCGGCCCGGGCCCGGCGGAGCAGCAGGGTGTAGCCGGCGCAGGCCAGCGCGATCAGCGGGATCACGCCGAGCAGCGCCGCATCGTGGCCGGGCCAGCTCACCCCGGCCCCCTCGGCGCCCCAGAACGTGCCGAACGAGGTCAGCATGACACCGACCGCGAACTTCATCGTGTTCTCCGGCACCCGGGCCAGCGGCGCCCGGGCGGCCACACCCACCCCGGCCACGACGAGCACGGCGGCGGCCGCACCGAGCGCGGCCAGCCCGAGGCTGCCCTGGTTGTCGCCGAACGTGATGGCGATGAACACCACTTCCAGGCCCTCCAGCAGCACCCCCTTGAAGGACAGGGTGAACGCGTACCAGTCCCGGACGCCGTGCCGGCTGCCCGCCGCCGCGGCCTGGGCCGCCGCGACCTGGCGCCGGTAGATGACAGCCTCGTCGTGCAGGTCCTTGTAACCGGAGGCGCGCAGGATGGCCTTGCGCAGCCATTGCAGGCCGAACACGGCCAGCAGCGCGCCGACCACCAGCCGGAGCACGCCCAGCGGGAACAGCGTGAGGGCCGGCCCGACCGCGGCGACCACCACGGCCAGCACGGCCAGCGCGGCGGCCATGCCCTGGAACGTGGACCGCCACTCCCTGGTCAGGCCGGCCGCCATCACGATGGTCAGCGCCTCGACCGCTTCCACGGCGCAGGCCACGAAGACGGTCAGGACGAGGGCGGCGGCATTCACATGACCTCCAGCGGTGTCATCCACGGCACGGTTCCGTGTGCCCAGCCCGGCCCCGGCCGGCCGGGGCACCGGCTGATCTCTGCAACAATGACGGCATGCCTGACGGGGACAGCGCGCCGGGCGGGGGCTGGCTGCTCCTCGTCTACCGGGTACCGTCCGAGCCGAGCCGGCTGCGCTCCGCAGTATGGCGGCGGCTGAAGAGCCTGGGCGCCATCTACCTGCAGAACTCCGCGGCCGCGCTGCCGGCCGGCCCGGGCGCCGAGCGCGCCCTGCGCAAACTGCGCAGCCAGATCCTGGATATGGGCGGCACGGCCGTGCTGCTGTCCTGCGCGGTGCTGGCGGGTGAGCCGGAGGTGCGGGCGGCGTTCGAGGCAGCGCGCAACGACGAGTACGAGGAGGTCGTCGACCGCTGCGAGGACTTCCTGGCCCAGGTGCGCAAGGAACACGTGGCGAGCCACTTCACGTTCGCCGAGCTCGAGGAGAACGAGGTCGACCTCGAGAAGCTGCGCAACTGGTTCGCCCGGATCCGGGCGCGGGACGTGTTCGGCGCCGGCGGGCGGCCGGCGGCCGAGAAGGCCCTGGAAACGTGCCACCAGGCGCTGGACGAGTACGCGGCCCGGGTGTATGCCGCGGACGAAGAAGGGCACTGAGCCAGTCTAACATTCGTCAGATCTTAGAGGTGACAGCTGTTAGATCGCGATCGTGCCGTGACCCCGCCGGCCTGCGGCTGGACGTGGCCAGCGGCCACCTGCTGCCGGGCGCGGACGGCGGCGGCGCCAGCCTCACCCGGCCCAGCGGCCAGCCCGGCAGCAACGGTCGCGGTGCTCAGCAAGCGTTGATCTGGCCGTCAGGCACCGTTCACCTAACCCCCATCTACGGGCCCAGCCGGCCGGTCAGGCTGCTGCCCATCCCGGCGCGGGACCAGGCCCGCGCTTGTGCGCATGGGACGAGGAGGCAAGCAGATGAGACACGGACTGACCAGGCCGCTCAAGCGTGTTCGCCACCTACCAGCCGCCCAACCACCAGCACATCTGGAACCTGCTGTCCGGGGGCATCGTCAACAGGAACGGGACCCCGGGCCCGAACTACGCCCGGGCCACTCAGCTCACCGCGGTCAGCACCAAGAACTACACGCTGACGCCGAAGATCACCGGCACGTACAAGACGCTGCCCAGGCCCAACACGACGTACGTGGTCAAGGCCTGTGACGGCCAGCAGGAGGATGTCCCGGACAACCGGTTCCCGGCTACCCGGCCGGACGGCCCGGACCAGATCACCACGTACGTGCCCTACTGGGACAGCCACTCCGAGTACTCCAAGTACGGCCAGTGCGAGTTCTCCGGCGCGTACGCCGGCGACCCGCTGCACCGCTTCTACCAGATGTACCAGCAGAGTGCCGCCTACCATGACCGCCTGGCCACCTGGGTGCCCAACACGGCCGGCGACGACAACGGCGCTCTCCCGCCCGGGCCGATCGACCAGGGCGGCAGCTACTCCGAGTGCGCGGACTCGTCGGCACCCGGCGTCAGCGCCGTCGACGCCTACCTGAACACGCTGCCCTACCAGGTGCTGCAGAACTGCCAGCCGGGCCGGTACTACCTGCTCAACAACGACAACCCCTACTACCAGCCCAACGGCAAGCCGTACCTGCCGGGCTACAACGTGCCGGCCCAGAAGAGCGACTTCGTGACGGTCGGCCAGTCGCTGTCCGGGGACCACATCAGCTGGGGATGGTTCGGCGAGGGTTATGACGCCAGCGCCCCAGGCGGTGCGCTCCCGGAATACTGCACCATCTGCGACCCGATGGAGTACTCGTCGTACATCATGACCAACCCGGGGCTCCGCAAGGACACCGAGTACCGCTACGACCAGTTCATCTCCGACGCCGTCAAGGGCCGGCTGCCGTCGGTCTCGTTCCTCAGGCCCGGCGACGACGACGGCCGCCCGGGCTACTCGACGCTGGCCGCATCCGAGAACTTCGTGGCCCGGGCGGTCTCCGCGGTGCAGGACAACCCGGCGGAATGGAAGTTCACCGCGATCTTCGTCACCGAGGACGAGAGCGGCGGTTACTACGACTCGGGTTGCATCCAGCCGGTCAGCTTCTTCGGTGACGGGCCACGGGTCCCGCTGATCGCGATCTCGCCGTACGCCGGGCCCGGCTTCGCCGGCCGCACGTACACCGACCACGTCTCGCTGCTGAAGTTCATCGAGGCCAACTGGCAGCTGCCCCCGCTGACCAGCTACAGCGAGGATAACCTGCCCAACGCCACGCCGTACACCTACGTGCCGAAGGTGCGGCCAGCCATCGGCAGCCTGATGACAATGTTCCAGTGGAGCCATCCGGACTTCGCCCCCATCCGGCTGACCCGCTGAGCGCAGCGGCCATCGTGCGGCGGGCCGCGGTGCCGGGCCCGGTGCGGTGACCGGAGCGGGCGTGGCCGCCCCAGCCGGGGCAGCCACGCCCAGCCGCGTGTCCGGCCCGGCCGAGGCGTGATCGGCGCGGCCGGCCAGGGACTAGCATCAATGCCGTGACCACGACGCTCAACACTTCCCCTGCTGCACCACGCTCCGCCGACGCGGACGCGATCGTCGTCGGAGTGATCAAGACACCGGATGGCCCGGCGCTGGCGCCGGGAGCGGCGGACATCGATGAGGCGCTGGGCGGCACACTCGGCGCCACGCTGGCCGTGCTGGGCGCCACCGGGCAGGCCGAGGACATCACCCGGCTGCCGTCGGCAGGTGCGCTCGCCGCGCCGCTGATCACCGCGGTCGGGCTCGGCCCGGGCCCGGCCGACGCATCCGGCCTGGACCTGGAGACGCTGCGCCGCGCGGCCGGGGCGGCCGTCCGGGCGCTGACCGCGGCCGCGTGGGGCAGCCGTCCCGGCCAGGGGGAGCGGGCCGCGGGCCCGGGGCCGCGGATTGCGCTCGCGCTGCCCGCCCGGGACGCGGCCGAAGCCGAGGCGGTCGCGCTGGGCGGGCTGCTCGGCGGCTACTCGTTCACCCGCTACCGCCCTGGTGCCGCCCCGCCAGCCGCGCTCACCGTGCTGGCCGGGCCCGGCGTGACCGGGGCCGGCCCGCGCGCCCAGGCGCTGGCCGGCGGGGTGTCGCTGGCCCGGGACCTGGTCAACACGGCACCGTCCGATCTGGTTCCCGCGGCCCTGGCCGAGGAGGCGGAGCGGGTCGCGGCCGCCGCCGGCCTGGGCGCCGAGGTGCTGGACGAGAAGGCGCTGAGCGAGAATGGCTACGGCGGCATCGTCGGCGTAGGCCAGGGCTCGGTGCACCCGCCCCGGCTGGCCCGGCTGGAGTACACCCCAGCGCAGCACGACGGCGCGGCCGGGGCGCCCAAGACGGTGGTCTTCGTGGGCAAGGGCATCACGTTCGACTCCGGCGGGCTGTCGCTGAAGCCGCCCAAGTCGATGGAGACGATGAAGTCCGACATGGGCGGCGCGGCCGCCATCATCGGCGCCATGCAGGCCATCGCCGCACTGCAGCCCGACGTCCGGGTCATCGGCTACCTGCCGCTGGCCGAGAACATGCCGAGCGGGTCGGCGCAGCGGCCCTCGGACGTGCTGACCATCTACGGCGGCAAGACGGTCGAGGTGCTGAACACCGACGCCGAGGGCCGCCTGGTGCTGGCCGACGCGCTGGCCCGGTCGGCGGCCGATTCCCCCGACGTGCTGGTGGACGTGGCCACGCTGACCGGCGCGCAGCTGGTGGCACTCGGCCCGCGGATCGCCGCGGTGATGTCCAACGACGACGAGCTGCGCGACGGCGTGGTCGCCGCCGCGGGCCGGGCGGGCGAGGCCATGTGGCCGATGCCGCTGCCGGGCGAGCTGCGCAAGGGCCTGGATTCGACGGTCGCGGACCTGGCCAACGTGGCCCCGGACCGGTTCGGCGGGATGCTGGTCGCCGGGCTGTTCCTGCGCGAGTTCGTGCCCGATGGGGTGCGCTGGGCGCACCTGGATATCGCCGGCCCGGCGTTCAATGAGGGCGCGCCGCACGGGTATACCCCCAAGGGCGGTACCGGCGCGGCGACCAGGACGCTGGTGCAGATCGCCCTGGACGTGGCCGAGGGAAGGCTCTAGCAGGGCCGGGTGTTAGGCGGTCGGGGACAACACTGATCGGAGCAAGGAGCGCATCTGTGGCGGAGAGCAACGGTTCCTACGACATCGTCATCCTCGGTGGCGGCAGCGGAGGCTACGCCTGCGCGCTGCGCGCCGCGGAGATGGGGAAGCGTGTCGCCCTCATCGAGAAGGACAAGGTCGGCGGCACGTGCCTGCACCGTGGCTGCATCCCGACGAAGGCGCTGCTGCACGCCGCGGAGATCGCGGACCAGGCCCGGGACGGTGAGGCGTTCGGCGTCCGGGCCACGTTCGAGGGCATCGACATGCCCGGCGTCAACGCGTACAAGGACAAGGTGGTCGACCGGCTCTGGAAGGGCCTGCAGAGCACGCTGGCCAGCCGCAAGGTGGACATCGTGTACGGCGACGGCCGGCTGGTCTCGCCGACCCAGGTCCGGGTGGGCGACACCGTGTACGAGGGCGGCCACGTCGTGCTGTCCACCGGCTCGGAGCCCAAGAGCCTGCCCGGGCTGGACATCGACGGCGAGCGGGTCATCACCAGCGATCACGCGCTGCGGCTGGACTACGTCCCGCGCTCGGTGATCATCCTGGGCGGCGGCGTCATCGGGGCCGAGTTCGCCAGCGTCTGGCGGTCGTTCGGCGCCGAGGTCACGATCGTCGAGATGCTGCCGCACCTGCTGCCCCCCGAGGAGGAGTCGAGTTCCAAGCTGCTGGAGCGGGCGTTCCGGCGGCGTGGCATCAAGTACGAGCTGGGCACCCGCTTCGAAGGGGTCAAGGAGTCGGCCAACGGGGTCACCGTCACATTGCAGGGCGGCAAGTCGATCGACGCGGACCTGCTGCTGGTCGCGGTGGGCCGCGGGCCGGTCTCGGCCGGGCTCGGCTACGAGGAGGCGGGCGTCGCGACCGAGCGCGGCTACGTGAACGTCGACGAGTACTGCCGGACCAACGTGCCGACGATCTCCGCGGTCGGTGACCTGATCCCCGGCCCGCAGCTGGCCCACGTCGGGTTCGCCGAGGGCATCCTGGTCGCGGAGCGGATCGGCGGCCTGGGCGTCACCCCGATCGACTACGACGGCGTGCCGCGGATCACCTACAGCGACCCGGAGGTCGCCTCGGTGGGCATCACCTCGGCCATGGCCGCCCAGCGCGGCATCGAGACCACGGAGTTCACCTACAACCTGGGCGGCAACGGCAAGAGCGTCATCCTGCAGACCCAGGGCGCGGCCAAGGTCATCGCCACCGCCGCAGGCGGCCCCGACGGACAGCCCGGCCCGGTCCTCGGTGTGCACCTGGTCGGCGCCCGGGTCGGCGAGCTGATCGCCGAAGGACAGCTCATCTACAACTGGGAAGCGCTGCCGTACGACGTGGCGCAGCTCATCCACCCGCATCCGACCCAGTCGGAAGCCATCGGCGAAGCGCACCTCGCGCTGGCCGGCAAGCCCCTGCACGTGCACGCCTGACCAGACTGGCCGGGCGGCCCCCCGCACCGCAGCAACCGCGTCGAACAGCGAAGGAGTCACGGGAAGCAATGTCGGTCTCCGTATCCATGCCCCAGCTCGGCGAGAGCGTTACCGAGGGCACCGTCACGCGCTGGCTCAAGAAGGAGGGCGAGCGTGTGGAGGCGGACGAGCCGCTGCTCGAGGTCTCCACCGACAAGGTCGACACCGAGATCCCGTCGCCGGTGGCCGGGATCCTGCGCGGGATCACCGTCGCCGAGGACGAGACGGTGGCGGTTGGCGCCGAGCTCGCGATCATCGACGAGACCGGCGCTGAGGGCCAGGCCGCGGAGCCCCCAGCCACGGACGCACCGGCCGCCGGGCCCCCAGCCACGGACGCACCGGCCGCAGAGGCCCCGGCCCCCACCGGGTACGCGCCGGCCGGGGCGGAACAGGCGGCGGACAGCCCGCCGGCGGGGCCGGACGTCCCGGAGCAGGCCGGCTACCCCTACCCCGACGTGGCGCCGGCCGGCCAGCCCGCACCGGCTGGCTACCAGCAGCCCGCGGCCTACCAGCCGCCGGGCGGCTACGGCGCCCCTGGTGGCTCCCAGCCCGGTGCGCAGCAGCCGGGCGGGGGCGCCCAGCCCCGGCCGCCGGCCGCGCCGCCCGGCGCTGACGTGTGGCAGCGGGCCGAGCCGGTCCCGCCGCCCCCGCCGCCCGCGCCGCCCGCCCCGCCCGCCGCGGCCCAGGCCCAGCCCGGCCCGGCGCCAGCCGTCCCGGCCCCGGCCGACGGCCCGTACGTGACCCCACTGGTCCGCAAGCTGGCCGCGGACCATGGTGTGGACCTCGGTACGGTGGCCGGGACCGGGGTCGGCGGGCGGATCCGCAAGCAGGACGTCATTGACGCGTCCCGGGCCCGGCGTGAGGCGGTGGCCGCCGCCCAGCAGGCCGCCGCGCCGGACGGGCAGGCCGCGGCCGTGCCCGCCGCGGGCCCGGCCGCGGCGGCCGAGCCGCTGGCCAGCCCAGCCCAGCTGCCGCCGCAGCGGGCCACCGAGCCGTCCGGCTTGCGCGGCCGCACCGAACGGATGTCCCGGGCCCGGCAGCTGATCGCCCGGCGGATGGTCGAGTCGCTGCAGACCTCGGCCCAGCTGACCACCGTGATCGAGGTCGACGTGACGGCCATCGCCCGGCTGCGGGACCGGGCCAGGGCCGACTTCGAGGGGCGCGAAGGCGTGAAGCTCAGCTTCCTGCCGTTCTTCGCGCTGGCCGCCATCGAGGCGCTCAAGGTCCACCCGCGGCTCAACGCCAGCATCGAGCCGGACGGAACCGAGATCACCTACCATGACGCCGAGCACCTGGGCATCGCCGTGGACACCGAGCGCGGCCTGATGGTCCCGGTCATCCGCAACGCCGGCGACCTGAACGTGGGCGGCCTGGCCCGCAAGATCGCCGACCTGGCGGCGCGCACCAGGGCCGGGCAGGTGAGCCCGGACGACCTGGCCGGCGGGACGTTCACGCTGACCAACACGGGCAGCCGCGGCGCCCTGTTCGACACGCCGATCATCAACCAGCCGCAGGTCGGCATCCTCGGCACCGGCTCGGTGGTGCGCCGGCCGGTGGTGGTGCGCGACCGGTCGCTGGGCGAGGTGATCGCGGTCCGGTCCATGGTGTACCTGGCCCTGAGCTACGACCACCGGCTGGTGGACGGCGCCGACGCGGCCCGCTTCCTGGGCACTGTGCAGGCCCGTCTGGAAGAGGGGGCGTTCGAGGCGGAACTCGGCTTGTAGCGTCCATCCGGGCGGCGGGCACCGAAGACCGAGCGGAAGGCTGGCTGAGCAGACGGGGGACACAGCATGAAGGTCGCGGTCACCGGGGCGTCCGGGCTGATCGGCAGCGTGCTGGCCGGCACCCTGCGGCAGGGTGGCGACCAGGTGGTCACGCTGGTGCGGCGCACGCCCGCGGCGGTGGACGAGATCGCCTGGGACCCGATGGCGCCGAGCGGTGGCCTGTCCCCGGACGCGCTGGACGGGGTCGGCGCGGTCGTGCACCTGGCTGGCGCGGGCGTGGCCGACCACCGGTGGACCGATGCTTACAAGGAGGAGATCCGGGCCAGCCGGGTGCGTGGCACCGAGGCGCTGGCCGGCCTGCTGGCGGCCATGGACCAGCCGCCCGCCGTGCTGCTGTCCGGGTCGGCCATCGGCTGGTACGGGGATACCGGCGGCCGCGAGGTGGACGAGTCGGCACCGGCCGGGCTGGGCTTCCTGCCCAGCGTGGTCCGGGACTGGGAGGCAGCCGCCGAGCCGGCCCGGGCGGCCGGCCTGCGGGTCGCCTGCCTCCGCTCCGGCATCGTGCTGTCCCGCCGGGGCGGGGTGCTGGGCCGGGTGCTGCCCCCGTTCCGGCTCGGCCTGGGCGCCCGGCTCGGCCCGGGCACGCAGTTCATGAGCTGGATCACGCTGACCGACTGGATCCGGGCCGCGCAGTTCCTGCTCGAGCAGCCGGAGCTGTCCGGGCCGGTGAACATCACTACGCCGAACCCGGTGACCAACGCCGCGTTCACCGCGGCGCTGGGCGGCGTGCTGCACCGGCCGGCCCTGCTGGCCATCCCTTCCCCGGTGCTGTCGGCGGCGCTCGGCGGGGTAACCAGCGATCTGCTGTCCAGCGCCCGGGTGCGGCCCGGGCGGCTGCTGGACGCGGGATTCACGTTCAGCTACCCGGACCTGGCCAGCGCGCTGGCGGCGGAACTGCACGCCGCCGGGTCGGCCGCCTGACCAGCGCCGCGGCACCTGCGCGCAGTCAGCCGGGCATCACCTGGCCGGGCTCTCCTGGCGGCGTGCGGTCCCCGCGGGCCGGTCCCGGCCGCTGCCGCCCGCCAGCCCCAGTTCGGCTGGCTGGACCGGGACGCACGGCTCCGGGATCACGGTACGGAAGCCCGCGGTGTCCATCCCGTACAGCGGCAGCTTCCACAGGGGCGGCACCGGGCCCGCCAGTCCCCGGAGCCTGCGCACGGCCCGGATGTTCAGCCGCAGCAGGCGGCGGGCGACGAGCAGCGCCAGCGCGGCGAGCGGCAGCTCGACGCAGAGCGCCAGCAGCAGGCTGAGCCAGAACCCGTTGGTCCGCAGGTCCAGCGTGACGTCGAACCAGGCGTCGCAGCAGAGCAGCGTGGCCAGCACGATGAGGCAGGCGATGACCACCTGACGGCGCTTCCAGGCCGCCCAGGCGGTGGCCGCGAACGTGACGAGCTCGACGATGTCGAACCCGACCCAGGCGCCGCGCCACCCCCCGGTGTGGTAATAGCGGGGCAGCGTCACGGCCAGCACGCCGATCCAGGCGGCCAGGCTCAGGCAGCCACCGATGATCACTACCAGGGCGAGCGTCCGGCGGAGCGGCCCGGCGGGCAGGTCAGGCTCGGCCGGGGGCAGCGGGTCGTCCAGGGCGGCCAGGGCGTGGGATAGTTCGGCTCGCTGCCGCGGGCTCATCTGGCGCAGCTCGTCCACATTTATCACCTCACGTACCTCCCTAGCCGGTAACTACCCCAGCTGGGCGGATGCTTCCCCTCGTAGCGGCTGGGGTTTCGCTGAGCCGCCGCTGGGCGCGGGCCGCCGGGTGCGCCCCGGGCCGCCGGATATGGTGGCAGCGTGATGAGTGAGCTGGTCTATGTGCACGCCGGCTTTGGCGGGCACCCGGTCCCCTACCTGCGCGGCTGGGAACTCCAGCGGCAGGTGCACGAGCAGCGGGCCAGCGGGGCCATCCCGGACACCTGCCTGCTGCTGGAGCACGAGCCGGTGTACACGGCGGGTAAGCGGACCAGCCCGCTGGACCGCCCTGGCCCGGACGCGGGTGCCCCGGTCATCGACGTGGACCGCGGCGGCAAGATCACCTGGCATGGCCCGGGCCAGCTCGTGGGCTACCCGATCATCCGGCTGGCCGAGCCGGTCGACGTGATCGCCTACGTGCGGGCCCTCGAGGAGGCGCTGATGCGTGCGTGCGCGGACGCGGGCCTGGCCACGATGCGGGTCGAGGGACGCAGCGGCGTGTGGGTGGCGGGCGGGGCCGCCCCGGGTGGTGGGCCGGGGCGGCCAGAGCGTAAGGTCGCCGCGATCGGCATCCGGGTGTCCCGCGGGGTGACCATGCACGGCTTCGCGCTGAACTGCGACTGCGACCTCGGCTGGTACGACCGGTTCGTGCCGTGCGGCATCCGCGACGCTGGCGTGACCAGCCTGTCCGCCGAGCTCGGCCGGCCGGTCACCGTGCCGGACATGATCGGCCCGGTCGAACGGCAGCTGGCCAGCGTGCTGGGCGCCACCAGCTGGCGGCGCTCGGCCGGCCGGCCCGGGCCGCGGCTCGCCGCCGCTTCCTAGGCCGCACCCGCCGAACCTGGCCCGGCCAGCCCGGCCAGGTACCCGCCCAGCTCGCCGGCCGGGGCCGCGGCCTGCGCACCGCTGCCCATATCCCGTACCGTGACCGTGCCCGCCTCCTGCTCGCTGCGGCCATAGATCAGTGCCCAGCGTGCGCCCTGGTCGCTGGCCCACTTGAGCTGGCGGCCGAGCTTGCCGGAGGCGCCCAGGTAGACGCTGGCCCGCAGCCCCGCGTCGCGGGCTACGGCGGCGAAACCGAAGGAGCGTTCGGCCAACTCATCACCCATGACGGTAACGGCCACGTCCAGGCGGCGGAGCGGGCCGGCCCGGCCCGCCGCGGGGAGCAGCAGCAGGATGCGCTCGATGCCCACCGAGCCGCCGGTACCCGGCGTGTCCGGGCCGCCCAGCTGCGCGATCAGCTGGTCGTAGCGGCCGCCGGAAGAGATCGACGAGCCCACGCCGGGAGCGACCACCTCCCAGATCGGCCCGGTGTAGTAGCTCAGCCCGCGCACCATCCGCGGGGTGAACTCGACCCGCCCGGCCGGGATGTGCGTGCCGACCAGGGCCAGCACCTGGTCCACCTCATCCAGCCCGGCCGCGCCCTCCGCGCTGGGCTTGAGCGCGGCCCGGATCCGGTCCGCGGCGTCCGGCGCGGTCATGGTGGCCACCAGGTCCGCGGCCGTGGCCCCGGGCAGGCCGCGGCCGGCCAGTTCCGCGGCCACCCCGGCCGGCGTCAGCTTGTCCAGCTTGTCCAGCGTGATGAGTACCCCGGAGCCCAGCTCGGCCGGGACGCCGAACGCCTCGAGCAGGCCAGCCAGCACGTGCCGGGAGTTGAGCAGGAAGCGGAACCCGGGGATGCCGAGCCGGTCCAGCACGTCGTGCACCGCGCAGATCACCTCGGCGTCGGCCAGCACCGACGTGCTGCCGAGCGTGTCCAGGTCACACTGGGTGAACTCGCGGAACCGGCCCCGGCCCGGCCGGTCCGCCCGCCACACCGGGCCGATCGTGTACCGCTTGTACGGGCTGGGCAGCTGGCTGCCGTAAGCGGCTGCCACCCGGGCCAGCGGGACCGTCATGTCGTAGCGCAGGGCCAGGTCGGCCTCGCCGGATGCCTCGTGCTCTCCGCGCCGCAGGATCTTGAAGATGAGCTTGTCGCCCTCTTCCCCGTACTTGCCGAGCAGCACGTCGAGCCGTTCGAAGGCCGGCGTCTGCAACGGCTCGAACCCGTAGCGCGCGAACACCGACCGGATGACGGCGAACGCGCGCTCCCGGGTTTCGGACTCCGCGGCGAGGAAATCATGTGTCCCCGAGGGGGGATCGAACTGCGTAGGCATGCGCCCATGCTCCCCGACAACCGGCCTCCCGTCACATCGAAATGCGTTCCGGGCCAGCCCACGGGGCGTGCTAGCGTAGAACACGTGTACTAGGACCAGCGGCCGCGCTCCGCGCACCCCCGGCTTCTGCCTGCCCTCGTCCTAGGAGTTCTGCTGTGTCCCGCTTCGTGCCCGGCCCGCGCCGCGGCCTGCCGCTGGCCGTCATCCTGCAGGCGCTGATCTCAGCCGGCGACGGGCTGGCCATGGTCGGCCTGGCCAGCCGGGTGTACCAGAGCTCGCACGCGTCCTGGGCGGTGGCGCTGGTGTTCCTGGCTATCACCGTGCCGATCACCGCGCTGGCCCCGGCCGCGGGCGTGCTGCTGGACCGGTGCCCGGTCCGCCCCGTGCTGGTCACCGCGGCGGCCGCGCAGACGCTGGTCGCCCTGGCGCTGACCAGGTTCACCGGGACTGGCGCGACGCTCGGGCTGTCGGTCGGGTTCGGCTTGTGCGCGGCGGTGCTGGTGCCGGGCCTGGGCGCGATCGTCCCGCGGCTGGCGGGCGAGTCCGGGGTGACCCGGGCCAACGGCTACCTGCAGGCGGCCACCTGGGGTGGTTTCACGGCCGGCCCGCTGCTGGCCGGGGTGCTCACCGCGGCGGGCGGCACCGGCCTGGCGCTGGGCGCGGTCGCGGCCGTGTACGGCACGGGCGCGCTCGGCCTGGCCGTACTGCGGCTCAGCCCGGTTCCGGCGGCCGGGCCGGAGCTGGCCACCAGCGGCGGGGCAGCCGCGGACGGCAGGCGCGGGACCCGTCAGTTCAGCGCCGGCCTGCGTTTCCTGCGCGCCGACCGCGAGGCGGGCCTGCTCGTGCTGGTCGTCAGCGTCATGGTCATGTTCGGCAACATGGCCAGCGTGGCCGAGGTCGCGTTCGCCGAGGGTGTGCTCAGATCCGGGCCGGCTGGCTATTCGCTGCTGGTCGCCGCGTGGACGGCGGGCATGCTCGCCGGCACACTGGCCGGTGGCCGGCTGCCCCGGCGGCGGCTGGCCCTGGTCACGCTGCTGGGCAGCCTGGCCGCTGGCGCCGGGGTGGCGCTGGCGGCCGGCGCCGTCACCCTGTGGCAGGCCGCGGCCGCGTACGGGATCGGCGGCGTGGCCAACGGCGCCGAGGTGGTGGCCACCCGCAGTTTCCTGAACCACCGGGCTCCGCCGGCCATCTCCGGGCGGGTGTTCGCCATGTACTCCGGGCTGCTGTTCGGTGCGGCGTCGCTTGGCATGGCGGTGGCCGGCGGGCTGCTGGCCCCGCTCAACCCGCGGCTGGTGCTGCTCATCGCCGGGGCCGGTGGCATCGTGGCCGGCGCGCTCGGCTGGCTGCGCTACAGCCGGCTGGCCCGGCCGGGCAGCGCAGCCGCCCCCGGGCCGGTGCCCGGCGGTGCGGTGCCGGACGGCGCGGTGCCGGACGAGCCGGTCCCGGACGGCGCGATGCCGGGCGAGCCGGTGCCGGACGAGCTGGCCAGGGCCGCCCGGGCCACATCGGCCGGGACGTAGGCTGGAGGGGTGGTACTCGCACCCGAAGGACGCAAGCTGCTCCGGCTGGAAGCCCGCAACAGCCAGACCCCCGTCGAGAAGAAGCCGCCGTGGATCAAGACGCGGCTGCGCACCGGCCCGGAGTACACCGCGCTCAGGGGGCTGGTGCAGCGGGAGGGTCTGCACACCGTGTGCCAGGAGGCCGGCTGCCCGAACATCTTCGAGTGCTGGGAGGACCGCGAGGCCACGTTCCTGATCGGCGGCGACCAGTGCACCCGGCGCTGCGACTTCTGCCAGATCGCCACCGGGAAGCCGGAGCCGCTGGACACCGACGAGCCGCGCCGGGTAGCCGGGTCGGTGGCCACGATGGGGCTGCGCTACGCCACGGTGACCGGGGTCGCCCGGGACGACGTGGCCGACGGCGGCGCGTGGCTGTACGCGCAGACCTGCCACGAGATCCACACCGCGGTTCCCGGGTGCGGCGTGGAGCTGCTCATCCCGGACTTCAATGCCCACGACGGCAAGCTGGCCCCGGTGTTCGCCGCCCGGCCCGAGGTGCTGGCGCACAACATCGAGACCGTGCCCCGGATCTTCCGGCGGATCCGGCCCGGCTTCCGTTACCAGCGGTCACTCGACGTGCTGGCCAAGGCGCGGGCGGCGGGCCTGGTCACCAAGTCCAACCTGATCCTCGGGCTGGGCGAGGAGCCACCCGAGATCACCGGCGCCCTGACCGACCTGCGGTCGGCCGGCTGCGAACTGCTCACCATCACCCAGTACCTGCGCCCCTCACCACGGCACCACCCGGTCGAGCGGTGGGTGCCGCCCGCGGAGTTCGAGCGGCTCCGTGACGAGGCGCTGAGCCTGGGTTTCTCCGGCGTGATGTCCGGGCCGCTGGTCCGGTCGTCCTACCGGGCCGGCCGGCTGTACCGCGAAACCATGGCCCGCCGGGCCGAACCAGGCACCGCAGTTTCCCACCCGGCCCGCTGACTCGTATCCTGCCCTCCATGGCGAACAAGGCCGCAGGCTCGGCAAACCGGAAGGGTGGCGCGGACGGCGCCCCGTCCGGCCGCATCAAGCAGATCCGCATGGTCGCGGGGATCATCCGCGAGCACAACCCCCGGGCGCTCCCGCTCATCGCGATGACCGCCATCATCATCATCGGCGTATGCGTGCTGGTCGGGCTGCTCACCGGCCTGGCCGGCCTGCTCATCCCGGTCGGTGTGCTGGCCGGGGTCGCCGCCGCCATGATCTTGTTCGGGAGGTTCGCCCAGTCCGCGCAGTACGCGGCCGTGGAGGGGAAGCCGGGCGCGGCGGCAGCCATCCTGCAGAGCATGCGCGGCGGCTGGACGGTGAGCCCGGCGGTGGCGGCCAACCGGAACATGGACGTGGTGCACCGCGCGGTCGGCAAGCCTGGCGTGGTGCTGGTCGGCGAGGGCTCCCCGACCCGGCTGCCGGGCCTGCTGGCCGCCGAGAAGAAGCGGATCTCCCGGGTCGCTTACGAGACCCCGATCTACGACTTCCAGGTCGGCAACGAAGAGGGCCAGGTGCCGATCAGCAAGCTGCAGCGGAAGATTATGCGGCTGCCGCGCAACCTGCGGGGCTCCGAGGTGTCCGAGCTCAACTACCGGCTCAAGGCGCTGCCCCAGTCGCTGCAGATGCCCAAGGGCCCGATGCCGAAATCAGGCCGGATGCCGAAACCACCACGCCCGCGGACGAGGTAGGCGCGGCCTGGCCGGACTCCCCCGGGGTAATCAGGCTCGCAGCACGATGGTGTTGGCGGCGCGGTCGTGCAGGCCGCGCAGGTCCCGGTCGGTGACCAGGGGCGGCAGCACACAGAGCAGCAGCACGGTGCGGACCAGCCCCCACAGAAAGCCGACCGGCCGGCCGTCCAGCCGGGCCACCCGGATGCCGCAGATCCGCTTGCCGATGGTGAACCCGGTCAGCGCGGTCAGTACCCAGACCTGCACAGCGAAGATCACCAGGGTGATCACCGTCACGTCGCTATGGCCGAAGAACGCGTGCGCGATGATCAGGCTGAGCAGCCAGTCGATCAGCAGCGCCAGCAGCCGCCGGCCCATCCCGGCCGCCGACCGGGGCCCTTGCTCGGGTAGCCCGAACCGCTCCCCCGGGTACTTCTGGTCGCCCTGGCTGCCCACGCCGGGCAGCAGGAATCCGCCCCACCGTCGTTCACTCACGCTCTAACGGTACCGCCCGCTATCGGCCGTAGCGCCGGGCCTGGCCTGCGCGGAAACGGCCTGGCCCAGGCGCGGCGCCCCGGGGAATGCGTAACACGTGTGAAACACTAGAGACACGGCTCGGTAATCGCCGGGAACTAGCGTCCGAAGCGTTCCCGCCGCAGGCAAACCCCCCAAAGCGGCCAGATCTGCGTGGCCGCCTTCCCGCGGCCTCAGCCGCGGCAGCCAGGGAGGCCAACACCAGTGACAGCTCCGTTCAGGGAGGGTTGATGTTCGAGAACGCCGACGAGGTGCTGAAGTTCATCGGCGATAAGAAGATTGAGTTCGTCGACGTCAGGTTCTGTGACCTGCCGGGGACCATGCAGCACTTCACGGTGCCGGTCGAGTCGTTCGACGAGAAGGTCTTCTCCGAGGGCCGGATGTTCGATGGTTCCTCGATCCGGGGCTTCCAGCAGATCCACGAGTCGGACATGCTGCTGCTGCCGGACCCGGCCACCGCGTACGTGGACCCGTTCCGCCAGCACCTCACCCTGAACCTCACGTTTTTCGTGCACGACCCGCTGACCGGCGAGCCGTACACCCGTGACCCGCGCAACATCGCCCGCAAGGCGGAGACCTACCTCAAGGGCACGGGCATCGCGGACACCGCGTACTTCGGCCCGGAGGCGGAGTTTTACATCTTCGACTCGGTGCGCTACGACACCGGGGCCAACGCCGGCTACTACTACATCGATTCGGTCGAGGGCGCGTGGAACACCGGGCGCGAGGAAGAAGGCGGGAACCTCGGCTCCAAGCCCCCGTACAAGGGCGGCTACTTCCCGACTCCCCCGGTGGATCACTACACCGACCTGCGCTCGGCCATGGTCAGGGCGCTGATCGACGTGGGCATCTCGGTGGAGATGCAGCACCACGAGGTGGGCACGGCCGGGCAGGCGGAGATCGACATCCTATTCGGCCCGCTGCTCGGCCAGGCCGACAAGCTGATGCTCTACAAGTACGTGATCAAGAGCGTGGCGCGGGCCGCGGGCAAGACGGTCACGTTCATGCCCAAGCCGATCTTCGGTGACAACGGCTCCGGCATGCACTGCCACCAGAGCCTCTGGAAGGACGGCTCGCCGCTGTTCTACGACGAGGTCGGCTACGCAGGCCTGTCCGACACCGGCCGGTACTACGTGGGCGGCCTGCTCAAGCACGCACCTACGCTGCTCGCGTTCACCAACCCGACGGTGAACTCCTACCACCGCCTGGTGCCGGGCTTCGAGGCGCCGGTCAACCTGGTCTACTCGCAGCGGAACCGGTCGGCCTGCGTGCGTATCCCGATCACCGGCTCCAACCCCAAGGCCAAGCGCCTGGAGTTCCGGGTACCGGACCCGTCGTGCAACCCGTACCTGGCCTTCTCGGCCATGATGATGGCCGGCGTCGACGGGATCAAGAACAAGATCGAGCCGCACGAGCCGGTGGACAAGGACCTGTACGAGCTGCCGCCGGACGAGGCGTCGGCCATCCCCCAGGTGCCCGGGTCGCTGGACGCCGTGCTCAGCGCCCTCGAGGCGGACCACGACTACCTGCTCGAAGGCGGCGTGTTCACCGAGGACCTGATCGAGACGTGGATCGACTACAAGCGGTCCAACGAGCTCGACCCGGTCCGGCTGCGCCCGACGCCGCACGAGTTCGCCATGTACTTCGACGTGTGAGCGGAGCCGCCGCCAGCTGAGCAGCACGGCCAGGCCGCTGGCCCGCCACCTCCCAGGGCGGGCCAGCGGTCTTCACGTTGGCCCGGGGCACCAGGTGGCGCCGGCTGCGGGCAGGATGGGCCTGCCAGGCCAGCACAGCCGAGCTACCGGGGCGGGGATGAACCACGACGAGCCGATCACTCTGGCCAGCCTGAACCTGCACGGCGGGCTGACCGCCGGCGGCGAGCCGTTCGACGTCGCCGGGGCCTGCCACCGGCTCAAGGCGGACGTGATCGCCCTGCAGGAGGCCTGGCGGCCGGCCGGGCAGCCGGACGAGGTGACCGGGGCCGCGGCCGAGCTGGGCGCGCAGGTGCGGCACCGCGGCCTGGCCGGGGACACCAGCCGGGCCGGGCTCGGTATCGGGCCGGACCCCGGCCCGGGCGGCTGGGGGCTGGCCCTGCTGTCCATGCTGCCAGTCACCGGCTACCAGGAGATCGAGCTGGGCCGGGCCCCCGGCGACCCGATCAGCCGGGCGGCCCAGGTGGTCACGCTGACCATGCCGGGGGGTGCCGCGCTGCGCGTGGTGAACACGCACCTGACCCACCGGTTCACCAGCCCGGTCCAGCTCGCCCGGCTGACCCGGCGGCTGGCGGCCCGGCCGGCCGTGCCGACGGTGCTGGTCGGCGACCTGAACATGCCGTACCCGGGCACACTGGCCGCAGCCGGCTACCAGCGCACCGTGCGCGGCCGGACCTACCCGGCCGCCCGGCCCTGGATCCAGCTGGATCACCTGCTGGTCCGCGGCCCGGTCCGGGTGTCCGGCGCGGAAGTGGCCGGCCCGGCCGGGTCGGATCACCTGCCCATCCGGGCCCAGCTCAGCGTCGGGTGACCCGCCAGGCCGGCCGGGGTCAGCCCGGTTCCGCCCCTGCGGCCACCCGGCCCAGCTCGGTGATGGTGGACCGGGACAGCACGTGGACGGTGCGCGCCGCCGGTGATCTGCGCAGTGCATGCCGGGGCAGCCGGACCCGCAGCGCACCCGGCTGGGCCTCGAAGACCACCGGCGGGATCATCCGGAGCGCCTCCCCGTCCACGCCGATCTCCACGGCCGCCGCGGACGTGATCTCGAACCGCGGCGCGGTCCACTCCAGCCAGCCCGGGTACCGGCGGGCCTGGCCGAGTGCCTCGAGCGCGAAGAACGCGTTGGCCCCGGCCGCGTCGCTGATCGTGACGGCCACAACCCCGAGCAGCCCGGTGTCCAGCCGGGCCCGGCTACCCACGCCGCCTTCCATCGGCACCAGCTGGTACGCGTTGTTGGAGATCAGGATGAGCTGGGCGGTGCGGTGTTCCTCCCCGCCCGGCCCGGTGAAGCACAGGTCGAGCGGGTCCGCGGCCGGGCCGAGCAGATCAGGCAGCATGGCCGCGGCGGTGCGCAGCTTGGCGTCCCGGTACTCGGGTGACTGGACGACCTTCGCGTACAGCCCGAGCGACGTGTTGTTCACGAACGTGCGCCCGTTGACCGTGGCCAGGTCGATCCGCTGTTCCACCCCGTCCGCGAACGCGTCCAGCGCGCCGACCACGTCATCCCGGTTCAGGCCCAGGTCGAGGGCGAAGTGGTTCCGGGTGCCCGCCGGGACGCACACGTACGGGATCCCGGCCTGGGCGGCGACCGACGCGACCAGGGCCTGTGAGCCGTCGCCGCCCGCCATGCCGATGGCGTCCGCACCCTGGCTGACCGCGTCCTCGGCGAGCTGACGCAGGTCGTCGCCGGGTTTCAGGAGGACGGGCCGGATGCCCGGCGGCGGCACTCATCGGCCAGATGGAACCGCTCCGCCTTGCCGCCACCGGACCTTGGGTTCATGATCAGCACAGCATGCTCGGCCCGGCGGGCCCGCCTGGCGTGCGCCGACTGGGCGCGCAGAGCCCGCCGGGTGCGGCGCAGCGCGTGGCGGGCGGCCAGCACGGACAGCGCGGCCAGCACGGCGATCAGCAGCAGCAGCGGCCAGTTGATGTGCGCGAAGAACAGGCCCACGATGGTGCCGGCCAGCGCCAGCCCGGCCACGCACAGCGCGGTGGCCCTGGGCAGCCCGCGCCGGGACACCACGTACCAGCTGCTGGTCACGCAGATCAGCAGGCCAGCCGCAACGACCAGGATGGCCAGCAGGTGGAGGGCGACGCCGATCAGGCTGAGCCCGAGCGTACCGATCAGGGCGAGCAGGGCACCAGCCGCGGACGCCCGCTCCCCCGCCGTCGGCCGCACCGGGAGGCCGGCCCCGGCCCGCTGGGCCGCCGCGCCGTCCGGGTCATCCGGGCCGCCGCGGCGTGCCGTCTCGCGCTCGGTCACCCGCATCCCCCGGTACAAGATCGTCGGCCCGCGGGCGGCCCCCCGCCACACAGCAGTGCCTGTTACCTGGGTGTTAGCATACGCGCGTGGCGGAACAGGACGCTGAGCGTCAGCCCGCGATGGAAAGCGTCGCGGACTGGCTGGCCGGCCGGGCTGGTGAGTACGGCGGCCCCATCCGGCGCCAGGTGGTGGATGCGGTCAGGCAGCTTGGTGCGGTGGACCGGGCCACCTACGAGGCCATCGCCAGCACCCCGACCCCGGCCCTCGACGAGCCGCTGCGGCGGCTGTCCCGGGCCGCCGACAAGTCCCGGCTCTGGCTGGCCATCGCGGCCGTGCTGGCCATCGGTGGCGGCCCCGCGGGCCGCCGCGCCGCGGTACGCGGCACGCTGGCCATCGGGGCCACGTCAGCCCTGGTCAACCTGGGCGTTAAGCCAGTGTCGTTCCGGACCAGGCCGGACCGGGTCCAGGCCGGTGTGCCAGGGCAGCGCTACGTCCGGATGCCCGGCTCCACGTCGTTCCCGTCCGGGCACTCCGCGTCGGCGTTCGCGTTCGCCACCGCGATCAGCCGGGACCGCCCGTGGACCGCGCTGGCGTGCGGGTTCCTGGCCGCCGCGGTGGCCTACTCGCGGGTGCACACCGGGGTGCACTACCCGGGCGACACCGTGGTCGGCTCGCTGATCGGTGCGAGTACCGGCCTGGCCGTGGGCGGGCTGCTCGATCACGGGCCAGCGGCCGGGCCACCCGGCTAAACCGCGGCGATCTGGCCATCCTCCAGGTGCAGCGACACGTCGGCGATGCTCAGGAACGCCGGGTCGTGGGTGGCGACCAGCGCGGTCACCCCTTCGGTGCGGACCACGGTCCGGATCAGCTGCATGATCTGCCGCCCGGTCTCCGAGTCGAGCTGCCCGGTGGGCTCGTCGGCGATGAGCAGCTGCGGGCGGCTGGCCAGGGCCCGGGCGATGGCGACCCGCTGCTGCTGCCCGCCGGACAGCTCGCCGGGCCGCTGCCGGGCGTGCTCGCCCAGGCCGACCAGGTCGAGCATGGTGCGCACCCGGTCCTCCCGGGCCTGCGGCTCAGCGCCGGCGATGCGCAGCGGTATGCCGACGTTCTCGGCCGCGGACAGAATCGGGATCAGCCCGAACGACTGGAAGATGAACGCCACCGACGACCGGCGCATCAGGGTGCGCTCCCGTTCCCGCAGGGCGGCGATGTCCCGGCCGTCGATGCGCACCGTCCCGCTGCCCGGCCGGTCCAGCCCGCCGATGATGTTGAGCAGCGTAGTCTTGCCCGACCCCGACCGCCCGGACAGCGCGACCAGCTGGCCGCGCTCGATGGTGAGCGAGACGCCGCGCAGCGCGTGCACGGCTGCCGCGCCAGTGCCGAAGGTCCTGGTCACGCCGCTGACCTTGGCCAGCACCGGATCCTGGGCCGGCTCGGCCGTGGCCGCGGCGGCCCGGCCCGGGTACTGGCCCGCCGGCGGCTGGCTCATCTCAGCGGTCATCCTGGGCGGCGGTCACGCTATGTCGAACTCGCCATCCTGGACGCCCAGCGTGAAGGCCTCCCACTCGTCCGGGGTGAACGTCAGCACCGGGCCGTCCGGGTCCTTGGAGTCGCGCATGGTGATCACGTAGTCGCTGCCCTCCTTGGAGCCGGGCACGACCGCGATCTCCACACAGGCCACGTCACTGTGGGAGGACTTCCGCCAGGCGGCACCGGTCAGGTCCATCGGTCAATCGCCTTCCTCACCAGGCTGGTATCGGCGCACGCTGCCTCCAGTATGACGTACCGGCAGCGGGCCGCCCCCGGTGTTACGTCGCGCCGGGTGCGGTGGACGGGGCGCGGGCCGGGTTTGTCATCCCAGCCCGGTGCGCTCAGCCACCCGGGCCGCGGTGCCGGTCCCGGATCAGGGCCAGCGGCGACAGGCCGGCCAGCTGGCCGCTCTCCCGGGTCAGGTGAGCCTGGTCGGCGTAGCCGGCGGCCGCGGCCAGGCCGGCCAGATCGGCCGCGTCCGGCGTGGCGTCGATCCGGGACACGAACCGGCGGAACCGCAGCACCCGGCGGAGCAGCACCGGCCCGTAGCCGACCGCGGCGCAGCACCGCCGGTTCAGCTGCCGCTCACTGATGGCCAGTTCCCGGGCCACCTGCCTGACCCGCGCGTCCGGCCGGGCCAGCCGCTGTGCGGCCTGCACGACCAGCGGATCCGGCGGGGCGCTGGTCACCAGCTGGCCGGCCAGCTGGACCAGGCGGCGCGCCGCCACGTCCGGGCGGAGCACACCGGGCACCTGCGTGGCCAGCCGGGCGCCGATCCCCCGGGGCAGCTCGGCGGGCAGGTCGCCGGGCCCGGGGCGCTGATCGAGCAGACCGGTCAGTGGCCGGCCCAGCGCTGGGCCGGCCGCGCCGGGCCGCAGCCGGACCCCGGCCAGCACAGTCCCCGGCGCCATCGGCATCAGCACCGGCCCGGTGTCCGGCCCAGCCAGGAATACCCCGCTGCCACGGCGCCAGATGAGATCCACACAGGCATCCGGCAGCACCCGGGTCGGGGGCGCCCCGCCCGCTGGGGTGACCCCGACCCACACACACGACACGGCGCCGGCCAGCGCGGCGGGCGGCGCGTACTCGCGGTATCCCGGCGACCAGTCCACATGCCGAGTCTGGCACAGCCAGCCGGCAGCTGGCCGATTCGTTCAAGCCGCCTGCCCCGGCCGGGCTCGAGAATAGCTTCATGACCTCACCTGATCTCGCCGCGGCGGCCCAGTTCCTCGCGGCCACCGGCCGGGTCCTGGACCGTCGCCGGTTCGGCCGGCTGTTCGGCCCGGACGGCCCGGGGCCGGTCCGCGACGCCGTCGCCGCCTACGGCAACCTGGACGGCGGGTTCGGCCACGCGCTGGAGCCGGACGGCCGGTGCCCGGGCAGCCAGCCGCTGGCCATCGCGCTCGCACTGGCCACCCTGGACGAGGCCGGCGCCTGGGATGACGGGCTGGTCCAGGGCACTCTCGGCTGGCTGGAGCGGCACGCGCCCGCCGCGGGCGGCGTGGCCGAGGCGGACCAGTCCATCGATGGCTGGCCGCACGCCCCGTGGTGGGCCACCATGGACCGCCAGCTTCCGTCGATCATCACCACCGGGCTGATAGCCGGGACCCTGCACAGCAGGCACGTCCAGCATCCCTGGCTGGGCCGGGCCACCGAGCTGGAATGGTCCATGATCAGCGAACTGACCACGACCAGCCCGTACCAGATGCGCGCCGTCATGCATTTCCTGGACCGGGTCCCCGACCGCGACCGGGCCGTCAAGGCCTTCGCCCAGTGCGGCCCGCTGATCCTCGATCAGGGCCTGGTCACCCTGGACCCGGGCGCCCCCGGGGAGATCCACACCCCGCTCGACTTTGCCCCGCTGCCCGGTTCACTGGCCCGCAGCCTGTTCCGGCCGGACGTCATCGAGGCGCACCTCAGCCAGCTGGCCGCGGCGCAGCAGGGCGACGGCGGCTGGACGTTCAACTGGCCGGCCTGGTCCCCGGCCGCGGCGGCCGACTGGCGGGGCTCGGTCACGGTAGAAGCGCTGCGGCTGCTCCGCGGCAACGGCCGCTGCTGAACGAAGACGGCACTGGGGCCAGGTGAGGGCGCCGGGCTGAGTCACCGGGGCGCAAATCTGGCCGGCGCCGGCGCACTGCTGCTGAGCGTGGTGCTGGTGACAGGATGCACGGGAAGCTCAGGCCACCGGGGCCCGGCCACGGTCACAACCGTGTCGGCCGGCTCGGCATCCACCAGCGCGGTTTCCTGCCCGGCGCAAATCGTCGCCCAGTCCCTGCGCTGGTCCCCGCACCAGTTCCGGGTCGCGTATGGCATCCAGCCCTTGCTGGACCAGGGGATCGACGGCCGGGGCGAGACGGTGACGGTCCTTTCCCCTGCCCCATCCCCCAGCGCCCCGGGTGCCGATACCCGCCAGGACCTGGCGGCAGCTCCGGCGACCACGGCGCGTTCAGCGACCCCTGGTTCAGGGGCAGGCCCACCATGACCTCGGCTTCGTTAACCCCGCCATCTACCGCATCGCCCGCGGCCCCCGCTACCACCAGGCCTTCCACGACAGCACCACCGGTACCAGCAACCAGACCCTGGGCCGGGCCACGGCCGGTTACCGGGCTGGTCCCGGATGGGAGCCGGTAACGGGCTGGGGAAACCCAACGCGCAGGTGCTGATCCCGCTGCTGGCCCGCAGCCAGACCTAGCCGGGGCAGGCAGCGTTCAGCCATAGAAGAGGCGTTCCATCATCGCGCGGGCCCGGCGCGCGGTCCGCCGGTAGTCCTCGACCAGGTCCTGGCCCGCATCCGGCGGGTAGCCGAGGATGCGTGCGACCGCGGCCAGCTCGGCCTGCCTGGCCGGCAGCACGTCGGAGGAGCGGCCGCGGAGCAGCACCACCGCATTGCGGATCCGGGTGGCCAGCCGCCATGAGGCGGCCAGCCCGGCCGCGTCCTCGGCGCCGATCAGGCCGGCCTGCCCGGCGGCGGCCAGCGCGGCCAGGGTCTGCGTGGTGCGCAGCCCGGGCACCTGGTACGCGTGGCTGAGCTGGAGGAGCTGGATCACCCACTCGACGTCGGACAGGCCGCCTGGCCCGAGCTTCAGGTGCAGGGCCGGATCGGTGCCGCGGGGCATCCGCTCGGCTTCCATCCGGGCCTTGAGCCGCCTGATCTCACGGACCGAGGACTCGCCGATGCCGCCGGCCGGGTAGCGGTACTCGTCGGCCAGCGCGTTGAACCGGCGCCCCAGCTCGCGGTCTCCCGCGGCCGGGGCCGCGCGGAGCAGGGCCTGCGCCTCCCAGGCCAGCGACCAGCGCTGGTAGTAGGCCCGGTAGGAGGCCAGGGTGCGGACCAGCGGGCCCTGGCGGCCCTCCGGGCGCAGCGACGGGTCGACGACCAGCGGCGGGTCCGGCGCGGGCTGGGCGAGCAGCCTGCGCAGTTCCTCGGCCACCGCGTGGGCGGCCCGGGCCGCGGCCTGCTCGTCCGCGCCGGGCAGCGGCTCGTGCACGAACATCACGTCGGCGTCGCTGCCGTAGCCGGTCTCCCGGCCGCCGAACCGGCCCATCCCGACCACGCAGATCCGGGTCGGCAGTGGTCCCTCGTCCCGCTCCAGCCGGCTTACGGCCGCATCCAGCACCGCGCCGATGGTGACGGCGGTGATCACGGTGAGCGCCTCGCTGGTCTCCTCGACCGTGGTCAGCCCGAGCAGGTCGGCGGCGGCGGTGCGGAGCAGCTCACGGCGGCGCAGCGCGCGGACCGCCTGAGCCGCCGCATCGGCGGTGCCGTGCCGGCTGACCACCGCGGCCGCTTCGCCGTGCAGCGCTACGGCCGGCCGCGGTGCCAGCTGCTCGTCCGAGCCGAGCAGGGCCACCGTCTCCGGCGCGCGCATCAGCAGGTCGGTGGCGTACCGGCTGGACGCCAGCAGCCGGGCCAGCCGGCGGGCCACTTTGGTGTCGTCCCGCAGCAGCCGCAGGTACCACGGGGACTCGCCGAGCGCATCGCTGACCTGGCGGAACGCGAGCAGCCCGGCATCCGGCTGGGCGGCGTCGGCGAACCATTCGAGGAGCACCGGCAGCAGCGTGCGCTGAATGGCCGCGCGCCGCGAGACGCCCGAGGTGAGCGCCTCGATGTGCCGCAGCGCACCCGCCGGGTCCAGGTAGCCGAGGGCTTCCAGCCGGGCCCGGGCCTCGGCCCGGGTGAGCCGGACCGAGTCGCTGGGCAGCCGGGCCACCGCGTCCAGCAGCGGGCGGTAGAACAGCTTCTCATGCAGCCGCCGGGCCTCCCGGGCGTGCTGCCGCCACTGCGCCATCAGGTCCGCCGCTGGGTCGGACCGGGCGGGCGGGGCCGGGGCCGCGGCGCCGTCCCGGGTCCGGGCCCGGCGCAGCGCCCGGCCCAGGCGGCGCAGCGCATCCGGGTCGTCCGGCAGGGTGTGCGTACGGCGGAGCTGGCGGAGCTGGAGCAGGTGCTCCACGGTACGCAGGAACCGGTAGGCGGCGGCCATGGTGGCCGCGTCCTCGCGGCCCACGTAGCCGCCCCGGGCCAGCGCCGCGAGGGCGGGCAGCGTGCCCGGCTCGCGCAGTGACTCGTCGGTCCGGCCGTGCACCAGCTGGAGCAACTGCACCGCGAACTCGATGTCCCGCAGCCCGCCCGGGCCGAGCTTGAGCTGGCGGGCGGCCTCACCCGGGGCCAGGTTGCCGATCACCCGGCGGCGCATGGCCTGCACGTCCGCGACGAAGTTGGGCCGCTGTGCGGCCTGCCAGACCATCGGGCTGAGCGTGTCCACATAGGCCCGGCCCAGCTCCAGGTCACCCGCTACCGGCCGGGCTTTGAGCAGCGCCTGGAACTCCCACGTCTTGGCCCAACGCCCGTAGTAGACGCGGTGGCTGGCCAGCGTGCGGACGAGCGGGCCGTCCCGGCCCTCCGGGCGCAGGTTGGGGTCGACCGGGAACAGCGTGCCCTCGGCCGTGGTCTGGGAGCAGACCCGGATCAGCCCGGCTGCCAGCCGGGTGGCGGTGCGCAGCGCGGCCGTCTCCGTCTCGGGATCTCCGCCCAGCCGCGGCGGCCCGCCGCCGCTCGGCGCCGCGACGAAGATCACGTCCACGTCACTGGCGTAGTTGAGTTCATGGCCGCCGCACTTGCCCATCGCGATCACGGCCAGGCGGGCGGGCGCCGCGTCGGCCGGCAGCTCGGACCGGGCCATGGCCAGCGCGGCCTCCAGTGCCGCCGCGGCCAGGTCGGCGAGCTCGGCCGCGGTCTCGTCCACGGTGACCGCGCCGGTGAGGTCACGGGCCGCGAGCTGGAGCAGCCGCCGCCGGTAGGCGGCGGGCAGCGCGGTCGCCGGGCTGCCGCCCGGGGCGGCGGCCGGGTCGGCCACCGGCTCCGGGTCACCCGGCCGGGCGCCCACCGCGGCCAGCAACTCGGTGCGCACCTCGGCGGCGGTGGGACCGCGGAGCGCGTCCGGGCCGCTCAGCACGTGCCAGTCGGCGGGATGCCGGACCAGGTAGTCACCGAGCACGGCGCTGGCGCCCAGCACCGCGGTGAGCCGGTTACGCAACCCGGCGTCCGCGTGCATCGCGTCGAGCAGCTCACCGTCGCGGGGCATCCGGGTCAGCGTGACCAGGGCCAGGTCGGGGTCGGCGGCCGCGGCCAGCGCGGCCAGCAGATCCGCGGCTTCGCCATCCGGGTCTACGGCCAGATCCTCACTGACCAGCCGTTCCGCCCGGGCTGCGTCGGCGAATCCCATCCGGGCCAGCCGCCCGGCCGGTGTGGTCCTCCGGCGCACGCTCACCCCTGAACGGTAACGGCATCCGGTGCGGCTGGCTCCCCCCGGCTGGGCCCAGCCGCGGCGATCGGCCCCGAAAATGGAGGCGCCGGGGCCGTCCGTGGACGGCCCCGGCAGGGGGGTGCACCGGGGGGGGTAGGTGCACAAGTTAATAATGCGACCGGCCGGTAACGTCCCGGTAGCGCCACTAAATCCGGCTATTGCCGGGCCGCCGGGCTGGGCCGATGTCACGCTCCGACGGCATGCCCGGGGGGCAGCCCGCGCACTCCGGGGCCAGCCGCGGCCGGGACGTGGCCGGGAACGTCCGGCACGTCGCCGCGCAGCCGGGCCCGGACCTGGACGGCGTCGGAGTGGTTGAGGTGTTCGAGGATGGCCAGGGCCTGCCGCCAGGCGTGGCGGGCCTGGTCTGGGTCGCCGGCCGCGTGGTGGGCGTCGCCGAGGTGGATCAGCATGGTGGTCTGGTAGTAGCCGCCGGCCATGCCTTCGATGGTGCGCAACGCGGTAGTGATGTGCGCGATGGCTTCCTCGAACCGGCCCAGGTGGTACAGGACGTAGCCGACACTGTCCCAGGTGGCGCCCTCGTTCAGCGGGTCACCACGGCCACGGTTCATGCTCAGCGCCTGCTCGCAGAACTCCAGCGCCTGCTGATACTCCCCGAGCTGGGCGTGGATGTAACCGACCCCGTTGAGCATCTTGGCCTGCCCGGGCTCGTAGCCCTCGTCCCGGTACAGCCCCAGCGCCAGCTGCGCATGGCCCAGCGCCTCGGCCAGCCGGCCCTGCCGCTCGGCGAGGAGCATGATCTCGTTATGCGCCCGGGCCTGGCCGAGCTGGTCGCCGAGCTCGTGGTACACGTCCAGGGCCTGAGTGCAGTACACCCGCCCCTCGGCCAGCAAGCCCAGGCGGCTGTAGCTGGCCCCGAGATCGCGGTAGACATGTGCCTGGGCGGCCCGGTCGCCGAGCCGCTTGGCCGCGGCGATCGCGGTGTGCTGGTTGGCGACCTGGTCGTGCCAGTAGCCCTCGCGGTCGAAGAACAGCCACGACGCCCACGGCAGCTGCCAGGCATGCGTGTCGTAACCGAGCTCGTCGGCCTGGCTGATGGCGGCCAGCAGGACCTGGCGTTCCGCGGCGAACCACATCTGCGCGTCAGCCGCGCAGGTCAGCATCTCCGGGGTGACCCCAGGCCGGGGTGGCGCCATCGGCAGCCGCTGCCGGGCTGGGTTGAGCAGCCGGACCCCGGAGCAGGCGGTGTGCAGGTAATGGTCCAGTATCCGGTACACGGCCTCCTCCCGCAGATCCTCCGGGTCGGTCGTCCGGGCCAGGTCAGCGGCGTACGCCCGGAGCAGGTCATGGAACGCATACCGGCCCGGCGTGTGCTCCGCGATCAGGTGCGCGTCGGCCAGCTCGGCCACCGCCGCGGCCGCCTCGGCTGGCAGCATCGCGGCCAGGCTGGCCGCCGCCGCGATCGTCACATCCGGGCCGGCGTGCAGGCCGAGCAGCCGGAACAGCCGGGCCGCCGGCTCGCTGAGCTGCTGGCGCGACCAGGAGAACACGGCCCGGATGCTGGCCACCGGATCCCCGGCGTCGAGCGCGTCCAGCCGGCCCTGCGCGTCAGCCAGCTCCTGGGACAGCTCGGCCAGCGGCATCAGCGGCCGGGCCGCCGCCCGCGCGGCCACGATACTCAGCGCCAGCGGCAGCCGGGAGCACGACTCGGTCAGCTGGCGCGCCGCGTCCGCCTCGGCGCTGGCCCGGTCTCCCAGCCGGCCCACAAGCAGCTCCCGGGCCTCGGTGCCGGTCAGCACGTCCAGCGGCAGCAGCTGCGCCCCCTCGGTCGCGGCCAGGCCAGGCAGCCGGGCCCGGCTGGTCACCAGCACCAGGCAGGACGGGCTGCCGGGCAGCAGCGGCCGTACCTGCGCCGCGTCCCGCGCGTTATCCAGGATGACCAGCATCCGCTTGCCCGCCAGCACACTGCGGTACAGCGCGGCGCGCGCGTCCGCACTGTCCGGGATCTGTTTCTCGGTCACCCCGAACGCGCCGAGGAACCAGCGCAGCGCGTCGGCCGGGACCACCGGAGTGCCCGACGGATCGAACCCGCGCAGGTTGACGTACAGCTGCCCATCGGGGAACCCGGCCGCCGACTGGTGCGCCCAGTGCACCGCGAGCGCGGTCTTACCCGCCCCCGCCGTCCCGCCGATGACCAGCACCCGGACCGCCTCGTCGGAGGACTCCGCGGCCTGCATCCAGGCCCGCAGCTCAGCCAGCTGCGCGGTCCGCCCGGCGAAGTGCGCCACCCCGGCCGGCAGCTGGCGCGGCACCACAGAAGCAGCTGGGCTGGCCGGGCGGCTGGCGGTGGCCGGGACGGCCCCGGCGGCGGGCCGCGCGGCCGGGCCGGCCGGGACCAGCCGGCTGGCGCCGGGCCCACGGCCCGCGGTGGCTGGCGCTCCGGCCGGCCCGGCCGTCCGGGCCTGCTGCGGGCCCGGCCGGTGCCCGGCCGGTGCCCGGCCGGCCTGAGGGCCGCGGGCCGCCGCCCCGGCCCGCGGGCCGGGGCCGGCCTGGTCCCGGGAGCTGGCCAGCGCAGGGCCCAGCGCGGCCAGGCCGGGGTCGCCGGCCAGAATGCCCGCCTGCAGGTCGCGCAGTTCCCGGCCGGGTTCCACGCCCAGCTCGTCGACCAGCATGCGGCGGGTGCGCTGGTAGGCGGTGAGGGCCTCGGCCTGCCGGCCACAGCGGTACAGCGCCAGCATGAGCTGGGCATGGAACCGCTCACGCCACGGGTGGTCCAGCGCCAGCTGGGTCAGCTCGCCGACCAGCTCAGAGTGCCGCCCCTGGGCCAGGCCCGCGTCCATCCGCCATTCCTGGGCCTGCATCCGGAGCGCGTCGAGCCGGGGCACCTCGGCCGTGATCAGGGTGTTCGACGGGACGTCAACCAGCGGGTGGCCACGCCACAGGGCCAGTGCCTCGGTGAGCACGTCCCAGGCCGCCTGGGTGCCGGCTTCTGTGCTGCCCCGCCCTACCGCCTCGCCGCCGCGGGCGCACAGCGCGGTGAACCGGAACGCGTCCACCTCGTCGGGCTCCGCCTCGAGCGCGTAGCCAGGATCACGGGTCACGATCCGCCGCCCGGCCACCGGGCCGAGGACCTGCCGCAGCCGCTTCACGTAGTTGCGGATGGCCACCCGGGCGCCGGATGGAGGCGTGCCGCCCCAGATGATCTCGGCCAGCTCATCGTAGGAGGCGACCTGGCCAAGGCGCAGCGCCAGCGCGGCCAGGATCACCCGCTGTTTGGGCGCTGGGACAACTACGTCCGCGCCATCAGCCCGGACCAGTAATGGCCCGAGCACGCCCACCCAGAACACGCTGCCCCTAACCCCGATCCCTGTCGCGGCCCGCCGCCCCAGCCCCAGTTCCCCCCACTGCACTGGCTCATCGTCACAGCACCGGCAGGTATCGGTCCAGTTCGAACTGGGTGACCTGATGCCGGTACTCGCGCCACTCGGCGCGCTTGTTACGCAGGAAGAAGTCGAAGACGTGCTCGCCGAGGGCCTCGGCCACCAGTTCGCTGTCCTGCATCACCGTGATCGCCTCATCCAGGCTCTGCGGTAGCGGCGAGATGCCCAGTGCGCGCCGCTCGGCCGAGGTGAGCGCCCATACGTCATCCTCGGCGCCGGGCGGCAGCTCGTAGCCGGCCTCGATGCCTTTCAGGCCCGCTTCCAGGATCACCGCAAACGCAAGGTAAGGGTTACAGGCTGAGTCTACCGAGCGGAACTCAACCCGGGTGGCATTTCCCTTCTGCGGCTTGTACATGGGCACCCGGACCAGAGCCGACCGGTTGTTGTGCCCCCAGCAAATGTACGCGGGCGCCTCCCCGCCCGCCCCGGCGGTGACTTCCGCCGCACCCCACAGCCGTTTGTAGGAGTTCACCCACTGGTTGCACACCGCAGTGATCTCGGCCGCGTGCCGGAGCAGCCCGGCGATGAACGCCCGGCCCAGCTTGGACAGCTGGAATTCGGCGCCCGGCTCGTAGAACACATTACGGTCGCCCTCGAACAGCGACATATGGGTGTGCATACCGGAGCCCGGGTACTCGGTGAACGGCTTCGGCATAAAGGACGCGTAGACCCCTTGCTGGAGTGCTACCTCCTTCATGACCAGCCGGAACGACATAATGTTGTCGGCCGTGGTGAGCGCGTCCGCATAGCGCAGGTCGATTTCCTGCTGGCCTGGCGCACCCTCGTGATGGCTGAACTCCACCGAGATGCCCATGCTCTCCAGCATCTGGATCGACACGTGCCGGAAGTCATGCGCGACGCTGTGCGGCGTGTGGTCGAAGTAGCCGCCGGTATCGATGGGCTGCGGCGCGGTGCCTGCCGCCGGCTTCTCCTTGAGCAGGAAGAACTCCACCTCGGGGTGGGTGTAGAAGGTGAAGCCGAGATCGGCCGCGTGGCCCAGCGCCCGTTTCAGCACGTACCGCGGGTCGGCGTAGGACGGGGACCCGTCCGGCATCCGGATGTCACAGAACATCCGGCCGACCCCGGACGCCTCGCCCCGCCAGGGCAGCAACTGGAACGTGGACGCGTCCGGCCTGGCGATCATGTCCGCCTCGTAGACCCGGGCGAAGCCCTCGATGGCCGAGCCATCGAAGCCGATGCCCTCGGCGAACGCGCCCTCGAGCTCGGCCGGGGCGACAGCGACCGATTTGAGGTAGCCGAGGACGTCGGTGAACCACAGCCGGACAAAACGGATGTCCCGTTCCTCCAGCGTGCGGAGGACGAATTCTTCCTGCCTGTCCATGACAGCCTGTCCTTGCTGGTCAGCGGGCATAAACCTGCGTGGATGCGGGCAGCACAGCATATCGGCTGACCGAGGCCGCCCTGGCACAGTCTCTCGCGGTCGTGTTACCGGGGCGTTACAAAGCCACCGCGAGTCTACTCGCGGGGACCGGGACCGGCCCCATCGCCCGGCGCCGCCGGGCCACCGGGGCCGCATACAGTGAACTGATGACCAGGCTGCGCATCGCCCTCGCCCAGGCGAACTCGACCGTAGGTGACCTGACCGGGAACGCGGCCGCGGTGCTGGAGTGGACCCGCCGCGCCGCGGGCGCGAGCGCCGACCTGGTCGTGTTCCCGGAGATGATGCTCACCGGCTACCCGGTGGAAGACCTCGCGCTGCGGACCTCGTTCGTGACCGCGTCCATCACGGCGCTGGAGGACACCGCGCGGCAACTGAGCGCCGCCGGGCTCGGCGATGTCGCGGTGGTTACCGGGTACCTGGGCCGCCAGGCGGGCGTGGCCGCCCGGGTCGGTGTGCCGGCCGGCGCGCCGCTGGACGCGGCTGCCCTGCTGCACGGTGGCCGGGTCGTGGTCAGCACAGCCAAGCACCACCTGCCGAACTACGGGGTGTTCGACGAGTACCGGTATTTCGTGCCTGGCAACTGCCTGCCCGTGGTCCGGGTTCCGGCGGCCGGCGGCCAGGCAGTGGACGTGGCCATCGCCATCTGCGAGGACCTGTGGCAGGACGGCGGGCCGGTCGCGGTCACCCGGCAGGCGGGCGCCGGGCTGCTGGTCGTGCCGAACGCCTCCCCGTACGAGCGGGGCAAGAGCGAGGCCCGGTACCAGCTGGTGGCGCGGCGGGCCCGCGAAGCGGGGGCCGCGCTGGCCTACGTGAACATGATGGGCGGCCAGGACGAGCTGGTCTTCGACGGCGACTCGATCATCGTGGACGCGGCTGGCCGGCTGCTCGCCCGCGGGCCGCAGTTCGAGGAGACCCTGCTCGTCGCCGACCTGGAGCTGCCCGCCGCGGAACCTGGGCCACTTCCGGCCAACCGCCCAGCCGATGCCGCCGATGGCACGGATATGACGATCACGCGCGCCGTCCTCCCGGCCCCGCCCGCACGGCCGGCTGTGCCAGCCCGGGGGGACGACTCCCCGGAACCCCCCGATCGCCGCTTCACGCCGAGGCCGGCGCAGCCGGCCGGGCCGGCCATCTGGCCCCGGCTGGAGCCGCTGGCCGAGGTGTACGCAGCGCTGGTCACCGGGGTGCGTGACTACGTGCGGAAGAACGGATTCGGCTCGGTCATCCTGGGCCTGTCCGGCGGGATCGACTCCGCGCTGGTGGCCACGATCGCCACCGACGCGCTCGGCCCGGAGCAGGTGCACGTGGTACTGATGCCGAGCCGGTACTCCTCGGAGCACTCGGTGGGCGACGCGGAGGACCTGGCCAAGCGGCAGGGTCTGCAGGCCGCCGCGGTGCCGATCGCGGGCATGGTGGACGCGTTCGAGGCCCAGCTCGAGCTGAGCGGGCTGGCCGCGGAGAACCTGCAGTCCCGGATCCGCGGGGTGATCCTGATGGGGCTGAGCAACGCGGCCGGGCACCTGGTGCTGACGACCGGGAACAAGAGCGAGATCGCCACCGGGTACTCCACCCTGTACGGTGACTCGGCGGGCGGCTTCGGCCCGATCAAGGACGTGCTGAAGACGCTGGTCTGGGACCTGGCCCGGTGGCGCAACGAGCAGGCCGCCGCGCGCGGCGGAACACCGCCGATCCCGGACAGCTCCATCAGCAAGCCGCCCAGCGCGGAACTGGCCCCGGGCCAGCTGGACACGGATTCGCTGCCCAGCTACGCGGTGCTGGACCCGCTGCTCGACGACTACGTGGAGAAGGACATGGGCGCGGCGCAGCTCGTCGCGGCCGGGCACGACCCCGCGCTGGTGGACCGGGTGATCCGGCTGGTGGACCGGGCCGAGTACAAGCGGCGGCAGTACCCGCCCGGCCCGAAGATCACGCCGCGCAACTTCGGCCGGGACCGGCGGCTCCCGATCACCAACCGGTGGCGTGAACCCCGCCCGGCTAGCCCGGGCTGAGCTGGTTACCGCCGTACCCGGTGCGGGCGTCCCTCCCCGGGACTAGCTCAACATCAAGACCGCGTAGCCGACGAGCCAGTGTTCCAGCTGGTAGTCCCCCCCGAGTACGTACGGCAGGACCGCCTTGGCATGCTGCCGGGCCGCGCCCAGGGCCGGCTCGGCCCGCGGGTCGCCGGGCGGCAGGGCGTCGGCGATCCGCCGCCAGCACCACGCCCGGCTGACGTTGAGGCCATGTAGCTGCGCGGCCAGCCCGTCGGTGCCGTCCCCGGTGGCGGCCGGGGTGAACAGCGCGGCGGGCCGCCCCCACTCGATGCCGGGCAGGAACATGATCAGCCAGTCCGCGAACTCGTCCCGGGGCAGGATGCGGGACATCAGCTCGGCCTCGGTGAGCGCGGGCGACTGGCAGTCGTCGGCCGACGGCTCCCAGTCGGCCGGGTACATGGTGTCCGCGCTGAACCAGCCCATGGCCCGGGCCGCGATCGCGTCGCGCAGCGCCGGGTCCCCGGCCGCGGCCCGCAGCTGGGCGAACGGCCAGGCCAGCGACAGGCCGAACGCGCTCCCCCGGCGGGTGCCGTGGCGCACCGGGTAGACCTGGCCGGGCAGCCAGTGCAGGAAGCAGCCGACCAGCGCCTCGGCCAGCGGGGTCATCGCGGCCGCCCACTTCAGCCCGTCCGGGTGATCCCACGTAGCCGCCTCGTGCACCAGGGCCAGCGCCCAGCCCCAGCCCTGCGGGCGCTCGGTAGGTGCGTCCGGCCCGGCGATGAAGTCGGCCTCGTGGGCCAGCGCCACCGGAGTGAACTGGGCGCTGAGCGCGGCCCGGATCTCCCCGCCGCGGGCCACGTCCGGAACCCGGCGGAGCAGCCGCAGCAGGGCCCAGTGCATCTGCACCGAGGAGTGCCAGTCGTGGCTGCCGTAGAACACCGGTGTACGGGCCCGGGGCCGGTACGGGAAGTCACCGGGCGCCATCATCAGGTGCTGCATCGCCGCCGGGAACTCGTGCTTGATGTTGGCCAGCGCTACTCCCGCGTAGCCGGCCCCCTCGGTGCGGAGCAGCCCGGCCCACTCCTGCGCTAGGTCCATGCCCAGACCGCCCCTCCAGCCCCGAGTTCCGGCACGCACCGAGTTGGATTCCCGGGACCAGGCCCTCCTACGCCTGCCAGTCCACGTGGCCTGCCACGCAGGTGCGCGACGCGCCGCCGACCCAGATCTGGCCGTCTCCATCCTGGCTCACGTGCACCCGGCCGGCCCGGCCCAGCGCCGTTCCCTGGCTGGCCACGTACGGTGCGGTGGCCCGGCCCGTGCCGAGCAGCCAGCCGCCCAGCGAGGCGTTCAGGCTGCCGGTCACCGGGTCCTCGACGGTGCGGCCAGCGTTCGGGAAGAACGCCCGCACCTCGAACGCGGCGGACCCGCCGGGCGGGTACGGCCCGGCCACCCCGATGTCCAGGTCGACCAGGCCCGGGCGCAGGTCCAGGACTGCGTCAGCGCTGGGCAGCAGCACGGCGACCCAGCCGGGGCCGTTGTCCGCCCAGGCCAGGTCCACGATGTCGGGCCGGCGGATGCCCAGCAGCCCGGCGATGTGCCCGGCCAGTGGCTCGTCAACCGGCCCGGTCCGGATCAGCGGCGGCGCGGCGAAGGCCAGGCCGGCCTCGGTCCGGCGGACCCGGACCAGGCCGGCCCCGCATTCCTGGATGCACCCGTCCGGGCTGGCCGGCTGGCCGCCGGCTTCCAGCCAGGCGTGGCAGCTGCCGAGCGTGGGATGCCCGGCAAACGGCAGCTCACTGGACGGGGTGAAGATCCGGACCCGGTAGTCGGCCGCCGCACGGGACGGGGGGAGCAGGAACGTGGTCTCGGACAGGTTCGTCCAGTTGGCGAACTGCTGCATCTCGCGGCTGCTCAGCCCGTCCGCGTCGAGCACCACGGCGAGCGGGTTGCCCAGGTACGGGACGGTGCTGAACACGTCGACCTGACGGAAGGGGCGCCGCACAGTTCCTGAGTCTGCCACCCAGTCCGGGGACGGCCCCCGGGGCCCCCGGCCGCCGCGCTGCTAATCCCGCAAACCAGTCAGCAGTTCGTCCACCACGCGCGCTGTGAAGCCCGGTTCGATGCCCTCCGGCTGGTGCTTGCCGCGGGCCAGCACGGCGCCGGACAGCATGAACAGCACCACTTCGACGTCGGTGTCCGGGCGCAGTTCCCCGGTGGCCACGCCACGCCGCAGCACGGTCCGCATGACCTCGCGGCGCGGCTCGATCACGGTCTGCGCATAGCGCGACATCAGCCGGGGGAACTTGGCCCCCTCGCCGAGCAGCAGGGCGAACGAGCGGGCCCGGCGCGGGTCGGCGTAGTCGGCCGCCATGGCGTCCAGCAGCGCTACCAGGTCGTCACGGACCGATTCGCCGCGCAGTTCCGGGAGCGGCGTCTTGAGCGCGGCCACGGCATCGAGCAGCAGGTCCTCCTTGCCCGGCCAGCGGCGGTAGATGGTGGCCTTGCCGACCCCGGCGCGGGCCGCCACCTCCTCGATACACAGTCCCTCTACGCCGTGCTCGGCGAACAGGCTGAGCGCCGCGTCGATGATGGCGCGGTCGGCCCGCTCGCTGCGCGGCCGCCCGGGACGGCGGTGCTCGGCCGCCGTCCCGGGCCGCTGGCCAGCCGCGGGGCTGACGTCTGCGGCGGGCATGATGTCAGCCTTCCGCTGCTTCGGCGCGCAGCGCCGCGGGAATGTCCGCGATCACGGTGTCCTCATGCGCCACGTCCCCGGGCACGACCACGTCCCCGGCCGGCGCTGGGGCGGCCGCTGCACGGCCCGGCATCCAGACCAGCACGACGAGCGCACCTACCAGGGTGATCACCGCGGAGATGACCGTGGTGACGTGCATGGCGTGCACGAACGCGCCGTTGGCCAGGCTGTCCAGCCGCGCCCCGGCGCTGCCCAGCTGGGACGCCACGGTCTGGGTCGCAGTAATGGAGCCGGTCGCCGCGTCCCGGGCCGCCGCGGGCAGCGCGGTCAGGTGCGGGTTCAGCTGGTCCCGGTAGACCTGGGCCAGGATGGAGCCCAGCACGGCCACCCCCAGCGCGCCGAACACCTGGCGGGCGGTGTTGGTCAGCGCCGATCCGGAGCCGGCCCGCTCCCTGGGCACCACGGACATGACCGCCTCGGTGGCGGGCGGCATCACGCTGCCCATGCCCGCGCCCTGCACGAAGAAGATCACGCCCAGCACCCAGATGGGGGTGCTCACCCCGAGCAGCTGGTAACCGGCCAGCGCGATGGTGACGGTGAGCAGCCCGCTGGCCGCGACCGCCTTGGTGCCGAACCGGCGGACCAGCTTGGCGCTGCGCGGTGCCATCAGCATCTGCCCGGCCGCGAACGGCAGCGTGAGCAGGCCCGCCTGCAGCGGGGTGTAGCCGCGCACGCTCTGCAGGTAGAAGCTGAGGAAGAACAGCGCGCCCATCATGCCGAAGAACACCAGGCCGAGCGCCGACACCGCAGAGGACAGCCGCGGGTCACGGAACAGCTTGACGTCCAGCGACGGGTGGCTGAGCCGGGTCTCCCACCAGGCGAACACGGCCAGCACGGCCAGCCCGGTCACGGTGGCGCCGAGCACGTCCCAGTGAATCCAGGTGCCCTTCTCACCGCCCTGGATGATGCCGTACACGACCAGGACCAGACCCACGATGGACAGCAGCACGCCCAGGTAGTCGATCCGGCCCGGGCTCGGGTTCCGCGACTCCGGCACCAGGATTAGGATCGCGACCACGCCCACCGCGGTGAGCGGGACGTTGATCAGGAAGACGGAGCCCCACCAGAAGTGCGCGAGCAGCAGCCCGCCCACGATCGGGCCGATGGCGACCCCGATACCCACGGCGGTGGCCCAGATGCCGATGGCCCGGGCCCGCTCCCGCGGGTCGAACACGTTAGAGATGATGGACAGGGTCTGCGGCATGACCGCAGCCGCACCCAGGCCCATGGCGGCCCGGGCGAAGATCAGCTGATCCGGGTTCCTGGAGTAGGCAGTCAGCAGCGAGAAGATGCCGAACGCCGCCATCCCGATCATCAGCATCCGCTTGCGCCCGATCCGGTCGCCGACCACCCCGAACGTGAACAGCAGGCCGGCGAACACCAGCGTGTACGAGTTGATCCCCCACTCCAGCTGGCTCTGGCTCGCGCCCAGCCCCGCCTTGGGCTCGGCAATGGTCTTCAGCGCCACGTTCAGCACCGTGTTGTCCAGCACGATGGCAATCAGGCTGATGACCAGCACGCCGAGAATGGCCCACCGGCGGCGGTAGATGCGGTCAGCGACAGCGGACTGGGGATCGGCGTTGCGAAGATCCATTGACGTCCTTCTGGGTCTGTGGTTGTCGTACCGGGAAGGCCGCTGCGACCAGCCGCGTTCATCCAGGTACCGGTCCGGCGGGCAGCTGCCGCGCCGGGAAGCTATCGATACGGAACTCACTCGTATCGGAAAACATTCCCGGCTGCGGCCGGACTTTCGGGGGTCACCGGCCGGACCTTCGGGGGGCTGGCGGCCGGACCTTCGGGGGGTTACCCATACGGCCCGGCCCGTGCGATCATCGAACCGTCCGGGGACGCCGCGGTGGCGCCACGAGACATGGAGGATCCGAGCATGAACGCCCCTTCCGGGGGCCCGGGCTCGGCCGCGACCGGAGCGCGGACCGATGTGCCGGCCCCAGTACCGTCAGGCAACCTTCCGCACGCAAAGCGGCCGGAGCCGCTGTACGGCGGCCGCAGTTCGCGCCGGGTCACGGTCAGGGACCTGGCCGCGGCCAAGGCCCGCGGTGAGAAATGGCCCATGCTGACCGCGTACGACGCGCTCGTGGCCCGGGTGTTCGATGATGCGGGCATCCCGGTCCTGCTGGTCGGCGACTCGGCCGGGATGGTGGTGTTCGGGCACGACACCACGATCCCGGTCACAGTGGACGACCTCATCCCGCTCACCGCGGCCGTGGTCCGCGGCACCAGCCGGGCCCTGATCGTGGCCGACCTCCCGTTCGGCTCCTACCAGTCGTCGCCCGAGGCGGCCCTGGCCACCGGCATCCGGTTCCTGAAGGAGACCGGGGCGCACGCGGTCAAGCTGGAGGGCGGCCACCGGGTGCTGCGGCAGGCCGAGGAACTGGTCGCGGCGGGCATCCCGGTGATGGCCCACCTGGGGCTCACCCCGCAGTCGGTCAACGCGTTCGGCGGGTACCGGGTGCAGGGCCGGGGTGAGGACGGCGAGCGGCTGCTGCGCGACGCCAAGGCGATGGAGGCCGCGGGCGCGTTCGCCGTGGTGCTCGAGTGCGTGCCGGCCGAGCTGGCCGCCCTGGTCACTGCGGCGCTGTCCATCCCGACCGTCGGCATCGGCGCCGGGCCGGACTGTGACGCGCAGGTGCTGGTCTGGCAGGACATGGCCGGCCTCAGCCCGCGCACGCCGAAGTTCGTCAAGCGCTACGCGGACGTGGCCAGCGTGCTGGGCCAGGCCGCCCAGGCGTTCGCCGAGGACGTGACCGGCGGCGCGTTCCCGGGCGCCGAGCACTCCTACCGCTGACCTATGCGCCACAATTAGCTATTCGGGCGCATAACCAGATTCCGGGCACCTAGTATCGCTTCCGCGAAGCGACTGCGGACAGTAAGCGAGGCGTACGGATGAGGCGGGTGCCGGGCGGGTTGCTGCTGCCCGCGATCGCCGTCCTCGCGCTGACCGCCGCGGGCTGCTCGTCCGGCGCCAGCAGCTCCACCCAGGCCGAGCAGGCCATGTACGCCGGGGCGAGCAGCCCGGTGCAGTCCGCGGCCAAGTCCGCGGCGGCCGGGGACAAGCTGGTCGGCACCGCCGCCGACGGCCTGCGGGTGGCCGTCCCGGACCGCTGGGTGACGGTGACCGGCGCTTCCTTCCACCGCGCCCTGCATGACCTGGGCCTGGCCCGGGCCTCCGCGGCGCAGCTCGCCGCGCTGGTGCCGGGCCGGGGTGCCGCGGGCTCGGTCGACGTGGCCGCCCCGGCCGCTGGCGGGCCCGGCTTCGGCGCCCTCACGTCGCTCTACTGCGCGCCAGCGCACTTCCCGGCGGGCACCAGCCCAGCCACCGGGCTGACCGCGCTCAGCGAGCAGGAGTTCACCGCCGCCGACGCCGGCAACACCCAGCTCGGCCAGACCACGGTGGACGGCCGGACCGCACTGCTCAGCTACGACCAGGCCAGCGTGGGCAGCCGGTCGCCGGCCGTCCTGCAGTACGCGATCGCAGGCCCGGCCGGCCGGGCCTGCTACGTCACCCTGGTCACCGGGCAAGGGCCGAGCTACGAACCGGCGTTCAGCCAGCTCCGGCCCGGCATCCAGGTTCTGCCCGCTGGTTCTGCTTGACGCCAGCACCACTCCCGCCGAGCGCTGCGTACTGGCGTTAAGCAGGCTGGGTTATTGACGGGAGGCCTGGATCGCGGCCACCTGGGCGAGCAGCTGCCGTTCCACCGGGGACTTGGCCAGGCCCAGGCCGGCCAGTGCGCCGGCCGTGGCGTCGTTCTCGTCGAGCAGGCCGATCAGGATGTGCTCGGTGCCGATGTAGTTGTGCCCGAGCCGCAGCGCGCACCGCAGCGCGCCGCGCAGCGACGCGGTGGCCCCGGGGCCGAGTGGTACCCGGCTGGCCCCGGCATCCGCGGCCCCGGACGGCTGGGTCTGCTCCGGCGGGCTGCCCGGCTGGCCGAGCGCGGCCCGCACCTGGGGCTCGGTGACGCCGAGCGCCGTGATGGCCTTCGCGGCCAGCCCTTCCGGCTCAGCGAACAGGCCGAGAGCCACGTGATCGCTGCCGATCACCGCGCTGTCGGCGGCCCGGGCATGGTCTTCCGCCGCGGTGAGCACGCTGCGCGCCCGCAGGGTGAACCGGGAGAAGTCGCCGGGGATCCACGGGCCCGTGGCCGGGTCGATGCGCGGCACGAACCGCTGCTGCGCAGCCTGCTTGCTGACACCCATGCTGGCGCCGATCTGGCTCCACGGCGCACCGGATCGCCGGGCCTGGTCCACGAAGTGCCCGACCAGGTGATCGGCCTGCTCGCCGAGATGCTCGGCTACGGCCACCGCGTCGGCCAGGTTGTCGAGGGCGTTCCCCTCCGGGCGCTGGACCTTGACGAACGCGATGAGGCTGTCGAGAGAAACCGGGCTGTCCACCATGCGTCAAGCGTAGGTTGACGGACTCTGGCCGTCAACCCGCGGTTGACGGCAGCTCAGACGTCGGTGATACGCAGCCCGGCGTGCGCCTTATACCGGCGGTTGATCGAGACCAGGTTCGCGGTGAGCGCCTCGACCTGCCCGCAGTTCCGCAGCCGGCCCGCGTAGATGCCGCGCACCCCGGGGATGCGCGCGGCCAGCGCCTGGACCAGGTCGGTGGCCTCCCGGTCGTCGCCGAGCACCATCACGTCCAGGTCCACGCTGGCCACGTCGGGATCGAGCAGCATCACCGCGGACACGTGATGGAACGCGCCGACCACCCGGCTGCCCGGCAGCACCTCAGCGGCCTGCTGCGCGGCGCTGCCCTCGTCCACCCGGAGCGGGTAGGCACCGCGCTGGTCGAACCCCAGCGGGTTCACGCAGTCGATCACGATCTTGCCAGTGAGCGGGCCCGCCAGCGCGGCCAGCAGGTCGCGGTGGCCGTCCCAGGGCACGGCCACGATGACCACGTCCGCCTCGGCCGCCGCGTCCGCGTTGGCCATGCCGCGGATCGCCGCCCCGCCGCCCAGCCCGCCGTGCACCTCGGCCGCGGCCGTGCGGGCCCGGTCCGCGCTCCGCGAGCCGATGATCACCGGGTTGCCCGCCGCGGCGAACCGGTGCGCCAGCCCCCGGCCCTGGTCACCGGTGCCGCCCAGCACCGCGATAGTGAGCTCCGCCACGTGCCTGGTCATAGCGGGAGAACCCTGGTCAACGGTCATTCCCCGATCCTGCCAGAGCCGTACCGGCCGTGGCACGATGGGCCGATGGACGCGGAACAGGTGGCCGCGCTGCGCGCCGCGCTCGCGCCGTCCGGGTGGCTGGAGCGTACTGGCGCACTGGCCCGGGCGCTGCGCAGGCCACGTTCCCCGGGCGGGCTGCTCGTGGTGGGCACGCCCGATGACGAGCCCTGGCACCTCACCGCGCACCTCGACGAGGAGAGCCGGCTGGCGTGCGCGCCGGGGCTGCGCCCCACCCTGATCCGCTGGGCGCCGCCGCCGGGGGCCCCCGCGCACCTGGGCGTGGGCATGCAGCGGCTGGAACACGCCGCACCGGGCGAGACAGTATTCGTAGTGAGCGCGGAGCCGGCCCCGGCCGCCCTGCTGGAGCGGGTGAACGACGCGCGGAAGAAGGCCACCGTGCTCGCCCTCGACCAGGGCGACCCGGAGCTCGATCAGCTGGCCCACGAGGCGCTCAGCGTGCCGCCGGGTGCCGCCCCGCTGTCCTTCGACGCCGCCCAGCACCTGGTCAGCTTGGCGGCCGGGCAGCCGGACGAGCCGGCCAGCCACGGGCTGCGACGGTGGCTGAACCGCGTGCTCGACACGGTCAGCGGCCCCGCCCCGGGCCACTAGCAGCCGACTGGGTCGCGGCGGGCACCCCGGCGGCTTCCCCAGCGCCCCTTCCGCCCCACCACCACACCAGCGCCGCCCGGCCGGGCTCAACCGCCAGCCGAGCGTGGGCCACATCCATCCCATCACCCCCGTGAGCCACGCCAGTACCAGCGTCCGGGCATCCAGGACCGGCCCGATTCCACCTTTCACGGCTTGATGTCAGATTCTGTTGCAACACCGTGAAGTGATCATGGTGGCGGAGTCTGAGGGGTGCCGATGGCTGGGAAGCGGCTGAGTCTGGCGGAGCGGGAGGAGATCGTGGTGGGGCTGGCCCGGCGGGAGCCGGTGCGGCGGATCGCGGGGCGGCTGGGGCGGTCGCCTT
>Ga0335077_10000101_pt1 | contig 83201 bp, 77 predicted proteins | sample Lox_Sample_31_FD_207151 | JGI IMG/M metagenome (GOLD analysis project Ga0335077, IMG submission 207151) | Soil microbial communities from Loxahatchee National Wildlife Refuge, Florida, United States - Lox_Sample_3.1 | ecosystem: Environmental > Terrestrial > Soil > Wetlands | place: USA... | reverse complement strand
TCTGCAGGATCTCGATCGCCTTCGCCCCGTCGGTGGTCGCCCAGTCCCATTGCGGATAGAGGTCGAACAGGGGCCGGTGCGTGAACACGACGATGCGCGCGTCCTTCGGCTGGCGATCGAGGTCGGCAGCGAGCCATGCGAGCTGATCCGAGCCGATCGAGGCGCCCGGATCGGAGACGTTGTCGAGCGCGACGAAGTGCACGCCCTTGTGATCGAAGCTGTAGTGGGTGGCGCCGAAGAATTCCTGGAAAGCCTTGCCGTGATCGAGCGAGGCGTCGTGCTCGCCCGGCATGAACTTCACGTCCTTCACCTTGAGCTCGCCGATGATCGACCGGACCTCGTCCATGCGCTGGCGCCGGACCTTGCCATCCTCGGTGGTGTGGGTGAGATCGCCGGTGAAGACGACGAAGTCGGGCGGCTCCTTGAGCGCGTTGACGCCGGCGATCGCCTTGTGCAGCGTTCCCGTCGAATCCGGGTTCTGCGCGGGCCCCTCGAAGCCCCAGTGCAGGTCCGAGAGCTGGACGAAGTAGAAATCGTCCGCACGAGCCGCTGCCGCGCGGCCTCCGAAACCGGCGCCGCCGACCAGCACTGCGCCGCCGAGCCCGGCGATCTTGAGGAATTCGCGTCGATCGATGAAATGCGTCATGGGGAGAACCCTCGCCGAAATAGTCGCAGGAGATGACCTCAGCTTGCCGTATCGGCGGAGCGAGGCGTTTATTCCCGCCTTCGCGCATGGTGCGCCGCCATAGCCGGCTCCGGTCCCCTCGAGCTCTGGCCTGCCCGTCCCATCCGCGTCATACTTGTGGCGTACGCTTCCGCCGTCCGAGCGCCTTCGCACCGTGCCTTCCTACCTGTCGATCGAGGACCTGACCGTCTCCTACGGCGGCGCCCCCGTCCTCGATCGGGTGAGCCTCGAGGTGGAGCGCGGCGAGATGGTGGCGCTGCTCGGAAGCAGCGGCTGCGGCAAGACCACGCTGCTGCGCTCGATCGCCGGCTTCGTGATTCCGGAGTCGGGAACCATTCGCATCGAGGGCCGCGACATCGCGCGGCTTCCCCCGGAGGCGCGCGGCACGGCGATGATGTTCCAGTCCTACGCGCTCTGGCCGCACATGAGCGTCGCCGGCAACATCGGCTACGGGCTGCGGATGCGAGGGCAGAAGAAGGACGCGATCGCCGCCCGCGTGGTCGAGATGCTCAGGCTCCTGCAGCTCGAGGGCTTCGGTCCGCGAGCGGTGACGCAGCTCTCCGGCGGGCAGCGCCAGCGCGTCGCGCTGGGCCGGGCGCTGGCGGTGAGCCCGCAGCTGCTGCTCCTGGACGAGCCGATGTCCAACCTCGACTACAAGGTGCGGCTCGAGCTGCGGCACGAGCTGCGGGCGCTGCAGCAGCGCATCGGCATCACGGCGGTGTACGTCACCCACGACCGGGAGGAGGCGCTCACCCTTTCCGATCGCATCGCCGTGATCGACGCCGGCCGCATCGTCCAGACCGGCGTACCGGAGGAGATATTCCACCATCCGTCCTCGGCCTTCGTCGCGGGCTTCATGGGCGCGGACAATGCCGTCGACGTCGTCGCGAGCGACGACGGCTTCGCCGCGCCGGGCCGCGCCGCGTCCGGCCGGAAGCTGCGCGCGCATTTCCGCAGCGACTCGGCCCGGCTCGCGGCGTCCGGGGCGCCGGTGAACGGCGGCGACCTCGTCCTCGACGGCGTCGTCTCGCAGTCGGTCTACGTCGGCCAGGGCTACCGCTATCGCGTTCGCACCGACGGCGCCGAAATCTGGGTCCACGCGCCCGAGCGCGTCGCGGAGGGCACCGCTGCCCGCGTCGTCGTGCCGCGCTCGGCCTTGCTGCTGTTTCCCTGAGGATCACGCCTCAAACGGTCTCACCTAGGAGGAATCATGAAGAGAGGGCTATTCGCAATCGTCGTCGCGCTGGGCTTCGCCGGCGCTGCGCCGGCGCAGACCACGCTCAACGTCGTGACGGCGGGCGACCAGAACATGGTCGACTACGTCAACAACTACCTCGCGCCGAAGTTCGAAGCGATGAATCCGGGCGTCAAGGTGCGCGCGGTCGGGACCGGTCCGGGCGACGGGGGCTCGCAGAAGATCTACGAGAAGCTCTCGGCGCAGCAGAAAGCGGGGAGCAGCGAATGGGACGTCGACGTCGCCGTCATCCATCAGCTCGCCTCCGCGACGATGGTGAAGGAAAAGCTGCTTATGCCCTATCGCAGCGATGTTTCGGTCGGCAAGCTGGTCTCTCGCGACACCGCGAAGAATGCGCTTGGCGCGGACGTCGACGGCTACGTGCTGCCGATGTTCCACAGCCAGATCGTGTTCGCCTACAACCCCGACCTCGTCAAGAGCCCGCCCAGGTCCTTCGCCGAACTCAACGACTGGGTCAAGAAGAATCCGAAGCAGTTCGGCTACAACGGCGTCAAGGGCGGCATGTCGGGCGTCGGTTTCGTGACCGGCTGGGTGTCGGCGTACAGCGGCATGGCCGACAAGCTCGAGAAGGGTCCGTACGACGCTGCGGCCGTGCCCGCGATCGACAAGGCGCTCTCCGAGCTCAAGGACTTCAACCAGTACGTTGTCATGACCCCCGGCAATGCCGGGACGCTGGACATGCTCAATCGCGGCGAGATCGCGATGGGGCCGGTCTGGGTCGACATGTTCTACACCTGGCAGGCCGACGGCCGGATGAGCCCGAAGATCAAGCTCGTGCTGCCTTCGCCCGGACTGCCCGGGCAGCCGATGTACTACGTGATCCCGGCCAAGGCCGCTCACGCGGCGCTCGCCAAGAAATTCATCGAGCTGGCCGAGAGCCCGGAAGTGCAGGCCGACGGCATCATCAAGCAGTTCAACTGGTATCCGGGCATCGATCCGCAGTACGTGCAGCCGAAGCTCGACCAGGCGGCGTGGAACAAGCTCTTCACCGACATCTCGCCGCAGGACCTGGCGAAGTACGGCCGACCGTTCCCGCTGTCGCCGTACTTCAAGGAAATCACCGAAGGCTACGAGCGCATCGTGACGAAGTGACGCATTCGTCCAAGAGCGGGCCGCTCCGGCGGCCTGCGATTGGAAACGAATGCGTCATCCCGGCGGAGGCCGGGATCCAAGTTGCGGGCCATGCGCAGATCAGACGAACTCGAGCCCCAGCCTGCGCCGGGGCGACGGGCGATGCAGCGTCGCGCGTACCGCAACGGGCCATGAGGCTCGCCGATGTCCGGCGCTAGCGCCGCGAGGGCTCCGTCGTCGCTGGTCCGCGGCCGCGGGGCGGCGCTTCTCCTGATCGCGCCGGCGCTCTCGGTCGTGGGACTGTTCTTCGTCGCTCCGCTCGCCATGTCGGCGATCGTCGCGTTCCGCGGCGCGAGCGGCGGATTCACGCTCGAGCACTTCGCCAAGGCGTTCGATTTCTACGGCACCGACCTGCTGTTCACGCTGGCGATCGTGCTCGTCTCGACGCTGCTGATCGGCGTCGTCGCGATCGCGATCGCCGGCTACCTGACGCTCGGCGGGCACCCGCGCACCGTGGCGGTCCTGCGCTGGCTGTATCGCTGGCCGCTGTTCATTCCGTTCGTCGTCGCCGGGCAGCTGATGCGCACCTTCCTCGCCAAGAACGGGATGCTCAACCACGTGCTGATCGGGATCGGGCTGATCGAACCGATCTCGGCGCAGAGCCTGCTCGACTGGCGCGGCATCATCGTCGCCTTCGTGTGGAAGCAGGCGCCGTTCGTCACGCTGCTGCTCGCCGGCGCGATGGCGGCGGTTGAGCCGCAGCACATCGAGGCCGCGCGAAACCTCGGCGCAAGGCGTCTGTCCGTGCTGATCGACATCGTGCTGCCGCAGGTGCGCGGCACGCTGCTGGTCGGGCTCGTCCTCTCGTTCGTGACCATGCTCTCGGTGCTGTCGGTGCCGCTTATGATTAATCCGAACTCGCCGACGATGATGACGGTCGACGTCGCGTACCGCATCAGCACCCACGCGGACTATCCGGTCGCGAACGCGCTCTGCCTGCTCTCCCTCGCCCTGGCGGCGATCGGCGCGGCGTTCTACCTCCGGCACGCGGTGGCCAGGGCCGAAGCCGCGTGAGCCTACCCGTGCGTGCGCTCGCGCTTCCGTCGCCGATGCTTGCGCTTTTCCGCGCCGTCGTCCTAGCACTGCTCGCCTTCGCGATCTTCGGGCCCTTGCTCAACCTGCTCCTGTGGGCGTTCGCCGAGCGCTGGTACTTTCCCAACAAGCTTCCGGCGGAATACGGCCTCACCTACTGGTACCGGGTCTTCCAGCCGCGGGGCAACGCGCTCGGCTCTCTCGGCACCAGCGTCTGGATCGCCGTGCTGACGGTGATCGTCAGCCTCGCGGTCGCGATTCCCGCCGGCTACGCGCTCGCGCGACTCAAGCTGCCGTGGCGAGGCGCGATCCTGCTCGCCTTCCTCCTGCCGCAGGCGGTGCCGAACCTGCCGGTGTACGTGAACATCGCCCAGGTCTTCTACCAGATCGGGCTCAACGGAACGATCCTGGGCGTGGTGCTCGTGCACGCCTCGCACGGGCTGGTGCTGGCGGTGTGGATCGCCTCGGCGGCGTTCTCCGCGGTCGATGCCTCGCTCGAGGAGGCATCGCGCAATCTCGGCGCGTCGCCGTGGACGTGCTTCCGCACGGTCACGCTGCCGCTCGCCGTGCCGGGGCTGATCGCGAGCGCGATCTTCGTGTTCCTGGAGTCCCTCGACGAGTTCACCGGCACATACTTCGTGGGCGTTCCCGACGTGACGACGCTGCCGCTGCTCATGTTCAACGCGACCATGGGCGGCAACTACCAGATCTCGTCGATCACGGCCCTGCTGCTCCTCATTCCCTCGATCGGCTTCATGCTGATCGTCGAGCGCTTCCTGAAGGCCGACGTCCTGGCGATGGTCGGGCGCTGACGATGACGGCGAGGAGGACGATCCCGGCGAGAATCCCGTGCGGCGCGCGGGTGCGGTTCTGTGCGATGATGCCTCGTCCGAGGCTTGGTCCCTCTGCGCGACGCGAACCTGCCCGCGAGCGATGAACGCCGATCATCCAGCGGTCGACGAAGCGGCGCTCGCTGCGCCGCCGCCCGATCCGGGGCCCCGCTGCCACACTCCGCAACCCGAGGACGACGACGATGACGAGGAGGAAGACGACGATCGGGGCTCGGGCGGCGGCAACATCGATCCGGACGACGACGAGGGCGACTTCGACGACGAAGACGATGACGACGAAGAAACGCTCTGGACAGCCCCACGCCCGCGCGATGGACGCGGCTGAGGCGCGGCCGCTGCCGAAGGCCCCGGCCGACGCCGGAGCCGCGCGCGGCTATCTCTCCGGCTTCGGCAGCGAGCTCGCGAGCGAAGCGCTGCCCGGCGCGCTGCCGCAGGGCCAGAACTCGCCGCAGGAGGCGCCGTACTGCCTCTACGCCGAGCAGCTCTCGGGAACGGCGTTCACCGCGCCGCGCCACGCCAATCGCCGGTCGTGGCTGTACCGGCTTCGTCCCGCGGTGAAGCACGGCGCATTCCGCCCGCGCGAGCAGGGCATGCTGCGGAGCGCTCCGTTCGACGAGATACCCATCCCTCCCGACCAGCTGCGCTGGGACCCGCTACCGACGCCCGCCGCGCCGACTGACTTCGTCGAAGGGCTGATCACGCTCGCGGGCAACGGCGACGCGGCGATGCAGGCCGGCATCGGCATCCACGTCTATGCCTGCAACCGGTCGATGTGCGGGCGGTACTTCTACGACGCGGACGGGGAGCTGCTGATCGTGCCGCAGCAGGGCGCGCTGCGCATTGCCACGGAGCTGGGCGTGCTCGAAGCGGAGCCGGGAGAGATCGCCGTCGTCCCTCGAGGCCTGCGCTTCCGTGTCGCACTGGAAGGCGCGAGCGCGCGGGGCTACGTCTGCGAAAACTACGGCGCGATGCTGCGGCTGCCCGAGCTGGGCCCGATCGGCGCCAACGGACTCGCGAACGCGCGCGACTTCCTGGCCCCCGCCGCGGCGTTCGAGGATCTGGAGGGACGCTTCGAGCTGGTCGCGAAATTCGGCGGCCGTCTATGGTCCGCGCCGATCGATCATTCGCCGCTCGACGTCGTGGCCTGGCACGGCAACCTCGCGCCCTACAAGTACGATCTCGGGCTGTTCAACGCCATGAACACGGTGAGCTTCGACCACGCGGATCCGTCGATCTTCACGGTGCTGACCTCGCCGTCGGATACGCCCGGGACGGCCAACGTCGACTTCGTGATCTTCCCGCCGCGCTGGATGGTCGCCGAGCACAGCTTCCGGCCGCCGTGGTTCCATCGCAATGTCATGAGCGAATTCATGGGACTCGTGCGCGGAATCTACGACGCGAAGGCCGAAGGCTTCGTTCCGGGCGGGGCGAGCCTCCACAACTGCATGTCGGGGCACGGCCCGGACGCCGAGACCTTCGAGCGCGCGGCAAACGCGACGCTTCAGCCCCAGAAGCTTGAGAACACGCTGGCCTTCATGTTCGAAAGCCGCTACGTCATCCGTCCGACGCGCTTCGCGCTCGAGTCGCCGTCGCTGCAGAAGGACTATCGCGCCTGCTGGGACGGGCTCGCGAAGCGCTTCCCAGGCGAGGGCTGAGCTCGCCCGGAATGCCGGCGGCCGGCCTCGCGTCGCGCTAGCGCCGGCGTCTGCGCCGGTACCACCACGCTGCTACCAGGCCTGCGCCGACCAGCGCCAGGGACCCCGGCTCGGGCACGGTCCCGGAGAGGGAGAACGCGGCGTTGAATGTCCTGGTCACGCCGTCCTGCGGGCCGACGATATCGGTCCCAACCCGCAGCCAATCCGGATCCAGGCCCTCGTCGCGGGTCCAGGTCTGCAGGTCCGTGAATCCTGCCGGGAACGGCGTCGTGCCCGCCCCAGAGACGGGCCGCGACGCCGACAGCCAGAGGAACGTGTCGCCGTCGCCCAACTCGACCTGGGGCACGAAGAAGTAGTGGCCCGGAGGAAGCAGCATCGCGCTGCTGAAGTCGATGCTGAACGCTACCTCTGTGCCAGTGACGGCGCCGTCTCCGCCGGTAGGAGGCAAGGGGCTGGGCAGGGGCGGCGCGGGAATGCCGCCCGGCTCGACGGAGTTGGCCGCAGTGAAGCTCGTGGAAAGGGTGCTCGTCGCAAAGCTCAGGTCTCCCGCGACCGCGGAGTCGCGGCCGACGAATTCGACGTCCGAGGGCGAGTTGTTCCGCGTGGGGACGGCCGGCGTTCGCGTCGTGTCGGAATCGGTGGGAAAGACGCGGTAGATCTCGATCACGACCTCGATGACCGTCGGCGCGCTGGCCGACCCGACGAACAGCCCGGTAAAGGTCGCATTGGTGATCAGCGCACTGCGGGTCAGGACGAAGTCGTCCGCCGACTCGATCTCGAAGCCGCTGGCATCGGGCCGCGACGCCGTCGCCATCTGACTGTTCGGCGTGTCGTTGAAGTAGATCACCTCGCCCGCGCAGAGGCGGGCACCGAGGGTCCACATCGCGATGGCGGTAATCCAGGGAGTGAAAGGATGGACGTTCGAGGAGCGTGGCATATCAGACCTCATGACATCCGCAACCTGTTCTGAACAATGTGAACAAGGCAAAGCAACCGTCGTGCCCTTGCACCGGCCTGGCTGGAAAACAAAGACTTACGGAAACCTGACGCCGGACAGGGCGGCGCCGATGTAAAGAAACTCGACGCCCGGTGGCGGATCCGGGTCAGGATTCCCGGAAGCGGCGGCCGAAGGACGCGGCGGCAGGGAGGCCCCCATCGGGCGCTCGCAGCGTCGTCGCGAGGTAGCGCTCCGCTGCGCCCCGGGTCAGGCGGTAGAGCTCGCGGCACAGCGCGTAGGCGTCGCGCGCCGGCCATCCGGGCGGCGCCAGTTCATCGGGCAGCCCCGGGTCGTGGAGGGTCACGCGCCGGAAGGCGTGGATCAACAGGCTGCGAACCACGAACGCCTGCTCGGGGTCGACCGCGCCCGCGGCGCGGAAGTCCTCGACCACCGGTCCGAAGCGCCTCAAGAAGGCGCGGTACTCGGCGGCGACGCGCCGCCGGTCCCAGCTCTCGCGCGTGCGGGCCGCGAGCGATCCGGCCGCGGGCCCGGCAACGTCGCGCGCCCGCAGGACGAGCACGCCGCGAACAATACCGAGGGTCGCGAGCAGAGGGCGAAGATCGGTCTTGCGAGGCCCGGGACGCGCGTAGAGGCCCGCCCCGATCGAGGCGAATCCTTCCCAGCCCAGCTCGCGCTTGAGCTCGCGGCGCTGCCTGGAGCTGAGGGCAGCCACACAGGCCACGATCTCCCACGTCCCATCCCAGCCCGCGGCGCGGGCTGCGTAGATACGGCGATACGCGTGCTCGAAGCGCTGCAGCCCCGCGGTGGTCAGCCGGTAGAGGCTTCTGCGCCCGATCTGACGCGCGCCGAGCCAGCCTTCCCGCGCCAGGCGATAGACGCTGGTGCGCACCAGCCTCTCGTTGAGGCCCAGCGGCGCGAGCAGGCGAATGAGGCCGCCCAGCCAAACCGCTCCGCCATGGGGCGCGATGGCGTCGCCCCAGACCGTCACGACCAGCGATTTCGCCTTCGGCGGGTGCCGCGCGAGCTCGTGCCGGATCCAGCGGGCGATGCGCTCGCCTGCGTTCCGGGACCGCGCGCGGCTCATGGTCGACGTGATACGAAAATTGCGCGAATGGACGCAGAAGTGTATCGTTTTATGCGACACCGCGCCAAGCTGATTGCCGGAAAACAGGGCGCCCGGAGGCGGGCCGCCAGGAGACGGGGCGCGAGGAGACAAGCCATGTATGCGCAGATGGTCGACACCGGGCAGAAGCGCCTGCGCTCTCTCGCGGAGATGACGCCCGAAGAGCAGGCGTTCCAGGGCCGCGTCGACGCGGACGTGAAGATCGAGCCCAAGGAATGGATGCCCGAGGGCTATCGCCGGACGCTGGTCCGCCAGATATCCCAGCACGCGCACTCGGAGATCGTCGGCATGCTGCCCGAAGGCAACTGGATCACCCGCGCGCCGACGCTCAAGCGCAAAGCGATCCTGATGGCCAAGGTGCAGGACGAGGCGGGCCACGGCCTGTACCTCTATGCCGCGGCCGAGACCCTGGGCGTCTCGCGCGACGAGCTCATCGCCGAGCTGCATGCCGGTAAGGCGAAGTACTCCAGCATCTTCAACTACCCGACCCTCACCTGGGCTGATATCGGCGCGATCGGCTGGCTGGTCGACGGCGCAGCGATCATGAACCAGATTCCGCTGTGCCGCTGCTCGTACGGCCCGTACGCGCGGGCGATGATCCGCGTGTGCAAGGAGGAGAGCTTCCATCAGCGCCAGGGCTTCGACATCATGATGAAACTCTGCGCCGGCACGCCCGAGCAGAAGGCGATGGCGCAGGACGCGCTGGACCGCTGGTGGTGGCCGTCGCTCATGATGTTCGGTCCGCCCGACGCCGAGAGCGTGCACAGCGCGCAATCGGCTGCCTGGCGCATCAAGATCCTGTCGAACGACGAGCTCCGGCAGCGCTTCGTCGACCAGACCGTGCCGCAGGCCGAGTACCTCGGCTTGAAGCTGCCCGACCCCGCGCTCGCCTGGAGCGACGAGCGCGGACACTACGACTTCGGGCCGATCGACTGGGACGAGTTCCACAACGTGATCAAGGGCAACGGTCCCTGCAATCGCGATCGCCTGCGAACCCGGGTGAAGGCGTGGGAAGAGGGCGCCTGGGTGCGCGAGGCGGCGGTGGCGCACGCCGAGAAGCGAGTGGCACGCGAAAAGCGCGCGGCATAGCGAGGAGAAACCCATGACCATGAAGGAATGGCCGCTGTGGGAGATCTTCATCCGCTCCCAGCACGGGCTCGCGCACAAGCACGTCGGCAGCCTCCACGCGCCGGACGCCGAGATGGCGATCAAGAACGCGCGCGACGTCTACACGCGGCGCAACGAAGGGGTGAGCATCTGGGTCGTCCGGTCGTCGGATATCACGGCCACGGCACCGGGCGAGAAGACGCCGCTGTTCGAGCCGGCGAACAGCAAGGTCTACCGGCATCCGACGTTCTTCCCGATGCCGGACGGAGTGAAGCACCTGTGAGCCGCGGTGGTTGCACGACGCGACTCCAGAACGCGATGAGCCGATGAACGCCGACGAGCGCGTCTTCGACTACCTGCTGCGGCTCGCCGACAGCGACCTCGTGCTGGCGCAGCGTCTGGGTGAATGGGTCGGTCACGGCCCGGTGCTCGAAGAGGACATCGCGCTCACGAACGTCGGGCTCGACCTGCTCGGCCAGGCGCGCCTATGGTTCGCCTACGCCGCGGAGGTCGAGACGCGCTTCGCGGGCAGCGGTCGGAGCGAGGATGCGCTCGCGTTCCTGCGCGACGGCGCGGAGTTTCGCAACCTGCTGCTGGTCGAGCAGCCCAACGGCAGCTACGCCGACACGATGGCGAGGCAATTCTACTTCGACGTCTGGCACCGGCTGCTGCTCGGGGCGCTGACGCGCTCGCGCGACGAGCGCATCGCCGAGATCGCGGCCAAGGCCGCGAAGGAAGTTGCCTACCACGCGGAGCGCAGCGCCGACTGGGTGATCCGTCTCGGCGACGGAACCGAGGAGAGCCACGCGCGGATGCAAGCGGCGATCGACGACCTGTGGATGTACACCGGGGAGCTCTTCGAAGTGGACGACACCGAGCGCGCTCTCGCCGGCGAGGGCATCGGCTGCGACGCCGGGCTTCTCGATCAGCCATGGCGCGAGAGCGTGGCCGGCGTGCTCGCAGAGGCGACGCTCGTGCTGCCGACGTCGCCGGCGACGCAGCGCGGAGGCAAGCGCGGCATCCATACCGAGCACCTGGGCCACCTGCTCACCAGCATGCAATGGCTGCAGCGGGCCTACCCGGGAGCGCAATGGTGAATCCCGCGGTCGTCGCCACGCCTCGCGACGCGGAGGTCTGGCGCGCGCTCGCGCGGGTTCCGGACCCGGAGATTCCCGCGCTGTCGGTGGTGGACCTCGGCATCGTCCGGCGCGTGGACTGGCGCGACGGCGAGCTGGTCGTGACGCTGACGCCGACCTATTCGGGTTGCCCGGCGACCGAGATGATCGTCGCCGACGTCGGGCGCGCCCTGTCGGCGGCCGGCTTCGCGAGCCATCGCCTGGAGATCAGCCTTTCGCCCGCGTGGACCACCGACTGGATCAGCACCGAAGGCCGCGCGAGGCTCGCCGCTTTCGGTATCGCCCCGCCGGGACCGCGCGCCGCCGCCGCCGCGCAACCGATCGACGCTTCGGCGCTGCGCACGCGCCGGCAGACGGAGGTGCGCTGCCCGCGCTGCGGATCGGCCCGCACGCGCGAGCTCTCGCGTTTCGGCTCGACGCCGTGCAAGGCGCAATACGCCTGCAGGGACTGCCTCGAGCCCTTCGACTACTTCAAGCCGCATTGAGCAAGTTCCATCGACTGAACGTCGCGCAGGTCGCGCGCGAGACGCGCGATGCGGTGGCGATCACCTTCGACGTCCCGCCGGCGCTCAAGGACGCGTTCCGCTTCGTGCAGGGCCAGCATCTCACGCTGCGCGCCGACGTCGCGGGCGAGGACCTGCGCCGGTCTTACTCGATCTGCTCGGCCGTCCAGGACGGCTGCCTGCGCATCGCGGTGAAGAAGGCGCCCGGGGGCGCGTTCTCGACCTGGGTCAACGAAGGGCTGAAAGCTGGACAGGCCCTCGAGGTCATGCCGCCGATGGGGCATTTCAACGTGCCGCTCCATCCCGCCAACCGCAAGCACTACCTCGGCTTCGCCGCGGGCAGCGGCATCACGCCGCTGCTCTCGATCATCAAGACCACGCTCCTCACCGAGCCCGGGAGCGAGTTCACGCTGTTCTACGGCAATCGCTCGTCGGCGGCCGTGATCTTCCGGGAGGAGCTCTCCGACCTGAAGGATCAGTTCCTGTCGCGGCTGAATCTCATCTACGTCATGAGCCGCGAGCCGCAGGACATCGCGCTGCTCAACGGCCGCATCGACCGGGAGAAGGCCGACGCGCTGCTGGCCCACTGGGTCGACCTCGACGACGTCGACACCGCGTTCGTCTGCGGGCCGGACGGCATGATGCAGGCGGTGGCCACCTCGCTGCAGGCGCGAGGCTTTCCGAAGTCGAAGATCAAGATCGAGCTTTTCGCCGCGAGCATCCCGAAGCACGAGCACCGGACGCCCGCGGCCCCGCACCCGGGTCGCAGCGAGTGCACGGTCACCGCGATCATCGACGGGGCGGCGCGCGAGTTCACGCTCGAGAAGGGCAGGGAAAACGTCATCGACGCCGCCCTGCGCCAGGGCATCGAGCTGCCGTATTCGTGCAAGGGCGGCGTGTGCTCGACCTGCCGCGCGAAGCTCGTCGAAGGCGAGGTCGACATGGACGTCAACTTCGCGCTCGAGGACTACGAGGTGGCGCGTGGCTTCGTCCTGTGCTGCCAGAGCTACCCGGTGACCGACAGGGTGGTCGTCGATTTCGATCAGACGGCGTGACACAATGTGGCGAAAACAAGGAGCGTCGAAGTGTCCCAGCCATTTTTCGAGCGCCACCAGGCGCTGCTCGAGCAGGCGCTGAAGGCGATCGCCGAACGCGGCTACTGGAGCGCTTTCCCGGAGTCGCCCAGTCCCAGGGTGTACGGCGAAGGCGCCGCCGAGGCGGGCAAGGCGGCCTTCGACGCGCTCCTCGGCAAGCCGTTCCCGATGACGCTGCCGGCCGCGCACGGCACCACCGGCGCCGAGCGGTCGCCCTACGGCTTTCCCCTCGGGATCGCCTATCCCAAGGTCGATCTCGACCCGCTGTTCGCGGCCATCGCGGTCGCGGAGGCGGGCTGGAGGAAAGCCGGCCCCAAAGCCTGGGTCGGCGTCTGCCTCGAGACGCTCGTCCGCATCAACAGGCGAAGCTTCGAAATCGCGCACGCCGTCATGCACACCACCGGGCAGGCCTTCGTCATGGCGTTCCAGGCGGCGGGGCCGCATGCGCAGGACCGCGGGCTCGAAGCGGTCGCCTACGCCTGGGACGAGATGCGCCGGGTACCGGCCAAGGCATACTGGGAAAAGCCGCAGGGCAAGAACGAGCCGCTCAGGATGGAGAAGCGCTATCGCGTCGTCCCTCGCGGCGTGGGCCTCGTCATCGGCTGCAATACCTTCCCGACCTGGAACGGCTATCCCGGGATGTTCGCGAGCCTCGCCACGGGCAACAGCGTAGTCGTCAAGCCGCATCCCAACGCCATCCTGCCGCTGGCGATCAGCGTGCAGATCGCCCGCGAGGTTCTAGCCGAAGCCGGCTTCGATCCGAACGTCGTGACCCTGGTCGCGCACGAAGCGGGCGACGACGTCGCCCGGAGGCTCGCGCTGCGGCCCGAGATCAAGTTGATCGACTTCACCGGTAGCAGCGCCAACGGCGACTGGCTCGAGAAGAACGCGCGCCAGGCGCAGGTGTACGCGGAGAAGGCGGGCGTCAATCAGATCGTCATCGATTCCGCGGACGACATCAAGGCCGTGGCGCGCAACGTCGCCTTCTCGCTCGCGCTCTACACCGGTCAGATGTGCACCGCGCCCCAGAACATCTACGTGCCGCGCGGCGGCATCGAGACCGGCGGCGGGCACCTTTCCTTCGACCAGGTCGCGCAGGCGCTCGGCGAGTCGGTGCAGAAGCTCGTCGGCGATCCGGCCCGCGCGGTCGAGATTCTCGGCGCGGTGGTCAACGACGGGGTGACCCAGCGCATCGACGCCGCGCGCTCGCTCGGTCCCATCGTCGTCGACAGCCAGGCGATCACTCACCCGCAGTTCAAGGACGCGCGCATTCGCACGCCCCTCATCGTCAGGCTCGACGCGAGGGATCGAGCCCAGTACCTCAAGGAATGGTTCGGACCGATCGCCTTCGTCATCGCGACGGACGATACCGACCAGAGCCTCGCCATCGCGCGCGACGCCGTGCGCGAGCAGGGCGCCCTGACCCTGTCGGTGTATTCCAGGGAGCCGAAGGTCGTCGAGCGGGCCGTCGAGGTCGCCGAGGACGGCGGGGTCGCGCTCTCGATCAATCTGACCGGCGGCGTCTTCGTCAACCAGTCCGCGGCGTTTTCCGACTACCACGGCACGGGCGCCAACCCCGCGGCCAGCGCCGCGCTCACCGACGCGGCCTTTGTCGCGAGCCGCTTCCGCGTCGTGCAGCACCGGATGCACGTGTGAACTACCAGAACATCCTGTTCACGGTCGACGCGAACGTGGCACGCCTCACACTCGACCGTCCCGACCGGCTGAACAGCTTCAACGACGCGATGCACGCGGAGGTCCGCGACGCGCTCTCGCGCGTGCGGGCCGAGCCCTCGCTGCGGGTGCTGCTGCTCACCGGCGCGGGTCGGGGCTTCTGCGCGGGGCAGGACCTGGGCGATCGGGCGGTCGCGCCGGGTTCGGACCCTGTCGATCTCGGCGCCTCGATCGAGCGCAATTACAAGCCGCTCGTGCTCTCGCTGCGCTCTCTGCCGCTGCCGGTCGTTTGCGCGGTCAACGGCGTCGCGGCGGGCGCGGGCGCGAACCTCGCGCTCGCCTGCGACATCGTCATCGCGGCGCGGTCGGCGAGCTTCATCCAGGCCTTCTGCAGGATCGGCCTCGTTCCGGACTCCGGCGGCACGTACTTCCTGCCGCGGCTCGTGGGCACGGCCCGGGCGGTCGGTCTGTCGCTGCTGGGCGACAAGCTGCCGGCCGAGCAGGCCGCGGAGTGGGGCCTCATCTGGCAATGCGTCGAGGACGCGGAGCTGCAGCCGACGGTCGAGAAGCTGCTCGCCGCGCTGGCGGTCGCGCCGACGGCCGGGCTAGCGGCCGCCAAGCGCGCGCTCTACGCCTCGGGTGGGAACAGCCTCGACGCGCAGCTCGATCTCGAGCGCGACCTGCAGCGCGCGCTCGGCTACGGCGCCGACTATCGCGAGGGGGTGGCCGCCTTCGCCGAGAAGCGCGCGCCTCGGTTCACGGGGCGCTGATGGGCGAGCATCATCCGGCCGCAACGCCGGCGGAGGCCCAGGCGCTCGCCGAGCGCGTCGCCGCGGCGATGTACGGGCGCGACGCGGCGTCGCAGGCGATGGGCATGTCCATCGTCTCGGTCGCCCCGGGCCGCGCGCAGCTCGCGATGCGCGTACGGCCCGACATGCTCAACGGTCACGCGATCTGCCACGGCGGCTTCATCTTCACGCTCGCCGACAGCGCGTTCGCCTTCGCCTGCAACAGCTACAATCTGTCGACGGTGGCGTCAGGCTGCGCGATCGACTTCGTCGCTCCGGCTCGCGAAGGCGACGTGCTCACCGCCGCGGCGCGCGAGCGCAGCGCGAGCGGGCGCACAGGCGTGTACGACATCGAGGTCACGAACCAGCGCGGAGAGCCCATAGCGTTCTTTCGCGGCAAGTCGTATCGGATCAAGGGCCACGTCATAGAACAAGCCTAAGGAGGGGGTATGCCTGCCAGGAAGCCCGCGCCGGGCGATCTCGAGCCGATCGAGACCGCCAGCCGCGACGAGCTGCAGGCGCTGCAGCTCAAGCGTCTGCAATGGACGCTGCGCCACGCCTACGACCACGTACCGCACTACCGCGCGGTGTTCGACCGCGCGGGGTTCCATCCCAACGACTTCAAGGCGCTCGACGAGCTCGCGCGGCTTCCGTTCACGACCAAGAAGGAGCTTCGCGAGAACTATCCGTTCGGCATGTTCGCCGTACCGCGGGACCAGGTCGTGCGCATTCACGCCTCGTCGGGCACGACCGGCAAGCCGACGGTCGTGGGCTACACGCGCAACGACATCGACGTCTGGGCGACGGTGATGGCGCGCTCGTTGCGCGCCGCCGGGGGCCGGCCGGGAGACGTCGTGCACGTCGCCTACGGCTACGGGCTCTTCACCGGCGGCCTCGGCGCGCACTACGGCGCGGAGAAGCTGGGCTGCACCGTGATCCCGATGTCCGGCGGCATGACCGAGCGCCAGGTCCAGCTCATCGCCGATTTCAAGCCCGACATCATCATGGTGACGCCGTCGTACATGCTGGCGATCGCCGAGGAGATGGAGCGCCAGCACTACGACCCTCGGAAGAGCTCGCTGTCGATCGGGATCTTCGGCGCGGAGCCGTGGACGCCGACCATGCGCGAGGCGATCGAGTCGAGGCTCGACATCGACGCGATCGACATCTACGGCCTGTCGGAGGTGATCGGTCCCGGCGTCGCGCAGGAGTGCATCGAGACCAAGGACGGATTGACCATCTGGGAGGATCACTTCTACCCGGAGATCGTCCACCCCGAGAGCGGCGAGGTGCTGCCCGACGGCGAAAAGGGCGAGCTCGTGTTCACCTCGCTCACCAAGGAGGCGCTGCCGCTGATCCGCTACCGCACACGCGATCTCACGCGGCTGCTGCCGCCGACCGCGCGGTCGATGCGCCGCATGGAGAAGATCACGGGGCGCTCCGACGACATGCTCATCATCCGCGGCGTCAACGTGTTCCCGACCCAGGTCGAGGAGCTGATCCTGCAGCTGCACGCGCTCGCCCCGCACTATCAGCTCGAGGTGACGAGGCCGAAGAGCCTCGATGAGCTGACCGTGCTGGTCGAGCGCTCGCCCGGCGCGGGCGCGGCGACCGGCGAGGCCGCCGGGGCGCAGCTCGCTCAGAGGATCAAGAACCTGATCGGCGTTTCGGCGGAGGTTCGCGTCATGGACTCCGGCGGCATCGAGCGCTCGGTCGGCAAGGCCAAGCGGGTGATCGACAGGCGCCCGAAGGAGTGAACCGGCGCGGGGTCGCCTCAGCCGACGACGACCTCGCTCACCTGGATGACGGGCGTCAGGTCCGTGTAGTTGGGGATGTCCGCCATGATCTCCTTGGCGTGCGGGCCGAAGCCCGCCTGGAAGCTCTCGACCGAATCGCAGAAGATGTGGCACATCCCGACGTAGGTGGCGGGCGCGCCGGGCGCGCCGCCAGCGAGTCCCTTGTCGACGGTATAGTATTTGCAGCTCGCGCCCATGCGAGCCTTGACCAGCGGCATGTGCTTGTCGCGGTAGTAGGCATGGTCGAAGCGGGCGCCGGGCGTGTTGGGATACATCACGCTGACCTTGATCATGGCTGAAAAGTCTCCTCGAGATTTCGCTTTGCGGGCCGCCATGATGCCCTCCAACGCTGAGGCGGCGCAAGGCGGATCCCGCGCGGCGCAGAGGGGCGCGGCGCGATGAGCGAGTCGATCAACGGCGACCTTTCGGTCCGCGTGACCGCGGACACCGCGCGGATGGAATGGACCGCCAGCCCGAGCCCGTCGGTCCAGCGCAAGCGCGTGCACCTCGTGGGCCCCGCTGAAGCGGGCCAGGTGACCTCGGTCGTGCGCTATGCGCCGCACTCGAGGTTTCACGCCCACGACCATCCGGACGGCGAGGAGATTCTCGTCCTCGAAGGCGTCTTCTCCGACGAGCACGGAGACTGGCCCGAGGGCACGTTCCTGCTCAATCCGGAAGGCTTTCACCACGCGCCGTTCTCGACGCCGGGCCGCGTGCTCTTCGTGAAGCTGCGCCAGTTCGCCGGCCGCGGGCGCCGGCACGTCGTCGTCCATATGCGGCGGGCGCCCTGGTCACCGACCGCCGAGCCCGGAGTCGAGCGCCAGGAGCTCTATCGGCAGAGCGGCTTCGCGGATTGCATGGACCTCGAGCGCTGGCGGCCGGGAACCGATCGCGGCGTCGTCGAGTACGAGCAGGGCGCGGAGCTCTTCGTGCTCGACGGCGCGTTCGCCGACGAAGCCGGGCGCTACGCCGCGCGATCCTGGCTGCGCTTTCCGGTCGGCTCGCGGCATCGCCCGCGGACCGACGAGGGCTGCACGATCTACGTCAAGCGATCGGGGCTGCGCTATCTCGCGTCGGACGCGAAGTAGGCTTCGGGGCGCCTCAGGCCTCGCCGAACAGCGACTCGATCAGCCCGCGCAACCAGCGATTGCCGGGGTCGCTACCGAAGCGCCCATACCAGTGCACCGAGACGTCGAAGACCGGCAGGCCGACGTTCGCTTTCCACACCCTGTACCTCCCCATGCGCGTGAACGCCTGCGACAGCCTCTCGGGCATGATCACGGCAAGATCGGTCTCGGCGAGGATCCGCGGCAGCACCATGAAGTGCGGGATCGCGAGGCGGATGTTGGCCTGGAGGCCGAGATCCTGCAGCGCCCGCGCGGTCGTCGAGTGCGAGCGCACGAGCACGTAGTCGAGGCGCTTGAGCAGGCCGCGTCCCGGCCTGCGCCGGCCGAGCGGATGGCCGGCGCGCATCACGACGACGTACCTCTCGTGCAGCAGGAACCTCCGCTCGACGGTCTCGGCCAGCGAGGGCAGGTAGCCCAGCGCGAGGTCGATGCGCCCGCTTTCGAGCGCGGGAAGGATGTCGTGGTCGTCGAGCTGGTGCACGTCGAGGCGTGTTCCGGGTGCGCGGCTCGCGAGCGCCTTCATGAGCGGCGGCAGGAATACCGTCTCACCGATGTCCGTCATGTGAAGCCGGAACATGCGCAGCGAGCGCGGGGGATCGAAGCGCTCGCCCTCCGCCTGCGCCACGTCGAGCACGCGCAGCGCATGCTCGACCGCCTTGGCGAGCCGATCGGCCCTCGGCGTCGGGACCATCCCGCCCTGCGCGCGCACGAACAGCGGATCCCGGTAGGCGAGGCGCAGGCGCCCGAGGGCGTGGCTCACCGTCGGCTGGGACACGCCGAGCCGCTCGGCGGCGCGGCTCACGCTGCGCGCGGCGTGGACGGCCCGGAAGGTATGCAGGAGGTCGAGATCGTGGCGCATATTATTCGTTCACTGAATGATACTTATGAGGATTATGGCATGGACAGATACTCGGGCGCGGGCCTAGAGTGACGCCAGCAGAGGAACGGCCGGCCCGCCGCCTGCGTCCGGAGAGATCGTGGAAGTCTCGTTCAGCAGGGAAGCGCGCATGCTGCGCCGCGGCGAGGGCGAGCGCTTCCACGGCGAAGGCATTCTCGCGATCACCAAGGGGCTGCTGCAGGCCGGCGTGGCCTACGTCGGCGGCTACCAGGGCGCCCCGGTGTCGCACCTGCTCGACGTGCTCGTGCAGTCGCGGGACTACCTCTCCGAGCTCGGCGTCCACGTCGAAGCCTGCTCGAACGAGGCCTCCGCGGCAGCGATGCTCGGTGCGTCGATTCACTATCCGCTGCGCGGCGCGGTTACCTGGAAGTCGATCGTCGGCACCAACGTCGCCGCCGATGCGCTGTCGAATCTCTCCTCGCCCGGCGTCACCGGAGGGGCGCTGATCATCGTCGGCGAGGACTACGGCGAGGGCGCGAGCGTGATCCAGGAGCGCACCTACGCCTACGCGCTCAAGTCCTCGCTGCTCCTGCTCGATCCCCGGCCGGACCTCGAGCGCATGGTGCGGATGGTCGCGGAGGGCTTCGAGCTGTCGGAGGCCTCCGCGATGCCCGCGCTGCTGCAGCTCCGGATCCGCGCCTGCCATCTGCGCGGCAGCTTCGCCTGCCGAGACAACGTCGCTCCGGCGATCTCGGCGAAGAACCTGCTCGAGGATCCGGCGAGCTTCGACTACGGCCGGCTTGCGCACCCGCCGGTGACGTTCCGCCAGGAGCGGCTGAAGAGCGACCAGCGCATCCCGGCCGCGCGGCGCTTCATCGTCGAGCACGGTCTGAACGAGGTCTTTCCCGGCCGGCGGAGCGACCTGGGGCTGATCCTGCAGGGCGGCCTCTACAACTCGACGGTTGGCGCGCTGCAGCGGCTGGGCCTCGCGGACGCGTTCGGCGCGGGCGAGCTCGAGATGCTCGCGCTCAACGTGACCTATCCGCTCGTGCCCGAAGAGATCCGGGACTTCTGTCTCGGCAAGGGCGCGGTGCTGGTGCTCGAGGAGGGCCAGCCGGAGTTCATCGAGCAGGAGATCCTCGCCACGCTGCGCCGCCTGCGCGTCGACACGCCGATCCACGGCAAGGGCTTTCTTCCCCGCGCGGGCGAGTACACGGTGGAGACGATCGCCCGAGGGGTCGCCGACTTCCTCGCACACGCCGCGCCGGAGATCGAGCTCGAGGCAGGACGCTGCTGGCTCGCCGGCGTCGCCGAGCGGCGCGACGCTGTGGCCAAGGCCCTCGGACAGGCGCTTCCGCCTCGGCCGCCCAACTTCTGCATCGGTTGCCCAGAGCGCCCCGTCTTCGCCGCGCTCAAGCTCGCGCAGTCCCGCGTCGGCGCCGTGCACATCGCTGCGGATATCGGCTGCCACTCGTTCGCGACCTTCGACCCGTTCTCGATGGGGCACTCGATCCTGGGCTACGGCATGAGCCTCGCCTCGCGCGCGGGCGTCTCGCCGCTGATGCGCCGGCGCGCGCTGGCGGTGATGGGCGACGGCGGCTTCTGGCACAACGGTCTCATCACCGGCGTCCAGTCGGCGCTGTTCAACGGCGACGACGCGGTCCTGCTCATCATGAAGAACGGCTACACGTCGGCGACCGGCACGCAGGAGATCCTGTCGACGCCGGCGTTGGCGCTCAGGAGCGATGCCGCGGACAAGACCCGCAGCCTGGTCGATCGCAACCGCACGATCGAGGCGACGCTGGAGGCGATGGGTGTGAAGTGGCTACGCAACGTCGACAGCTACCGGGTCGACCGGATGCGCTCGACGCTCGAAGAAGCGTTCACGACCGCCTTCGACGGACTCAAGGTGATCGTCGCCGAAGGCGAGTGCCAGCTCGAGCGGCAGCGGCGCGTGAAGCCGTGGCTCGCGGGCCTGCTCGAGGGCGGCAAGCGCGTCGTGCGCGTCAAGTACGGCGTGGACGAGGACAGCTGCTCGGGCGACCACTCCTGCATCCGGCTCTCCGGCTGTCCAACGCTGTCGATCAGACCGTCGTCCGATCCGCTCAAGGTCGACCCCGTTGCCACCGTGCTCGAGGGCTGCGTCGGCTGCGGGCTTTGCGGCGAGAACGCGCACGCGGCGTCGCTCTGCCCGTCGTTCTACCGTGCCGAGCTGATCCAGAACCCGAGCTGGCGGGATCGTCTCGCGGCGATGCTGCGCGGCGCGTTCATCCGCGCCCTGCAACCGGCATGAGCGCGAGCGAGCCCGGGAACGCGGGCCGCCCGCGGACGATCCTGATCACCGCGCTGGGCGGGCAGGGCGGCGGCGTGCTGACCGAATGGCTGGTCGAGGCGGCCACGCGAGCCGGCTATCTCGCGCAGGCGACCTCGATTCCGGGCGTGGCGCAGCGCACCGGCGCGACCACCTACTACGTCGAGGTGCATCCGCAGCCGGTCGCGTCGCTTGCCGGCAGAACGCCCATCCTCGGTCTGTATCCCGTTCCGGGCGGCGTCGATCTGCTCGTGGCCTCCGAGCTCCTCGAGGCCGTGCGCATGGTGCAGGGAGGCATGGCGAGCCCCGGCGAAACGCTGCTCGTCGCGTCGATCTCGAGGACGCTGACTACGGTCGAGAAGATGGCGCTGACCGACGGGCGCTTCGATTCGGCGAAGCTCCTGGAAGTGGCAAGAGCCTATTGTCGGCGCTTGGTCGCGTTCGACATGGAAGCCGTTGCCCGCGAGGCCGGCACCGCTATCAGCGCCGTGATGGCGGGGACGATCGCCGGCAGCGGTGTGCTGCCCTTCGCGTCGGGCGCCGTCGAGGCGGCGATTCGCGCCTCGGGCATGAGCGTGGCGGCGAACCTCCTCGGGTTCGAGCGGGGCATCGCGGCGATGACGGACGGGGCGTCGGCCGCGCGACCCGTCGAGTTCGACGGCGCAGCGAAGACCACCGGCCCTACGCGCGAAGGGGACGTGCAATTTCCCGCCCAGGTACGCGATATCGTCGGGGCGGGCATCGAGCGTGTGACCGATTTCCAGGATCGGGCCTATGCGGAGCTGTACCTGCGGCGGCTGCGGCGCATCCTAGCCGTCGAGAGCGCGATCGATCCCGGCGCCGAGCACGGCCACGCGCTCACGCGCGAGAGCGCACGCTTTCTCGCGCTGTGGATGGCCTTCGACGACGTGGCGCGTGTCGCGGCGCTCAAGTCGCGCGCCGCCCGCTTCGCGCGCGTGCGCCGTGAGGTCGGCGCGCGGGCCGGCGATATCGTCAGGATCGCCGACTTCTTCAAGCCCGGCGTGCCCGAGCTCGCCGGCATGCTGCCGCCGGGACTCGCCCGGCGACTCGTGGCCTGGGACCGGCGGCGGCAGCAGCGCGGCAGGCTGCCGCTCGCGTGGCCGCTGCGCATCCGCGCCGACAGCGCGAGCGGTTTTCTCGCGCTGCGCGTGCTGGCGAGCTGCAAGTGGCTGCGCCGCCGCGGACTGCGCTGTGCCGAGGAGCAGGCGCTGATCGAGCGCTGGCTCGCCGCGATAGAATCGGCCGCCCGGAGCGATTGGCAAACGGCGCACGAGATCGCGCTCTGCGGGCGGCTCATCAAGGGCTACGGCGCGACCAACGAGCGCGGCAAGCGGAACCTCGTGCACATCCTCGACCACGTCGCGCGGGGCGGCGCCTTTGCGTCCGAAACCGAGCGCGCGGCTGCGATCCGCAGCGCGCGGGATGCGGCTCTGGCCGACGAGAGCGGCAAGACGCTCGACGCGACGCTCGTCTCGCTTGGTGCGCCGCGGCAGCCCCCGGCGGCGCGCCCGGTCGTGTTCGTGCGACGTAAGCCCGCGTCCGAGAAGATGGTGGCCCGCTAGAGAGAGTCGAGCATGCCCACGACTCATGTCACGCAGTTCACGGTCGAGTTCGGAGACTGCGATCCGGCGCAGATCGTGTTCTATCCGAATTTCTTTCGCTGGATGGACGCGGCGTCGCTGCACTTCTTCGCTGCGGCCGGGATTGCACCGTGGCACCGGCGCGATGCGAGCGACGGCATCGTCGGCACGCCGCTCGTCGACGCCCAGGCTTCGTTTTCCGCCACCGCGACCTACGGCGACAGGATCGAGATCGAGACCTCGATCGTCGAGTGGCGCAACACGAGCTTCGTCATGCGGCATCTCATCCGCCGCGGAACGACTCTGCTCGCGGAAGGCAGGGAAGTGCGCATCTTCGCCCAGCGCCATCCCGAGGGAGGGCAGCGCCTGAAAGCGGTGCGGCCGCCCGCCGATATCCGCAGACGATTCGAATAGCCGCCGCGAGCGGAGGGGCTGGAACGCGCCGGGGGACGCTTGGACAAGGGGACGCGCGAGAAGGACACGCGGGAGACGCCGGCACCGGGCCGCGGCGAGCTTGGCGCCGTCGGCAGAAAACTGCTCGCGGCCGCGCGCGGGCTGGCAATCGTCGGCGGCCTCGTCTTCGTTGCGCTGGTGGGGATGGAGATCGTCTCGATCGTCGGACGGAAGCTCTTTTCCTGGGCGATTCCGGGCGACGTCGAGATCCTGCAGATGAGCGCGGCGTTCGCCTCGGCCGCGTTCTTCGCCTACTGCCACCTGGTGAACGGCGACGTGAAGGTGGATTTCTTCACGCAGGATCTCGCACCCTGGAAGGTGGCGCTGCTCGACGCGACGGGATCGTTGCTCGTCGGCTCGGTCGGCGCGCTGCTCGCGTGGCGGACGGCCGCCGGCGCATGGTCGCTGAAGGAGGTCGGCGAGACTTCGGCCATCCTCGGGATTCCGGTGTGGATCGCGCAGGCGCTGATGGTTCCGGGATTCGCGCTGCTCGCCGTTGCCGGGTTCTACATGGCGGCGCGGCTCGCGCGCGGGGCCGGTCGCGCCCGGCGCGACGGGCGCTGAGGCGATGACCGGAATCGAGCTCGGCGTCGTCATCTTCGGCGTGATGCTCGCCCTGATGGTCGTGCGCGTGCCGATCGGCGTGGCGATGTTCCTCGTCGGCGCAGGCGGTTACCTCTACCTCACGGGCAATCCGCCGGCGCTGCTCAACTCGCTCAAGAACCTCGGCTACGCGCGGCTTTCCAACTACGACCTGGTGGTGATCCCGCTGTTCCTCCTGATGGGGCAGTTCGCCACGCATGGAGGGCTTTCGCGCGGACTGTTCCGCTTCGTGAGCGCTTTCCTCGGTCACCGCAAGGGAGGGGTGGCCATCGCCGCGATCGGCGCCTGCGCGGGCTTCGGCGCGATCTGCGGCAGCTCGCTCGCCACCGCGGCAACGATGGGACAGGTGGCGCTGCCCGAGCTGCGGCGGTACGGCTATTCGGGCGCGCTCGCCACGGGAGCGCTGGCCGCGGGCGGAACGCTCGGCATCATGATCCCGCCGTCGGTTCCGCTCGTGATCTACGCCATCCTTACCCAGGAGTCGATAGGCAAGCTCTTCGTGGCCGCGGTCCTGCCCGGCGTCATCGCGATGCTGGGCTACATGCTGGTCGTGCGCATCGTGGTCAGTGTCAATCCGAAAGCGGGGCCCGCCGGCGCGGCCTCCGACTGGAGCGAGAAGCTCACCAGCCTCGCCGCGGTGCTGCCGGTCCTCGCGGTCTTCCTCGTCGTCATCGTCGGGATCTACGGGGGCTGGGCCAATCCGACCGAGGCCGCGGCGATCGGTGCCGCGGCCTGCGGCGTGCTGGCGGTGACCACGGGCGGTATGCGGACCCGGGGGCTCGTCGACAGCTTGCTGGGGACGGCGCAGGCCACCGCGATGATCTACCTCGTGCTGCTCGGCGCCGACATGATGAACACGACGCTCGCGCTCTCGCAGATGCCCGCGGAGCTCGCCCGCTGGGTGAAGGCGAGCGGCGTCGCGCCGCTGCTCGTGATCGCGATGATCCTCGTGATCTACATCTTCCTTGGCTGCGTGATGGACGCGCTGGCCATGATCCTGCTCACGATCCCGATCTTCTATCCGATCGTGATGGGCCTGGACTTCGGGCTCGTGCCGCAGGACCAGTCGGTGTGGTTCGGAATCCTCGCACTCATGGTGGTCGAGATCGGTCTCGTGCATCCGCCCGTCGGCATGAACGTCTATATCATCAACCGGCTGGCCCGTGACGTGCCCCTGGTGGAGACGTTCAAGGGCGTGATCCCGTTCCTGCTCTCCGATGCGGTGCGGGTCACGCTGCTCGTACTGTTCCCGGTCATTTCGCTGTACCTGGTTCACGCGTTCCGCAACTAGGTTCTCATCGCACGCAAGGAGGAGACATGAAAAGCTTGAGGAGGCTCGCGCTTTCGCTCGCAGCGGTCCTGGCGGCAGCCCCCGCCGTCGCGCAGGACGTCGTCCTGCGCATCCATCACTTCCTGCCGCCGCAGGCGACCATCCAGGCGCAGTTCTTCGTTCCCTGGTGCGACAAGCTCGGCAAGGAGTCGGCGGGGCGCATTAAGTGCCAGATCTACCCGGCGATGCAGCTCGGCGGCACGCCGCCGCAGCTCTTCGATCAGGCGCGCGACGGCGTGGCCGACGTCATCTGGACCGTGCCGACCTACCAGGCGGGACGATTCATCAAGTCTGAGGTCTTCGAGCTGCCGTTCATGGCGAAAAGCGCGGAAGCGGGCAGCCCGGCGCTGTGGGAATACGTGCAGAAGAACGCGCTCGACGAATTCAAGGGCGTCAAGCTCATCGCCATGCACCTTCACGACGGAGCGCTGCTGCACTTCGCCAACAAGGAGGTGAAGACGATGGACGACATCAAGGGAATGAAGGTGCGCAGCCCCACGCGCATCGGCGCGAAATTCCTGGCCGCGATCGGCGCGACGCCGGTGCAGATGCCCCTACCGCAGGTGCCCGATTCGATGTCCAAGGGCGTCATCGACGGGGCCATGGTCCCCTGGGAGGGCGTGCCGCCGATCAAGCTGCAGGAAATCGCCAAGTACCACCTCGACAACGCGCCCGGCGCGCCGCGCATGTCCAACACGATCTTCGTCGTCGCGATGAACCAGGCGAAGTACGACAGCCTGCCCGCCGAGCTGAAGAAGGTGATCGACGCCAACAGTGGGCTCGAGACCTCCAGGATGATCGGCAAGGCTTTCGACGGCACGACCGAGATGGGAAAGAAGCTGGCCGCCGACAACAAGGGTGTGTTCGACGTGCTGTCCGGCGCCGAGTACGACCGCTGGCAGAAGGCGACCGCGGGCGTGGTGACGGAGTGGGTCGGCGACGTCGCGGCGAAGGGCGGCAACGGCCAGGCGCTCTACGACGAGGCGAAGGCGCTGATCAGCAAGTACGGCGGGTAGGATTGTCTGCGCCGGTCGAGGCGCGGGGGACGGCTCGCCCGCTAGTTGCGCTAAGATGGGTGCAGGATTCTCCCGCGTTCGCCTTGACCATGTCCGAAAAGCAATTCGCCTCGCAGGCCGACCTCGCGGACAAGAAGGTCAGCTTCGACAAGCTCTCCGACCACGCCTACGCCTACACGGCGGAGGGCGACCCCAATACCGGCATCGTCGTGGGCGACGACGCCGTGATGGTGATCGACACCCAGGCCACGCCGGTGATGGCGCAGGATGTCATCCGCCGCATCGGCGAGGTCACCGACAAGCCGGTGAAGTACGTCGTGCTCTCCCACTATCACGCCGTGCGCGTGCTGGGCGCGTCGGCGTACCGGCCCGAGCACGTCATCGCCAGCCGCGACACCTACGAGCTCATCGTCGAGCGGGGCGAGGCCGACATGAGGAGCGAGATTGAGCGCTTCCCGCGGCTGTTCCGCGCGGTGGAGTCGGTGCCCGGCCTGACCTGGCCCACGCTCGTGTTCGAGCGGCGGCTCACGCTCCGGCTGGGCGCGCTCGAAGTCGAGCTGCTGCAGCTCGGGCGCGGCCACACCCGCGGCGACACGGTCGTCTGGCTGCCGCAGGAGAAGGTCCTTTTCTCGGGCGATCTCGTCGAGTACGGTGCGACGCCCTACACCGGCGACGCCTATCTGTCCGACTGGCCGGCGACGCTGGACGCGCTCGCCGCGCTGCAGCCCGCCAAGCTCGTTCCCGGCCGCGGCGCTTCGCTGCAGACGCCCGCCGAAGTCCGCGCGGGGCTCGAGGGCACGCGCGCCTTCGTCACCGAGATGTTCGCCTCCGTGAAGCGCGCCGCGGCCGCGGGCAAGGACCTGCGCGCGGCCTACCGGGAGACCTACGCGGCGCTCAAGCCGAAGTACGGCAGCTGGGTCATCTTCGATCACTGCCTGCCCTTCGACGTGAGCCGCGCCTATGACGAAGCGACGCGCTACGAGCATCCGCGCATCTGGACGGCGCAGCGCGACCGCGAAATGTGGCAGTCGCTCGAGAGTTGAAGACCTACACGCCGCCCGTCTACGCCTATGCGGCGCCGGCCGAGCTGACCGGCCCGACGCGGCACTGGCCCGTGATCGTCGTCGGCGCCGGGCCCGTCGGTCTCACCGCGGCGATCGACCTCGCCCAGCGCGGCGTCGACGTGCTGCTCCTCGACGAGGACGATACGGTGAGCGTGGGGTCGCGGGCGATCTGCTGGTCGAAGCGCACGCTCGAAATCCTCGATCGCCTGGGCTGCGGCGAGCGCCTTGTGCAGAAGGGCGTCGGATGGAGCGTCGGGCGCGTGTACTTCGGCGAGCAGGAAATCTTCCGCTTCGACCTCCAGCCGGAAGCGGGTCATCGCCGCCCGGCGTTCATCAACCTGCAGCAGTACTACGTCGAGCAGTTCCTGATCGAACGCGCCGATGAGCTCGCAGGCGCCGAGCTGCGCTGGCGGCACAAGGTCGTCGACGTGGAGGCTCGGCCCGACCGTGTCGCCGTCCGCGTGTCCACGCCCGACGGCGCGTACACCGTGCATGCCGACTGGCTCGTCGTCGCCGACGGCGCGCGCAGCCCGGTCCGGGCCGCGCTCGGCCTCGAGAGCGAAGGCCAGGTGTTTCACGACCGTTTCCTGATCGCCGACGTGCGGCTGGGTTCCGAATTTCCCCCGGAGCGCCGCTTCTGGTTCGATCCGCCGTTTCACCGGCACCAGTCCGCGCTGCTCCATCGGCAGGCGGACGACGTCTGGCGGGTCGACTTCCAGCTCGGCTGGGACGCCGATCCCGACGAGGAGAAGCGACCCGAGCGGGTGCTCCCGCGCATCAAGGCGATGCTGGGCGAGGAAGTGCGATTCGAGCTCGAATGGGCGAGCGTCTACACCTTCCAGTGCCGTCGCATGCGCTCCTTCCGTCACGGGCACGTGCTTTTCGTCGGCGACGCCGCGCACCTCGTATCGCCGTTCGGCGCCCGCGGCGCGAACAGCGGCATCCAGGACGTCGACAACCTGGCATGGAAGCTCGATCTCGTGCTCGCCGGTCTCGCGCCCGAGCGATTGCTCGACAGCTACGACGCCGAGCGCAGCGCCGCCGCCGACGAGAACATCCGCCATTCCACGCGCAGCACGGACTTCATCACCCCCAAGAGCGCTGTTAGCCGTGCTTTCCGCGACGCGGTGCTGATGCTCGCGAAGAGCCACGCTTTCGCGCGCCGCCTGGTCAACAGCGGGCGGCTGTCGGTGCCGGCGATCCTGGCCGATTCTCAGCTCAACACGCCGGACAGCGAGCCGTTCGCGGGCGCGGTCGTGCCCGGGTCGCCCGCGGCCGACGCGCCGGTCGGCGGCGACCGCGGAGCGTGGCTGCTCGACTATCTCGCCAGCGGTTTCACGCTGCTCGTCTTCGCCGACGCGGCGGCGGACGCTTCGCTGCGCGAGCTCGATGCGCTGGCGCAGGATCCGGTCCCGTGCGCAAGCGTGCTGGTTGGCAGCGCGGCGAGCTCCGTTCCACGCGCAGTCCGCCGTATCGAGGATCCGACCGGCCGCCTTGCGGAGCGCTACGATGCGAAGCCGGGCACCGTCTACCTCTTTCGCCCGGACCAGCACGTCTGCGCGCGCTGGCGCCGCTTCGACGGGGAGCGCGTGCGCACCGCGATCTCGCGCGCCATCGGGCAACCTCTCGACGAGACGAACGCATGCTCAAATCGGAAGTCAATCTCGCCGCACCCGACGACTTCTATCAGGAGCTGATCGAGCTGCATCGCGGGCTCACCGACGAGCAGAGCATGCTCGTCAACGCCAAGCTCGTCCTGCTGCTCGCGAACCACGTCGGAGACATCGGGGTGCTGCGCGAGGCGATGGCGGCGGCCCGCGCGGGCGCCATCGATCAGGGGGCAGCGAGCGGCTCGACCGGCTCGTAGCGAAGCTCCAGCACCGCCTGGGTCGCACGCGGGCCCGTGCGCCGCAACGTGAGGCTCGCATCGCCGCCGTAAAGCGCGGCAAGCCGCTCGCGGATGCCGGCGATGCCTAAGTCTTCGGACTCCGGACGGAGACCGGCGCCGGTGTCGGCGATCTCGAGCCGCAGCCTCTGATCGGCGAGGCCCGCGCGCACGTGCATCGATCCACTCGCCGTCGGATCGGCGAGACCGTGCACGATCGCGTGGTCGACGAGCGGCAGCATCATCATCGGCGGCATGCGGGCATCGGCGATTTCCCCGGGAGGCTCGATGTCGAACGCCAGCCGCTCGCCCAGCCGCAGGCGGACGATCCCGAGGTACGCGCGCACCAGCTCCAGCTCCTGGCCGACCGTCGAGGACGTGTCGCGCATCTTCGGCATCGCGGCCCGGAGGTAGGCGATGAGCTCGTCGAGCATGCGCTCGCCGCGCTCGGCGCTCGCCCGGTAGAGGTCGCGCACCTGCGCGAGGGTGTTGAACAGGAACTGCGGCTCGACGCGTGCCTGCATTGCCTGCAGCCGCGATTCGAGTGTGCGCTTCGCGGCCTGCGCGCGTTCGATTTCCGCGGCGTGCATCCGGGCCCTTGCGGCGCGAGCGCGCCGCCGATCGGTATAGATGAAGGTTGCGATGCCGCCAAGAACGAGCCACTCGAAGAAGAAATAGAACGAGCTTTTGACGAACTCGATCCACGTAAAGTCCGAGCGGAGTTCGATCAGCGCCAAGAGCAGTGCGTAGAGCGTCGCGGTGACCACGACCGCGGCTGCGTAGGCCGCGCGGTGGCGCGGATCGTTCCCTGTGATGCGATCGGTGGCGACGAGGGCGAGCAGCAGCACGGACGCGCCGAGCTGAGCCTTGAGAAATCCGATGCCCAGCCAAAGGGGAAGTCGTTCCAGCTCCGCAAATATCGGATTGGCAAACACGACGAGGTGATACGCCCAGAGCGCGCAACCGAACAGAAACGCGCCTTTGACTTGAACCCAGGTGATGCCGCGCCAGGCGTCGAGCGCCTCGCGGGCGATACCGCCGCGCTTGGAGCCATGCAAGGCGTAATCGACGGCGCTCATGCGGCCGCAGCGCTCGTTGTCGCAATGGCGTAGGGCAGGAAGATCGTCGCCGTGACGCCGCGCGGCTTGTTCGCACCGATGCGCAGCCGGGCAGCTTGGCCGTATATCCCGAAGAGCCGGGCGCGAATGTTCGAAAGCCCGGTCCCGCCACCCGCATCCTTGACGAAACCCCGCCCTGAATCGGCCACCTCCAGCCGAAGCTGGCCGCCGTCGACGCGCGCGCTGATCCGGATGAACCCGCCCTCCGGCAACGGATTGAGCCCGTGCTTGACGGCGTTCTCAGCGAGGGTGAGCAGCATCATCGGAGGCAGCGGCGCATCGCGAAGCTCGAAAGGCACCTCGATCGCGAAGCGAAGGCGGCGACCCATCCGGATCTGCTGGATGCCGAGGTACGCCTCGGCGAGCGCAGCCTCGCGCCCCAGCGTGGAGTCGCTCGCGCGCATCTGCGGCAGCGCGACCGCGAGGTAGCGCATCAGGTTGTCGAGCATCGACTCGGCGGCCGCGGCGTCGGTCTGGTAGAGCCGGCGAACGGTCGCGAGCGTGTTGAACAGGAAATGCGGCTCGATCTGCGCCTGCAGCATCAGCAGGCGGGCCTCGTCCATCTGCTGTGCGAGGCGCGCGCGATCGACCTCGGCTTGATGCCTCGCCGCCTCGCTATCTTCGGCGCCGCGGAAGTAGACGAAGACGGCGGCGAGCAGCGCGCCGAGCAGAAGGTAGCGCGGCCACGTCGCTTCAAACCACCAATAGATGCTTTCGATCTCGCTGAACTCGAAAGTGCCGTTCGATTCGATCGCGCCCAGAATCGCCGTGCCGACGAGGCTCGCGATCACGATTCCGAGCGCGAGCGCAGGATATCGCCACCGCGGCGCAGCCGAGACCCGGTTGTAGATGGCGACGACGACGACCGTGACCAGGAGCATCGCGATCAGCCCGGTAACGATCGACTCCCCGACATTGCGGAGCCAGGTCCAGAGGGGCAGGTCGAAGAACTCGGTGACGTTGCGCCGCAAGGCATTGAGAAGCGCGAGCAACGCGATCAGCGCGACCCCGCGCCACGTCAGGCCCGAGAGCCAGCCCTGCCGGGACGCCGGCGCCGCCCGGGTCATCGACGTCATGATCGACTGTCAGAGTCCATAGCGGCCCGCCCCCGTGCGTCCCTCCCTCGTTGCACCTGTATACCTCAAGCGGCGCGGAGACGCCAAGTCCGCTTGCCGGAAGCGCCGATCGGCGCGCCTCCGATGCGGCGTGAATGACGCGAAGCCGGGGACGCGGGGAAAGCGGGCCGTTGCGTCAGCCAGCGTTCGAGGTCAGGTGCGCGACCAGCGAGTCGAGCACCTCCATGCTCGCGTCCGAAACCACCCAGCACTCCATGCCGCCGGCGCTGCCGTGCGCGACGTTGAAGCCGCGCAGCGCCGCCGACTTCGGCCGCGCCGTGGGCTTGCCGGATTCGACGGGCCGCATGAACACGTCGATCGTGTGCTCGCGGTACTTGTAGACCAGGGTCGCGACGGGGCGCCCGTCGAGATAGTCCACGCGCCCGCCGACGAGCGGCAGCCCGTCGGCGCTGAAATCGCGCACCGGCGGCGAGTAGTCGAGCCGCGCGGAAAGCCACGGCTTCACGGTGTGCTGATCCGACGACTCGACATCGGTCAACCGGTGCGAGAGGGTCGCGCGGGCATGGTTGGACACCGCCTCGGCGACGAGGTCCGTGCCGACCTGCCAGTCGAGGATTGCGCTGCCGATGAACCAGGCGAACACGGTGGCGGCGCTCCCCGCCAGCGCGCCCGAGGTGAGCCATCGCCAGCGGTTCGCCTTCACCGGCGGCGGCACCGGCGCATCGAGCGAGCGCGCGATCGCCGCGCGGACGCGCTCGCGCAGGGCCGGCGTCGCCGCGTAGTAAGGCACTTCGGCCTGGACCCGCGAACGCAGGTTCGCGAGTTCGTCGCGGCGCGCCGCGCAGCCCGCGCAGCCGAGCAGGTGCTTCTCGATCTCGGCGCTCTGCACCGCATCGAGCTCCCCGTCGGCGTAAACGGGCAGCAGGTTCATCGCCTCGTCGCAGTTCATCCTTTCACCCGTTTCGTCGAGGATGGCATCGTCAGTCGCCTTCAGAGCGCCGCGCGCTCGCGGATCGCGCGCAGCACGGGTGAGCGCTGCAGCAGCGCACGCGCCCGCGCGAGGCGCGACATCACGGTGCCGATCGGGATGTCGGCGACGCGCGCGATCTCCCGGTACGGCAGTTCTTCCAGCTCGCGCAGGATCAGGACCTCGCGATAACCGAGCGGCAGCGCGGCGATGGCTTCGGTCAGGGCCGCCGTCGAGGCGTTGCGCGCGACGATCTGCTCGGGCGTCGGCGCGGACGGATCGACCATCTCCTCCAGCGCCTGGCCGTCGCCGGGAACGATTTCGGCCGGCCGGTTGCGCTTCAGCCAGTCGTAGCACGCGTGCCGCACGATCGTGAGAAACCAGGCCTTCGCGTCGGTGCCGCGAAACGCCGCGAAGTACTTGAGCGCGCGCTCGCACGCGTCCTGCACGACGTCTTCGGCATCGTTCGCGTTGCGCGTGAGCCAGCGGGCGAGGTTGTACCCCGCATCGAGCTGCGGCAGCACCATCTGCTCGAATCGACTCGCGTCGCCTCCGCCGGGCTTCAAGGCGCTCATACCCGCATCATACTGCCCGCCCGGGCGTCTTATTCCCGTGCTCGCGGCCGCCGGAGGCCGCTGTGCTACCATTTTTGCCGAGGCAATCCCCGGAAGCGCGATGCGGTCGCTGCGTAGGTTCGTCCCGTGCCTGGTCGCCGCGCTGGCGGCTTGCGCCAGCACCACCATTGTCGACAGCTGGTACGACGCCGGCTACCGCGGCGGTCCCTTCAAGCGGATCATGATCCTCGCGGTCACCGATCAGGAGGTCGCGCGGCGAACCTTCGAGGACACGTTTTCGGCGAAGCTGCGGGCGGCCGGGACCGACGCCGTTGCCTCCTATCAGCTCCTGCCGCAGAGCGGGCGCACTGAGGAGCCCGCGCTCGACGCGGCCGCGCGCCGCGCCGACGCCGACGGGCTGCTCATGGTGCACCTGGTCCGCGTCGATCGGCAGACGCGCGTCGTGCCCGGCTACCCTGCGCCTTTCTATCCCGGCTACTACGGCTACTATCGCGCCTGGGCGGCGTACCCCGACGTGTACACCTACGACATCGCGACCGCGGAGGCGAACCTGTTCAGCGTCGCGAGCAGGCAGCTCGTGTGGGGCGGAACGACCGAGACGTTCAATCCGCAGAGCGTGAGCAGGGATTCGGCGGTCTTCGCCGACGTCGTGATCGCCGCTCTCGCGAAGCGGGGCCTCGTTCCAGGGGCGAAATAGTGCGGCCGCCGAGGGCCTCGGCCGCCGGCGGCGGACGCAGCCGGTGAACGCGCCCGCGCCGTCGGCATCGCGCATCCTCGAGCGCTGCGACGCGCTCGCGCGCTGTTCCGAGCAGTCCGACGGCTTGACCCGCGTCTATCTCTCGCCCGAGCAGCGCGCGGCCAACGCGCTCGTGCTGGGCTGGATGCGCGAAGCCGGCATGAGCGCCCGGCTCGACGCGGCGGGCAACGTCGTCGGCCGCTACGAGGGAGAGCGCGAGGGGCTGCCCTGCCTGATGCTCGGCTCGCACCTCGACACCGTGCGCGATGCGGGCAGGTACGACGGCATGCTAGGCGTGGTGACCGCCATCGAGTGCGTAGCCTGCCTGTCGGCCCGCGGTGCACGCTTGCCGTTCGCGGTGGAGGTGATCGGCTTCGCCGACGAGGAGGGCGTGCGCTTCAACGCCACGCTGCTCGGCAGCCGCGCCGTCGCGGGCAGCTTCGATCGCGCGAATCTCGAGCGCACCGATGCTGCCGGCAGGACGATGCGCGAGGCGCTCGCGGACTTCGGACTCGACGCCGACGCGATCGGCCGGGCGGCGCGCCGCCGCGAAGAGCTGCTGGCCTACGCCGAGCTGCACATCGAGCAGGGGCCGGTGCTGGAGGCGGAGGGGCTCCCCGTCGGCGTCGTCACCGCCATCAACGGCGGCAATCGCCTGGCGATCGAGATCGCGGGGGTTGCCGGCCACGCGGGCACGGTGCCGATGCGCCTGCGCCGCGACGCGCTCGCTGCGGCCGCCGAGTGCGTGCTCGCCGTCGAGCGCATCGCGGTCGGCGAGCCCGACGTCGTGGGCACGGTCGGCAAGATCGAAGCCGCGCCCGGTGCGATCAACGTCATTCCCGGCCGCGTGCGCTTCTCGGTCGACGTGCGTGCTCCGACCGACGCCCAGCGCGAGCGGGCGGTTGCCCGCGTGCACTCCGCGTTCGCCGAGATCGCGCAGGCCCGCGGCGTCGCGCTCGACCTGCGTCCGGTCTGGGAAGCGAGGACCGCGACCTGCGCGCCCTGGCTCGAGCAGCAGCTCGGCGCGGCCATCGAGGCCGAAGGCATCCCGCTGCACCGCCTGCCCTCCGGCGCGGGCCACGACGGCATGGCGATGATCTCCATCGCGGACATCGGCATGCTGTTCGTGCGCTGCAAGGGTGGCATCAGCCACAATCCCGCCGAGGCGATCACCGAGGACGACGCCGGCGTCGCGGCGCGCGTCTTCCTGCGCTTCGTCGAGCGCTTCCAGACGCGGCGCCCGGCATGAGCGATCCGCGGGGCGCGATCCGGGAGTTCGTCGTCGCGCACCGGGAGGACGCGGCGCGCTTTCTCGCCGCGCTGGTACGCACGCCGTCGGACAATCCCCCAGGCGATTGCGCACCGCACGCCGAGAGCGCGGCCGCGCTGCTCGAAGCCCTGGGCTTCACCGTCGAGCGCCACCTCGTGCCTCCCGCCGAGCTAGCGGCCAGCGCGATGAAGAGCTGCGTCAACCTCGTGGTGCGCGAACGCTTCGGCGCCGGTCCGACGGTCGCCTGCAACGCGCACGGCGACGTGGTCCCGCCCGGCGAAGGCTGGACGGTCGATCCCTACGGCGCCGAAGTTCGGGACGGAAGGATGTTCGGCCGCGGCGTGGCGGTGTCCAAATCCGATTTCGCCACCTACGCCTTCGCGCTGCTGGCGCTCAAGGCCGCGGCGGCGGCCGGCGCGAAGCTCGGAGGAGGGGCCGAGCTGCATCTCACGCACGACGAGGAAGTCGGCGGCGCGATCGGACCGGCGTGGCTCCTCGCGCGGGGCATCGTCGAGCCGGACTACGCGATCTGCGCCGGGTTTGCCTACGGCATCACAATCGCGCACAACGGCTGCCTGCATCTCGAAGTCGAGGTGCGCGGCAAATCCGGCCACGCCGCGGAGCCGGAGAAGGGCGTCGACGCGCTGCAGGGGGCGACCGGCATCCTCGCCGGCCTGTACGAGCTGCGGGAAGCCTACGCGTCGACGCGCTCGCGCACGCCGGGCATCGGCTCGCCGACGCTCGTGATCGGCGTCATCCACGGCGGCATCAACACCAACGTGGTGCCGGACCGCATCGTGTTCCGTCTGGACCGGCGAATCATTCCCGAGGAATCTCCGGCCGATGTCGAGGCGACGCTCACGCGGCGCATCCGCGAGCTCGGCACGCGCTTCCCGGGCATCGCGGTGGAGATCCGCAGGATCCTGCTCGCCCTGCCGTTCGTCCCCGCGCCGGGACAGGAGAGGCTGGTCGCGGTCCTGCAGCGCAACGCGCGAGCGGTCCTCGGCGAGGACGTCGCCGCCCACGGCGTGCCGCTGTACACCGACGCCCGGCATTACAGCGCGGCAGGCGTGCCGACCGTGCTCTACGGCGCCGGGCCGCGCACGCTCGCCGAGGCCAACGGGCATCGCGCCGACGAGAATCTGCTGCTCGCCGACCTCTACGCGGCGATCGAGGTGGTGGCGCTGTCGCTCTACGATCTGCTGGCCGTCGACGCTCAGCCTGGGTCGTGAAGCCGCCGGCAGCTCCGACGCCGGCGCGGCTCGCTAGATTGATCCCGGCGCTGGGCGTCGCGCAGATCGTCTCGTGGGGAAGCCTCTTCTACCCCATCGCCGTGCTCGGCAATGCGATGCGCGACGATCTCGCCATCTCCGCGACATCGCTTTTCGGGGCCTTCACCGTGGGGCTCCTTTGCTCCGGGGCCGTATCGCCCGCGGTCGGCCGCCTGATCGATGCGCGCGGCGGCCGCTTCGTGCTCTCGTGCGGCTCCTTGCTCGCCGCGGCAGCGCTCGCCGTCCTCGCCTCGGCGCAGCACTATGCGACACTGTTCGCAGGTTGGGCACTGGCCGGCGTGGCGATGGGCGCGTGCCTGTACGACCCGGCATTCGCCACGCTGCATCAGGTCGCCGGTCACGCGTATCGGCGCGCGGTCACCGCGCTCACGCTCTTCGGAGGCTTTGCGAGCACCGTCTTCTGGCCGCTGTCGCAGTGGCTGCAGGACGCGGTCGGCTGGCGCGAGACGCTCTGGATCTACGCCGCGCTGCACCTTGTCGTGTGCTTCCCGCTCCACGCAGGCTTCGTTCCCGCCCGCGGCGCAGTGGCTCCGCTCGAGACCGGCGAAGCGTTCGTCGCGCCTGCGCAGACGTCGCCCCGGGCCGGCGGCCGCGCGTTCTACGCGCTCGCCGCCGCATTGGCCGCGGCGGCGTTTCTTTCCGCAACGCTGTCCGCTCACCTGATCGAGCTCCTCAAGTCCGCCGGATTCGCCGCGCGCGACGCGGTGTTCGTCGCTTCGCTCATTGGACCGATGCAGGTCGCCGGTCGGATCGCGGAGCTCGGCTTCGCGCGCAGGGTATCGCCGCTCGCAGCGGGAACGCTCGCCTTCGGACTGATGACGGCCGGGTTCGCCTGCCTGGCCTTCGTCGACGGGCCGTCGGCCCTCGCCTTCGCCTTCGCGGTGCTCTACGGCTGGAGCAACGGGGTGATGACCATCGTGCGCGGCACGGTCCCCGCGGCGCTGTTCGGCAGGCGCAACTACGGGGCTCTGCTGGGACGCCTCGCGCTTCCGGCGTTCGTCGCCAAGGCGATCGCGCCGGTCGCGTTCACGTGGCTCCTGGCCGCGGGCCTCGCGCGAGGGACCGCGCTGTGGGTGCTCGTGCTGGTGTCGATCGCCGCGTCGATCGGGTATCGCCGGGCGGTGCGCGGCTAGCACGCCCGCGAGACTCAGGACGCGCCGCGGCGCGGGTGGCGGGCGCGGGTCTCGACCTCCGCGCCGCTCTCGTGCTGGCTTCGCCTTCCGACGACGATGTGGAGCGCGATCAGCGGCGCGAGCGCGAGACCGACGATCCAGTGCGAGAGCGACACGGCCGGCCGCGACGCATCGTCGACGAGATAATAGAGCGCGTAGCCGGTCGCGATCAGGATCGCGAGCAAGGCGATCACCGCGCTGCCGCTCGTGCGGTTGCGCTCGAGGCTCCAGCCGCGGCGCACATGGTTAGCGCTGATGGCGCCGACGGCGATCAGTATCGCGAAGGCCGCGGCGCCGTGGACCCTCAGCGCGCGCGCCTCCTGCGCGAGCCGCGCGAGATCGCCCTCGATCGCATAGTGCGCGGCGAGCCACCACGCGCCGCTGCCCACGAGGACGGTGAGCGCGGCATAGAAGGCGCGGCGAGGGCCGTCGCGCCACCGAACCCGCTCCGCGAGCAGCTGGTAGGCGCGGTCGTGGGCGCGCGACATGAGCCCGGCGCCCTTACGCCGCAGCGGCGGGCCGCGGCAGCCGCGTGCAGCGCCACCGGCCGCGCGCGGGCGAGAGGATCGCGGCCGAAGCGCCGCAGCTCGCCAGGGTCTTCGCCGCCGCCGCGCCTTCGAGCGCCACGACCTTGGTCAGCGCGTCGGCGGTAATGCAATCCGCGGCGATGACCGACACGGTGCGCGTGCTCATCCGCGGCAGCGCGGAGCGCGGGTCGATCAGCGGCGTCGTCCACCGGCCCCATCGGCGCCGGCGCTGGCCGCCGTAGGCGCTCGTTGCCACCGCGCCGTCGGCGAGCATCGCGAGCGCGAGGACCACGCTCTGCGGACCGCCGGTGCGCACGTGGATCGGCTCGGGCTCCGGGCCGAACACGCGCAGGTCGCCGCCGGCATTCACGCGGCCCGCGGTCGCGCCGTGGCTCTGCAGCGCCGCCACCGCGCAGTCGACCGCGTAGCCCTTGGCGATGCCGTCGAAGTCGAGCGCGAGCGGGCGGGCGAAGCGCACGCCGCGCAGGTCGAGCTCGACGTCGCGCCAGGTCGCGCCGCCCTCCGGCGCACGCTCGTCACGCTCGACGTGACCCACGGTCGGATCGAAGGCGCCGACGGAGCGGCAGGCGATCTCCAGCGCGCGCCGCAGGACCGCGCGGAAATCCTTCGACACCGGCTGGATGGTCGTCAGCGCACCGCGGTTCACGCGGGAGAGCTCGCTCTCCGGGTCGTGTCTGGAAAGCGCGCGGTGCACGCGCGCGATCGCGGCAAAGGCGGCGGCGAGCGCGGCCTTCCGCGCCGCCTCGGTACCGGCTCGCGCCGAGACCTCGACCAGCGTCCCGAGCCAGATTTGCGCCGCCTGGCCGGAGAACGGGGCGTTGCATCGCTCAGGCATGCGCGAGCGCGCGCTCGTAGAGAACGAGCAGCCGATGCACACCTTCGGTCACGTGGCGGCACGACAGCGTCGCGCCCGAGATGTTGCGAATATCGGCGTCGAGGCGCACGGGATCGGCTGCGCGCTTGCCGGTGAATTGCGCGCGCCATGCCGCGAGCCGGATGGCGTCGCCGTGGGTCTCCCGATACGCCATGATCTCGAGGCCCTTCACCGCGCCGCCCGCGTCGAGAGCGAGCGCATAGGTGATGAGCTCCACCTTGCCGATGACCTCGTCGACGATGAACCAGCCGAGGACGCGCTCGCCCTGGCGTGCGCGAAAGACGCGCGGCGCGCCCGCGAAGCGGCCGGCTTCCTGCACGACAGCCGCCCGCTCCTCCGCGGAGACCGGCACGATCTCGAAAGCGGTCGCATCCGGAAACAGCGCCTTTTGCGCCGCTTCGACGCTCAGGTACTCGGTCGCGTAGACGATCTGCGCCACCGGGACCGCTGCGCCGGCGAGCGCTGCCGGAAGCAGCCATTCGTAGCGCAGCGCCATGCGAGCGAGCCTTTCTAGAAGTTGTAGCCGAAGCCGAGATCGAACCGGTCGCGCGCCGTGTCGACGTGGAACTTCTGGTAGTCGGCCTTGAGCACGATGTTCGGTCCGATGTAGAAGTTCGCGCCGATCGTTCCGACGCGCTCCGTCGGCGACGGCGGAACGCCGAGCCCTTCGGGCACCGGCTCGTACGAGGCCGCCGTGTTGAACCACTCGTAGCGCGCGAACGGCGCGAGCGAGTAGTCCTTGTACGCCCACGCATGCCACGCGCCTTGCACGTAGGCTCCCCAGAAGGACTTGGGAACCGGCGTCGGATCGCCGACGAACGTGAGGTTGAGCGCCTGCGTGTCGCTGATCGTACCACGCGCATAGAGGGCCGAAAGATCGAAGGGCCCCGGCTGCCACCGGGCGTGGCCTTCCCAGAGCGTCACCCTGGCGTCGGGGGCGAGGAAATTCGGCGCACCCTGGCCGGCCTTGCCGGTGAATACGCCGCCGCCCGCGGTCAGACCCGGGATGCCCTGGTAGTTGGCCGCGGCGTACACCGAGAGGTCGCGCGCACGCGCGAGCTGCAGCTCCTGATGGATGCTGCCGAGCGGCGATTCGCGGCCTTCGTTGGAGGTCGGATCCCACTTCGACAGATCGAAGCCCGTGGTCACGCCCAGGTTCCAGTTGAATCCGGACTCGGTTCCGCCGAGGAGCGAGACGCCGCCTTCGCGCCAGGTGGTGGGAATGATCGCGGTCTCGACGAAGTTGCGGAACACACCGTAGTACTGGGTCGGCTCGTGGTGCTCGTTCAAGAGGCCGAGCGGAATCAGGAACAGGCCGATCCGTCCAGCGACGCGATCGTTCAGCTGGCGCTCGACGTAGAGCTGCTCGACCTCGGACTCGCCCTGGTCGTCGGCGGAGGTCACCGCGTGCTCCCATTCGAACTCCCCGTACGCGCGGGTGCGATCGTCGAAGCTGTGCGCGAAGCCGAGCACGGCGCGTGCGAGGTCGGCCTGCGTGCCGCCCGAGTCGTGGGTCGGGTGGCTGTAGGCGATCTCGCCGTAGCTGAACAGCTTGGTCGCGCTGGCTTCGTCCGCCTGCGCGCTGACCTGCTGCTCGAGCTTGTCGACCCGCTCGGCGAGGGCCGGCGTCGCGGCGGGCGCAGCCGTGCCTGCGGGAGAGGGAGAGGGCGCGGCCGCAGCGGAGGGCGCCGCTTTGCCCTGGCTCATCATCGCCTTCATCTGCTCCTTCATCTCGTCGATCTGCTTGCGAAGGTCCGCGATTTCGGCGCGCAGCTCGGCCTCGTCGGCCAGCGCGAGGCTCGGCGCGAGCGAGAAGGCCGCGGCCAGGGCCGCGGCGAGCCCGGTGCAGGCGAAGCGGTGGAAGCGAGGGCCTCGGGACACGGCGAAGCGGGTGTTGCGGCGAACGACGGGCATGGTGGAATCCCTCTCGGATGCAGGAATGGACGAATCGAGCCTGTGGCGGCGGTCAATTCCCGGCAGGCGTCGCTGTCGGGTCGTAGCCGTCGGTGAGCGTGTTGAGGAAGGTTTCGAGGTCTTCCAGCTCGGCATCGGAGAGCCGCGGCGCCTCTCCCGGGTGCCGATCGTAGGGGACCTCCTCGGTATTCACGTTGCGCCGGTACTGCGGCGGCAGGTCGTCGAACTTGAGCACCGTGCCGTCCTCGGCGACCGGGTAGAAGAGCTCCGGATTGGTATCGCGCTGGACGTAGAACTGAAGTGCATCGTGCAGCGAATGAAAGCGTCCGTTGTGGAAGAACACGTGCCGCGTGGCGACGTTGCGCAGGGTCGGCACCTTGAACTGGCCGCACAGGTCCGCCTGGTTCTCGAGGTCGGTGCGCGCCGGACCGCAGAGACCGAGGTCGTAGTAGGTGGGGTCGGCGTTGGCGGGAATCTCGTCGTTGCGCGGCACGCCCAGATTGTCGTAGGTGAAGTCTGTGAACATGGGCGGCTCGCCGTTCGGGCCGCGGTGGCTCGGATGGCATGCGGCGCAGTTGCCCTTCTGCGGGTTGTTGAAGAGCGCGAGCCCGCGCAGCTCCGCCGGAGCCAGCATGACTTCCCCGCGCAGGAAGGAGTCGTACTTGGAGTTGAACGGGCGGAAGTCTGGGTCGAGGGTCTGGTACTGAGAGAGCGAGAAGAGGAGCGCCTGGAACGCCCCGTTGGGATCGGCGAAGATGTCGGCGCCGTAGACCTGGCGGAACTCGTCGGCGTACGGGGTCACCGACAGCCGCTGGATCAGGTCCTCGATGCTGGCGTTCGCCATCTCGTTGGAGGAGAGCAGCGGCCGCATCGCCTGGATGATGAGCGTATTGGCTCGCCCGTCGCGGTCGAAGCCTCCGAACGGACCGTCGTCGCCGAAGCCGAAGCGCGGGATCAGGCTGACATACTGGAGGGAAGGAACGGCGCGGGTGCCCGGCACGTCGAGCCCCGCGCCGCCGTACTGCACCGAGAGGTCGTTGCTTTGCGCGTGCGCGTGCGCGGGGTCGTGGCAGGTCGCGCAGGCCATCTTTCCCGACGCCGACAGGCTCGCGTCCGCGAAGATCTTCTCGCCGAGGCTGACCGGCGTCGGCGCACCGGAATCCAGCGCATCGGCGATGGCCAGGCCACGAGCCGCAACGAATGCCAGGGTCAGGGCCGCCGCGGCAACCGCGGCGACCACGAGTCTCGGATGCCAGCCGCTCGATCTTCGCATCGTCCATCCTCGCGACGTGACGACGCGCGGGAAGCGTGCTTCGCGCGCGTCGGTTCGGCTGGCTGGCGGACGCCGCCCGCGAAGCGCTCGATGCTTCGGCAAGCGGGGCTGGCTGGCGTTAGAAAGCTACTTGGTCAGGATCAGTTTTCCGAACCGGGTCTCACGCAGGAAATACACCGTCTCGCGATGTCGAATCGCGAGCTGTGCGCCGCCGCCGAGCAGCGTCGCGCTGTCGATCACTCGGCCCCGCGGCGCCACCGGGGGCGCGTCGCCCGCCGGGGTCGGAGACCCCCGCGGATCGGGCACGGCGCGGGACGCGGCGCTCGACATCGGCTTGGGTCTAGTCCTTCCCGTCGCCGAGCTGCGATTGCTGGTAGTTCTCGATGCCGATCTTGTCGATGAGCTCGAGCTGGATCTCGAGCCAGTCGATGTGCTCCTCCTCGGAGGCGAGGATCCGGCGGAAGAGGTCGCGCGTGACGTAGTCGCCGGTGGCCTCGGCCTCGGCGATCCCGGCCTTGAGCACCGGGTGCACCGCCATCTCGAGCTTGAGGTCGCAGGACAGAGCCTCCTGTACGTTTTCGCCGACCAGGAGCTTGTGCAGGTCCTGCAGGTTCGGAAGCCCTTCGAGAAAGAGCGTGCGCTCGATCAGCTCGTCGGCATGCTTCATCTCGTCGATCGAGGCCTTGCGCTCCAGGCCCGCGAGCCGCGAGAAGCCCCAGTGCTGGAACATCTTGGCATGCAGGAAGTACTGGTCGATCGCGGTGAGCTCGTTGATCAGGACTTCGTTCAGACGCTTGATGACCTTGACGTTGCCCTTCATCGCTGCCTCCCTAGCGGTGCCGTGTCCGGCGACCCTACGCGGCGATCTTGTCGGTGCGGGCGGTCATCCTGGCGACCTTCTCGCAGAGCACGATCTCGGCGCAGGAAACGCAACGTCCGCAGCCCAGGCCGATGCCCAGGTGCTGCGCGAGATCCTCGGACGATCGGGCGCCGTGCTCGGCGGCCTGCTCTATCTGGCGATCGGTGATGGCGTTGCAGAGGCAGATGTACATGGTGGAATGGCAGGCGTCAACGCCCGCTGCAAGGGAGGATTTCAGCGGGGATCGCGGCGGCCCGGAGGGCCTCGACGCCTTCGCGCGGGGTAGGGGGAGTCTGCGGCACGGTGTGGGGCGGGAGGGGCCCTGTTCCGGAAAAGAAATGAGAATGGTTCGCATTATTGCTCGAATCTTCGGCGGCCGCAAGGGCCTGCCGCCGGAGCCCCGCGGCGGGTCGGCCGACGGACCGGGGGCCCGGCGGAACGCAAGGCCGGGATCGGGTGCTACCGGGGCGTCGGGGCGTCGCCGCGGGATGGCTCGGAAGCCGCCGCGGCGAAGACGGAACGCGCCCCCGGTCCGCCGGAATTCTTCGTTCGCCGCCGCCAGCGCCACAGCAGCCAGGGAATGCCGACCACAGTGACGATCGCCCACAGCGCGATCGCGATCTCGGACCGATCGTGCGGGGGCGCCAGCAGGTCGTCGTCGCGCAATCCGGCCGGAAACGGCCGCGCCGGCACGGGGATGATCTTCGCCTGCGCCGGGTCGCGCGGATAGCGGTCCCGGTACTCCCAAGGGGTTGCGATCGGAAAGTCGCCCCAGGCGCGCGACGAGGGAAGCTGCGGCACGCGCAGGTAGACGATGGCCTCGAGGTCCTCCGCCAGAGCGGCCTCGAGCTCGGTCGGCTGCCGCGGCAGCGTCCCGCGGGCGAGGTTGAGGAGGTCCGCGCCGATCTCCTCGAACGCGGCAGCGGGCAGCAGCCGCGTCTGGTCTTCGGTGAGATAGTCGAAGGCTTCCCCCGCCTTCTGCACGCTGCGATTCTGCACGACGAAGTAGGGCAGGCCGAGCGCGCCGGCTAGCCAGCTCGTGGCGCCGCGCGCAGGCACGTTCCACCCGAGGGTGCGCAGCACGTCCACGCTGATGCTCGCGCAGTTCATCGTCGTGTGCCGGTAGACGAGCTGGTGGCGGTAGAACTGGTTGTAAGTGCGCTCGAACGCGCTCTGTACGCGATCCGCCGCGCGCTCGCGCTTGAGCACGGCCAGGACCAGGTACGACGGGCGATACCAGGCCTGGCCGCTGTTCAAGTCGGTGAGGTAGCTGTCGAGCGGCACCATCGCCGCCAGGATGCCCTTCTCGCTCTCCGAATCCAGGGTGTAGAAGTTGTCGACGATCCAGTCGCCGATCGCACCGTCGTCGGGCACCCTGCCGGTGATGAGCGCGAAATGCCCCGCGTGCGCTTCGTCGTCGTCGCCTTGCGCGCCGTTGAGCATCGCCGCGAGCACCGGGGCGCCTCGCCAGTGCCGTGCGGCACCGGGCGTGCGCTCCCAGAGCGTGACCGCGGCAAACGGGCTCTGCGCGCCGCCGCGAGGCTCCGCGCGGATCAGGCCGCGGAGCGCTTCGGGCGTGGAAGCAATCGGCCGCAGCGGCGCATCGAGGTCCAGACGGAACTCCTCCGGCCAGATCGTGCGGGCCGTGAACGTCCCGTCGCGCGCCTCTCCGCGCAAGCTCAGGCGGCGGCCCGCGAAGAACTCGGTCGAGCTTTGATCGTAGTAGGAGCGGTTGAGCTCGATCTTGGGCACGCGCCCGAACGCCCAGCGGTTCCCCTCGGTGCGGAGGATCCGGCCGTCGGCGGAGAGTTCCGCGCCGCGGACGATTGCCGGCGCGCCGATCCACAGCAGCGGCGGCGCGTCCGGTTTCGCGTCGAGCGGGTGGATGGCGGCCCATTGCCGGAGATCGTCCCATGCGGTCCCGCGACCGGGATGCCCGGTCGCGCGCTGGCGATCGTCTCGTCGGCGAAGTACCACAGCGCCTGGCGAATGGTCGCGCAGTCGCGGCAGCGTCCGGTGGCGAGCCGCAGCTCGTCCATGCGGAAAAGCCCCAGCTGCGCATCGAGCGCGGAGGCGGGACCCGTGCGGAGACTGTCAGGCACGGGACTTGCGGCCAGGAGGAACAAGCTGCCGATGAGCACCACCGCGCGCAAGCCCGCGCGATGCGCTCCGTGCTGCGAACTCCCTGGCGTCGTGGTCGGCTGGCGCATCGATCATCGCGGGCGGACGTGACTCGACGGCATGTAAGTTTTTCAAGGCGCTGCCGACGTTTATGATACGGCTTCAACAGGGGAAGCGATGACGCATTGGGCGACGGTACCACAACGGCGTATCGGGATTTCGTTCCCGGCCGGGTTCCGGCTGCAGCAGCGGCCGGCCGATCCTTGGCTGCAGCCTGCGCGCAACGACCGTCCGGAGCTGATCGCGGGCCTGCTGGCGGACCCCGCGCGCATCGCACCCAAGTATTTCTACGATGCGGTGGGCTGTGCGCTGTTCGAGGCGATTTGCGAGCTTCCCGAGTACTACCTGACCCGCACCGAGCGGGCGATCTTCGCGGCGCATCGCGACGCGATCGCGGCGGTCGTCGGCCGGCATCGGCAATTCGTGGATCTCGGCGCCGGCGATTGCCGCAAGGGCGAATCATGGCTCGCCGCGCTTGCGCCCCGGCGCTACGTTGCGGTCGACATCGCCGCCGCGGCGATCGAGCCGGCGCTCGGGCGGCTCGCCGCGGCGCATCCGGAAATCGAATTCACCGGCGTCGTCACGGATTTCTCGCGCAAGCTGGACCTCGCCGCCGACCTCGATCCGGGCCCGGTCACGTTCTTCTATCCCGGCTCGAGCATCGGCAACTTCTCGCCCGATGAAGCGCTGGCCCTTCTCACCCAGATCCGCCGCTTGTGCGGCCGTCGGGGTGGCCTGATGATCGGCGTCGACGTGCCGAAGGACCAGGGCCGGCTCGCGGCGGCCTACGACGATTCGCTGGGAGTGACCGCGGCATTCAATCGCAACGTGCTCAACCACGTCAACGGGCTCATCGGCTCGGACTTCGACCCGGCGGCGTACGAGCATGTCGCGCTCTACAACGCCGGGGAGAGCCGGGTCGAGATGCACCTCGAAGCGAGGCAGGAGCAGCGGGTGATCTTCGACGGCCGCGAGCGGCTGTTCGCCCCGCGCGAGCGCATCCACACCGAGAATTCGTACAAGTACGCGCCGGAGCGCTTCTCCGCGCTGCTGCGCCGCGCCGGCTTTGCCGATGTCGCGCTGTGGCAGGACGAGGCCGGCGACTTCGCCGTCTATTACGCGGAGTGAATCAGCGCGTCACGCGGACACCGCCGTCTGCTCGACGCCGGCGTGACCCTCCGCGTGACGCACTAACTCGGCGGAGTGAGGCGGACGCGCACGCCGCCGCGTTCAACGCGGCGCTGCCGCGCCTGCTTCGGCTATCGCCCTTCGACGATCGCGACCAGGATCTCCGCCGCGCGTGCGCACTGCTCCCGCGTGACGTCGAGGTGCGTTACGGCGCGCACCGTGCGCGGCCCGAAGGCGAAGATGAGCAGCCCGCGCTCCTTCGCGCGGGCGACGACCGTCGGCGCGTCGGGGGCTTCCGGCGCGACCTCGAACACGAGGATATTGGTCTGCGCGGTCGCGAGGTCGATCCGCACTCGCGGGCACTGCGCGAGGCGCTCGGCGATGAGCCGCGCATTGGCGTGATCCTCGGTGAGCCGCGCGAGATGGTGATCGAGCGCGTAGAGACCCGCGGCCGCGAAGATGCCGACCTGGCGCATCGCTCCGCCCGACATGCGCCGATAGCGCGTGGCGCGCGCGATGAGCTCGCGGCTACCCGCGAGGAGCGACCCGCCCGGAGCGCCGAGGCCCTTCGACAGCGCCACGGCGACGAGGTCGAACGGCGCGGCGAGCTCGGCCAGGGACCCGCGCGCCGCGGCGGCCGCATTCCACAGCCGCGCGCCGTCGAGAAAGGTCGCGACCTCGCGCTCGCGCGCCGCGGCGCAGATGCGCTCGATCTCGGCCTGCGGGAAGACGACGCCGCCCGCGCGATTGTGCGTGTTCTCGATCTCCACCAGCGTGGTCGGCGGGTAGATGACGTGGCCGCGGGGCTTGCATGCGGCGGCAAAGGCTTCCGCCGTGAAGACGCCGCGCTCGCCGACCTCGGTGAACTGCACGCCGGCGTTGGCGGCACCCGCGCCCGTCTCGTGCCACACGGCATGGCTTTCACGGCTCACGATCACGTCGTCGCCGGGACGGGTCAGCGTGCGCAGGCCGACCTGGTTGGCCATTGTCCCCGACGGCAGCCACAGCGCGGCTTCCTTGCCGAGCAGCTTCGCGACGCGCTCCTGCAGCGCGTTCGACGTGGGATCTTCGCCGTATTGATCGTCTCCCACGGGCGCGGTGGCCATCGCCTCGCGCATCGCCGGCGTGGGCCGGGTGACCGTGTCCGAGCGCAGGTCGATCGCGGTCGATGCGGCGTGAGTCACGCGTCGTCTCCCATCCTTTGTGGAAAGGCCCGAAGTGTACGCCTTCGAACGCGCACTGCGGATCGGGTGCCGCGCACCCGACGGACGCCGCGTCGCTTCAGGCGGTGCCGAGCGCCAGCGGCAGCTCGGGGCTCGCGCCGTTGCCCGAAGCGGGCAGCACATGCAGCGCCGCGTGCCAGGACGGATGCGCGTCGGGCGAGGTCCACACGCTGGCGTGGAGCTCGGCCAGGGCGTCGGTGTCGTCGAGGAGGCGCATCTTCTGCACGTCGCTCAAAGCGGCCGGCCCGTCGGAGAGCGCGAGGCGCACGAGGTGGCGCCGCTCCGCGCTCAGCGGCTGCGATACGCGAGCGCGCGGCGTGCCCGTCGCGCAGACCAGCGCGTTCACCTCGGGATCGACGACGGCCTCGGCGAAGCCGGGTGTCGGCGCGGCGCGATCGGTGGTCATCACGGCGGCGCGGATCTCCTCCGGCGGATGCAGCTCCTCGGGAATCACGAACAGCCCCGCGCGCCGCAGCCATCGGCCGAGCGAGACGCGGCTCGTGTACACGGAAACCGGGATCGAGACGATCAGCGCCCCGGCGACGGGCAGGAGCCACCACAGGAACGACGGGTTGAGCCAGTAGACGCCGCCGGCCCATAGAACGCCGAGGAGCGTGTGGGGGCCGTGGCGCTGCACCGCTTCGCGCCAGCTCGTCTCGGAATCCTGCCGCGGCGGGGATTTCCAGTGCAGCTTGAGGCCGAGGAACGCGAGCAGCACGAAGCGGCTGTGGAACAGCATCCGGATCGGTGCGAGCAGCGCCGAGAGGAGCATCTCGCCCAGCACGCTGAAGGCGAGCCGCGCCGAGCCGCCGAAGCGGCGGGCGCCGCGCACGGCGACGACGAGCATGGCGAGGATCTTGGGCAGGAACAGCAGCGCGGCGGTCGCGCCGAACAGCGACAGCGCCCACTCCGGGTGCCATTCCGGCCACATGGGGAAGAGCTGGTAGGGCTTCAGGAAGTATTGCGGCGGGGTCAGCGTGTGCACCGCGAGCAGCGCCGTCGACAGCAGGAGAAACGCGAACCACAGGAGCGCCGACACGTACGCCATGACGCCGCTCATGAACACCGCGCGATGCGCCACGTGCAAGCCCTTCATCATGAAGAGGCGGAAGTTCATGAGATTGCCCTGGCACCAGCGGCGGTCGCGCTGCAGCTCGTCGACCAGGCTTGGCGGCATCTCCTCGTAGCTGCCGCGAAGGTCGTAGGCGATCCAGACCGCCCACCCGGCGCGCCGCATCAGCGCCGCCTCGACGAAATCGTGCGACAGGATCTCGCCCGAGAGGCTCCCGCGCCCTGGAAGGCGCCGCAGCCCGCAGTAGCGCATGAACGGCTGCACGCGAATGATCGCGTTGTGGCCCCAGTAGTGCGACTCGCCGAGCTGCCAGAAATGCAGCCCCGCGGTGAACAGCGGCCCATAGATGCGGTTGGCGAACTGTTGGACGCGCGCATACAGCGTCGCGCGTCCCGCGGCGCGCGGCGCGGTCTGGATGATGCCGGCGCCCGGGTTGGCTTCCATCAGGCGCATGAGCCGCGTCAGGCATTCCCCGCTCATCACGCTGTCGGCATCCATGACCACCATGTAGCGGTAGTTGCGGCCCCAGCGGCGGCAGAAGTCCGCGATGTTGCCGCTCTTGCGCTTGATCCGGTGCCGGCGCCAGCGGTAGAACACGTGCTCGAACCCGACATCGAGGCACAGGGCACGCCACGCGGCGAGCTCGGCGACGCGGGCATCGGGATCGCTCGAGTCGGAGAGCACGAAGAAATCAAAGTGCCCGAGCTCGCCCGTGCGCGCGAGCGATTCATAGGTCGCCTGCAGGCCCGCGAACACCCGCGGCACGTTCTCGTTGCGGATCGGCATCACGATCGCCGTGCGCACGGCGTCGTCGAGGGGCGAGGCGGCGCTCGCGGTGCGCGAGATCGCGAAGCGGTCGCCGCCGAGGAGCTGCAGCACGAAGCCCGCGATCGCCGTCCAGAAGCCGCCGGAGACCCAGGCGAAAAGCACGCAGAACAGGACGAGCATCGCGATCTCGAGCGGCTGTCGGCCGTGATACGGCAGCACCGCCGCCATGAAGTTGGTCGCGATGTAGGTCTGGGCCACGACCAGCCCGAGCAGGACGACGCGCCGGAGGGTGCCGACGGCGTGCCAGTGGCCCTGCGGGTCGGGCGAGCCCGCGGCGCTCGTGAGCGCCGCGTCCCGCGCGGGCCGTTCGCGACGGCCCCGCAGCCTGGCGAAGAGGCCGCGGGACCACGGCGGAGGAACCATCGAGCTGCGGGCGAGCGGCGGCGCGGTGGGGAGCCGGTCGCGGCCGCGCGCATCGTGGGCCATGGGAACTTCGCGAACCGTCGAAGCGAGCCGCCGCCGGATCGAGGCGCGCGGCGCCTCGTCCTCGCTCACCGCGCGGCCGGCGAGCGCGCGGTGCAACGCCACGAAGCGCTGGCGGGCATCTTCTCCGTTCGCCGGCGCGCTCGCGATCAACTCTCCGCGTTCCCGGGCGGAGAGCGTCAACCGATCGAGATAGGAGAGATACGCCTGGGGCCGCGGGTCTTCGCGGACCGAGGCGCTGCGGTCGTTCACGCGCTTCCTTGAATCGGCGCTCGCCCCGCCGTCAATCCGGCGGCAGCACGTAGCTCCAGGTTTCCGACAGTGTACTCGTTCGAGTGCGCAAGTACGCTCGCAGTTCGAGCGGCTTGGCGGCGTCGGTGCGCTTGAAGCGCAGCACCAGCCGCCAGCCTCCGGTCACGTCGTTGTGGTGCGTGACGACTTCTCGCACCTCGGCGTTGGCATCGACGGTGACGATCCCCTCGACCTCCGCGTCAGCCGGAAGCTTACGCAGGGCGGGACCCTCGAAGTCGAGCACGAACTGCATGCTGCCGTCGTCGTTGCGGGTGTAGCCCCGGCCGCGCCGTGTCTGGGTCACCCAGGACGAGGGCGGACGCGTCGTTACGTCGCGCTGCCAGAGCAGTCGGTATTCGAGGTCGAGCGGCGCCCGCGGAGCGGGCGGCGCCTCGGGCACCCAGTACGCCACGATGTTGTCGTTGGTCTCGTCGGGGCTCGGGATCTCCACGAGCTCGACCCGCCCCGCGCCCCAGTTTCCCTTCGGCTGCACCCACACGCTCGGGCGCAGGTCGTAGCGAGCCTCGAGGTCCTCGTAGTCGTCGAAGTTGCGGTCGCGCTGCATGACGCCGAAACCGGCCGGGTTCGCCAGCGCGAACGACGTCACGAGGAGCCGCTTGGGGTTGACCAGCGGCCTCCAGATCCACTCGCCCGTGCCGGACTGGATCGACAGTCCGTCGGAGTCGTGCACCTCGGGCCGATAGTCGTCACGCGTCGAGCGCTGGTTCTCGCCGAAGAAATACATCGTCGTGAGGGGCGCGATCCCCAGGCGGCTCACGTTCTCGCGCAGGAACAGCCGCGCCTTGACGTCGATCGCCGTCTCGACGCCGGGGCGCAGGACGAAGCGGTACGCGCCGCTCGCGCGCCGCGAGTCGAGGAGCGCGTAGATCGTGAGCTCCGTCGCGCCGGCGGCGGGCCGTTCCAGCCAGAACTCGACGAAGGAGGGAAATTCCTCGCCCGAGGCGAGTCCGGTGTCGATCGCGAGGCCGCGCGCCGAGATGCCGTAAACCTGCTGCCTGCCCAGCGCGCGGAAGTAGCTCGCGCCGAGGAAGACCAGCACCTCGTCCTTGTACTTGGGCGTGTTGAGCGGGTAGTGGACCCGGAACCCCGCGAAGCCCAGCCCGCTCATGTGCTGCGGGTCGAACTTGTTGGCGCCGTAATCGAACAGCGCTGGGTCGAAGCGAATCTCGCGCACGCTGTTGCCCGCGACTTCGTTGATGCGCACCGGATGGTCGAAGTACAGCCCCATGTGGAAGAAGGCGACCTCGAAGGGCAGGCGCGCGTCGCGCCAGAGCGAGCGCTCGGGACGGAAGCGGATGTCCCGGAAGCGGTCGTAGTCGATGCCCTGCAGCTCCTTGGGCAGGTCGACCTTCTGCGGCCGGTAGGGCTGGCCGGCGAGCTGCATGGCGCGGCGCGCGACGTCGTCAAAGTCGAACGCGAGCGCCGCGGCCGGCGCGGCGACGAGGAGCAACACCGCGCCCGCGCGCCGCCCCCGGCTCCACAGCGAACCGATCGCCGTCACAGGTCGCGCGCGAGCCTGAGCCCGCTGAACTGCCAGCGTGCCGAGGCCGGAAAGAAGTTGCGATAGCTCGGCCGGACGTGCGAGCGCGGCGTGGCGCAGGAACCGCCGCGCAGGACGTACTGGTTGCACATGAACTTGCCGTTGTATTCGCCGATCGCTCCGCCGGCGGGCCGGAAACCGGGGTAGGGCGCATAGGCCGACTGCGTCCATTCCCACACGTCGCCGAAGAGCTGCCTCGAGGGCCCGGAGCCGGCGCGTGCCGCGCGCGGCTCGAACCAGCCGTCCTCGGCGAAGTGCCCTTCGATCGGCGTGAGCGCAGCCGCGACTTCCCACTCCGCCTCGGTCGGCAGCCGCGCGCCGGCCCATCGCGCATAAGCGTCGGCCTCGAAGAGGCTCACATGGCATACCGGTGCGTCGTCGGGCAGAGGGAGCACGCCGTGCAGGGTGAACGCCTCGCGGCCAGGCGCGCCCCCTTCCCAGTACAGCGGCGCAGCGATCGCGTTCGCATTGACCCAGTCCCAGCCCTCGGACAGCCACAGCTCGGCGCGCCGATACCCGCCGTCGGCAATGAACGCCGCGTATTCGGTGTTGGTCACCGGCCGCGTGGCGAGCGCGCGCCGGCCGAGGTATTCGCGGTGACGCGGCGTCTCGTTGTCGAACGCGAAGCCCGAGCCGTCGTGGCCGATCTCGACGAGGCCTTCCGCGAACTCGACCCAGTCGGGCGCGGCCCCGGCCGCTTCGCCGCGCGGCGCGGGCTTGGGCGCGTAGGCCGGACGCAGCGGATTGCACGACAGCATGTGCTTCACGTCGGTGAGGACGAGCTCCTGGTGCTGCTGCTCGTGGTTGAGTCCCAGCTCGATCAGAGGCGCGAGCCCGGCTGCGCGGCCGTCGCCGAGCAGCTCCTCCATCCCGCGGTCGACGTGCGCCCGATAGTCGCGGACCGCCTCCAGCGAAGGGCGCGACAGCAGGCCGCGCCGCGGGCGCGGATGCTTGTCGCCGACGGCGTTGTAGTAGGAGTTGAACAGCATTCGGAAGGCCGGATCGCGCAGCGTGTAGCCGCGAAGATGCGGCGCCAGCACGAAGGTCTCGAAGAACCAGCCCGTGTGCGCCAGGTGCCACTTCACCGGACTCGCGTCGGGCATCGACTGGATCGCGCAGTCCTCGGCAGACAGCGGTGCCGCGAGCGCTTCGGTCGCCGCGCGCACGTTCCGATAGCGCTGCAGGAGGGAGGGCACCGCCGCCTGCCTCGTGATCAGCGTGGAAACCGGTCCGTCGTTCATGCGCAATCCGCTCCCGCTTTCGCTTTCGTCGAGTCTGCCGCCGCAGTCGATTGGTGGCTGCCGCGGGGTCAACGCACCCGGACGCGCGGCACGCCGCCGAGGCATTCGCCGATGGGCGCCGCGTGCGCGAAGCCCTGGTCGCGGAACACGGCGAGCACCGAGGGGACCGCGTCCGGCGAGACCGCGGCCAGCAGCCCGCCCGACGTCTGCGGATCGGTGAGGAGCGCGCGGCGCGCTTCGTCGATCGAGGCTTCGAGCGCGACCTCGCCGCCGTAGCTCGCCCAGTTGCGTCCGGAGGCGCCGGTGACGAAACCCGCGCGCGCGAGCTCGAGCGCGCCCGGATGCAGGGGGATGCGCTCGAAGGACAGCGCCGCCCCGACGCCCGACGCCCGGCACATCCCTAGCAGATGGCCGAGCAGCCCGAAGCCGGTTACATCGGTGAGCGCGTGCACCCCTTCGATGCCTCCGAGCGCGATTCCCGGCGTATTGAGCTGCGTGGCGCTGTCGCGCAGCACGCGGTATCGCTCCTCGGCGAGCTGCACCTTCTTCAGCGCGGCGCTGTAGATGCCCACGCCGAGCGGCTTGCCGAGTACGAGCACGTCGCCCGGGCGCGCTCCGGCGTTGCGCTTCAGATGTCGCGGATCGACGAGTCCGATCGCCGCGAGCCCATAGATCGGCTCGACCGAATCGATCGTGTGGCCGCCGGCGACGGGTATCCCGGCCCGGGCGCAGATGGATTCGCCGCCCTCGAGGATGCGGCGGACGACTTCCATCGGCAGCTTGTCGAGCGGCATGCCGACGAGCGCCAGCGCGAACAGCGGCGTCCCGCCCATCGCGTAGACGTCGGACAGCGCGTTGGTCGCCGCGATCGCGCCGAAGTCGAACGCATCGTCGACGATGGGCATGAAGAAGTCGGTGGTCGCGACGATCGCCTGCGTTGCGTTGACCTGGTAGACCGCGGCGTCGTCGCCGGTGTCCACGCCCACGAGGAGCGCGGGCGGGACGATGCCCGGGGCGGCCTTGGCGAGCATCTGCGCCAGCGCGGCCGGCGCGATCTTGCAGCCGCAGCCGCCGCCGTGGCTGAACTGGGTCAGGCGAATCGCAGCGCGGTCCGGTGCGTTCATGGACTTCTCGTTCGAGTGGAAGAAGCGGATTGAAGGAGCGTTCGACGACACCGCCAGTGTAGTGTACGTGTGGTTTCCAGACCAGACGTAAAGCCCATGTTGCTAATGATTGAATGCAAAGGGCTTTTCAGTCGCGCGCGAGAGGCGTAGGATGGCGCCACTTTTTCGGATGTGGTCGCGGTCCGACGCCTCCGCAGCATCAGGGAACTGAGGCGGTCAAGACAACAACAAAGAGCCGGGAACATCCGCCACGGAGGGGCATTGAGACAGACCGATACCTCGGATCCCGCCTACTTTCACAAGGTCGTCGATTGCCAGTGGGCGTGTCCCGCCCATACCCCCGTTCCCGAATACATCCGGTTGATCGCCGCCGGGCGTTACTCCGACGCCTACATGATCAACTGGAAGTCGAACGTCTTTCCAGGGATCCTCGGGCGAACCTGCGACCGCCCGTGCGAGCCGGCGTGCCGCCGCGGCCGGGTGGAGGAGGGAGCGCCTGCGGGCAGCGCCGCCGCGAAGGATCCCGAGCCGGTGGCGATCTGCCGCCTGAAGCGCGTCGCTGCCGACCACAAGAGCGATATCCGGCATCGGCTGCCGAAGCCCGCGCCGCGAAAGAACGGCAAGCGCATCGCGCTCGTCGGCGCGGGACCGGCATCGCTGACCGTGGCGCGGGATCTGGCGCCGCTCGGCTACGAGTGCGTGGTCTACGACGCGGATCCCCAATCTGGCGGCATGATCCGCAGCCAGATCCCCAAGTTCCGGCTGCCCGAGTCGGTGATCGACGAGGAGGTTGGCTACATCCTCAACCTGGGGGTGGAGTTCCGCGGCGGGACGCGCATCGACAGCCTGAAGGCGCTGCTCCGCGGCAACGGCTCGACCTACGACGCGATCTTCGTCGGCAGCGGCGCGCCGCGCGGCCGCGATCTCGACATTCCCGGCCGGAAGGAGGCCGCAAAGCACATCCATATCGGAATCGACTGGCTCGCGAGCGTTTCGTTCGGCCACACGACGGCGATCGGCAAGCGCGTGATCGTGCTGGGCGGGGGCAACACGGCGATGGACTGCTGCCGCAGCTCGCGCCGCCTCGGCGGCGAGGACGTGAAGGTGGTGGTGCGCTCGGGATTCGAGGAAATGAAGGCCTCGCCCTGGGAAAAGGAAGACGCCATGCACGAGGGCATCCCGATCATCAACTACCACGTGCCGAAGGCGTTCGTCCATGAGTACGGCAAGCTCACCGGCATGCTCTTCGAGAAGGTGCACGCCGAGTACGACGCCGACGGCCGCCGGCAGCTCGTCCCCACCGGCGAGCCCGAAGTCCACTTCCCGTGCGACGACGTGCTGGTCGCCGTGGGCCAGGAGAACGCGTTCCCGTGGATCGAGCGCGACTGCGGCGTCGAGTTCGACCGTCACGGGCTGCCGGTTCTCGACCGGACGACGTTCCAGTCGACCCAGGCGAAGGTGTTCTTCGGGGGCGACGCCGCCTTCGGCCCGAAGAACATCATCTGGGCGGTCGCGCACGGGCACGAGGCCGCGATCTCGATCGACGCCTTCTGCCGCGGCGAGGACGTCAGGAAGCGTCCCGCGCCCCTCGTCAACCTGCTGTCGCAGAAGATGGGCATCCACGAGTGGAGCTACGACAACGACGTCTCGTCCGACGCGCGCTTCAAGGTGCCGCTCAAGGACAAGGTGATCGCGTTGCGGAGCATCAAGGTCGAGGTCGAGCTCGGCTTCGACGACGCCCAGGCGTACGCGGAAGCGCAGCGCTGCCTCAACTGCGACGTGCAGACCGTGTTCACGTCCAAGCTGTGCATCGAGTGCGATGCCTGCGTGGACATCTGCCCCATGGACTGCATCAGCTTCACGGCGGACGGCGAGGAGCAGGAGCTGCGCGGGCGCCTCAACGCGCCGGCGCGCAACGCCACCCAGGACCTGTACGTCGCGGCAGGCCTCAAGACGGGCAGGGTGATGGTCAAGGACGAAGACGTCTGCCTGCACTGCGGGCTGTGCGCCGAGCGCTGTCCGACGGGAGCCTGGGACATGCAGAAGTTCCTCTTCGAGCCTGCACAGGCGAGGGACTGCCAGCGGCGGCCCGCCGGAGGCGGCGCCGCGCTACGGGACGCGGCCGACTGATGAAACCTTCCGTAGCACCGATCGAGCGCATCAACGACTTCGTCGTCAAGTTCGCCAACGTCAACGGCTCGGGCTCGGCGTCGGCGAACCTGCTGTTCGCCAAGGCCATCCTGCGCATGGGCGTGCCTGTCGCGCCGCGCAACATCTTCCCTTCGAACATCCAGGGGCTGCCGACGTGGTTCGAGGTGCGCGTTAACGAGGCGGGATGGCGCGCCCGGCGCGGTGGCGCCGACCTCATGGTCGCGATGAATCCGCAGACCTGGGACCAGGACATCAAGGAGATCGAGCCCGGCGGGTATCTTTTCTACGACTCGACCAAGCCGATCGCTTCCGCCAAGTTCCGCGACGACATCACCGTCATCGGCATGCCGCTCACGGAGATCTGCAATCGCGAGTACCGCGATCCCAGGCAGCGGCAGCTCTTCAAGAACATCATCTACGTCGGCGCGCTCTCGGCGCTCCTCGAGATCGAGCCCGAGGTGATCGCCGAGCTGATCGGCGAGCAGTACCGTGGCAAGGAGGCACTCCTCAAGCCGAACGTGCAGGCGCTGCAGATGGGCCGTACCTACGCGATGAACAACCTCGACTGCCCTCTGGGCATCCGGGTGCGGCGCGCAAGCGCGGTCGGCGACCGGATCTTCATCGAGGGCAACAGCGCCGCGGCGCTGGGCTGCGTCTACGGCGGGGCGACCGTCGCGGCCTGGTACCCGATCACGCCCTCGTCTTCGCTCGCGGAGGCCTTCGCGCGCCACTGCAAGCGCTTCCGCACCGAGGCGCAGACCGGCAAGGCCCGCTACGCGATCGTCCAGGCGGAGGACGAGCTCGCGTCGATCGGCGTCGTCATAGGCGCCGGCTGGAACGGCGCGCGGGCCTTCACCTGCACGTCGGGGCCCGGCATATCGCTGATGCAGGAATTCATCGGGCTCGCCTACTTCGCCGAGATTCCCGCGGTGATCTTCGACATCCAGCGCGGCAGCCCCTCGACCGGGATGCCGACCCGCACCCAGCAGGCGGACCTTCTCTCCTGCGCTTACGCCTCGCACGGCGATACCAAGCACGTGCTCGTCTTCCCAGAAGACCCCAGGGAAGCGTTCGAGTTCGCAGCGAGCGCGTTCGACCTCGCCGACCGGCTCCAGACGCCGATCTTCGTGATGATGGACCTCGACATCGGGATGCAGGACTGGCTGTGCGAGCCGCTCGCTTGGAACGACGCGCGGCTTTTCGACCGCGGCAAGCTGATGACCTACGCGGATCTCGAAGCCGGCAAGGACTTCGGCCGCTACCTCGACGTCGACGGCGACGGGATCGCGTATCGCACCTATCCGGGGACGCACCCGAAGCGCGGATCGTATTTCACCCGCGGCACCACCAAGGACCGCTACGCCCGATACACCGAGGACGGCCCGACCTACGTCGACAACATGGAGCGTCTGCTGCGCAAGTTCGCGTCGGCGAAGCAGTACCTGCCGAAGCCGGTGCTCCGGAAGGCGGCCGGGGCCACGCGCTTCGGCGCGATCTATTTCGGCTCGACGGGGCCGGCGATGGAGGAGGCGCTCGCGGCGCTCGCCGCCGGCGGCGTTCATCTCGACACGCTTCGCGTGCGGGCCTTCCCGTTCCACGACGAGATCTCCGACTTCATCGCCGACCACGAGCAAGTGTTCGTCGTCGAGCAGAACCGCGACGCGCAGCTCAGGATGCTGCTGATCAACGAGCTGCCGGTCGATCCGGCGAAGCTCCTGTCCATTCTCCACTACGACGGCACCCCGATCACCGCGCGCTTCATCCTGCGCGAGATCGGCGAGAAGCTCGCGATGTTCAACGTCACGCCGCTGCGCAAGCGCGATGCGGCGGCCTAGGGCGACGACATGACCTACCTCGCCAAGCCGAAGCTCCATCATCCCGAGCTGCCGACGAACAAGCTGGGGTTCACGCACCGCGACTACGAGGGGACCGTCTCCACGCTCTGCGCCGGCTGCGGACACGACTCGATCTCGGCGGCGATCATCCAGGCGTTCTTCGAGCTGGACGTCCCGCCGCACCGGGTGGCGAAGCTCTCCGGCATCGGCTGCTCGTCGAAGACGCCGACGTATTTCCTCGGCAACTCCCACGGCTTCAACAGCGTGCACGGGCGCATGCCGTCGGTGCTCACCGGCGCGTGCCTCGCCAATCGCGAGCTCATCTACCTCGGCGTCTCGGGCGACGGCGATTCGGCTTCGATCGGCCTGGGGCAGTTCGCGCACGCGATGCGCCGCGGCGTGAACATGGTCTACATCGTCGAGAACAACGGCGTCTACGGGCTCACCAAGGGCCAGTTCTCGGCGACTGCCGACAAGGGCTCGAAGGCGAAGCGCGGCGCGGTCAACAACGAGGAGTCGATCGACCTGGTCATGCTCGCTCTCGAGCTCGGCGCGACCTTCGTGGCCCGCGGCTTCTCCGGCGACAAGGAGCAGCTGGTGCCGCTGATCCGCGCCGCGGTCGCGCATCAGGGCGCGGCGTTCATCGACGTGGTGAGCCCCTGTGTCGCGTTCAACAACCACCCCGGCTCGACCAAGAGCTACGACTTCGTGCGCGAGCACAACGAGGCGGTCAACCGGCTCGACTTCATGCCGGCGCGCTCGGAGATCAGCGCGCAATACGCCCCCGGCGCCCTGCGGGAAGTCGTCCAGCACGACGGCTCCGTGCTGCGGCTGCGCAAGCTGCACGACGACTACGATCCGAGCGACAAGCGCGCGGTCATGAACCATCTGCTGGAGCGCCGGGCGGCGAGCGAGATCGTGACCGGGCTGCTCTACCTGCGTCCGGACGCGGAGGACCTGCACGCGCTCCTCAACACGGTCGATGCGCCGCTCAACTCGCTCGGCGAAAAAGAGCTCGTTCCCGGAGCCGCGATGCTGGAGAAGGTCAACGCGTCGCTGCGCTAGGGCTGTCGTTTCGGATAGCCCCTGTCGCCGTCCGGCGACGGTTCGTTTCCCAGGTCAGCGCGCTACAATCTGCGCATGCGGATTTTCTGGCGCAGCCTCGCGGTGCTGGGGGGCATCGTCCTGCTGCTGCTCGTCGCGATCGCGATCGCGGTGCACACGGTCGACGTCAAGGAATTCCTCGGCCCGATCCAGCAGCGCGTCCGGGATGCGACCGGGCGCGAGCTCAAGGTGAACGGCGGCATCGAGCTCAAGCTGGGCCTCGAGCCCAAGCTCGTGCTCGACGACGTCTCGCTCTCAAATGCGGCCTGGAGCAAGGCGGCGCAGATGCTCTCGGCGAAGCACATCGAGGCTCAGATCGCGCTGCTGCCGCTGCTCACCAAGCGCTTCGAGGTCACGAGCTTCACGCTGGTCGAGCCGACGATCAGCCTGGAGACCGACGCGGCCGGCCGGGGCAACTGGGAATTCCCGTCGATGGCGTCGGCGGCGACAGCGACGGACCGCGCGCCCTCCGGCGGGACCCTCGGCGGCTTCGTCGTCGGCGACATCGCGATCAGCGACGGCGCGATCACGTATCGCGACGGCAAGACGGGCGAGATCACGAGAATCGTCGTGGAGAGCCTGTCGGTGCACGCGCGCGATGCGCAATCACCCGTCAGCGGGCGCTTCCGCGGCACGATCAACGACACCGCCGTTGCGCTCGAGGGCGACTTCGGTCCGCTGGAGCAGCTCGTGCGCCAGAAGTGGCCGTATCCGGTGACCGTCCAGGGCGACATCAACGGCAAGAAGGCGCAGGTGGGCACGCAGGTGTCGGTGCAGAACAACGTCGTGGGCCTCGATCCGCTCAAGATCGGCTCGGGGTCGAGCCAGCTCACGGGCAAGATGGCGGTCGTCGGCGGCGCGGCGCGCCCCAAGCTCACGTTCAAGCTCGACACGGCGATGCTTTCGCTCGCCGACTTCAGCTTCCCCACCGCGGCGGCCGTGGCCGCACTGCGCGCCGTGAAGCCGGCGACCACGTCCCGTTACGTGTTCAGCGACGCGCCGATCGACCTCGGCGCGCTGCGCAGCTTCGACGCGGAGGGAGAGCTGACCGCGGCGGTGCTCGTGCTTCCGGACGGCCGGCGCCTCGAACAGGTGCACCTGCAGCTCGTGCTCGCGAACGGCAAGCTCGACGTGCCGGCGCTGCAGGCGACGATCTTCGGCGGCAGCGTCCTCTCCCGGGTGCAGATCGACGCGAGCCGCGGATCGGACACGGTGCTCGAGCTCCACGCCGAAGGTAGGAACCTCGACGCGGCCGCGATCGCGGCGGCCGCCGGCGTGCGCCGGGAGCTGCGCGGCGGCAAGACCGAGCTCAAGGTCGACCTCGTCGCGCACGGCGCCTCGCCGCATCAGTGGATGAGCACCGCCAACGGCAGCATCGTCGCCGTCGTCGGACCGGCGAGCGTGGCCGGCGGCAAGCCCGCGGCGGACTCCTCGCTCGATCGCCTGGCCGGTGCCGTCGATCCCTTCCGCGAGCTCGACGCGACGACCGAGCTCCGTTGCGTCGTCGTGCGCCTACCGCTCCGCAACGGCGTGGCGAACGTCGACCACAGCATCGCGGCCGAAACCAGCAAGATCGGCGCGACCGCAAGCGGCACGCTGGATTTTCGCGACGAGACGCTCGATCTCGCCTTCCATCCGCAGATCCGCCAGGGCGTGAAGCTCGAGCTCCCGCAGGTCGCGGAGCTGGTGCGCCTGCGCGGCCCCTTCGCCTCGCCGTCGGTCGGCATCGACGCGACCGCGACGGCGGCGACCGTCGCGCGGCTGGGCGCGGCAGCGTATACGGGGGGACTTTCCATTCTCGGCGAATCGCTGCTCGCCCAGGCGCGCTCCGATCCGGGCGCGCCATGCCAGATAGCGCTTCAGGGGAGCAGCCCGCCCACGACCCGGGCGCAGTCCAATCCCAACCCGGCTGCCAGCGCCGCAGAGGACGTCGGCAAGACGCTGGGCAGGCTCCTCGGCCGCTGAGCATCGCCGCGCGCGGGAATCCCGCATCGACCGCGCCTTCCATGAACGCGAACGACAGCTCTCCCGCCGGCCCGGCGAATGCGGAGGACCGGCAGGCCATCGATCCCGTCTGCGGAATGCGGGTGCGTCCGGACACGCCTCATCGCCACAGCTTCGAGGGCCGCGAGTACCTGTTCTGCTGTGCCGGCTGCCTCTCGCGATTCAGGGCATCGCCCCGGGAGTATCTCGACCGGCCGGCCGCGGCGCCGACAGCCCGGATCGGCGTCGGCGAGATCGGCCGAGGGCGCCCCGCGTCGCGGCCAGCCAATGCTGCGCCCCCTCCCGCGCACGGCCGCTCGCACACGGTCCGCGTCGACGTCGCGCAGATCGCCCGGGGACACGCGCCGGCTGGCCGGGCCGACGCGGCTCCGCCGCCTGGCGCGGCGAGCTACACCTGTCCGATGCATCCGGAGATCCGTCAGGCCGGCCCGGGGCACTGCCCGATCTGCGGCATGGCGCTCGAGCCCGAGATGCCGACGCTCGAAGAGGAGAAGAATCCGGAGCTCGAGGACTTCGGGCGTCGGTTTTGGTGGACGCTGCCGCTGTCGATCGTCACGGTCGCGCTCGCGATGGGAGGATCGAAGCTCGTGACGCCAGTCCCCGCGTGGATCGCGTGGTTCGAGCTCGCCCTCGCGACGCCGGTCGTGCTCTGGGCCGGCTGGCCGTTCTTCGTTCGCTGCGTCGATTCGATCCGCAGGGGCAACCCGAACATGTGGACCCTGATCGGCATCGGCGTGGGCTCCGCGTACCTCTACAGCGCCCTGGGCGCCATCGTTCCCGGATGGTTTCCCGATCCGTTCCGCGAAGGCGGGCGGGTCAGGGTGTACTTCGAAGCGGCCACGGTGATCGTCTCGCTCACGCTGCTCGGCCAGCTCCTCGAGCTGCGCGCGCGCTCCCGGACCTCGTCGGCGATTCGCGCGCTGCTCGGCCTGCAGGCGAGGACCGCGCGCCGCATCGCCGCCGACGGCAGCGAGCAGGACGTCGCGCTCGCCGAGGTTCAGGTCGGTGATCGCCTGCGCGTTCGTCCCGGCGAAAAGCTGCCGGTCGACGGCATCATCGTCGAGGGCCGATCCAGCGTCGACGAATCGATGCTCACGGGCGAGCCGATGCCCGTGGAGAAGGCTCCCGGCACACGCGTATTCGGCGCGACCCTCAACGGAACGGGCGGCTTCGTCATGCGCGCGGACAGAGTCGGATCGCAGACGGTGCTCGCGCAGATCGTGCAGCTGGTCGCGCAGGCGCAGCGCAGCCGCGCGCCGATGCAGCGGCTGGCCGACCGCGTGGCCTACGGGTTCGTGCTCGCGGTGCTCGCGATCGCGGCGGCAGCCGCGATCGCCTGGTGGCTCGCCGGTCCCGAGCCGCGAGGCGCCTACGCGGTGCTCAACGCGGTGGCGGTGCTGATCATCGCCTGCCCCTGCGCGCTCGGGCTCGCGACGCCGATGTCGATCATGGTGGCGAGCGGCCGGGCGGCGGCCGGCGGGGTGCTGTTCCGCGACGCGCAGGCGCTCGAGACCTTGCGCAGGACCGATACTCTGGTGATCGACAAGACTGGTACGCTCACGGTCGGCCGGCCGGTCCTCGCAAGCGTGCTCGCCGTGCCGCCCTTCGGCGAGGAAGAGGTCGTGCGCGTCGCTGCCAGCCTCGAGCAGGGGAGCGAGCATCCGTTGGCGACCGCCGTCGTCGAAGGCGCGAGGGCGCGCGGGCTCGCGTTGTCGAAACCCGAGGCGTTCGAGGCCGCCGCCGGGCTCGGCACGCGCGCGAGGGTCGACAAGCGGGCGGTCGTCCTCGGGAATGCGGCGCTGCTGCGCGAAGCCGGCATCGACGCGGCCGGCCTCGCGACCGAGGCGGCGCGACGGCGCGCGGAGGGCGCGAGCGTGGTCTACCTCGGCGTCGACGGCGCGCTCGCAGGCATGCTCGTCGTGCACGACCCGGTCAAGGAATCGAGCCGGGACGCCGTGGCCGCCCTGCACCGCGCCGGCGTTCGCGTGGTGATGGCCACGGGGGACGACGTCACGACGGCGCGGGCCGTGGCGGCGCAGCTCGGCATCGACGAGGTGCACGGCGCCGTCCGCCCCCAGGACAAGGCGGCGCTGGTGGCGCAGCTCCAGGCGCAGGGCCGGCGCGTAGCGATGGCGGGCGACGGCATCAACGACGCACCGGCGCTGGCGCGTGCCGACGTCGGCATCGCGATGGGCACGGGAACCGATCTCGCGATGGCGAGCGCACAGGTCACGCTGGTGAAGGGCGATCTGCGCGGCATCGTTCGCGCCCGCCGGCTCTCCGAGGCCACGGTGCGCAACATGACCCAGAACCTGTCGTTCGCGCTGGTCTACAACGCGATCGGCGTTCCGATCGCCGCGGGTGTGCTCTATCCCTTCTTCGGGATCCTCTTGTCGCCGATGATCGCGGCCGCGGCGATGTCGCTGAGCTCGGTGTCGGTGGTGACCAACGCGCTGCGGCTGCGTCACGCCTGATCGCGAGGCTCGCCGGCAGCGGCTCGCGAACGCAACCCGTTCAACCGCGGATCGCCGCCTCGAGCCGCAGGAGCGCTATGCGCTCGATCTGCCGCAGCGCCTCCTCGAATTCGCTCGAACGATCGCGGCGGATGCGCTCTGCGAAACGCTGGAGGATCGCCGGGCGATCGAGCCCCTTCACCGCGAGCACGAAGGGAAACCCGAACTTCGCGCGGTAGCCGTCGTTGAGCTCGCGCAGGCGGGCGAGCTCCCCCGCCGAGCACCGATCCAGGCCGGCGCTCGACTGCTCGGCGCGCGAATCCCTGGTCAACGACTCCTTCGCCGCCTTCCCGGCCAGCTCAGGGTGTGCGCGGATCAAGGCGAGCTGCGCCTCCGGCCCGGCGCCGCGCATGATGTCGACCAACGCGCGGTGGAGGGCGTCGAGGCTGGCGAAGGGGCGCCTGGGGCACGCGGCTTCCGCGACCCACGGAGAGTTCTCGAATATGCCCTCGAGCGCGAGCACGAAGCCTCGATGATCGCGCGCGTTGAGCTCGGACAGCGTCATGCGGCCGGACTGCAGGGATGCGCGGCCATCCAGTGCCGGGCGATGTCGATGCGCCGCGCGATCCACACGTCCTCGTGCGTGCCGACGTAGTCGAGAAAGCGCGCGAGCGCGGCGAGCCGCCCCGGCCGCCCGGCGATGCGGCAATGCAGCCCGATCGAGAGCATCTTCGGCGCGTCGAGGCCGCCGGGATCGCCTTCGGCGTAGAGCACGTCGAACGCGTCCCGCAGGTAGGCGTAGAACGGGCCGCCGCTGTTGAAGCCCTGCGGAGTCGCGAAGCGCATGTCGTTGCTGTCGAGCGCGTAAGGCACGACGAGATGGTTCCTGACGCCGCTCGCGGTCTCGACCGCGACCCAATACGGCAGATCGTCGGCGTAGGAATCCGCGTCGTAGACGAAACCACCGTGCTCGACGACGAGCCGCCGCGTGTTCGGGCTGTCGCGACCGGTGTACCAGCCTTCGGGCGGCTTGCCGGTGAGCCGGCGCAGCGTCTCCACCGCGCGCGCGATGTGCTCGCGCTCGGTGGCCTCGGCGACGGACTGGTAGCTCACCCAGCGCCAGCCGTGGCTCGCGATCTCGTGGCCGTCCTCGAGCATGGCGTCGACGGCGGCCGGATTGCGCTCGAGCGCCATCGCGGTGCCGAAGACGGTCGCCGGGATGCGCCGGTCGCGCAACAGACGCAGCAGCCGCCACAGCCCCGCGCGGGAGCCATACTCGTAGAGCGATTCCATGCTCATGTGCCGCGTGGGAAACGCGGCTGCGCCGACGATCTCGGAGAGGAAGGTCTCCGACGCCGCGTCTCCGTGCAGTACGGAGCTCTCCGCACCTTCCTCGTAGTTGACGACGATCTGCAGCGCGATGCGCGCGCCGCCCGGCCAGCGCGCGTGCGGCGGCCGCGCGCCGTAGCCGATCATGTCGCGCGGGTAGCGATCGGGCGTCGTTTCGGTCGCCATCTTGGCGGAGCCTCCTAGCATAGAATACCGCAACGGGAGGATAGCCTCGTGGGACGACTGACCACGCACGTGCTCGACATCGCGCACGGCACGCCCGGCGCCGGCATGGCGCTCACGCTCTACCGGCGCAGCGGCGACCGGTTCGAGCCGCTTCGCTCGGCGACGACCGGAGCGGACGGGCGCGTCGCGGCCCCGCTGCTCGAAGGCGAGGCTCTGTCGCCCGGACGCTATCGCCTTGTGTTCGCGGCGGGCGCGTATTTCCGCAGCCGCGGTGTCGCGCTCCCCGAGCCGCCGTTTCTCGACGAGATCGTCGTCGAATTCGGCGTGGCGGACGCGGCGGCGCACTACCACGTGCCTCTGCTCGTCTCGCCGTGGAGCTATTCGATCTATCGGGGCAGCTAGTGCTCGAGCGCCAAGGGCGCTTCTGGACGAGCGAGCTCGAATCCGGGAGCGGGCCGCAATCGAGAGCCGGATGGAAGCCTACGCGAGCGACTGGCTGCAACTGATCCTGCGCTGGATCCATCTGATCACGGGCATCGCCTGGATCGGCGCGTCGTTCTACTTCGTGTGGCTCGACAACAGCCTCGCGCCGCCGCGCGATCCTGCCGATGCCGACGCGGGCGTGGGCGGCGAGCTGTGGGCCGTGCACGGCGGCGGGTTCTACGTGGTGCGCAAGTTCCGCGTGGCCCCCGCGATGCTACCCGCGACGCTGCACTGGTTCAAGTGGGAAGCATACTGGACATGGATCTCGGGCTTTGCCCTGCTCGTCGTGCTCTACTACGCGCACGCGCGCCTCTACCTGATCGATCCCGCCGTCGCGGAGCTCGCGCCGTGGCAGGCGATCGGTTTGAGCGTCGCGCTCATCGTCGTCGGCTGGATCTTTTACGATCAGCTCTGCAAGCGCCTCGGCTTCGAGCGCGAGCCCTGGATCGCGGCGGCCATGCTTGCGTTCCTCGCGCTGACGGCTTGGGGGCTCTCGCACCTGGTCAGCGGGCGCGGGTTGTACATCCAGATCGGCGCGATGCTCGGAACCATCATGGTGGCCAACGTCGCCCACGTCATCATCCCGGCGCAGCGCAAGCTGGTGGCAGCGAAGGAGCGGGGCGTCCCACCGGATCCGGTCGAGGGCCTGCGCGGCAAGCAGCGGTCGGTGCACAACAATTATTTCACGCTGCCGGTGCTGTTCATCATGATCAGCAACCACTACCCGCTTACGTACGGCCACCCGTACGGCTGGGCGATCCTGATCGCGATCGTGATCCTCGCCGCGTACGTGCGCCATTTCTTCAACCTTCGGCACAAAGGCCGCGTCGTCTGGGCGATCCCGGTCAGCGCCGCGCTGGGAGCCGCCGCGCTCGCGATCGCCATCGCACCCGCGAAGGCCCCCTCGCCAGGCGCCGCCGTCTCCTTCATCGAAGTGCAGGACATCGTCGCAAGGCGCTGCGTCGCCTGCCACGCTGAGCATCCGACGCAGCCGGGATTCGCGTCCGCGCCCAACGATCTCAAGCTCGACACGCCCGAACGCATCGCGACCCGTGCCGCGAAGATCTATCAGCAGGCGGTGGTGACCCGGGCGATGCCGATCGGCAATCTCACGGGCATGACCGACGACGAACGGGCGAAGCTCGCCTCGTGGGTGCAGTCCGGTGCGAGCCGCTAGCGTCCGAGCCGTGGCGCGCCGGCGCCTCAGGATTGCGGCGATGGTTCCGGTGCGGTGACTTCGAGCAGCCTGATCGCAGTCTTCGCGACCTGCACGGTGTCGAAATAGGCGTATCCCGCGACGGCGGCGGCACCGATGACGGGCACCCAGCGGCTCGCGGTCGTTCCGGCGAGGCGCTGCGTGGCGGAGATGCCGATGCTGGTGAGAACGCTCTTAAGCGCGCCGCCCGAGAGCTGGCGCACGACGAAGCGCTGGCCGGCGCGCACGACGGCGTCGCGCGCGAGCTGGCTCGAGGCGTGCCGAAACAAGCAGTAGAGCATGTGCGTGCGGGTGAGCTCCATGTCCTTGCCGTAGAGACCTGCCACGTCGGCGACCATCTGCGTCTGGATGCGCCAGATCGCGACCAGATCCGGGACGACCGTCAGCATTCCCAGCGCTCCCGGCGGGAGCGCCAGCGCCCCCGAGAGCGCCGCGGCGCGCGACGCCGCCTTGCGCGCGACGCCCTTCGCGGCGGCGGACGGCGAGTCCGACGCCTTCTCGCGGCTCGGAGGCACGCGGGCGACGAGCGTCTCGACCGCGTCGATGACGCTCACGACCAGCGGCTGCACGGCCAGGGAATAGGTGGATGCCATGGTGATTCCGGGCGGACCCGGGCGACGTCAGTATACGGGTTACAATCGCACCAACAAGGCCATGGGGGGAAGGATGGATGCAACCCGCTGCGTGCGCCGCGCCCGCGGACACGCACATGAAGCGTAACCCGCCGATCCTGCCGTACACCAATTCCGGCGCGGAGTACGTGGAATACGACCGTGCCGCGATCGATGTCGCCGCCGAGGTCGGCGCGCTGATCGAGAAGGCCGCGCCCTGGGCGGAGGTCGAGCATATCGGTAGCACCGCGATACCCGGCTGCGCCGGCAAGGGCATCGTCGATGTGATGGTGATGTATCCGCCGCATCGTCTCGAGTCGACGCGCGGCGCGATCGACGCGCTGGGCTTCCAGCCGCAGAAAGCGGGCCATATCTTTCCCGACGACCGGCCTATGCGCGTCGGAGCGATCGACCACGACGGCAGACGCTATCAGCTGCACGCCCACGTGATCGACATGACCAGCCCCGAGATCGATTCGCTGCGCCGCTTTCGCGATCTGCTGCGGGCCGATTCGACCCTGCGCAACGCCTATCAGGAGAAGAAGCGGACCATTCTCCAGTCCGGCGTGCGCGAGCCCCGCGCCTATACGCAAGCCAAGGGCGAGTTCATCACCGCTGTCATCGGCGAATCCGCGCGCCGCTGAAGGAGCTTTTTCCCGATGCGCGTCTTCGGCTTCGCTGGCTGGTCCGGTAGCGGCAAGACGACGCTGATCGAGCAGCTCATCCCCCGGTTCGTCGCGCATGGTCTCGTCGTGTCGCTCGTCAAGCACGCGCACATGGCGTTCGACCTCGATCACCCCGGCAAGGACTCGTTCCGGCACCGCGAAGCCGGCTGCCGCGAGGTGCTGGTCACCTCCGCGGCGCGCTGGGCGCTGCAGCACGAGCTGCGCGGCGCCCCGGAACTCACCCTCGAGCAGGCGCTCCAACGGCTGGCTCCGTGCGATCTGGCGCTGGTGGAAGGCTTCAAGGCCGCGGCGATCGCCAAGCTGGAGGTCTACCGGGCGAGCGTGGGGAAGCCTTTGCTGCACCCGCACGACCCGAACATCGTCGCCGTGGCGACGGACGGGCGGCTGGCGACGGCGTTGCCGGTGCTGCCGCTGGGGGATCCGGACAAGGTTGCAACATTCATGCTGCGCCACCTGGGCTTGCGAGGCGTTGTCGATTGACTTCGCGGGGTGGCTGAGCGTAAGGTGAATCAGTGGATAGACCTGTGCGTTCCGTGTGGGCGCGAGGTGGATCGGTGGGTTTGGGGCCGTGAAAAAACAGATACTTGCGTGCCTGATCGGCGCGGGCCTCGCCCTCGGGGCAGTCTCCGGCGCCTTGGCGCAGGACGGCTTCTACGGCGGCGTTTCCATGCGCGACAACGGCGCCGAATCCAACGGTCTCGCGCTCACCCCCGAGCGCCCTTCCCAGACCCTCGTCTGGAACCGCTTGGCGGCCCCCGTGCCGGACGACAGCGCCCAGCGTTCGCTGGTCTACGGCGGCTACCGGTGGACCAACGACCTGGCCGTCGAAGCGGTATTCAACAGCAGCGACAAGTACGCGCTGCGCCCTTCCGCTTCGCCGCTGGCGATCGGTCCGGGCCCCGGCCTGAACTTGGGCGACGTGAGCTCGCACGTCTGGAACGCCGATGTGTACACGAGCTGGGAATTCCTGCGCAGCCTCTCGCTCTACGGACGCCTCGGCTACGCCCAGAGCGATGCGCGGCTGCTCTTCGCCGGCGCCTCGCTCGTGCCCGGAGACCCACGGCGCCAGCGCGACGGCGTCAACTACGGCGTGGGGCTTCGCTACGACGTGACGCATGCCCTCGGGCTGCGCGTGGAGTACGCGCGCTTCGGGCGCTTCGCAGGCGAGCTGGGCGGCCCCAGCGGCCTGCCCGAGTCCGACCAGGTTTCCATCGGCGTTCAATACCGCTTCTAGCTGCATCTTCAGCTGCATGCGCCGGCGGGTAGATACTGCCGGCGTTTTTGTTTCGAGCGAGTACGCGATGCTCGCGATGGTGCCCCCGGACCCGCGGCGGTAAGATGTGGCGGTGATCACGCTGGTCTACCTCGCCCGGCTGCGCGAGTCGCTGGGGGTGCCCTCCGAAGTCGTCGAGCTTCCCGCCGGCATCGGCAACGTGGCGGGCCTCCTCGCGTGGCTGCGCGCCCGGGGCGGCTCGTGGGCCACGGAGCTCGCCCCCGGCCGCGCGGTCCGCATCGCCGTCAACTTCGACGTCGCGAAGAGCGATACGCCGGTCCGTGCCGGCGACGAGGTCGCGCTCTTCCCGCCGGTGACGGGAGGCTAAGCATGATCGTCCGCGTCCAGACCGAGGATTTCGACCTCGCGCGCGAGATCGCCGCGCTGCGCGGCCGCGACGCGACGGTCGGCGCCGTCGCGGCCTTCGTCGGCTTGGTGCGCGACGTCAACGACGGCGCGTCGGTGACCACGCTCAGCCTCGAGCACTATCCCGGCATGACAGAGAAGGCGCTGGAGGGCATCGTCGCCGAGGCGAAGTCGCGATGGCGCGTGTACGACGCGACGCTGATCCACCGCGTCGGCGAGCTCAAGCCGGCCGATCAGATCGTGCTCGTGGCGGTCACGAGCGGGCACCGGGGAGATGCTTTCGCCGCCTGCGAATTCATCATGGACTACCTCAAGACGCGCGCGCCCTTCTGGAAGAAGGAGCGCACCCCCGAGGGCGAGCGTTGGGTCGAAGCGCGCGCGAGCGACGAAGAATCCGCGGCGCGCTGGTGACGCCCACGGCGTCGCTCCCGCGCGAGTTCGGCGGCAGCAGAGGAAGCCCGTGTCGGTCGCGCTGATCGCGATCGACTGGGGAACGACCAGCGCGCGGGCGTACTGGCTCGACGGGCAAGGGCGGGTCGAGCACGCCGCGAGCGCTCCCCTCGGCGTGCAGAGGCTTGCCGCCGGAGGCTTCGCGACCGCCCTCGAGGCGCTGCTCGCCGGAACCGAGCACGATGCGCTGCCACTGATCGCTTGTGGCATGGTCGGGAGCCGCCAGGGCTGGGTCGAGACCCCTTACCGGGACTGCCCCTGCGATGCCGCCGCGCTCGCTTCCGCGCTGACGATCGTCCCGGGCACGCGCCTTGCGATCGTGCCCGGCCTGCGCTGCCGCGACCCCGCAGGGATTCCCGACGTGATGCGCGGCGAGGAAACCCAGATTCTCGGCGCGCTCGACGAGAGCGGGGACGAGCGCGCGCTTCGCGTCGTCGTCCTGCCCGGCACGCACAGCAAATGGGCGCTCGTCCGTGGCTCGAGCATCGAGACGTTCACGACGTTTGTGACCGGCGAGCTCTACGGAGTCTTGAGCCAGCACAGCATCCTCGGGCGCCTGGCGGTCCCCGGCGAGGACCTCGCGGCGCTCGAGCGCGGCGTGCGGCGGAGCCTGGCGGGGGACGCCGGCCTCACGCACGAGCTCTTTTCGGCGCGGACCCTGGCGCTGACCGGCGAGCTTGCGCCCGAGGCCGTCGGCGACTACCTTTCGGGTTTGCTGCTGGGAGCCGAGCTCGCGGCCGGGCAGCGCTGGCTCCAACGACAACGAGCATCGGGGGAATCGGTGCATCTGATCGGCGACGCGCCGCTGTGCGAGCGTTACCGACGTGCCTTCGCTTTCGCGGGCGTCGGCGCGTCCCCCGGCCCGGTGGACGCCGCGGCGCGGGGCCTCTGGCAACTTGCCCGCCGCGCGAAGCTGGTGCCCGCATGAGCGCGGCGTCGCTTCGGGCCTATCTCGCGCCATTGCCTCTGGTCGCGGTGCTCCGCGGCATCATGCCGGGGGAGGTCGAGGCGATCGGCGCCACGCTCACCGAGCACGGCTTTCGCATCCTGGAAGTCCCGCTCAATTCGCCGGAGCCCTTCGCGAGCATCGGCCGGCTGGCGCAGCTTCACGGCGCGCGCTGCCTCGTCGGCGCCGGGACCGTGATCGAGGTCGCGGACGTCGCCCGCGTCGCGGCCGCAGGTGGCCGGTTGATTGTGATGCCGCACGGCGATGTCGCGGTCGTTCGCGAAGCGAAGCGGCTCGGACTCGTGGCGCTTCCCGGGGTGGCCACGCCGACCGAAGCGTTCGCGGCGCTCGCCGCCGGTGCGGACGGCCTGAAGATGTTTCCCGCCGAGCAGCTCTCGCCGGCGGTGCTCAAGGCGTGGCGGGCCGTGCTGCCGAAGGACACGCTCGTCTTCCCCGTGGGCGGCATCCGACCCGACAACATGGCACCGTACTGGGCCGCGGGCGCGAGCGGCTTCGGCACCGGTTCCAATCTGTACAAGCCCGGGGCGACGGCGGCAGGCGTGGGCGCGATCGCCGCGCAGTTCGCCGCCTCCTGTGCAGCGTTGACCGCGACTCCGCGATGAGCGCGCGCTTCGACCTGGTCGCGCTAGGCGAGCCCCTCGTCGAGTTCAATCAGACGCGCGATGCGGGCGGGGCGTACGTCCAGGGCTTCGGCGGAGACACGTCGAACTGCGCGATCGCGGCGGCACGGCTCGGCGCCCGGGCCGCGTACGTCACACGCATCGGCAACGATGCCTTCGGCCGCCAGTTCCTCGATTTGTGGCGCAGGGAAAGCGTCGACGTCGCCGGGGTCGCTGTCGATGCCGACGCGCCCACGGGGATCTACTTCGTGGGGCACGGCGCCTCCGGCCACGAGTTCAGCTATCTGCGCGCGGGGTCCGCCGCGAGCCGCATGCGCCCCGGCGAGCTCCCCCTCGAGTCGATCCGCGCGGCGAAGGTCCTCCACCTGTCCGGCATCAGCCAGGCGATCTCCGCGTCGGCCTGCGACGCGTGCTTCGCAGCGATGGACGCGGCCCGAGGCGCGGGCGTGAAGATCTCCTACGACACCAACCTCCGGCTCAAGCTCTGGCCGCTCGCCCGGGCGCGGGCGATCATTCGCGCGAGCATCGCGTTCGCCGACTGGGTGTTGCCGAGCCTCGACGACGCGAGCCAGCTCTTCGATCGCGACGAGCCCGACGCGATCCTCGATGCCTGCCACCGCGACGGCGCGCGGCTGGTCACGCTGCGCTGCGGCGCCGAAGGCTGCATCGTGTCCGACGGCGCGCGCCGCGAGTGCATCGCCGGCCATCGCGTGAAGGCGATCGACGCCACCGGCGCCGGCGACTGCTTCGATGGCGCCTTCGCGGCGAGGCTCACCGCGGGCGACGACCCATTCGCCGCCGCGCGCTACGCTAACGCGGCCGCGGCGCTGGCGACGACGGGTTACGGTGCGGTCTCGCCGCTACCGCGGCACCGCGACGTCATGGCGCTGCTCGGCGAGGCGATTCCCTCGTGACCGGCATCCTCCAATCTCCGTGACGGCGGCCAACCCGCCGCAAGACAACATGCCGCTCAATACCGCGATCCGCTACTTGAAGAGAGGCGAATGGCAGAAGGCCCATGAAATCGCGCAAGCCGACGAATCGAAGCTCGGCTGCTGGGCGCATGGGATCGTGCACCTGGTCGAAGGCGACCTCGGCAACGCGCGCTACTGGTACCGCCGGGCCAAGCGGCCCTTCCCGAAGGACCGCGACGTCGATCGCGAAGTCTCCGAGCTCACGCGCGCGCTCAAGTCGGAGCAGTGACCGCGCTTGGCTCGCCGCCGGCCGTCGCGGCTCGCGGCCTCGACGCGGGAGCATCGCGAAATCCTCGCTCGACAGGCGGCGTGGCTTCGGCGAACGCCGGGAAGGGAGGATAATTCCGGCGATGCCGACTCCCGCTGCGTTCCACCCCGCCGTCGAATCCTGGTTTGACAAGAGCTTCGCGGCGCCGACGCCCGCGCAGCGGCGCGCCTGGCCGGAGATCCAGTCGGGGCGAGACGTCCTGGTCGCGGCGCCGACCGGCTCGGGCAAGACCCTCGCGGCGTTTCTCGCCGCGATCGACGCGCTGGTGCGCCGGGGCGTCGAAGCGCCGCTGCCGGACGAGACCTTCGTGGTCTATGTCTCGCCGCTCAAGGCGCTTTCCAACGACATCAACAGGAATCTCGAGGCGCCGCTCGCGGGCATCCGCGACGAGCTCCGCGCCGGCGGCTATCCGGACGTCGAGATCCGCACGCTGGTGCGCACCGGCGACACGCCGCAGGCCGAACGCGAAGGGATGCGGCGCCGACCTCCGCACATCGTCGTCACGACGCCCGAATCCCTCTACATCCTCCTCGGCTCGGACTCCGGGCGGAAGATGCTGTCCACGACGCGCACGGTGATCGTGGACGAGATCCATGCCCTCGCGCCGAGCAAGCGCGGCAGCCACCTCGCGTTGTCGCTCGAGCGCCTGGCGGCACTCGCCTCCGCGCCCCCGGTGCGCATCGGTCTCTCGGCGACGCAGAAGCCGATCGAGACGGTGGCCCGCTTTCTCACCGGGGCCGCGGCTCCGCAGTGCGCCATCGTCGACGCGGGCCACGTCCGCGAGCGCGACCTCGCCCTCGAGCTCCCGCCTTCGCCGCTCGAGGCGGTGATGTCGGGCGACGTCTGGCAGCAGGTCTACGCGAGGATTGCGGAGCTGGCCCGCCAGCATCGGACCACGCTGGTGTTCGTGAACACGCGCCGCATGGCCGAGCGCGTGGCGCGGCACCTGTCCGAATTGCTGGGCAAGGATCGCGTGACCGCGCACCACGGCAGCCTCGCCAAGGAGCGCCGGCTCGCCGCGGAACAGCGGCTCAAGAGCGGCGAACTGACCGCGCTCGTCGCGACCGCCTCGCTCGAGCTCGGCATCGACATCGGCGACGTCGAGCTCGTCTGCCAGCTGGGCTCGCCGCGGTCGATCGCAACCTTCCTGCAGCGGGCCGGACGGGCGAATCACAGCGTGACCGGCAGGCCGAAGGCGCGTCTCTTCCCGCTTTCCCGCGACGAGCTGGTCGAGTGCGCGGCGATGCTGGACGCGGTCGCGCGCGGCGAGCTGGACCGGGTCCACATTCCGCCGAAGCCTCTCGACGTGCTCGCGCAGCAGATTGTCGCGGAGGTCGCCGCTCGCGAATGGTCCGAGGCGGCACTTTTCGACGTCTTCCGGCGCTCGCAGCCGTACGCGAATCTCGAGCGCGAGGAATACGCCGCGGTCGTGCGCATGCTCGCCGAAGGCTTCACCACGCGCCGCGGCCATCGCGGCGCCTACGTCCATCGCGACGCGGTGAATCGCGTCCTGCGCGGGCGGCGCGGCGCGCGGCTGACCGCGCTCACGTCGGGCGGCGCGATTCCGGACACCGCCGACTACGACGTCGTGCTCGAGCCTGCCGGCCAGTCGGTCGGCACGGTGAACGAGGACTTCGCGATCGAGAGCCTCGCCGGCGACATCTTCCAGCTCGGCAACGCGTCGTACCGGATCCTGCGCGTGGAGTCGGGCAGGGTGCGGGTCGAAGATGCCAAGGGACAGCCGCCCAACATCCCGTTCTGGCTCGGCGAAGCGCCGGGACGCACCGACGAGCTCTCGCAGGCCGTGTCGCGGCTGCGCGAGGCAGTCGTCGAGCGCCTCGACGATGGCGCGAGCGCCGGCGAGGTCGCCGCCTCGCTCGCCTTCGGAGCTTCCGCGAGCGGTCAGCTCGTCGAGTACCTCGCCGCCGCGCGGGCGGCGCTCGGCGTGATGCCGACGCAGGCCACGATCGTGCTCGAGCGCTTCTTCGACGAGTCGGGCGGCATGCAGCTCGTCATCCACTCGCCCTTCGGCAGCCGGATCAACCGCGCCTGGGGCCTGGCGTTGCGCAAGCGCTTCTGCCGCAAGTTCAACTTCGAGCTGCAGGCCGCGGCGACCGAGGACGCGATCGTGCTTTCGCTGTCGACCAGCCACAGCTTTCCGCTCGACGAGGTCGCGCGCTACCTTCATTCGAACAGCGTCCGACCGCTGCTCGTCCAGGCGCTGCTCGATGCGCCGATGTTCGCCGCGCGCTGGCGCTGGGCCGCGGCGACCTCGCTCGCGCTGCCGCGCTTCCGCGGCGGGAAGAAGGTTCCGCCGCAGCTCCAGCGCATGGCCTCCGAGGATCTGCTCGCTGCGGTGTTTCCGGACCAGATCGCCTGCGCCGAGAACATCGTGGGGGAGCGGGAGATCCCGGAGCATCCGCTCGTCGAGCAGACGATTCACGATTGCCTCTACGACGCGATGGACGTGGAAGGCCTCGAGCGCGTCCTCAAGGCCATGGAGTCGGGCGAGATCCACGTCGCCCATCGCGACCTGACCGAGCCTTCTCCGCTCGCGCTCGAGATCCTGAGCGCGCGCCCCTACGCTTTTCTCGACGACGCGCCGCTCGAGGAGCGCCGCACCCACGCGGTCATGAGCCGCCGCTGGCTCGACGAGGACAGCGCCGCGGGCCTGGGCCGGCTCGACCCTGAGGCGATCGAGCGCGTGCGCAGCGAAGCCTGGCCGTCGGCGGCGAACGCGGACGAGTTGCACGATGCGCTGCTCGGCCTCGGCTTTCTCACGGCGGACGACCTTCGCGCCAACCCCGGCTGGCAGGCGCTGCTGGACGAGCTCGCCCTGGCGCGGCGCGCGACGCGCATGAGCGTGTCCGCCGCCGCACCGCTGTGGGTCGCTGCCGAGCGCCTGCCGCAGTTCCAATCGGCGCTCGGCGAGGCGCGCCTGGAGCCGCCGATCGAAGCGCCGGAAGAGTTCAGCTGGCGAGCGTGGACGCCCGACGAAGCGCTCGTCGAGATCGTGCGCGGCCGGCTCGAAGGATCGGGACCGGTCACGGCGCAAGCGCTCGCGGGGGCGATGAGCCTGCCGTGCCCGGAGGTGGATGCGGCGCTCGCGAAGCTCGCCGCGGAAGGCTTCGCGATGCAGGGCTCGTTCACGGGCGGCGGCACCAAGGAATGGTGCGACCGGGCGCTGCTCGCCCGCATCCACCGCTACACCGTGAAGCGGCTGCGGCAGGAAATCGAGCCCGTGTCGAGCCGGGACTTCATGCGTTTCCTCAGTCGCTGGCAGCACGTGATCCCCGCCGAGCGGCGCGAGGGCCCCGACGCGCTCGCGGCGCTACTGACGCAACTCGAGGGCTTCGAAGCGCCGGCGGCGGCGTGGGAGGCGGAGATCCTGCCCGCGCGCCTGGAGAACTACGACTTCACCTGGCTCGACGACCTTTGCGTCTCGGGCCGCGCCGCGTGGACGCGGCTCACTGCGCCCTCGCGCGTCTCCGGCAGGCACGCGGGTCCGATTCGCACGACCCCGGTCACACTCGTGCCGCGGCGCAGCCTCGCGCTGTGGAATCGTGCCGTGCCCGTCGCGGGCGAAACGTCGTCCGCGAGCGCGCGGGCGCAACGCGTCGCCGACTACCTGAAGAGCCACGGAGCGTGCTTCTACGACGAGATCGTCGAGGCGACGGGGATGCTGCGCACGCAGGTCGAAGACGCGCTCGCCGAGCTGGTCGTTCTCGGTCTGGTGCACTCGGACAGCTTCGCCGGATTGCGCGCGCTGCTCACGCCCTCCGACCGGCGCAAGCCGCTGGGCGAAGGCCGCCGGCGCCGGCGCACCTCGCTCTTCGGCATCGAGGACGCCGGGCGCTGGGCGCTGCTGCGCAGGCCTGCGCCGCGGCACGCGTCGATCGGCGGCGTGCACGACGCGGAAACCGAGGTCGTCGAGCATGTCGCGCAGACGCTGCTGCGCCGCTACGGCGTCGTGTTCTGGCGGCTGCTCGAGCGCGAGGCCGAATCGCTGCCTCCCTGGCGAGACCTGCTGCGCGTGCTCCGGCGGTTCGAGGCGCGCGGCGAGATTCGCGGCGGCCGCTTCGTCGCCGGCGTTCCGGGCGAGCAGTTCGCTCTGCCCGATGCGCTGCCTCTGCTGCGGGAGACGCGGCGCGCTGCCGCGACGACGAGCTGGATCTCGCTGTCCGCGGCGGATCCGCTGAACCTCGTGGGAACGATCATGCCGGGCCCGAAGGTCCCGGCGGTCACGGGCAATCGCGTCCTCTTTCGCGACGGCATCGCGATCGCGGGGCTCGTCGGGGGCGACGTGCACTGGATCGAGTCTCTCGATCCCCGCGAGGCGCACGAAGCCGAGAGCGCGCTCATCAAGCGGCAGCCTGGCTCGCCGTTGCTGTCGTACCTTCGCGCCTGAGAGGCCGGCCCCGCGAGGGACGAACGCAAGTTACGCCGCGCTGTCCTGTCCGCACCGATCGGCGGTGCGCATGCTGGGCGTGAGCTTGCCTTGCTTTCGCCGCTTGCCTTAAACTATCGGGGCAGTCCAGGAGATGGCCGTCCTCCTCTAACCGCCGCAATGGCTGATGACGCCTACGTTTGTCTTGTGTGGTCGGCAAGCGTGGGCGAGCGTCTGACGGTGTAGATCGCTCCGCTTGACCGTGCTCTAACGATCAGGGCGTCGCCCTGTTCAAGCATGGAGATGTCGGCGGTGCGAGCGTTCCGCGTTTCCGCAAAAAAGACCGTCCGGCGCCAGGACCGGATGCCGGTTTCGCGGCCCCCGAGCCGCTGAAGCTTCGCATCATGGCCGAGCGCATCGTCTTCAACGTCGTTCAGGTCCTCGTCGTGATGGCGTTCGCGCCGCTCGTCGCTGGCGTGCTCGCGCGCATGAAGGAGATCGTCCAGTCCAAGCGCGGGCCGAGTATCTTCCAGCCTTACCGGGATCTGTGGAAGCTCTTCCACAAGGATGAGATCGTATCCGAGGACAGCTCGTGGATCTTCCGGTTCACTCCCTACGTAATCTTCGTCACGCCGATCTTCGTCGCGCTCCTGATCCCGGTGCTGACGAGCTATCCGCTGTTCTTCGCCTTCATGGGCGACATGCTCGGCGGAGGCTTCGTGCTCGCGCTGGGAGGATTCTTCGCGACGCTCGCCGCGGTTGACACCGCGAATCCCTACGGTCCGATGGGCGCTAGCCGCACGCGCATGGTCGGCTTCCTCGCCGAGCCGGTGTTCATGATCGTCTTCTTCACGGTCTCCTTTGTCGCTGGCTCCACCATTCCGTACATCGTCCAGCAGAAATGGGTAACGCCGATCGCGAACTTCTTCGCGCCGTCGCACGTGCTGCTCATGCTGGCCTTCCTCATGCTGATTCTCGCCGAGGGCGGCCGAATCCCGGTCGACAATCCGACGGGGCACTTCGAGCTCGCGATGATCGACGAGTCGAAGTCGCTCGAGTACTCGGGACGCGGCTTCGCGCTCGTGAAATGGGGCGGGCAGATGAAGTTCTTCGTACTGCTCTGCATCTTCCTGAACGTGCTGGTGATGCCCTGGGGCCTTGCTGGCGAGCAGAGCTTCGCGGCCGTCCTCCTCGCGATACCGCTCGTGCTGTTCAAGATCTTCTGCCTTCTGCTCGTGCTGGTTTTGATCGAATCGTCGCTATCGAAGCTGCGGCTGTTCCGGATTGTCGAGTTCCTGGGGGCTGCATTCATCACCTCCGTGGCCGCGATGATCGCGCAGGTCTTCACTGCCTGAGGCCGGCCGATGAGCGAAGCGACGCAGCAGCTGCTCGATAACCTGAATGCGCTCGCCTGCGGCCTGTTCCTGCTCACGGGGTTCGGCATCGTGGCGACGCGGCAGGCGAGGGGATGCCTCCTGCTGTTCATCGTCCAATCGCTGCTGCTCGCCGCGTCCGCTGCGCTCCTCGGCATGCGCTACGGTTCGGGGCACCTGTACGGCGTCGCCCTGGTGAACCTGGTCAGCAAGCCGATCATCGTGCCATGGCTGCTGCGCAGGACTTCCCCGGCGGAGGTCTACACGCGCCGCGAAATCGATCAGGCGCTGAACATTCCGGTCACGCTGACCATCGCGCTCGCGCTGGCGGTTTTCGCCTACTTCCTGGGCGTTCCCCTGGCCAACGCGGCCGGAGCCGAGTTTCGCGGCCCCAACGTGCCGATCGGCATCGCGGGATTGCTGCTGGGCGCGTTCACGCTGACAGTGCGCCGCGAGGCGCTGCCGCTGCTGATCGGCATCCTCGCGATGGAGAACGGCGCGTTCCTCGCCGGCATTTCGATCGCGCGCGATCTCGACATGCTCATCGAGCTCGCGATCGCCACCGACGGCTTGATCATCGTGTTCATCATGGGCGTGCTGGTTCGTGCGGTGCAGCAGCATGTCGGCACGACGGCGGTCGGGGAGCTCGCGAGCCTGCGCGAGCGTGGCGTCGAGTCGAGTGCGTCGCCGGAGGCCAACCCGTGAGCGCGGCAAGCGGCCGGGTCGCGGCGGTACGCGATCGGAGCAAGGAGATCGCGTGAGCGTCGTCTTCATTCTCGCGCTACCGGTTGTCGCCGCACTGCTGGTCCTCCTGCCCCTCGGCAAGCGCTGGATGTCGGGCGTGACCGTGGCAGCGTGCCTGGGGAACCTCGTCGTGGTCGCGCGCCTCGCCTGGAGCGTCGTCGGCGGAACGCCGCCGCTCAGGCTTGGCGAACCAGGGTGGTCGCAGTGGTTCGTAGCGGACGGCTTGAGCGTCCTCATCCTGCTGCTCATCGCACTGGTCGCGACGACCGCCGCGATCTACTCCGTCGGCTACATGGCGCACGGCAATCTGCAGGCGCGCAAGCTGCGCCTGTACTACGCCAACTACAACTTCTTCGTATTCTCCATGCTGGCGATTCCGCTGCTCGCCGAGCCGACGCTGGTCTGGATCGTCGTGGAGCTGACCACGCTTTGCTCCGCCCTGCTGGTTGCCTTCGAGAATACCCGGGAAGCGCTGGAAGCTGCGTGGAAATACGTCGTGCTCTCGCTCATGGGCGCGGGTGTGGCGTTGCTGGGCTTCCTCCTGCTTTTCGCAGCAATGCAGGCTGGAGGCGGCGGCGTCTATACCTGGGCCGGACTCATCGTCGCGGCCCCCCGGATGCCACCCATCCTCCTGCAGACCGCGTTCCTCCTGATCCTGATCGGACTCGGAACCAAGGTCGGACTCGTGCCGATGCATACCTGGCTGCCCGATGCGCACAGCCAGGCGCCTTCGCCGGTCTGCGCGCTCCTCTCGGGCGTCGAGACCACCGCGATTCTGTATGTGATCCTGCGTCTGTTTCCGGTGATGCAGGCCGTGCCTCAGGCGCACGTCGAAACCTGGGCGCTCGTGCTGGGGTTGCTCTCGGTCGGCTTCGCCGCCTTCCTCCTGCTGCAGGTACACGACTACAAGCGGCTCTTCGCGTTCTCCACGGTCGAGCACATGGGCATCATCCTCGCGGCCATCGGACTCGGCGCATCGGCGGCCGACTACGGAGCGATGCAGCAGATCGTCAACCACTCGGTGACCAAGTCGTTCTGCTTTTTTGCCGCCGGCGCGACGCTGCTCACCGTGCACACGCGGGACATCGCGGCCGTGCGCGGATTGATCCGCCGGTCTCCCGCGGCCGGCGCCGCCCTGGTCTTCGGCGGCCTCGCGATTGCCGGCGCACCGCCGCTGGCCGTCTTCTTGAGCGAGTTCGCCATTCTCAAGGCGGCCCTTGCGCAGGGACAGTACTTGGCGACGGCGCTTCTGGCGCTGTTCATCGCAATCGCCTTCTTCGGAGTGATGCTGCATGTCAATCGCATCGTGTTCGGCGTGGCGGAGCATGCGGGGCCGCAGGACAGCGATTCGGCGGCGCAGCGGACCGGCCCCGGGCTGCCATTCAGCTGCGGGCTCGCACTTATCCTGGCCGCGGTGCCCGTGCTCGTGCTTGGCGTCTACGTGCCGGAGCCGCTGCACCGGCTGCTGACGATGGCCGCCGCCGCCTTGACGAGATAGGCGACCATGAGCCCAACCGACCTTGACCAACGGATCGCCGCACGGTGGGCAGTGACGATCTCTCGCGCCGACTCCGAGGCGTCGGCCATCGAGCTCAACTGCGCGAGGTCGGCGGTGGCAGAGCTGTGTCGCTACCTCTTCGAGGAAGAGAACTTCGGGTTCGCCGGGCTGATCGTCGAGGAAGCCGAGAGCGAGTGGCGGCTGCGCTACGTGTTCTACCGCGCAGGGGACTGGGGCTGGGTGCACGTCCTGGTGAACTCGGCGCTCGAGGAGCGCACGTTCCCCAGCGTTGTCGAGTGGATCCATGCCGCCGATTGGCACGAGCGCGTCGCGGAGGATCTGTTCGGTGTGCACTTCGAAGGTCACCCCAGACTGGGCGATTTCGTCTTGCACGACGACGTCTGGCAGGAAGACGTCGAGCCGATGCGCCGGAACTTCGACGCAGGAGCGGCGATGCGCCATCGCCGGCCCGCAGAGGACTGGCGGCCGAGGCGCATCGTCGAGGAGTCGGGCGCATTCGTGATGCCGGTCGGGCCGAAGTTCTCCGGCATCACCGAATCCGTCCATTTTCTGCTGGAAACGGTGGGAGAGGACGTCATCCGTTCGTCGACGCGTCTGTTCTACAAGTGGCGCGCGATCGAAAAGCTCGCGGAGGGACAGATTTTCGATCGAGGTCTTCTCCTGGCGGAGCGTTTCGCCGCGACAACCGCCTTCGCCCACGGGCTGGCTTTCTGCCAGGCGATCGAGACGATCTGCGCCACCGCCGTGCCGGATCGCGCGCGGGCGCTGCGCGTTTTCCTCGCGGAGCTCGAACGCCTCCGTCACCATGCGGGCGCAATCCAGGAGATCTGCGAATCGACGGCGCTCGTGGTTGCCAACGCTCATGCCGGGATCATCGAAGAGGACCTGCTGCGCGTTTCCGGGGAGCTAACGGGCCATCGCTACCTTTTCGGTCTTCTCGCGCCCGGAGGCCTGCTCCACGACCTGCCGACCGCCTCCTGCCGCAAGGCGCTGGAGGACGCGCAGCGCATCCTCGAGCGGCTGAACGCGCTTGAGCGCGAGCTGAGGATCTCCAGCAGCTTCCTCGATCGCCTCGAAGAGGTCGGCATCATCCAACCGAAGACGGCGAGCGACTACAGCCTGGTGGGTCCGGTCGCCCGCGCTTCCGCGCTCGCCCGCGATCTGCGTCGCGTGCGCCCTTATTCGGGCTACGACGCCTTCAGCTTCGACGTGCCGACCGAGCAGGAAGGCGACGGCTATGCGCGCCTGCGCGTGCTTTTTGCCGAGGCGCGGCAGTCGGTGCGCATCATGGACCAGGCCGCCCTCGCAATGAGGGACGGTGCGGAGGTGATCGCCCGCGTCGCGGGCCGCCCTGGAGCCGCTCTCGGCTGGGTCGAAGCGCCGCGGGGCGCGACATTTCACTGGGTGCGCCTGGACGACGGTGGCGCGATCGTACGCTACCGCGCGATCACACCCTCGTTCACGAACTGGCACTCCTTCCACCTGGCCGCCGAGAAGTTCGCATTTCAGGATTTCCCCATCATCCTGTCGACGTTCGATCTGTCGGCGGCGGAGAACGATCAATGACCGCTTCGCAGCGAACCGGGAGCACCGATGAGCCGCTGGGTCGCTAGGGGGCTCCGCCTCGGGATCAGGACGACGGCGTATCCACGGGCGGCGGAGCGCGCCGCCGGCGTCACGCCGGGCTTGCCCCGCAGCAGCGAATTCGGTGCCGGAGCAGACGCTCTCGTGCAGCGCTGTCCAACCCACGCCCTGGAGCACCGCGACGGGACGATCGCCGTGGACCGCCGCCGTTGCGTTCACTGCTACCGCTGTGTTCGCGGTGTCGAGCGCCCGCTCGATTGGGAGGCGAGCTACGAATGGGCCTCCGAAAGCGGCGCTGCGCGCGCAGGCCAGAGGTTTGGCCAGCCATTCCAGCGCTCGATCCATGTCCTCGTGGTCGACGCAGGCGATTGCGGCGCATGCCTCAACGAGGTGAAGCAGCTCAACAATCCCTACTACAACATGCACCGGCTGGGGTTCTTCATCACGCCCACCCCGCGCCACGCCGATGTGCTGCTCGTCGTCGGTCCCGTCACCGAGCACATGCGCTTCGCGCTCAAGAAGATCTACGACGCGATCCCGACGCCGAAGCGCGTCGTCGCGGTGGGTGCCTGTGCCCTGTCGGGTGGCATTTTCGCCGACAGCTTCGTGTGCGCGAGGGGGGTCGCCGATGCCCTCCCTGTGGACGTGGAGGTTCCCGGGCATCCGCCGCCGCCGCTCGCGATCCTTCACGGCTTGCTCGTCGCGGTCGGCCGCAAGACCCCGACCCGGACGGCCTCGATCTCTCCGGTGCTTGCGGCCGGCTCGGCGGAGGGATAGGTGGAAGCGCAGAGCCTGCTCCTCGTCTTCGCCGTCCTGTGCGGCGTCGGCATGCTGCTCGCGGGCACGTTCGTGCCCG
>Ga0335077_10000099_pt1 | contig 83443 bp, 73 predicted proteins | sample Lox_Sample_31_FD_207151 | JGI IMG/M metagenome (GOLD analysis project Ga0335077, IMG submission 207151) | Soil microbial communities from Loxahatchee National Wildlife Refuge, Florida, United States - Lox_Sample_3.1 | ecosystem: Environmental > Terrestrial > Soil > Wetlands | place: USA... | reverse complement strand
CTCGGCCTGATGCCGGCGTTCGGAATCCATCTGCTCGCGAATCCGGTTGCGAACATCGTCGACGCTGGAAAATTCTCCCAATTGTTTCGCGAATTCGTCGTTGATTTCGGGCAATGTCTTTTGCTTGATCGACTGCACCTTCACTGTATAGCTGAAGGTCTTGCCCGCCAGACGCTTGTCCTGGGCGTCGTCAGGGTAGTGCACATCGAACGTACGCTCGTCACCGACATTTGCGGCGGTCAGGTTGGCGGTGAATTCGGGCATCGTGTTCTTCCCGCCGATCTCGACCAGCACTTCGTCCATGTGAACCGGTTGACCCTCGCTGGACTTCGGAGTGCCATCGAGCGACACCTGGGCGAAGTCTCCCTCGGCCAGCGCGCGGCCCTCAACGGGATGAAATGCAGCATGCTGTTCACGCACATCGGCCAGCGCCTGCTCGACATCCGCATCGGTAACCGTGATGTGCGGATGATCTGCACGAAGATCCTTGTAGCCGGCGACCTTTACTTCCGGCAGGACTTCAAAGGCGGCCTTGAAACGCAGCGGTTCGCCGTCGTGCACGTGCAGGTCGGTCACCCGTGGCTGGGAGATGGGATGCATTCCTAACCGTTCCGTTTCCTGCCGGAAATACTTGGGCACGAGCGACTCGACGACATCGGTCTTGATTTCTTCTGAAAATCGCTGCCGGATAATCGACGGCGGCACGTGTCCGCGGCGGAAGCCGGGCAGCCTGGCCATCTTCTGATATTTCTGGATGAGCGCTTCGGTCTGCCGCGCCACTTCCTGCGCTGGGACCTCAACCTCAATTTCCCGCCTGGTGGAGCTCTCTTTGGTTTCGGTGGGGCTCACAATTGCCTTTCAACGGAGCGGCAGCCAGCGGATTCATCGTTCGACATCCGCTTTGCTTCATCTGCCGCAGACTTGAGTGTAAAGACATGTCAAAGCGAACGTCAAACGCAGGAAGGCGGGGTTGCGCCCACTAAAGTAACAGGTAGAGTGGGGATTGCAGGCCAGAGGTAAGATCGCAGAGGTGGAAGACTCAAAGTCAAAAGTGAGAAGTCAAAATGCAGAGGTCAACCGAGAAACCCGCGCAGAAGGTCCTCAGCCAGCAATCTGACCTCTGCAATCTGATCTCTGCAATTCCGGGCTTGATCCTTCCGTACAATGGGGCCAATGTCCCTTCCCGGATGGTTGAATGTGCTCAATGCGGAGGTCATCGCTTGCACTCGTTGTCCGCGGCTCGTGGCCTATCGGGAAAAGGTCGCGGCCGAGAAGCGACGTGCCTATCGCCACTGGGACTACTGGGGAAAGCCCGTGCCTGGCTTCGGTGATCCTGACGCTCGGGTGCTGATCATGGGGCTGGCGCCGGGTGCGCATGGCTCCAACCGTACCGGCCGGCCATTCACAGGCGACGCGTCGGGCAACTTCATGTATCCCGTGCTGTATGAGGCCGGCTTTGCCAGTCAGCCGACAGCTACCGACCGAAACGATGGATTGGTGCTGACTGACCTGTACATCACCGCTGCCGTCCGCTGTGCGCCGCCGGACAACAAGCCACTGCCGCGCGAGTTCGCCAACTGTGCCCCGTTTCTCGATCGCGAACTGGACGGATTGCACCAGGTCAGAGTGATTGTGGCCCTGGGCAAGATCGGCTTTGATGCCTATCTGAATTACCTGAAGCGTCGCGCGGTAATTGCCAGCCGGACGCCGTACCTGTTTGGTCACAGCAATCAATTTGCGATGCCGAACGGGAAGACGCTGCTTGCGTCCTATCACCCCTCAAATCAAAACACGAACACCGGCAAGCTAACGCGAGCGATGTTCGTGAAGATTTTTCGCCAGGCAAGAAAACTGGCCGATCGATCGTAGCGCAGGCGGGGCAGGCGCGTCCTACTTCAACTTCGTCATCGTGACTTCCAGTTGGAATTGCCGCTTGGAGTTGGGGTCATCCACGACCCCGATCACGATTGGTTTTCCGGTGGTCACAATCGTGGTCCCGCTGATCCGCAACTGGCGCAGCACGGGCATTGTGCTCTTCTGCTCCTGATCGACGGTGGCGAAATTGCTTAGGTCTGCCCGAACTTCCAATTCCAGGGCCGATTTAACGTCCTGCAGGCGCGCGGAAATGTTGGTCCCTACGTCGAGATACTGAACTTCTCCTTGCTTCATCTCAACCGGCACGCGTGTGCCAATTTTCAGTTCCTGAAACTGGATACCTTCGACAAGGTTCATCGCATACTGTCGGGTGTTGATCTTCTTGCCATCCTCCAGTTCGGAAAGAGAAAAGTCGAGCCGGTAGGCGCTCTGCGCCTTTTCCGAGTCCGTCCGTTCCTGTGCCGTTGCCGCCCCGAACCCCCACCAGAAATACACTCCTAATGCCAACAGCCCAATCATCGCTCTTCTAAACATGTGTCGTCTCCTTTGTTATTCCGGTTGATCTGAACTTGTGGCCCCCATGGTTTCCGACGGGGGGCCAGCCATCTCCCGTTCTTCCTGTTTGCGAAGCTGCGTCTGCGCTCGTGCCACCAAGGCTGCCCGCTCCGGAAACTCACGCACATAGAGCGCCAATCTGTTTTCCTGGTCGTTCAACGGTACGGGAGAAGGGAACTGATCGAGCTTTGGTTCTTTCGCGTGCGTCGCTACGGCGGACGTCAGTTGCCGCCGGGGACTTCGTACCACCGCCTGGGTGTGTTCAGTGACGGGTGACTGGTGCGAAGCCGGCCTTGAGGTCGCCGCCTCTTCTCTGTGCGTCGTCGGTGTTGCTGCAGTTCGGCTCGGATCGTTCCTGGTGTCGCGTAGTCTCACCCACATTACAATCAGCAACACTGCTGCCACCGTGATTGTCCCTGCAGCCCACGTCCATCGGCGGAGTGCAGCCAGGCGGTCCTTCTCTAGGTGATCTTTCTCCTTCCGCAGATGCGCCAGGACTCGCCCTTCCAGACCGGAACGCGGTTCGGCATTGCTGAACTGAGCCAGCGCCGCATCCAGCCACTGTTCCACTTCCCGTTCGTTGTGCTTTGCCTTCATGGTTGTTGCCTCGCGTTTGTCCAGGCGCTAATCCGTTCGCGCAATATCTGACGTGCCCGAAACGCCCTCGATCGCACCGCCGCTTCGCTGATGCCGAGAGCGGCCGCAACTTCCCGCGGCGTGAGTTCCTCAATCGTCGACAAGACCAGCGGATCGCGCAGCGAATCCGGCAGTGCCGCAATCAGTTTCTCCAGCATTGCGCACCGTTCCTGATCGACCAGAACCCGCTCTGCCCCGGCGTCAGGGGACGGGATGTCGTTCTGTGCGAGCTCTGTCATTGCTCCAGTCCGGGTCGACTTTCTCTTCCGCTCGACCGCGACTCGCCAGGCAACCCGCGCCAGCCAGGCCTTTGGATCCTCGACGCGGATGAATTTCTTTCTGTAACGAAGCGCGCGGAGGAAGGTTTCCTGGGTCGCGTCCTCTGCCTCCGCTGGGTGGCGCAGGACGGAGTAGGCGATTCGGAACACGAGGCGGGAATGCTCTCGTACGGCCGCTTCCAGCACGTCCTCGGCTTTCTGCGTCAGTGCTATGGCCTCGTCCGCCATCGCGGATTCTGTAATCACTACCCGCTCCTATTCATGAAGAACGCCGCCAACCCCTTTTTGTTCGAAAAAAGTTAGTCAAGGAATGACGATACTCTGCCGATAACCGGGATGGGCGGATCCCTGCGGTGGGCAGGCACCTCTGGGCCGGCATGGGGGACCTGGTTGCTCCGGGATGAGGCCGCCCTCTTCCGCACTCGCACGGTAGAAGGGGATGGCTAAGGAGGACTAACGGACAGGCCGGGAAGAGTTGACTCGCCGGCCTACAATGGGCCCATGAATTTCGGAGATGCCAAGCAGCGCTTTGGAATCTGTTGGCTGTTCTTCGGATATACGCTGGCCCTGCACGTTCTCGATGAAGCGGGTCACGACTTCTTGTCGGTCTACATCCCGAATGCTCTGGCCATTCGCCGAGCGCTGCCGTTTCTCCCCATTCCCATCTTCAACTTTCAGAGTTGGATCGGCAGCCTCGCACTCGCCCTGACATTTTTTCTGGCCCTCACGCCGCTGGCATTTGGCGGCTCGATTTGGCTGCGGCGCTTGGCCGTTCCCATCGCGATTGTTCCGGGCCTCATGAACGGGACGGCGCACATCCTGTCGTCGCTCTATATGAAGCGGATGATGCCCGGTGTGTACAGCGCGCCCCTGCTGTTGCTCTCGGGAACCTTGCTGCTGAAGAGTGCGCTGCAGAAGAATGAGGTGGTGGGAAGGTGACGCGGCGTCAGAAGCCGATAAACACCGGTTCGGGCTCGAGCACGATGTTCCACTCGCGTTGCACGCCCTCTTGAATCACGTCCTTCAAACGGACGATCTCTTCTGCATGCGCGCCCCCCGTGTTGATAACGGCCAACGCGTGCTTGTTCGAAATTCCCGCGGCGCCCAGCGTGAATCCCCTGTGGAACCCCGAGTGCTCGACCAGCCAGGCGGCAGAAACTTTACGCTGCGCATCGAGGGCCGGATAGCTCGGAATCTTCAGCCCTCGGGATTGCGCACGATCGGCCAGGTCTCGGAAGTGAGCCTGGCTCAGGACCGGGTTCTTGAAAAACGATCCGGCGCTGCGACAATCCGCATCGCCGGGCACGATCAGCATCCCCTTGCTCTTCCGGATTTGGCGAACCGCAGACCGCACCTGTGCCAGCGACGGTGGGCCACCTGCAGCCGGAAAGCGGTCTTGCAGGTCGGCATATCGCAAGGCAGGAACGCTTCCCGCCGTCAAGCGGAAGGTCACACGCAGAATAATGTATCGTCCGCGCTCGGTAGTATTGAAGATGCTGGCCCGATAGCGAAATCCGCACGCATCCTTCGGGATTGTGACCACCCGGTCTTCTTTCAGATCGAGCGCTCGCACCGATTCGATCGTTTCGGAGACGTCCTGCCCATAAGCTCCTACGTTCTGTACCGGCGTGCCACCGACGCTACCTGGAATGCCGCTCAGGCACTCTATGCCGGCACAGTTTTCGGAAACTGCGCGGGCTACGAATTCGTCCCAGTCCATGCCGGCGCCGACGTCGAAAAGAGCCGCTCCTCCGGACATCGATCGGGAAACCCCGTCAATCGCCACTTTCAGCACCAACCCCGGCCAGCCGGAGTCGGACACGACGAGATTGCTGCCACCGCCCAACACGAACAGCGGCAGATTCTTCGTGCTCGCGAACGTTACCGCCTCGCGAGCCTCATCTTCGCTCGTGGCCTCGGCCAGATACCGTGCGGGCCCTCCCACCCCCAGGGTGGTCAGCGGCGCCAGCGCAACAGTTTCCCGAATCGTCATGAGACAGAGTTCACTCCAAGTTCCGAGCATCTCATGTTCCGTCGCACCGGCATATTAGAATGAAGGGAACAACCCTGGAGTGAGGAGCCCGAAATGTACCCTGAGATCATGGTGATCCCAATGCGCGAAGAGTTGACCCGCCTGGGGATTGAGGAGCTGCGCAGCGCCGCGGACGTCGATCGCGTTGTTTCCGGTTATTCCGGAACGACCATGGTGATCGTGAATTCTATCTGCGGGTGCGCCGCCGGGCGGATGCGGCCGGCGGTACGGCTTGCGCTGCAACACTCGACGACTCCCGATCATAGAGTGAGTGTGTTCGCCGGCCAGGACATGGAGGCTACGGCCCGCGCCCGGTCGTACTTCACCGGCTATCCGCCATCCTCGCCTTCCGTTGCGATCCTGCGCGATGGAAAGCTCGTCTACATGATGCAGCGCAGCCAGATCGAAACGCGCGAAGCCCATGCCATTGCGGCTGATTTGAAGGCGGCATTCGATCAGCATTGCGCGGTGAGCAGGCCGGCATAGGAGCTAGCGACCGATCCCGCGAATGGCTTCGAGCTCGCAGCCAGGCTAAAACCGAAACAGATACGAGACCTTCACGAAGAAATTCCGTCCATCGTTGATCAGGCGCCCACCGCGCGCCAGATCTCCACTCGGATCATTGTGCGGCGGATCCAGAATATTCTCCAGGTTGCTGTTGTATCCGACATAAATGGCCGTGTTCGGATGCACGAGGTAGGTGACAAGAAAATCGGCATTGAAGTTCTTCGTGGTTTCGAGCGCCGTGAAAGTGGGCGTCGCCAGCACCGCGCTATACTCCCCGATGAATCGGAACGACAGCTCCTTGTTGAACTGATAGTTCACCCGCGTGCGGATGATGTGGTTGTTCATGCTGCCGAATGGCTCTCCGCAATTGGCGCAATGATGCAGGCGGAACAGGATATAGGTGTTGTCGATTTTCAGGCTGCGTGTCGGCCGCACCGTGATCTGCACGTTGGCGCTTGTCCGGCTCGCCAGGAATGGTGCGATCGTGGTCGATGGATCGTTCGGATCGGTCGGCGGATCGTAGTTCACGCGTTCTCCCCAACGCACATCCCCGTGCACGGAAAACTTGCGAAAGTAGTTTGAGTCGATGGCGAATTCAGTCGTGTGCCGTGTGTATTTCTGGATCTGGTTGATACCGTCAAAGTCCTGCGGCCGCAGCTGTTCCATCTCCTTGGCGTAGAGCGCAGTCAGGAATGTCGAGCCGACCAGTTCGACTCGCACGGACGGAATGTACCCAGAACCAATCTCGTTGCCCTCGTGATCATAGGTGAGGTACTGCTCGTACGTCGGCCCCCAGGAAATCAGGTGCTTGCCCTCGGGACGAAAGCTGTACTGGACCCGCTGATAAAGATTGTGGATATCCGGTTGCGGATCGAAACCGGTCAGCGTCCGAAAGTCCGGACTGCGATCCGTATAGTCGAGGAAGTAGTTCAGCTTGCGGCCGTCGCGCTGCAAAATCACTTCCGCCGCCGAACCTGCCTGATAGGCGCCGTGAGTATCGAAGAGATTGAAGTTCTCGTCGTCCGGATTGATCGTCGCACTGTAGGCAGCCTGCACGTTCGCTGCCCAGTTCTCATTCAGCTTGAAACGGCCATCGATGCTGCCGACGCGGTTGAAGAATCCGTTGGCTTCGCGGTCCGCGTAGAGTAAGCCGACAGAAGACTGGTTGCCGATGTCGTGGCTGACGCGCCCGATCGCGAACAGGGCATGGTGGCCAAACAGAGGATTGTCGGGCGAGACCTCTTCGCCGGGTGAGTCCGTTCCCGCGACCAAGGCTCCAAGGGCCCACGGGCCGTCTTTCCCGGTCAATCGCGCGCCCCACTTGGGATCGACGATTCGCCGTGTGAAGAGAAGCTGAATCGGGGTCTGAAAATAGTTGGAGTTCTCCAGAAAGAACGGACGCTTCTCGGGGAAGGGAACTTCAAACCGCTGGTTGACGGTGATTTGCGGGTCGTCCGATTCGACCTGGCTGAAGTCGGGATTGGCGGTCACATCGAGCACGAACTTGTCTTTCAGCACAGCCTTGGCGTCGAGTCCGACCTGTCCGAATGCCGCGCGCTGTGTGTAGGTGGGGATGTTAGGATCGCGCAGATCCAGCTCTTTGAAGGACCGAAAGACTCCGTAGGGGATCAGCTGAAAATTGCGGCCGGGCGAAATGTGCTCCATGCCGGTTGCCTGTCCAGCCTGGTTGAGGCGTCCCAGGATGCGGCTGGAATACTGCGGCCAGAATGCCTGCTCGTTCTTGCGGGGAAGCTGGCGCGCCAGCAGCAGACCCCAGGTTTGCGGGTCGCTCGAAGAAAAGCGGAGGCTGCGGAAGGGAATGGCCATCCAGATGACAAAGCCGTGGTCGGTTACTCGCCCGGCGGAGTTCCAGACAGCGTCGAACGACATGTCGAAATTCTGATCAATGGTGCCCGGGCCCTCGGTCCACAGCGCGTCCGCCTGCACGCCCAGCGGATTCGAGAAAAATGCATAGGCGTGCCGGTGATCGTCGAAGGTATCGAGCATGAGTTCGACGAAATCGTCGTCGAACACGTCTTCACGGCGAGACAGCCGTGCGCGCAGGCGGTCCGGTTCCTGATCGAAGCAGATGAAGATCGCATACAGGTTCCTGGCGTCGTATCCGAGATAGACTTCAGTTCGCTCCGAAACCAGGGCGCCGTCGCTGGGCATTCTCTGACGGAACTGGTCGGCCTCGGCCAGCTTTCCCTTCCAGGCGGCGTCCGGTTCCATATCGAGGAAGTCTTCGATCCGGGGAACGGCGTCAACCCGCGGGACGCGAATTCTGCCAAAATCGGACGTCTGCCCGAGGGCTGGAGTGGCGGCGCACACCAGCACCACGACCAAGAACCGAGCACTGATTTTGGTGATCACCGACGGGCCTTCACTTTAGACGCCTTCGAAACGCGGCCGTGAGCGGAACTCATGACTGTGCATCGACTTGGCTTTTGCTGAGGACCTGACAGCGAGTCACAGAGGTCCGTAAGCAACATCACATTCCGTCTCAACGCAACGGCTGATTATAGAGAACAGGTGGTAGGTCCCGGAGTTCCTCTTGGCATGCCAGGAAAATAAGGGGATCCGGCGGAGGGTTCGCATTCCATGTACAACGACGTAGAACATTCCATCAAAGAGACCCGCAGGGCCGCCGCCGACCCCGGTTCCGTCGAAGGGCTCACATTCGCGCAGAAGCGCATCCTGGAGCGGGCGGTGGCCAAAATTGTCTTGCTGGGCGAGCAGGCTGGCGTGAGCATTGACCAGATGATTCTCTTGCTGGGGTCCGGCCTCACGGTAGGTGAACTGGTGGAGTACCTCGCCGCTCGAAGCGGGCAAGTCTCCTGACGCCGTCGGGGGCCGCTCGCGTGCAGCAAGACCGGAGAGGAGATCGCGATGCGTAGCACACTCAAAAGCCTGATGGTGGCTTTCCTTTTCGCTGCCGTGGCCGCGGGGCAGCCGGATCAACCCGAGCGGAAGCCTGAGAGTTACTCCCCCAGTCCCATGTCTGGGAAACAGCTCTACATCTCCAATTGCGGAATGTGCCACGGGCCCGATGCAAAAGGTGGCGGCCCCTTTTCGCCCCAGCTTAAGACCTGGCCTCCGGACCTGACCCAGCTGGCAAAAAGGAACGGGGGCGTCTTCCCTTCGCTTCACGTTGACGAAGTGATCGACGGCGAATTTGACAAGCCGGCTCACGGATCCAAGGAAATGCCGATGTGGGGGCCCGTTTTCCGCTCCATCGCCCATGGCCGCGAGGATAGCGCCCAGCGCCGGATCGACAATCTGGTGAAATACCTGGAATCGTTGCAGCAGAAATAGATGACAAAAACGTCGTAGCATTTGCTTAGCGGGGAAGGATTCGCTAGCCTGTACGGATGTCATTGCGCCAATCGTCCCTCCGTCGAACCACTTGTGTTCTCGCTGCGACCCTCCTGGCCCCAGTGCTGGCGGGCTGGGGGCAACAATCTGGAGCCGGCCAGAACCCACCGGACGCTCCTTCCGCTTCGGCCAAGCCAGCCTCTTCTGAGCGGAAAACCCAACCCGCATTTCTGAACTCGCTGGCCACGCGTTCGATTTTCTTTCCTGACATCGCCGCCACTCCGGGGCCGCTTTCAGCCGGTGGGAAGTTCAAACTCTTCGCCAGCGACAGCATTTCGCCCAGCGTTATTGCCGAATCGGCATTGAGTTCCACCATCACTCAGGCCACGAACTCACCGGAAGGTTGGGGGCAGGGTTGGGACGCATACGGCAAGCGTTTTGGCTCCTCGATGGCGCGACGAGCTTCGAGCGAATTCTTTGGTACGTTCGTGCTCGCGTCGGCTCTTCGGCAGGACCCTCGCTTTTATCCTCAGGTGAATCCCACTTTCGGCGGCAGCTTGAAGTACTCGATCCAACGGCTGGTGGTTACCCGCAACGATGATGGTAAGGACGTTGCCAACTGGTCGGGCCTGCTTGGTCCTCTCATGGGAGAAGGGCTGGCCAACTCCTACTGGCCCGAACAGGATCGGACCGCCGGCCAGACCTTTGAGCGCTACGGGTACGACTTGGCTGGACGCATTGGAACCAACATGCTGAAGAATTACTGGCCCGTATTCTTCAAGAGGTTGCGCGGTTCGTCCCATTCCAGTGGGCGGCCGTGAGGCATAACCAATACGGTTGACGCATCTAAGCGAGCAAAGCAAAGAAAGGCGAGAATTGACTAGACCGGGGCTAAGGGTAATGGGAGACCGAGTTTGAGCAAGAAAATACTCTTACTGCTTGCTTTTTGCGGATTGGGCATTGCAGCCGGTTCCGCGCAAAATCTCAAACACTTCAACTTCAATGTGGGCGGCGGATTCGGCGGCGCCTTCGGCGATGTGGGCAAACTTACGGGCACATCCTACAACGGAGTTGCCGGCGGGGGATGGAATCTCAGCCCGAGCATCGGAGTCAAAGCGGAATACATGTACTACAACCTCGGCTTCAAAGACAGCGTAAAGCTGAACCAGGGCGTGCCCGACGCCAGTGGCCGGCTCCAGTCCGTCACGCTGAACTTGTTCTACCAGATTCCCCTCCAGGGCAAATGGGGGGTCTATGCCATCGGCGGCGGGGGATTTTATCAGCGCTACGTTGAAGCCCGCTCGCAGTTCCTGCCGCAAGGCGCGGTTTGCCAGCCGGCGTGGCAGTTGTGGGGTATCACCTGCACGACGAGCGGCGTGGTCGATCCCGCCCAGACCCTTTCATCTCATAGTGTCAGTGGCGGTGGGTACAATGCTGGCGGAGGCCTGACGTATCGCGTCAGCAAGCGCACGCGGCTGTATTTTGAAGGCCGTTATCACCACGCCTACACAAGTGACGTCCACACCAGCGTTTTTCCCGTGACGGTCGGATTGCGCTGGTAAACAACCGCGACCACGAAACGCGAGCCTGGAAGGCTATTCCGAGCCGCTCTGCGGGACGGCGTGCGCGGCACGCTGACCGGAATACGCTGAAGTGCTGGATCGTCCTTGTGTGTACAGTTGAAATGGTGCCCAGTAGAAGGGATTGCTGAACTTGCTGTCGCGCAGCAAGGATAGCTTCGCGGTACGAAGAGCCGTCCCAGCGCTCGCTCCCTGACTCAACTCATCGTAAAACCGGCTCATCAGCTGTTCCGTCGGGGCATCGCTGGCCTCCCACAACGCGGCGATCACATTGTGGGCCCCGGCCCGGAGGAACGCCCAGGACAGTCCAACCAGCCCTTCGCCAGAGTAAGAGCGAGTGCCCGTCCCGTAACACGCCGAAATCGTAACCAGTTCGGCGCGCAATGGGTGCTGGACAATATCTCGCGCGTAGAGCTTGAAGGACTCGTCGTCGGCACCGCTCCGAGACAGGATGATCGCTGAATCCAGCGGGCTTAACCGGCTGGCTGTGCCATGCGCCACAAAGTGGATGTAGGAGAACTGTTCCGGCTTGGCGTCGAGATAGGCCTGTGGTGTTGCCTTCTCGCGCGCAAAGATCCGTTCCTGCGCCGCCGGGAAATGCGCGGCGACAGACCGCATCTGCGTGGCTGCCTGTGCCAACTCAGGATATTTCGAATTCGGGGCGATGCCATCGCCGATCAGCAGCAGGTTGCGGCGTTGGGAAGCTGCTCGCGAACTAGCGGAGAGTACGCGCAGGGAACTGGCGTTCGCGACGGTGGCATCTTCGATCCAGTAGTGGGGTTTGGGTTCGCTGACAATGACAGTGTCAAAGTTCAGATTGTTCAAGCTGCCATCTGGAATGACGAATACTTGCGATCCCTGAGCGAGCGGCTGCGCAGGGGCGATCAGCGCGCGGTAGAGCCACTGACCGTCGCGATCCGTCAAGGGAGAGAATGCTTGAGGGCCGGATAGCGTACTCCGGTACCGTTGCGCCGCGGCCTCGATCTCCGGGCCAGCGGGCAGGGTAATGAGGCGTGCGCTCCGCGGCGAAATCGCCCACAAGTAGGATTGTTTTTCACCCAGCCAATAGAAAAGAATTGTGCCCTTTACGGCGCGCGCGATTTCCTGTGGACGCAGGGCGGGAGGCCCGCCCACGGCCTTCTCCGGCAACGCTCCCAGGCCTTCCGCCAGCGTTCGAGCCCGGCTGTAGTCGGCCCAGCGCAGGGCGTCGTCGCTCCTGCCCCGCTCAACGAGGAAGTGAATGTAGTCGTCGTAAATCCGCCAACCGTTTGTCAGGAACGAAAGTTGAGAAGATTCACGCCGGACGGAGGCGCGCGCTCCTTCAAACGTGGCCAGCGCCCTGCGGTACTCGCGATCTGCGTTGTCCGTGCGCCTGGTATCTTCAAACAGGCGCGCCAGCGAGTGCTCGGCCTCCCATTTCAAGAAGACGGGGCAAGCAGGGTCGTGTTCAATTTCCAGAAAGGTCTTTTCAGCCCTGGTCTCGTCACCACGCTGGGCAGCAATCTGTCCCTGAACTAGGCGGGGGTAGAGTTCGTCGGCATGAACCCTACTCTCGCGCGCGATCTGCAGCGCGCGTTCGGCATGCTGAGCAGCTTCATCGACATGGCCGGTCTGCAATGAAAGCTGAGCCAGCAGACGCAAGGCGTTGTACATGTCCTGCTTGGCTTGGATTCGTCCGGCAAGATCCAGCGCCTGCTGGAAGTACTTGCCGGCCTGATCGTACTGGCGGCGATCCATGTAGATGTGGCCCAGGTTGATGAGTTCGTTCTCCTGGTCGAAGAAATCGTCGGACTCGGCGGCCGTCTTTTCCGCATGCAGGGACCGATCCAGCGCGTTCTCAGAGTCTCCAAGCTGATAGTACGTCCATCCGAGGTTGCCTTCCGCCACGAGTGCAATGACTCGGGCGCCGGCTGCCGTCGCCGTATCATAGGCGGCCTGCGAGCGATCAATGGCTTCGTCAAGGCGCCCCTGCGCCAGAGATTCGAATCCCAGGTTCAGAAGTGACGTGGATTCGAGGTATTGGTCCCGATGGGCACGGGCAAAAGACAGGCTACGTTGATAGAACTCTTCGGCCAGAGGCTGAGATCGCTCGCTAGCGAGAAGGCCACGTGCCTGAATCAAATCGCCGCAGCTGGAAGCCATGAAAGAATCGCAGAGTTTTTGGGCTTCGTCAAAGAAGCGCTCCGCGTCCGCCAATTCGTGCCTGCGGAGCTGCGCAGTGCCCATCAGCGTCAGAACCGAGATGTGGGATTCAGGTTGATCGCACCGGACTGTCTGGCCTTCGAGGAACTTGAGGACGTCGGGAAAAAGACCTTGCTCCAGAATTGCTTTCGCTTCGAGGTTCCGGAACTTGCAAGCCCACTCCGGCGAGGAACTGAGGTAATGGGCGTGGGCGCGCGCGGTCTTCTCTCGACACTTTGCCAGATCACCATGGAGTAGATCCTGGTAGGCCTCGTCATATTCGGACTGAGGCGAGGGATGGGGGCGGCGGCATGAGGAAAAGCACGCCGCCCCAAGAACAAGCAGCAGGATCAGGGATGAGTATGCCCGTTCGCGGCGGCAGTTCCGGCGGCGACCTCTCCATGTCCCACGCAACCCAGTTTCATCCGGATGCTCGTCAGCTCGAAGTAATTGTCGGGTTTCAAGCGATACTCTTCGCTGGACTTCTCGCCCACTTCGATCTCGCCCAAGGAGACAATACCGAACTCTGGAATCACCAGCACATGACCGAAGGAGCGCACCCCGGGTATTGGAACCTCGCCGATCTTCGCGACCAGAGAGCATTTGATGGCAGGCTTTGCCTCGTAGTCTTTCCGGGTACCACGTGTCCCGATGAGGCCGTTGATGTGCTCCAGTCTAGCATCGTATTCTTCACGCAATTCCTTGGGCAGGCCTTCGGCGGCGGCGATCTGTTTGGTCTGCTCCCTCACGGCGGCCAGGAACGTGGGGTTGTCCAGATACGAGATGTCGCCGTGCGCCTTGTCCCCGCAAATGCCAAAATTCAGGGTCAACTGAAGCGGGAACCCGCTGATTCGCAGATTGTTGAACTGGCTGCCGAGGAATGTCACGAGCGGGAAGTGACCGTCTTCGTAGGGATGGTCGGTCGATACCTGTGACACCAACCGGTCTGCCGTAACGATCTCAAAGACATTCAGGCCTTCCAGGATCGAAGTCGACAGCGTGGTCCAGCCATTGTGCTTCAGGCTTCGGTTGCCAGAAACGCGCGTGCGTGCGCACTTGACCGAAATCAGCCCTTCAATGTTGACGTCGTCGATGGCCCGGGTAAGATGAGTCGAGCGGCGGCCGGTCAAAGCAACTGGGACGTGTTTTTCAATCTTCTGCTCGATCGGACGCCGCAATGCGCCGCTGAGCGCGTGAGCTTCGGCGTGGTATTCGTGGGAGGTTACGTACGTGGTTGGTGTCTCCGTCATCGTCGCCATTTTTTACTCTCCGCTCGTTGCTCTCACTTCTCGAACTGCAATTCAAATGAGGCCTGGCCGACTTTCTTGCTCTCGCCCGCCGAAGAAATCCCTTGCAGTAGTAAGGTATAAGTGCCAGCCGGCCGATGGGCCGCCGGGACCTGAACCGGCCACTGATCTTGACTCTCAGCTGCCGGAATGGTGAGCGACCATTCTAGCTTGCCCGCCGGGTTATACAAGTCCGCCCGGTAGTTTCTATAACTGCCATCGGGCGGGATTCTGACGAATAGCAAAAATCCGCTTCCTGGCGCCACCCTGATCGCATTCCCTTCGCCGTTGAAGGTGCCGACATTGACCGATGTCCACTGCAGAACGTGGGGAGTGCTGATCGCTGCTTTCATCTGCGGCAGGGTGACGAAACTCTGGTAGGCCCATGCCACCAGCAGCAAAGCCATAACCGGCGCCACGACACTCGGCTTAAGCCAGGTCACCCACTTTGGAATTCCGGGACTTGCGAGGGAGGTGGCTGGGTGGGACACCACGGCCGGTTGGCTCAGGACTATCTTGCTCCGTTCGACGAACAGGGCCGCCGCCTGCACATCCTGCGCGCATTCCTGGCACTCAAAGAAGTGCTCCTCGAACTGACTCCTCGCCTCGGAATCGAGTTCATCGAGGAAATAACGCTCGGTCATCTTCTCTCGAACCACCACATTGTGGTCCATGGCTTCTGAATTCCCCCCTCTTAACAGTAGTGCACCGTATCGTCCCCCCGTTTCAAAACCATCAAGCCTCCGCGAAAGCCGGCGGATCGTCTCCGAAGTTCTTTAGATACAGCGTCTTGAACGCCTTCTTGGCGCGGTGTAGCAAGACTCGCAAATACTCCCGATCGACCCCAAAGTCACGGCAGACCTCATCTTTGTCCCGTTCTTCGAGAAAGACCTCGCGCAAGACGCGGCGGTCACGTTCCGAGAGCTGTTCCAGAACCTCCCGCACCTTTTCATCGGACTGCTGCGCGGCCATCATGTCCACCAGGTCGTCTCCCGGAGCTGGGATGTCATTGCCTTCGTCCTCGTCAAGAGGGGATTCTCGACGGCCGCCCCGATACTGCTCCATCAGGACGTTGTTGCACATGGAGTTGACGAAGGATCCCAGCCGGTCCGGTTGCTGGATCTTGCCGGCGCGAAGGGCGAAAAAAAACCGCGTGAATGTTTCCTGACGCACATCCTCGATGGCCTCTCTCGAGGCGAGCCTGGAGCGCAGTTTAATCTGGATCAGCGCGGTGAAATAAGAGATGAAATGCTGCTCGGTGCGAAAGTCGCCCCCGCGCAAGCGTTTGAGGTACTCCTCGTCAAAGGATTCGAAGTGCAAGCACCTACCCTGGGGAACCCGAGGTGGCACACAGTGTAGCACTGGGTATGGGCGCCCCGGCCCGTTTTCCACGACTGCGGATTGAGGTGGGCGCTTGAGAAAAGAGTGGCTGCTGCGGGTGCGGAGCTTAGGCGGGATGGGCCGGGCCGGGCGCACTGGGAAGATCAGGAACTCCTGGAAGATTCGAGCAAACACCCGCTGGAGAAGCCGTTTCAAAAAGTGCCGGAGTCGCTTCCCCTTCGACTCCGGCACCTTAATGGGATCCCAACCGGGGGTTTCCAAGTAGGGGTCCTAAACTGTGGAAGCGCCTTCCGGCGATTTCGTCCACTTGTCAACATAGTGCGACCAACCTACAAAACGTTTCATTCGAATTTCACGAACGTAACGCGACGGCGGTTGAAGGTCTGTCCGCAGAGGTGGCGAGGGCGGGGAATTCAACTGCGGTATGGGCGGAACAAAGTCAGGATGTCGGCTCACCCCTCTTCCGGTCGGCCCTCTTTTCGACCGGCGAGTGGGTGCGGCCCAGGTTCAGGATCGTGTTCACAAGGGCAACATGGGAAAAAGCCTGCGGGAAATTCCCCAACAGGCAGGAGCGTTCTGGATCGTATTGCTCCGCTAGCAACCCGACGTCATTCCGCAGGCTCATCAATCGCGCGAGAAGTTCTCGAGCTTCGGCTTCGCGGCCCACCAGAACGTAGTTGTCTGCCAGCCAAAACGTGCAGGCGAGGAATGCTCCCTCACCGGGGGGTAGCCCGTCGTCCACCTGCGAGGTGTCATAGCGGCGCACAAAGCCCCCCCAGAGGAGACGTTCTTCGATCTGCCGTACAGTACCGATCACGCGTGGATCGGACGCGGGAAGGAATCCGACAAGCGGAATGAGCAGCAGACTCGCGTCTACCTGGTTTGAGCCATAGGACTGGACAAAGGTGTTCAACGTTACATCAAAGCCCTGCCGGCAAACCTCGGCATGAATTTGGTCTCGAAGGGCGCGCCAACGCGCCACCGGCCCATCGAGGCCAAATTGCTCGCTGCTCCTGATCATTCGGTCGAAAGCCACCCATGCCATGACCTTGGAATGAGTAAAGTGCCGCTTGGGACCACGAAACTCCCAGATGCCATGGTCAGGTTCCTGCCACGTTTGTTCCAAATGATCGATCAAAGCGCGCTGCAGATCAGTCGCGGGCTCAGATTCCGCCACCTTCCCCGCACGGGCCTGGTGTAGCGCATCGGCAATTTCTCCGTAGAGATCCAACTGCAGCTGGTGAACAGCCGCATTGCCAACGCGCACCGGGGTTGAGCCGCGGTAGCCACTGAGCCACGGGACTTCCCATTCGTAGAATTGCCGTTCGCCGCCCACGCCATAGAGGATCTGGACCTGATCAGGGCTTCCTGCGACGGCGCGAAGCAACCAGTCGCGCCAATCGCGAGCTTCGTCGTAATATCCTGCCTCCATAAGTGCGAAGAGAGTGAATGTGGCGTCTCGTAGCCAGCAGTATCGATAATCCCAATTGCGTCGTCCGCCCACTGCCTCGGGTAGAGAAGTTGTAGCTGCCGCCAGCACTCCACCCGTGGGTTGATAGGTGAGGGCCTTCAGGGTGATCAGCGACCGTTGCACTGCGTCCGACCACGGACCCCGGTATGTGCAGCGTGAACTCCAGTTCCGCCACCAATCTTCGGTATCACGCAACGATTGCTCGGCCTCGACGGGCTCTGGTGCGTCTGTATTGGAAGCTCCGTAGGTCAGCTGAAACGCGACCGAATCGCCTTCCTTTACCGTGAACTCACTAACGGTCTTCAGGCCTTCGCCGCGGATCGGAGCGTCGCTGCGTAGTACGAGCATATGTGGCCCTGCGACGGCGGTGGTGTAGTCGCGGTCCTTTCGGGTCACCCATGGGACCGTGCGTCCGTAGTCGAAACGGATGATCAACTCCATCCGAACTGGCACTCGGCCACGCTTCCCCCGAACCAGTCGCACGACATCGGAATTCCGTCCCCGGAGGGGCATGAAATCAACCAGGGTGACGACCCCTTCGTCGGTTTCGAATTCGGTCTCCAACACCAGGGTGCCTTCACGATAGCCGCGGCGGACGCGCGACTCCCCCTGTGGGGTGATCAGCCACCGTCCATTCTCGGCAGATCCCAGCAGCGCGGCAAAACATGCCCCGGAGTCGAAGCGGGGCCAGCACAGCCAGTCGATCGAGCCGTTGCGAGAAACCAGGGCAGCAGTTTCGCAATCTCCGATCAGCGCGTAGTCTTCAATTTGGGTAGCCATTCCTGAATCGGCTGCTTGGTTTGGGTGCCTGACGTCAATGCAAGGAGGCCATCGCCGCTTCTGCGAGCTTCAGTTGGTTTGCGACGACGGCCGGATCGCCCACCTGGAAACTATTCGGAGCGGTGTGGTTGGGATGCTCAATGCGGCGCCAGGTGTCGAGGCTCTGTTGATACCACGACCGCGACTGGGCCCATCCGGACCTCTTCCGCGTTGTCGTCGTAGCGCCCTGCCGCACTTCGTTCATGCTGAGTTCGCCCAGACCGGCGTACGCGTCCGCCGCGACATACAGGGAATCGAGGTCCGCGTCCTGAACGGAAATCAGCGGTTCAACAATCGTCAACGCCTGATGAAAATGTTCTGAGGCCGCTGGGCTACGTCCAGCCAAAGCGGCTGCCTCTCCCATTTTGACTTCGCACGCAGCAACCTCTGTACGCTGGCCCGATGCTCCGGCCTTGAAAAGAGATTCATAGATCGAGCGGGCATGGTCGAGTTCTGCGAGCGCAGCGTCAGGTTTGTGCGCGCCCGCCAGGATGGTGCCACGTGCCGCCAGCATTGCCGCGTAGATCCCCTGCTGGTGAGCACTTTGGGACGACGATGCGACCAGGGGCCGCATGATTTCCAGCCCCTGATTCGAGTATTCCAGAGCTGTCGGAGTCTTGCCTACGCGAGCCCATGCGGTAGCGGTATTGACATAGGCGATTGCCAATCCCTGTTGCAGCAAAGCATTCCTGGGGTCGGCGCGTTGCAGGTCCTGGTAGATGGCCAGGCCTTTCTCATTGCTCTCGACCTCGTGCGCGTAGTCGCCCAAATCGTCATAGACGCTCGCGATCGAACCGTAAGCAACCGCAATGCTGCGCTGGTAGCGAAGTTCCGTCGACAAATGAGTCAACTTGCGATTGATCTCCAGCGCCTTCTCATAATTGGAAAGGGCCGCCCGTGGGTCCGAGACTTCCAGGACGCCAGCGATGTCGCTTAGGTCCATGGCATAGCCATGGAGGGTGTGGACATCGTCGGGCTGAAGCTTGAGCGCCATCTCGTCTGCCGCCAGTGCGGCGCGATAATCTGTGATGATTTTCTGCCTGGCCAGGTGGTCTCCCGGATATCCAATCGCGCCGGAAACTTCATGGTCGAAACTCAATTCATAGAGCACTTTCGCATTGCTGGGTTGCGATTTGCCGAGTCCTTCGGAAATAACAATGGCGCGATCGATATTCTCGCGTGCGCCGCGAAGATCGCCGGTCGCCCATTGCTGGTGGGCAACGAGCCGGTATCCCTGCGCCAGCGCCACTTGATCGGTCCAATCGCGTGAAACAGCATCGATCTGTAAGCGAATCGCGAGTGCCTTTTTGTAGCTGGCCATCGTGGCCTCGGCATCGCCCAGATTGTTCTCCAGGTAATCACCCTGCACTGAGCCGACTCTCTCGTAAGCGGTCGCCAGTTCGCGCTGCAACCCGACGTCACCGGCCGATTGCTGGGCCAGGACATTGAGATATTGAAGGGCGCGATCGACAATGATCTTTCTTGCCGGTGTCGAGCCCGGCAGATCCTTGATTGAATCATGCACATCGAAGATCAGGGAATTGGACAGGCTTCGAACATCGTTGAAGCGCCGCTCTGCGATACGGGCCTCATGCATCGTGATGACGAGTCCTGCCACCAGAATCATGGCGACCAGCGCCGCCCCTGCGACGCCTGCTTTATGCCGCGTGATGAACTTTGACGCCCGGTAGCGGGCCGTATCCTTGCGCGCGACGATTGGCAGGTTGGCAAGGTTCCGTCGAATATCCTCCGCGAATTGTTCAACCGACGAATAGCGACGCTGCGGTTCCTTGCGCAGAGCCTTAAGAACAATGTTGTCCAAATCCCCTTTCAGTTGCTTCGCTAACTTCTCAGGTGCGAGGGGTTCTTGCGGAAATCCAATCTCGCCCAAGGCTGTGCCGGAGGCGAGGTTGCGCTTGGATCGCGCGATCGTGCTCGGCTTTAGGGGTTCAAACTCGCACGCTGCCCGAGCGGCTTCATGCGGAACACTGCTGGATTCCAGATACGGGCTGCGTCCAGTCAATAATTCGTAGAGGACGACGCCAAGGGAGTAGACATCGCTTGCCGTAGTGATTGGCTCGCCCCGCACCTGTTCTGGGCTCGCGTATTTCGGAGTCAGAAGGCGAAACAGGGTCAGCGTGGATTCCGACTGACCTTGTTCGGAATCCACGTCCAGAATTTTGGCGATCCCAAAATCCAGCAGCTTCGGAATGCCGGCAGCGGTTACCAGGATGTTGCCCGGTTTGAGATCGCGATGAATGATCAGTCGCTGATGTGCGAACTGCACCGCGTCACAGACCTGAAGAAACAACCGTAGTCGGTTCTTGACGGAGAGTTGCTGCTGCGTGCAATAGACGTCAATCCGCGTGCCCTCGACCAATTCCATGACGAGGTAGGGCACTCCGCCCTCTGTTGTGCCTCCATCAAGCAGGCGGGCGATGTTGAAATGATCGAGCGATGCCAGAATCTGCCGCTCCTGTCGAAACCGTTCTGCCAGCGAAGCGGAGCCGTCCTGGACAAGCTTAACCGCAACCTCCTTGGTGTATTGACCATCGGCGCGTAGAGCGCGATAGACCTCGCCCATGCCGCCTCGTCCAAGCTCTTCGATAATCCGGTACGGCCCGATCCGCCGGTCACTGGCGCCCGCCACGCTCGCCGTCAGACCCGGAAGATCCATCGCAGACTCGTTCAGGAAATCTGTTCCCGCACGCTCGTGGGATGAGAGCAGCGATCGCACTTCGCGATGTAATTCCGAGTCGCCGTCGCAGATGCGGTTGAGAAAAGCTTCACGGTCCCCGACGTCGAGGGTCATCACTTCACCGACGAGGTGTTTGACTCGTTGCCAGCGGTCCGAGTTCATACCTCGGCTTCTCCCGTGATGGCGCGGAACAGCCACGCCCGCGCGATCAGCCAGTCGCGCTTAATCGTTGCCGGCGACACTCCCAGAACCTCGGAGGCATCCTCGATCGTCAATCCCCCGAAGAAACGCAGTTCGACAATGCGGCCCTGCTGTTCATCCAGTGCAGAAAGCTCGGATAGCGCCTTGTCGAGCGCGATGACATCAACGTTGACTTTCTGCGGGAAGGCGATGGTTTCGTCGAGCGTAAGAGTGCAGACGCCGCTTCCGCGTTTCGCTGCACTCCGTGCACGCGCATGGTCCACCAGGATTTGTCGCATCAGGCGCGCTGAGATGGCGAAGAAGTGTGCGCGATTCTGCCATTCCGGAGGATTTTGTCCCGCGAACCGCAAATAGGCCTCATGCACCAGGGCCGTGCTCTGCAATGTATGATCGCCCCGTTCCCGACGAAGGTGATGACGCGCCAAACGCCGCAGTTCGTCATAGACAAGCGGCATCAACTGCTCCAGGGCTTCGCGATCGCCTTCTCGCCAGCGGAGCAAGAGTTGCGTAACCGGTGCAGCAGGGTCGGAGGGCAAGGGCAAGTCCCCAAGCGCCTGGGGGTTGGCGCACTTAGGGAGGGAGAATAGCCACTTTTCGGAGTGTTGTCAATCTACTGAAAATAAGGAGGTTGCGCGTTCCGACAACATCATGGTTGACGATCTCATGGAACTCGAATTTCCTCTGAGCTGACGTTGCCAAATTCTACGGATTTGAAGCTAAGAATCGAGAAACGAGGTGCGGATGGATGTTAAGGAACGTCCATCCGCAACCCTCGGAGCGAACTCAGGGCCCCGCTTCGGGGTTAGCGGCGTTGCCCCTCTTTGAGGAAGGTTCCTTCCTGCAGTTCGGTAAAGGCCTGCCGCAACTGCTCCTGGGTATTCATCACGATCGGACCATACCAGGCGACAGGTTCCTCCAGTGGCTTTCCTGAGACCAGCAGGAAGCGGATTCCATCGTCCCCGGCCTGCACCGTAACTTCATCGCCTCGATCAAAAAGAACGAGCGAGCGGTCATCTGCTTCTACCGGCGGAGCGGTATCCAACCACTTCACCGCCTCCGTGGGGACCGCCAGGGGACCCGAAGCATTGCAGAATTTTCCGCTGCCCGCGAAAACGTAGGCAAAAGCGTGGCGCACCGTCTCCACGGGAAGCGTCTTTCTCTTGCCTGGAGAAACCGAGACGTCGAGATAGATGGGATCGGCAGCCACACCTTTGACCGGACCGGTCTTCCCCCAAAACTCTCCGCAGACAATTCGCACGTGAGTGCCGTCGTCGTCGGTCATGTCAGGTATCTCCGGTGCCTTCACTTCCTGGTAGCGGGGCGCGGTCATTTTGAGCGATGCGGGAAGGTTGCCCCACAACTGGAATCCATGCATCCGCCCGGCGTGATCCCCCTTCGGCATTTCCTGGTGAATGATGCCACTGCCTGCGGTCATCCACTGCACGTCGCCCGATGAGATGACGCCGCTGTTGCCCATGCTGTCCCCGTGCTCAACCGTCCCGGCCAGCACATAGGTGATGGTTTCGATTCCCCGGTGGGGATGCCAGGGGAATCCCGCCAGATAGTCTTCGGGAACATCGTTACGAAAATCGTCCAGCAGCAGGAATGGATCGAAATCCTTCGTGTTTCCGAAACCAAATGCACGGCGGAGTCGCACGCCGGCACCTTCCATGGTCGGCTTGGACTTGATCAGCCTTCGAACCGGACGAATGGACATACTGACCTCCCAGAGAAATGATATTCCTCATCGTCTCGTCAGGCGGCAACCTTCAAGGCAATCCGTCCTCAAGACAATCTTTCCTCGTTTGTGATCAGACCCAGCCAACACGGCGTGAGCACTGCGTGCCTTTTCGAGCGGCGTCAAGAAAGCCGGGCGTCGAGAGAAAATGAACCCGGGCCGGGGCAGGCTAAGGCGGTTGCGATTGCGGCCATCAGAGTTGGCCATTTTGGCTGCAAAAAACCGGGGAGCGGGCTCCTGAACCACACAGAGGCACCGCTCCAGCAGTGTTGCCAGCACAAATCGACGATCCTCTTTTCGCGCAAGCTCAGGCGAGATCGTAGCGATCGAGGTTCATCACCTTGGTCCAGACCGCCACGAAGTCTTTCACGAACTTCTCCTTCGAGTCCGTGCACGCATAGACTTCCGCGAGGGCACGCAGCTGCGAGTGCGAACCGAAGATCAGGTCGACACGGGTGCCGGTCCACTTGACCTGGTTCGTCTTCCGGTCGCGCCCCTCGTACACGCCGTCAGCGCCATTGGGCTGCCACTGCGTGTTCATGTCGAGCAGGTTGATGAAGAAGTCGTTGCTCAGCGTACCGGGCTTCTTGGTGAATACGCCGTGCGCTGACTTCCCGGCATTCGCACCCAGAACTCGCATGCCGCCGATGAGGACCGTCATCTCCGGCGCCGTCAGCCTGAGCAATTGCGCTTTATCCACCAACATTTCCTCCGGCGAAAGACGCTGCTTGCCGCGGACATAGTTGCGGAATCCATCGGCTTTCGGTTCGAGCGGTGCAAAAGAATCGACGTCGGTTTGTTCTTGCGATGCGTCCATGCGGCCCGGCGTGACTGGGACCTTAACTTTGTGGCCGGCCTTCTTCGCCGCTTCCTCGACAGCGGCGCAGCCGCCCAGAACGATCAGGTCAGCAAGGGAGACCTTTTTCTTGCTGGACTTGTTGAATGCTTCCTGAATCGCCTCCAGCTTGTTCAGCACCTTCGCCAGTTCAGCCGGCTGGTTGACTTCCCAGTCCTTTTGCGGGGCGAGGCGAATACGCGCGCCGTTCGCTCCACCGCGCTTGTCAGAGCCGCGGAATGTTGACGCGGACGCCCATGCCGTAGTGACCAGCTGGGAGATCGACAGTCCGGATTTGAGGATCTTGGCTTTCAGCGCAGCAATTTCCTTGTCCCCGATGACTAGTTTGCGGTTCACCGCGGGGATCGGGTCTTGCCACGGCAACGGCTCCTTCGGGACCAGCGGGCCAAGATAGCGCGCGATCGGGCCCATGTCGCGGTGTGTGAGCTTGAACCACGCCCGGGCAAAGGCATCGGCAAGCTGATCCGGATGCTCGTAGAAGCGCCGCGAAATCTTTTCATAAGCAGGATCGAGCCGCAACGAGAGATCCGTGGTCAGCATGGTTGGCGCGTGACGCTTAGAAGGATCGAATGCATCGGGTATCGTTCCGTTGCCTGCGCCATTCTTCGCAGTCCACTGATGCGCGCCGGCCGGGCTTTTGGTCAGCTCCCATTCGTACTTGAACAGGTTCTCGAAAAAGTTGTTGCTCCACTTCGTTGGCGTCGTGGTCCAAATGACTTCCAGGCCGCTGCCGATCGCGTCAGCGCCTTTGCCGGTCTTGAATTTGCTTTTCCAGCCGAGGCCTTGCTCCTCGATGATGGCCGCTTCTGGCTCTGCGCCAACCAATTTCGCATCGCCGGCGCCGTGGGTTTTGCCGAAGGTGTGACCGCCCGCAATCAGCGCGACCGTCTCCTCGTCATTCATCGCCATGCGGGCAAACGTTTCGCGGATGTCCTTAGCCGCCGCAATGGGATCCGGATTGCCGTTCGGTCCTTCCGGATTCACGTAAATCAAACCCATCTGCACGGCCGCGAGTGGGTTCGAGAGATCACGGTCCCCGCTGTAGCGCTCATCGGCCAGCCACTTGCCTTCAGGACCCCAGAAGACATCCTCTTCGGCCTCCCAGACATCCTCGCGCCCGCCACCAAAACCGAACGTCTTGAAGCCCATGGACTCGAGGGCGACGTTACCGGCGAGAATCATCAGGTCGGCCCAGGAGATCTTCCGGCCATACTTCTGTTTGATCGGCCACAGCAGCCGGCGCGCCTTGTCGAGGTTCACATTGTCCGGCCAGCTATTGAGCGGCGCGAAGCGCTGCTGTCCGGCTCCGGCTCCGCCGCGGCCGTCGCCGATACGATACGTGCCGGCGCTATGCCATGCCATGCGAATGAATAGCGGCCCGTAGTGGCCAAAGTCGGCCGGCCACCAATCCTGCGAGTCGGTCATCACCTTATGAAGGTCTTTGATCACGGCTTTCAGGTCGAGGCTCTTGAATTCCTTGGCGTAGTCGAACTCCTCGCCCATCGGATTGGAAAGGGTGGAGTGTTGGTGGAGAACCTGAAGGTTCAGTTGGTTCGGCCACCAGTCACGGTTCGTGTGTGCAGAGGTTGCGCCCGTAAAAGGGCACTTCGCTTCAGTTGCCATGATTTGCTCCTTTTGCTCTATGAAATTTGCTAAAAAGTTGTGACGAACTACGAAACGGATCTTGGTTTGAGCGTCAGCGTCATTGCCGCCAGCCGCCCGATGCGCAACATTCATCTCGCCTCGACGCGCCTTGACACTCGGCCAGAAGCGCGGCGCGGAGTGCACTTCGTGCAGAACCCCCGGAAAATGAGTTCACACTCGCGAAGCACCCTGTTACCGAGCGAGCCCGAGGCAGGCAGGGGCACGTCGTACCACTCGATGTCCTCGACATTGCCGCAGCGGTCGCAGATGAAGTGGTGATGCCGCATGCCTTTTGCATCGAATCGCGCGGCCCGGCCCTCGACCGCCACTTCACGTACCAATCCCGCCTTCACCAGGTCCCGCAGATTGTTATAAGTGGTGGCCCTTGAGGAGCGCGGGTCCATACGATTCACAGCTTCGAAGATTTCTGCAGCGGTGGGATGCCCGGCGTGCTCCATCAAGAATGCCATTACGGCATAGCGCTGCGGAGTGCAACGCAACCCGCTGTTCTGCAGAGACCGTTGAATTGCTGCAGCAGACATGAAAAACTTAGACTATATCTAATCTAATCTTTTGTCGAGATATACGCTGTTGGCTGCTGCGGCAGACAGAAAGCTGTCGAATGCCATATTCAGTTTAGAACGGAAGAAAGCGCGCGTGTGGCTCATGGAACATCGCGTTTTTCGCGACTCGAACACACGGTTCAACTTTCAGCTTGCGACTAAAGGAAGTTGCAGCCTATGGCACGCAGTTCGACGCGTGGCTGCTGTTGCGTCACACTACGCGGCAGGGTTTCACATGCCATATGCCAGCTGCGTACTCTTTGATCGTGCGATCGCTGGAAAACCTCCCAGATGTCGCAATATTGAGGATGGCCTTGCGAGCCCAGTCGTGGGGATGGTTGTATACCCCCAGGAGCCGGCTGTCCGCATCCACGTATGCCCCAAGGTCCGCCAGATGCATGTAGAAGTCTCCCTGCGTCAAGAGCATGTCCCGGAGCGGGGCGAAAATGCCGGGCTCATTGTGACTCAGGTAATCAGAGAAGATCAAGTCCAAGGCTCTGCGGGTTTCCGGTTCGTTCTCATAGTGCCATTGGGGGTTGTACCAGCCTCGGCTATCGAGCACCTGGTCGGCGGTCAGTCCGAAAAGGAAGAAGTTTTGCTCGCCTGCAGCGTCTGCCATTTCGATAGTTGCCCCGTCACGAGTTCCAATCGTAAGAGCACCGTTCATCATGAACTTCATGTTGCTTGTGCCGCTCGCCTCGTAGCCGGAAGTGGAGATCTGGTTGGAGACGTCGCTGGCAGGAATCAGGCGCTCCGCGAGGGTGACGCAGTAGTCCGGCAGGAACACTACCTTCAGGCGTCCGCGCACTGCCGGATCACCATCCATTGTGCCAGCAAGATTGTTGATCAGTTTGATGATCAACTTGGCCAGGTGATAGGCGGGCGCTGCCTTGCCGGCAAAGAAGAACGTTCGCGGTGTCATCGTCAGATCGGGATTCTCCCGGAGGCGGTTGTAGAGCACGGCGATGCGAAGCACGTTCAGCAATTGCCGCTTATATTCGTGGATTCGTTTCACGTGAGCGTCAAAGATGCAGTCGGGGTCGATCACCTGCCCGGATGCCGTTTTGAGCCAATTTGCGAACCGCACTTTCGCCTGGCGCTTCGCGTCGCGGATGGCGTCGCGAAATCCGCTATCTTCCGCAAGGTGCGCAAGCTTCTGGAGTTCATCCAGGTCAGTGATCCAGGTGCTCCCGATGGCCTCGGTAATGGTGTGCGCGAGTGCAGGATTCGCAAGCAGCAACCAACGACGTGGCGTAACTCCATTCGTCTTGTTATTGAAACGCTCGGGATAGAGCTCGGCCAGCTCCCTGACCGTCGTGGTCCGCAAAAGTCCGGAGTGGATCTCGGCCACGCCGTTTGTGCTGTGCGACCCTACAATTGCGAGGTTAGCCATCCGGATCTTTCGCGGCACGCCTTCTTCGACAAGGCTGACTTGCTGTATACGAGTTTCGTCGCCGGGAAATCGGCCCCGAACGTCATTGACCAGTCGTCGATTGATTTCAAGAATCAACTCCAAATGCCGAGGAAGAAGAGTTTCGAACCATTCCAGTGGCCATTTCTCGAGAGCTTCGGGTAGTAGTGTGTGATTCGTGTATGCCAGAGCCTTTCGTGTCAGGTCCCATGCCTGATCCCACTCCAGATGAGCTTCATCGAGCAGGATTCGCAGCAGTTCAGGCACAGCCATGGCTGGGTGTGTGTCATTGAGTTGGATGGCAACCTTCTCGGCGAATCCCGACCAATTGGCATTTGTCTTGCGGAAGCGGCGGACGAGGTCGGCGAGCGAACACGCGACCAGAAAATACTCTTGGACAAAGCGCAAGCCTTGTCCCTTGCTGGTCGAGTCATCGGGATAGAGAACACGAGTGAGAGACTCGGCGGCAAGGGTTTCGGCCAATGCGTCAGCGAAGTCCCCACTACTGAATTCCTGGAAGTCAAAGTAGTTGGAAGCGGCGGCTCCCCAAAGCCGCAGTGTGTTGATTGTCTTTCCACCGTAGCCCACAACCGGCCGATCAAAAGGTATACCGACCAGGACTGACGGCTGCCCGGCTACCGCACGAAGTGAGCCTCCTTGTAATTCAAAGGAGCAATTCAGCCTTATTTCCACAGCTTCTTCGGGGCGGGCAACCTCCCACGGATCCGGGTGGCGCAGCCAGTTGTCACCTTGCTCGTGCTGCCACCCATCATGTATGGATTGCTTGAAGATGCCAAACTCGTAGCGTAGGCCGTAGCCCATGGCCGGGAGTTGGAGGGTAGCCATGGAGTCAAGAAAGCATGCCGCCAGCCGCCCAAGGCCGCCATTTCCCAATCCCGCATCCGGCTCGTGCTCCAGCAGGGAAGCCAAATCAATGTTTCTCTGATTGGCAGTTTGTTCCACAAATGGAGCAAGCAGAAGGTTAGTGACGTTATTAGCTGCCGAGCGGCCAAGGAGAAATTCCATCGACAGGTAGTAGACGCGCTTCGGATTCTCGCGTTCGTAGGTTTTTTCGGTGAGTATCCATCTCTGCGAGAGAACATCTCGCAGTGAGCGGGCAAAGGCCTCGTATCGCTCGCGGTCGCGGATAGCAGCCAGGTCCTTTATGTTGTCAAAGAGCAGATGCCGGTCATACAGACCATCTGCTGCCATGAAGGGAATGGGGCCGCAACCGTATTGTTTGAGGAGTTGTGTCCCGTCGACAGCACTCAATGTTTCGTCAATGGATATGACACCTTTCGCGCTCATGTGGGATTCCTTTGCGGAGTTGCTTGTTGGTGCACTAGACATTTGGGAGAGGGCTCGTCAGGGCGGTCCCTCTGCTCTATATAGCGGAATCCCAATTGCGTTGGTACTAGCACTCTTGACAGAGTTGCGACCACGAGGAGCCCGCCTCGTTGTCCGCGACGGGAGCAGAGGGCCGTCGAGGCTCGAGTGCATGCCCGAAAATGTTTTCATACCACCGGCGTGCGAGACTTCTTTAGTAACCGACGTTTGCATTCCCACAGCCGGCAGGCGCTGATGTCCTGACGGTAGGGAAGGGAACAAAATTGACAGCAAACAGGCGCTACGCGCCGTGACCCAAGAACCGATCACGCGAGCACGCCTTGGTGGATGTACTTGGTGCGATGAGTGTGCTGAGCAAAACGTCCGCGCCGCAGTCGAATCGCGGCCTTGAGATGCCCTCGGAAATTCTCTCCGCCAACCTGTCAGTTCTGCGAGTATCGATAAGCGCCTGCATTACCTAGGATCCAAGACAGCGGGATCAAATCTCGACACGTACCGGACGCCGCAGACGCCCGAATGTCAAGCTCATGTGGAATCGCCGGAAGCAGGTGAGATGAGGTCGTCCGAACACTCAACGGTGGAGGTAAGGAAATGAAGATCGGTAGATTATTGGGATTCATCTTGCTGCTGGGAGCGTTTGCATGGGCTCAGGAGTTTCCCAGGTTCGAAGTCGGAGTTAATTACAACTATGCGCGATATGCGCCCAGTGTGAAGTATTCGGATAGCCACAGCCTGAACGGCGGCGGTGGGTCTGTGACCTTTAACTGGAACGAATACCTCGGTCTTAAGATGGACTTGCAAGGATATGGCAGCAATGACAACAACTTTGTAATTCCTCCCAATAACGTATTCCCAAACGGCCTGATAGGGCATGTTCAGGGAAATCTGTTTACCTATCTGTTCGGCCCGCAACTCAAAGTGCGTGCTCATCATTTTCAGCCATTCGGTCACATTCTGTTTGGCGGAGCGCACTCGAACGTCTATGCAAACGCTTTTAAGCAAATCTGTCAGCCAATCGAAGGGGGATGCCCCATTTCGAAGTCGCCTACATCGGACGCATTTGCGATGAACTTTGGCGGTGGAGTCGACATCCCGCTCACCAAGACCATCTCGATTCGACCAGCCGAGTTCGACTATTTCCTGACCCGTTTCGACAACCCATTCACCGGAACGGCGAACCAGAACAATTTCCGCTACTCCGCGGGGGTCGTTTTTACCCTTGGAAACAGGAACTACTAGGGCGTGGTCGAACCTGAGGGGACCAGTTTCATTGGTTCCCCTCAGACTTTCCACGCTGAGTCGCGGTGGGATGAACCGACACGCAAACAAGGGATCGACTCAACTCAGCGGCTCGAATAGTAACCCTCCTTGTAGTACGCTCGCAAAGGACGGTCCTCGGCGGAAGAATTGATCCGCACTTTTACTCGCCGCCACTTGTCCGTCGATGGCCCAGGAGGCCGGTAGCCCAACACGTATTGGTTTCGCAACTCACGGCTGATGGTGGCAGCCGCTTCCGGAAGCTTGCTTCTCTTGTCCACGGTGATCGTCCGGCCGCCCGTGACGTCTGTGATTTCGCTCAGCCATTTCTTGCCGAGTCTCTCTTCGATCGTATTCACGAAAAATGTCTCGAACAGACCGATGGCATAAACCTGCACGTCAGACTCGCGCAGCAGACTCTTGATCTCCCGCGAAGTATAGCGGCTGGCGTTATCACCTCCGTCGGAGACGATCAGGATGGCCTTCCGCTTGTATCGCGCAGCGCGCAACTCAGCCACCGCGAGGTAGATGGCATCGAGCATTGCCGTGGGTCCACCAGGCTGAATGGCCATCAGTCTTTGTTGGGCCGTGTCAATGGAGTCTGTGGGTCCTGCCAAGACTCGTGGACGATCTGAGAAGGCGATCGCAAAATACTCGTCCTCCGGATGTGCATTGTTGAAAAATTCAACAATTGCAGCCCGTTCGGTCTCAATCTTATCGGTCATGCTCTTGCTGACGTCGAGCAGAATGGCCACCGAGGCGGGTTCCGACTCGGTTGAGAAATAGCGGATTTCCTGAAGCTTGTCTTCCTCGTAAAGCGAGAAGTCCTGTTTTTTCAGTGTGGTGACAGATCTGTCTAAGGAGTCGCTCACAGTGACCGGAACCAGGACAAGTTCAACTCTAGCGCGTAGAGGCTTTATCCAGTCGCCTGTCGGTGGGGTAATGGTCGACATTATTCCCGGAATTGGATCAGTAGTCGCGGCCTTCGTGCGTGGTGAGATGTGCACTTCATCCGTAGACTGGGCCGACAAGCATGGAACTAGTAGGATTGTCGCGGTCCCGAAAAGAAGAAATCGCCATCCGACATGTCGTTTCACGGCCAGATTTTGTCTCATCTGAAATCAGGAGGGAGATCCCGTTGAGACCGGGCTGTGATGAACATCTTCTACGAAACGTCGCTTCTGTCAATGGCCAATTTGTAGAGTGTGAGCAGGAGGGAACTTCCCCTAGAGGCCTGACCGTGAAGTCCATTTGATCTGAAATGCCGCTTGTGGGGTCGGTCGCAATTACCCGGAATCGCACGATCAGGAACTGTGAGGAGTGAGAGGCCCAATGCGCGCTCTTGGACACGCACCTGGGCTTTCTGGGTGATCGGTACCTGTTACGTACTACGGTGGCGCCTCTTCACGTTGAGTTGGGCGAGTGAACGCGCTAATGCCGCGTTGACGGAAGCAATTTCTTCTGAGGAAAGTTTTTCCCGGAGGCGGGCTGCGGCGCGCTGGCGCGCCTCTTCAACCGCCGCTTCGTCAATGCTTTCCACCGGTACCGCCATGTTCGTGAGTATCGAGAGGCGTTCGTTGGTGACTTCCACCAGACCTTCACCGACGGCCATGAAGGCGTCGCGTCCGCCCTTGCGCACAATCAACTCTCCGGGCACCAACTGTGTCATGAGGCGAACATGCTCGGGCAAGACTCCCATCTGCCCCTGCACGGCGGGCAGAGTAACCATTTCGACGTCGTCGGAATACACGGTTGCTTCTGGCGTTACGATTTCCAATTTGAGAGTATTTGCCATAGTGCCACTCGCATCCCCGATGCCGGGTCAGACTCCTAGGCGGCTTTCAGTTCGGAATGAATTTCGTCGATCGCACCCTTCATATAAAAATTGCTTTCGGGCACGTCATCGTGCTTGCCGTCCAAGATTTCTTTGAAACCACGTACAGTTTCCGCTACGGCAACCTGCTTGCCCTCCCGTCCAGTGAACACCTGCGCAACACTGAAGGGTTGACTTAGGAACTTCTGGATCTTGCGGGCCCGGAACACGGTCAGCTTGTCTTCAGGGGACAGTTCGTCCATGCCGAGGATGGCAATGATGTCCTGCAAATCCTTGTAGCGCTGCAGCACCTTCTGCACACCTCTGGCAGTGTCGTAGTGTTCCTGGCCTACGATCTCGGGAGCGAGGGCGCGGGAGGTCGAGGCGAGCGGATCGACTGCGGGGTAAATACCTAGCTCAGCGATCGACCGCTCCAGAACGATGGTGGCGTCCAAGTGGGCGAATGTTGTGGCCGGTGCCGGGTCGGTCAGGTCGTCAGCCGGCACGTACACGGCCTGGAAGGACGTGATAGATCCCTTCTTTGTGGAAGTAATGCGTTCTTGAAGTGCTCCCATCTCTGCCGCCAGTGTGGGCTGATAACCAACTGCGCTGGCTGTGCGGCCGAGCAGGGCGGAGACCTCCGACCCGGCTTGTGAAAAGCGGAAGATGTTGTCGATGAAGAGGAGCACATCCTGGTTTCTCTCGTCGCGGAAGTACTCAGTAATTGCCAGACCGGATAGAGCTACGCGGAGTCGTGCACCGGGAGGCTCGTTCATCTGTCCGTACACCAATGCAATCTTAGATTCCTTCAAGTTGTCCTGCTTGATGACTCCCGCCTCCGACATTTCGTGGTACAGATCATTCCCTTCACGGGTGCGTTCGCCGACTCCGGCAAACACGGAGACGCCGCCGTGGAGCTTTGCAATGTTGTTGATGAGTTCCATGATTACGACGGTCTTTCCAACTCCCGCACCACCGAATGCACCTACCTTGCCGCCTTTCAGAAACGGACAGATCAAGTCAATGACCTTAATTCCTGTGGGAAGCAGTTGAGGAGAAGTGGATTGCTCAACGAGCGGCGGGGCAGGCCGGTGAATGGGATAATACTTCTCCGCCACGACCGGTCCGCGCTCGTCCACTGGATTCCCGGTCACGTCGAAAACGCGGCCCATGACACCATCGCCGACCGGCATGGAGATCGGAGCTCCATCGTCTGTGACCTCAAAACCACGTTTCAGTCCTTCCGTGCCGGACATGGAGATCGCCCGCACCCACTTGTCCCCAAGGTGCTGTTGGACTTCGAGCTTCACTTTTGCCGGCTCGTTCTGGACTTTAAATTCGCAAGTGAGCGCGTTGTAAATTGCGGGCAGTCCTTCTGGAAATTCGACATCCACGACCGGTCCGAGAACTTTGACAATTTTGCCCCGGTTCACGCCCGACTTCGAAGCTGCATGCGAATCTGTCTTCATTGAAGTGACTCCCGTTTACTCTGACTGCCCGCCAGCGATCTCCAGCAATTCCTTCGTGATGTTGCCCTGTCGCAACTTGTTGTATTCGAGAGTCAGGTCCCTGATCAGACTCTCCGCGCTGTCGGTTGCATTTTTCATCGAGACCATGCGCGCACTTTGCTCACTCGCTTTGGCATTCAGCAGGACCTGATAGATGTAGATGTCAAGGTAATGAGAGAGCAGGTAGGTCAGCACGAACTCCGGGCTTGGCTCAAATACGGCCTCGGTTGTGTCGGCAGCCAATTCCTCTTCGGTTCTGATGCCTGGGACCTTCAGAGATCTGATTTCTCCGACCGGCAGGAACTCAATGCAGACGGCATTCTGACTGAGCGTGTTGACGAACTGGGTGGCGATCACCTGGACCTGGTCCACTTCACCCTTCAAGAAGAGGTCGCGCGCAAAGAGCGCTATGGCTCTGGCTTCTGCAAACGTCGGCCGGTCCGCATAGGGAAAATCAGCGACCAACTGGCGGCCGGTGCGGGCGATGAATTGAGCTGCCCTGCGACCGGCAGTAATGAATAACGTGGATTGCGAATCGAATTCGGCAGCCAACCGGAAGACATTGTTGTTCAGCGCGCCGCACAGTCCCTTGTCCGCTCCAATCAGAATCACACCACGCTTCCTGATTTCTTTTCGCACTTCGAGCAAGGGATGGTTGAATTCCCGCATCCGAGTCGTCGCCTCGCGCTGAATACGGTACAGCAGGCGCACGAAGGGACGTCCGGCAAGGGCGGCGAGTTGCGCTCTCCGCATCTTTGATGCCGCGACCATCTGCATGGCTTTGGTGATTTGCGCAGTACTGCTGATGGACCGTATCCTTCTCCGTAAATCGCGCGGGCTATTCATGATTCAGCGACCAGATCTCAAATCGATGCCCCAGAAATCTAGAGGCACTAAGAAAACGGTACTGTTCATCTCCACGTTTCTTTGAACTGATCGACTGCGGCTTTCACGTCCGCAGTTAAGCCTGGGCTGAGTGCTTTTTCTTGAGCGATCCTGGTGAGCAACTCTGGCTTTCGCGTGGTGACGAAATCGGTCAGCTTGGCCTGAAATTCCTTGATTCGATTGACCGGTACATCATCCACATATCCATTCTGGACAGCCCAAATCACAGCTACCTGGATTTCAGCAGGAATAGGGTTGTACTGAGGTTGCTTAAACAACTCCATAATGCGCTTGCCACGATCAATCTGGGCCTGGGTTTTTGCATCCAATTCCGAACCGAACTGCGCGAACGCCGCCAGTTCCCGGAACTGAGCAAGATCTCCTTTTAACTGTCCGGCCACCTGCTTCATGGCTTTGAGCTGGGCGGCGGAACCGACGCGCGAAACTGAGAGTCCGACGGAAATGGCAGGGCGCATGCCTTGATAGAACAGATCCGTTTCGAGGTAGATCTGGCCATCCGTGATCGAGATTACGTTCGTGGGAATGTATGCGGAAACATCGCCCGCCTGCGTTTCGATGATCGGCAGGGCAGTAAGAGAGCCATTCCCGTACTTTTCTCCGACGCGCGCGGCCCGCTCAAGCAGACGGCTATGCAGATAGAACACGTCGCCGGGATAGGCTTCACGGCCGGACGGCCGCTTCAGCACCAGCGATACCTGACGATACGCCACCGCATGCTTGGACAGGTCGTCGAAGACAATGAGCGCGTCCATACCATTGTCCATGAACCATTCACCCATCGCTGCACCGGCGAACGGAGAGAGGTACTGACTGGTGGCGGAGTCCGATGCGGGAGAAGCAACAATGATCGTATAGGGCATCGCCCCAGCTTGCTCGAGGACGGAAATGGTCCGGGCGATGCTGGATTGCTTCTGACCGATGGCGACATAGATGCAATAGAGCGGTCGATAATCTTTGTCGCGTGCTGTCTCGCCTGCTTTATTGAGGCGCGCCTGACTGATAATCGTGTCGATACAAATCGTCGTCTTGCCGGTCGACCGATCGCCGATGATCAACTCGCGCTGGCCGCGGCCGATCGGAATCATCGCGTCGATTGCCATGATGCCGGTTTGCACCGGCTGCCGGACGGGGCTACGGCGAATAATTCCAGGGGCAAGCTTCTCGACAGGATAAAAAGTATTGCTTTCGATCGGTCCTTTGCCATCCAACGGTTCGCCGAGAGTATTGACGACTCGGCCCAAGAGGCCTTTTCCGACCGGAACCTGGAGCAATTTACCCGTGGTACGGACTTCATCGCCTTCCTGCAGCTGCGTGTAGTCACCGAGAATAATCACTCCGACTTCGGTTTCTTCCAGATTCAGCGCCAGGCCGGTAATGCCATGGCCCAGATCCAGCATCTCGTTGAGCATCGCGTCCGAGAGTCCTTCAACGCGCGCGACGCCGTCCCCGATCTCGCGGATTACACCCACGTTCTGCCGCGTGGTGCCTGTCTTCACTTCCGCGATTTGGGCTTCAAGTTCCTTCAGTAGGTTGGCCATATCGCTTTCATCCTGTTGGTTAAAGAATCGCGACGCTCCAACGTCACGTTCATGCTTCCCATCCGTTCTTGGTGGGGATTCCCAGACTCCTGGCCAGCGCGCCCAGTACAGACCGTATGCTGCTGTCGTAAACGTCGCAGCCGACCTTGATCCGCATTCCGCCGATCAAGGCCGCGTCTTGAGCGAATGACCACGTCAGGTCGGGTCCATATACTGCCGTTAACCCGGCCTGAACCCGTTCCCGCAAATCAAAGGGCAGCGGCACAGCCGTTTCAATCTCGGCCTCGTGGCGCTCGTATTCGCCCTTCAGCAATCGGTGTAGGGCCGCAAGCAACGCGAGGTAGCCACGGCGCTTGGATTCAAGAACCCGCTGAACCACCCATCGGACACGATCTTCGTCGACTCTTCCGCCGCGGGTACACAGTCGGAACAGCTGCTTGGCCTCGCGCGCAATTTGTTTCCCAGATTTCATTTATCAGTTCTTTTCCAAGTCACTAGGCGGCCGCGGACAGTTGTTTTACTGTCTCTTCTGCCATGCGTCGTTGGTCTTCAGCGGTCAAGATCTTCCTGGTGACGCTGGCGGTGGTCTGAACAACGAGTTGACCTACCTCGCGCTTCAGGTCCGCAAGCATGCGGGCACGCTCCTGTTCTGCTGCCTCATGTGCCCTGCTGATGATCTGCTCGCCGGATGCGATGGCCTTTTGCGTTTCGTTCTCGAGGACGCGAGCCGCGGCCTGCCGGGCTTCCTCGATCAACTTGGTCGCCTGCGCATCTGCCTGAAGCAAGATCTGCTGGCGCTGGCCCTCCGCTTCGGCAAGTTGAGTTTTCATTTTGTCGGCGTCGGCCAGACTCTGGGCGATTTGCTGTCGCCTGTCCCCCAGCATCGTGAGGACGGGCTTGTAAGCAAAACGATAAAGGAGAGCGCAGACAATGCCGAAGCTGATGATCTGGGAAATCAAGTGCGGCCAATCCACGCCGAAAGTATTCGCGATCTGCTGGATCTGGCCCGCACTTTCCGGCTCGACCAGCAAAACCAGAGCAGTCATGGCGCAATCTCCTTCGGTAAAGGCTTCGTGCCGCTCGAACACACACCCAATTGCCCGGCTATTTCACCAGGAACAAGGCGTAGAAAACGATCGCTTCTGCGAAAGCAATCGCAAGAATCGACTGCACCAAAATCTTCGTCGAGGCGACGGGGTTACGCCCCACCGCGTCCGACGCTTTCATTCCGATCAAGCCAACGGCAAGGGCCGCACCGAGCGCGGCCAGACCAACATGCAGACTCCCACTCATGGTTCATCCTTCTCTTTCCCGCCGGCTCCCGCGACTGAACACGGCCAAGCCGTCGATATGAAAACTCTTCATCCGTGCGCAGGCACTGGTGCTTCGGTCTCATGCTGGCACATCAGCATGGTGAATACAGCGGTCAGCAGCATGAAGACCAGCGCCTGGACGAGTCCCATCACCAATTCCAAAAAATAGAAGGGAATCGGTACGAGCCAAGCAAAGCCGGGGACAAGTTTCGCCATGGCTTCCAGCAGGTTCTCGCCCGCAAAGATGTTGCCGTAAAGGCGGAAGGTCAGCGAGATGGGCCGGAACAGTATGGAGATGATTTCCAAACATCCTGCCGCGAAGAACACAACCACCAATAGCACCCGCAACAGACCTTCGCTTTCTCCCTTGGGAGCAAACACTTCTTTGAGAACTCCGCGGACGCCAACTTCCTGGAATGACCAGACCAGCCAACTGACGAAAAAGACCAATGCCATCGCGAGGGTCATGTTCACATCGGCATTTGCCCCGCGGAACAGAGGTTGTGCGATCGTGAAGCCGTGGGATGTCTGGTGCCCCCATCCGATCGTACCGACGCCGGGGATAAGACCAAACCAATTGGCCGAGAGAATGAAGATGAAGATCGTCGCGAAATACCAGAACGTCCGCTCGGCCAGATGTGGCCCAATGATACCGGCCAGGAACTTGTACAGTCCCTCGACCAGCCATTCCAGGAAGTTCTGTGCCCCAGCGGGAATCTTCTTCATATTCCGCGTGGCAAACTGCGCAAAGGTAATCAAGCCCAGCGCGACGATCCAGCTCACAACCATGGAATTGGTAATGGGAAATCCGAACGGGCGAGCAATCTCGACTGCTTTCGGTGGAAGGCCGTGCTCCTCAGCCGCGGGGGGCTCGGCCGCAGAGTCGACGGCAGATGCATGGTTTGCCGACGGCGCAGAAGCAACATCGTTGCTCTGCTTCGCAGCCACACTCGGCAAGGCGCATAAAACGATAAACGCGGCTATGAGGGTTATAAATCTCATCTGCATAACTCTCGGCGCTCGAAGTCGACCTCTTGTTTCTTACAGCTTCATACGAAACAAATGCGACTTACCTTTGAAACATATGCGAACTTACCTTCCAACCTGTTGGTCAGATCCAGGTAAATGGCCAGGATGGATCGGGTGTCGTCTTTCTGGATGTGGTACGGGTTATTTGCAGCTGAAACTCTCGTCCGCACGAAAGAGGCGAGAATCACGCCATCATGGGCTCTCATGCGTTGAACTAAGTTCGGCTCGGGCATCCAATTCCCTTTACAGCCCCAACATTAGAAAGAGATCGATACGCGCCTGCGATCGACCGCAAGACTAGCTGGAGCAAACGTGATCTGCCTACTGGCAGAACCAACAGTTAATGTTTTTTGCTCGTCCTATGTGATCAACAAAGCCAAGGGAGAGGGCATCGCTGCGCTGAAGCGAGGGCCACATCATCCAGCGCGACTGGCAGAAGTTGCAGTAGTTCTTTGCCAATGCGGGTTTTAGGTTGATGCAAGAGCTGAAGTCGAGCGCGGAAGCCGAATTCAAACCTGGAATTCGCTCCGGGAGAGGCCATGTGGTCTCGTGATGCCTTCGTAAAACTCGTCCCCAGCGCCGGTTGGTTGCCGCAGTGTACCTGGACGACGACTCGCGCCGACCTGGTTGCCGGGGTAGCGCTCGCGGGATTGCTCATCCCCGAAGGGATGGCTTACGCCGGGATCGCTGGAGTTCCGCCCCAGATGGGGTTGTATGCGGCGATGTTCGGAATGTTCGTTTACGCGATTTTTGGCACATGTCGCCAACTGGCTGTCACATCAACGTCGTCGTCCGCCGCGATGCTCGCCGCGCTGGTCAGTCCGCTGGCTTTGGGAGACTCTGGGAAATATTTGGTGCTCGTATCCGCCGCCACGATTCTCGCAGGCGTAATGTTTTTGACGGCCGGTCTGCTGAAGCTGGGTGCGGTTTCGGAGTTCATCTCCAAGCCGGTCTTGAAAGGGTTTGTATTTGGCTTGGGGCTCACCATCATGGTGAAACAAGCACACAAGCTCCTTGGAATTCACGCAGGCCAGGGCAACTTCTTTCACCAGCTATGGCACGTCATAACCTCCCTGGGACATGTGAATCTCTGGACGCTTGCGGTCGGGGTAACAGCACTGCTGCTCTTGTTTCTGCTGGCACGACTTGTTCCTCGCGTGCCGTCTGCTCTACTCGTGCTAATACTCGGAATTCTTAGCGTTTCGTGGTTCGGGCTAAACCAGCGCGGGGTTGAGGTGGTCGGTAGAATTGGCGGCGGTATGCCGTCGCTGCATCTGCCAATAATCGGCGAGGGTGACTTTTCCGACGTGTTCATGGGAGCGATCGGCATCGTGCTGGTGTTGATTGCTGAGGCGTTGGCGGGGGCACGTACCTTCGCGACCAAGCATCACTACGAGATCGCTCCGAACCAGGAATTACTTGCCATGGGAATGGCCAATGTCGCTTCGGGTTTGTTTGGCGGGATTATTGTGGGCGGCGGAATGTCGGGAACCGCGGCGAACGATGCGGGAGGGGCTCGAAGTCAACTCTCGAGCGTTGCTGCCTCGTTTTCCGTGGCGCTGACATTGGCCTTCCTTTTGCCGCTGTTCAGGAATCTTCCCGAAGCGGTGTTGGGTGCAATCGTCGTACATGCCGTCGCGCATCTCGCGGATGTTGGCACGCTCAAGTACTACGCAAAGCTGCGAACAGGGAGCATCTGGATCGCGCTGGTTGCATTGATAGGCGTCCTCCAGATGGGCATTCTTAAGGGCCTGATCTTTGCCGTCGGGCTGACCCTGATCGCCCTGATGTACAAGCTCAGCTCGAACCAGGATTCTGTGTTGGGCAGGCTGCCCGGCTCAGAGACTTATGTCGATGTCGCACGGTATCCAGAGGCAGAGCAGATCCCTGGTCTTCTGATTTTTCGACCCAATGGCATCCTGTTTTTTGCGAATGCCAATCGCGTTCGCAATCGAATCACTGAGTTGGTCAAGTCCGCCGGTACTTCATTACGTGCGGTGATCATCAATCTTGAGGCCAGCCCTGAAATTGACGTTACCTCATTGGAGATGCTCGTCCAAACTCGGAAAGAGCTGTGCGCATCCGGAATTGAACTCCATTTCGCGCGCGTGAGCGATCCAGTGCGCGACCTGTTTGAGCGAAGCGGCTTTGCTAAGGAACTCGAGGGATGCCTGTTTCGAAGAGTGAACGTTGCCGTCAACGCTTTCCTTGAGGAGCAGCGGCTGATGCGAGCCCAAAGTGCTTGAAATGAGTTTTTCATGTCGCGTGGGCAGACTGCTAGAAACCCCTGCATAGGTCGCGGTGGGCGCATCGCTTTCTTGGGCAAGTCGCAAATGGAGATACAAATCGGTTCGCGGACTGCACCCACTGATCTTGTCCGTCGCGCAATATCGAGTCTCAGTTTGTTAGCCGCACTGGTTACGCTTGCGGCTGCGCTGATGGCCCAGGACGTTCAACAAAGCTCCGCCTCATCGAATGCAGCCTTGTCTCATCCAACGCAGACTCAGGACCCGTCCTCGATCTCCCAACAGGAAGTTGAGTCTCAACCGGGAACCACGTCGTCGCGGCACGGGTCTTTTGTCATCGCGCCTCTGCCGATTTCCAGCCCAGCGTTGGGTACTGGGATGGTCCCGATTCTGGGTTATATTTTTACGCTTCAGAAACAGGATAAGGAGTCCTCGCCCTCTGTCATCGGAGCGGCCGGACTTGCAACCGATAATGGCAGCCGAGGATTCGGCGCTTTCTCGGATCTTTTCCTGGGCCGGGACACCTATCGGATCACGGTGCTTTATGTTCGGGGCAACCTGAATTACGACTTCTATGGAATTGGCGTTGCCAATGGAGGTGGCGGCAAGAAGTTCCCGCTGGAGCAAACCGGGCAGGTCTTTCGAGCTGAGATCTCGCGACGCCTGGGATGGCAGTTTTTTCTGGGAGGCCGGTATTGGGATGGAAGTTCAGAGATTGTTCCGCGTGGCAGCGCCACAGGAGAGCCTCCGTCTGACCTCAGTCTGCACACCGCGCTGCGCGGTCTGGGCCTTCACTTAAAACGTGAAACTGCTCCCAATCGTTTCTATCCGACGACCGGCACTTTGCTGGAATTCACCTCTGACTTTTTCTCGCACGCTCTGGGCAGCAAGTACTCATTCCAGAGTTATCGATTCACCTTCAACAAGTATGGAAGCCTGAGCGACAATCAGGTCCTCGCCTACAACTTGTTTGTCTGCGCCACCGCCGGCGAGCCGCCCTTCTATAGCAATTGCATTTATGGCACGAACAATGAATTGCGAGGATATACCGCCGGTCAATACCTCGATCGGTACATGTTTGCCACACAGTTGGAATACCGTCTGAGTCTGCCGTGGCGATTGGGGCTGGTTGGATTTGGCGGAGTTGGTCAAGTTGTGCCCGGCGGTTCACAACTGTTCAGATCCAGCAATTTTCTCCCAGGTGGCGGGGGCGGGGTCAGATTCCAACTCAGCAAGAAATATCACGTGAACCTTCGCACCGACTTCGCCCGCGGCAAGGATACGTGGACATGGAGCATGGGAGTCGGCGAGGCGTTCTGATCGTGGCCGGTGAACTGCGCAGCGAGCTTTCTTAAAGAAAACTCGAGCGGGCGGAAGGGCTCATCAGCGGTAGCCGGCCCCCGTGGAGGTTGCGCGGGAGCGCGACCTCCCTCTGGGGCCTCACGAGTCCTGAACTTTAGCTTTTCACTTTTGGAGGATAGTTCTTCAGCAGTTTCTGCACAGCCTTAGCCAGATTCTTGGCCTGCTTGTCAGGCTTGGCCTTTTCGTTGATCGTCTTGCTTGCCAGACCACGCCAGACCAGATCTTTGTTTGCTGAGTCGTACATATCAAGGGCCAGTTGCCCGACGTAGATCGTGTCGGTTTGACCGGTCGTCGTGCTGCTGCCCATACCACCGCCGTACCAACCACCGCGGTACCAGCCGCCGCCATATCCCCAGTCTGTGCTGTAGGATGTGAACTGCTTTTCCTGGCCCACTCCAGCCTGATAGCCGATGTAGAGGTCTGCGGGATCGCCATCCACCTTTTTCAGGCCTTTGGTCGCAAGTTCGGCATCGATCGCGTCCATAATCTGCTTGGAGACCAGATCGTTGACTTTAGCCGCATCTTTCAATTCCACCCATTTGTAGGTTTTGAATTTTGAGAAATCAGTATTCTTGTCGAAGTTGTAGCGGACATCTTGGCCAAATACCACAGCCGCTGACAAGAATGCCACGACCGAGAGAAGAAGAACTCTTTTCATTCCAACCTCCGATTCACTGCTGCATTGCAGGATTTGTTAGCGTTGACTGCTGGAAGTCTTGCTCATGGTAGGAGAGAGTAAGCAAATGCAGGAACTGTCACTTGTGACAGAACCGAGCATAATGGCACGTCGAACAGACACACATCGGCGGCTTCCGTACTCAGCAACTTCCGACCGGCATGGCCGGAATTGCTATGCCCCTCGCTTGACGCTGAAGTGAGGAACTGCTCCTTTTTCCTGATCAGACGAATCCGCCGCGAGGTACATGGTTTGGGATGGGAATGCAATCTCAGCGCCGGCCTGTTGAACAATGTCGATGATAGCGAATAGCAATTGTTCCTGAATAGCGAGGAAGTCGTTCCAGTCAGGAGCGTACACATAGGCGAAAACGTCGATATCGAGGGAGAAGGCGCCCATCCGGAGAAATCGGACCCGCACCGAAGTAGGATCGATGCTGGAATGCTCAGCAAGCAGCCTGTGCATGTTGGTCACCACAGACCGCAGTTGGACGGAGTTGGTTTCGTAGCGCAATCCGACGACGGGATGGAACCAGTATTTGTCGCGAACCGAGAGAGTCTCGAGACTCATGTTCGCGACTTGGCCATTGGGTACAGAAACCAAGGTGCGGTCGAGGGTGCGGATACGGGTGGAGCGCAGCCCGACCGCTTCGACGGTTCCGAGCATGTCTCCGACTCTCAGAGTGTCCCCGACTCTCACGGCCTGGTCGGCGATCAGAGAGACCCCGGCGATTACGTTCTCGAGGGTCTTTTGAGCCGCCAAAGCAATGGCAATGCCGCCGACGCCAATTCCGGCGAATGCAGCCGTTGGATTTACGCCAAAGTGGTAAAGACAATACAGCAACCCAGCGAAGAGGATCACTCCGTCTATCAATCTTCGAACGAGACGCAGAACAGACGCAGAGCCGCTGATGTTGTGCCGACGCCATACCAGATGGTGTTCGCCCCAGCTGTTCAGAATCATGAGCAGCCACATACTTCCGAGAACGGCTATCATCAACGCGGTTGTTGACCAGAATTGCCGCGCCAACAGTGGCAACTCAATTACCGAGAGCAGCCAGCGAATGGCGAATGCAACAAGCAGAAGGCGAACCGGAGGGAGCAGGCCGCGAGGGTTTCGCGGTTCCAGACTTCGCAGGAATCGCCGTCGAAACGCCCATACCGCGAGTCCTATGAGGCGGCTGAGCAGGCCAGTCAACAGATAGAGAAATGGTAAGCCGAGAAAGACCGCCAGATACTCGTAAAGTGGGACGTTTGCAATTCGCGTCGTAGCCAGAAACTCTGGAAGAAATTGTTCGATGGAAGAGGTACGCAATTCGCGATACACGTCCGGGATCACGCTGAGCGTTTGTCGCGAAAAGAGCCATACCTTCCCGACTTTGCCCCGATCGACGCGTTCGACCAGAATGTCCAGATTGCCTTTTGAAGTGACGATAGTCCCCACCAGATCTTCGTCGGGCCGCAACGGGTCGGGGATCGAGCCTTCAGGTTTGTCGCTGAGCAGGTTAAGCCGGGCGGGAAGCCGGCGGTCCAGCACAAGGGCAAGCTGACGGGCCAATTCTTCCGCCTCTGCTCCACGCAGGGGCGTGTTCAAGTACAAAGCAGCGATCTCATCGTTGCCCTTCTTAGAGGCGTTCAGAAAGCCGAGGACTGTCCCCCGCGGCGTGGTGCGGCCGAGGGTGTCCTTCGGAGCCTCGGTCTGGGTCTCAGTCGTAGCGGGTTTGGAGGGAACAAGCTGGGCGGTGTGCGCCGAGCCAGACAACAACGTCAGACAGATTACGATAACGATTCGGGGATACTTCATACAAATTGTCCGGCGCGCTCCGTCAGGCCGTATCGCAGCCGGCGAGAACTGGAATCGACAACTGAGATGATTGACCGGGTGTCGAGAATTGTCCTCGCCGAGGCCTGTTGCAAAAACTGACAGAACTGCCAGTTAACGCCAGCGTTCAATGGCTCACAAACTACTATCGACTACGCTGTTGAAATTCGCTTGCGCAGACGTTGAGGGAGAGCCCAGTGGCAAAAAACGGAAAAGCTGAGAAGGACAACGACAAACCCGCCGATCTGAAAAAGAAGCAATACGAGCGTGAGCTTCGCAAACTGCAAACGAAACTGGTCGAAATGCAGGAGTGGGTGAAGGCGAGCGGTGCCAAAATCGCAGTTGTGTTCGAAGGTCGAGACGCGGCCGGGAAAGGTGGAGTGATTCATCGCATCATGGAGCGGGTCAGCCCTAGAGTGTTTCGCCATGTCGCTCTGCCAGCGCCCACCGAACGCGAAAAATCACAACTCTATGCGCAGCGGTACATCAAGGAATTGCCGGCTGCTGGCGAAGTGATCCTCTTCGATCGCAGTTGGTATAACCGCGCCCTCGTCGAACAGGTAATGGGCTTTTGTACTGACAAGCAATATGCAGAATTCCTCCGCATGTGTCCGAACTTCGAGTTGCTTCTGAAGAACAATGGCATCATTCTTGTTAAGTACTGGTTCGAAGTCAGCGAACCGGAGCAGCACAGGCGATTTCTGAGGCGGGTCGAAGACCCCATGCGCCGATGGAAACTGAGTCCAATGGATCTCGAATCCCACCGCCGCTGGTACGACTACTCGCGTGCTCGCGATGCAATGTTTGCCGCTACCGACACTCCGCAGTCTCCCTGGTATGTGGTGCTGACTGACAACAAAGAGCGGGCTCGACTGAACTGCATTGCCCACTTGTTGAGCATCGTGCCTTGGAAAAAGGTGCCGATGGAAAAGGTGGTGCTACCCAAGCGGCAGAAGCCAAAGGGCTACAAGGAGCCCGATTGGAATTATCGCTGGATTCCAGAGAAGTACTGACTGATCGAAATCGGAAGCGCATAGCAGAATCTCAAGAGTGCGCTAACCCGCATGGGGAATTGTTTACGTCCGACAGCGAACCGCGAGTCACTCTGGACGCAATCCATAGCCTGATTGGCGCACGAAATTGTTCGACTCCTGAACGGACCTCCACTCCATGGAAATCCATTTACGGACACACCCTGGGCGCGTCGGCGTTGTACGTGCTCGGTCTTTGTACGCGAACCTCTTTACTGTTTCAGGGGTGGGCGCCACTGTGGTGCACTAACTCCCCTGTGCAATGTGAGCGGCCTGGTTTGCATGGTTCACGCTTAGAGAGCAGGCTGCGGGGTTGGAGTTGGAAAGCAGCATAGCGTTGCAACAAAGACCCGACCTACGCTTCTACTCTCGCCACGGTTGCAGTTACTGTCAGCCCACTTGCAGGATTGTGGGAACTCTTGGGGAAGTAATCTCTGTTCCTTCTGACAGATGACGAGTCCTTCACTTTTGTTACCTTGGGTAATCGCATGTCGCATCTTCCATCCCACGCTGCGGACTCGGAAAGATGAGTCCGCAGCCCCTCTCCTTCCGGGCGGCCTGGCCGTCGTTAACCTCCGCAGGTCGTGTCGCCCGGCTTCCGCAACAAAAGATGCTATTCAGCGTTTCTCCACAGGCGAAGTGACGCACCGGTGCACACCCGACGCTCGCATGAGGCTCTTCAGGCAGTTCAAGATCACGAACAACTCACGAGGTAGAGGAACACTCCTGCGATGACAAGCAGGACAGCAGGAACCGTCCAGCCTACCGCCTCGTTCAGACTGCCCCGGTGGCGTTGCCTTCTCTTGTGAGAGGCGAGCATAACCACCTCACTGGCAAGTGATGGGCGAATTGCGGGTGGATGCTGCGAAATGTACTCGCGGTAATCGGTTGGCGAATCGAGGTAGGAGATGGCGGCCCAGATGTGGCATTCGCTTACACGAAACGACTCACCCCCAGTTCGTTTGCTCATGTCGCCCGTCCTCGTTAATCCGTTAATGCTTTCGCGACTCGAACCTACAGCCCTTATAAAAGAAATCGATACCAGCTCAACTGGCAAGAGTGACAGACGAAGTGCGATAAACAGAACCAAGCTGGCTCCCGCCATCCGGGATGGGCCGACTGCGAGTTTGATCGCCTGTAAGTACTGACAGTTACGACCTGGGTCTGGGTTCCCCTACACTCCGGATGCCATCGATGCTAATCATGGTGTCGCTGTTGCGAGAGATCGACGCTCTTCGTTGCTACTGGCTATGAGCTCGTCGATCCGATCTGGACCTTGGAAATGAGAGCCTTGGGCAAAGTTCAGTGGTTGCTGCTCATCGTGGGTTGCGTGCTGATCGCGATCTTTGCGACAGGCCACATGTACAGGTTCGTCATGTCGCGCGCATCGCTCAGGAGATTCGAGGACATTCGTGCGGGCCGCACGAGCGATCGCGCTGGAGACTCTCTGGACGCGACTGCGCTCAAAGTCGATTTCAGTTTGTGGTCGGAGAAACGAATCGCAGCGTATGAACGGAGCTTAGCGCAGTACACAGACTCACCATTGGCCATATTGCGCATCCCCAAAGTTCACCTTGAGGTTCCGGTGTTGGAGGGAACCGATGACCTGATTCTGGATCGGGGTGTGGGACACATCACCGGTACCGACGGTCCCGGCGGCGATGGGAATATCGGCATCGCCGGGCATCGGGATGGCTTCTTTCGCGTGTTGAAAGACGTTGGCCCCGGGGACGCGATTGAGCTGGTTACACCGCGAGAAACCGACGTTTTCACTGTTGATCAGATCACACTGGTGCAACCCAGCGACGTGTCCGTCCTGCAACGGCGGGAGACCCGGACGCTGACTCTGGTGACTTGCTATCCGTTTTACTTTGTGGGCAGCGCGCCTCAGCGCTACATCGTGCAGGCGTCGATCCGAAGTTCCAGAAATTTGAGAACTGATGGCGCCAAACAACCGAACTTGCAACTTACTCAGAATTGAAGGGGCCGCGGGCGCCAATTCGTCCTAGGTCGAGAAGAGGAAATCAGATCCATGATTGCACGTTTGACAAGGAGAAAAAAGATGAACTCAACCGCAGGAATTATACGCGTGTGGCTGGTGCTCGCCGTGGGTGTGGTATGCATTGCCTTTGCAGCGAGCATGAGCGCACAAGTGAAGACAGAGACTACCACCGCGCATGGGCAGGCTACTCATGAAGTGAAGGTCGAGCGCGCCGAAGTTGTCCTGGTTACCGGTAACGACTTGCTTGTCAAAATGGAGGATGGCACGATCCGGCATATTCCCAATGTGCCCGAGAGTGCCCGGGTTGACGTGAATGGCCAGCAACTCGGAATCCATGACCTGAAGCCAGGCATGAAACTCGAACGCACGATCACGACAACGACGACTCCCAAGACCATCACCACGGTGAAGACTGTCACCGGCAAGGTATGGCACGTGAGTCCTCCGAATTCCGTGATCCTCACTCTCGAGGATGGCACCAACCAGCAGTTCAAGATTCCCAAGAACCAGAAGTTCACGGTTGACGGCCAGCAGACGGACGCATTCGGCCTGAAGAAAGGCATGATCGTGTCGGCAACCAAGATTGTCGAGGTGCCCGAAGTCGAGGTGACACAACAGCGCGCGCTATCGGGAACAATGCCGCCACCTCCGCCAGCTCCGCCAGCAGACGCACCGATTTTGGTCGCGGTGGCAGAGCCGACCCCGGTTCCTGCGGCCGCCCCTGCGGAGCTGCCGAAGACCGGTAGCTTCCTGCCGCTGATCGGATTGTTGGGCAGCTTCTCTCTGCTACTCTCAATCGGCCTTGCCGCAATTCGCAAGAGCTTCTGATTCGCGTCGGGTTCGAGAAGCAGTGTCTCCTGAACCGGGCTTCTCGAACCCGTTTTTTGATCCGCAGGCGGGCCAACTCGCGCTTGCCCGCGCGTTACTGGAGTTCTTTTCCATGCAGGCCCGAAGCATCACTCGTTGTCTCCTGGGTTTTCTTCTGGTGCTCGCGGTGGCCCTCATGGCTCAGGAGCACAAAGTCGAGCACACGTGGGACTATAGCAAGGCTCGGGGACCGCGCCATTGGGGTGAACTCGAGCCTGAGTTTGCCGCTTGCAAGTCTGGACACCACCAATCGCCGATCGACATCCGGAACCCTGCAAAATCTGATCTCCCGCCGATCCGGTTCGACTACAAGCCGTCGCCGCTCCACATTATCGATAACGGCCACACTGTAATGATTAACTATGCTGCGGGAAGTTCCATCTCAGTAGGTGACAAGAAATATTGGCTGAAACAGTTCCATTTTCATCGGCCCAGCGAGGAGCGCCTGAACGGCAAGGCCTACGACATGAGTGTCCATTTTGTCCATGCCGATGATGAAGGCCATCTTGCGGTGGTCGCAGTTCTCCTGGAAAAAGGAGAGGAGAACCGGTTGATGCGGGAATTATGGGCCGACTTGCCGAAGGAAAAGGATCGAGAGAGCCTGTTGGACAATGTGCAAATCGATGGCAGCGAATTCCTACCCGCCGATCATGGCTACTACACGTTTTCGGGATCGCTGACTACGCCGCCTTGCAGTGAAAACGTAACCTGGTTCGTGTTGAAAAAACCGATGACCGTTTCGGCTGCAGAGATAGAACAGTTCTCGAAGTTGTACCGGGACGACGCCCGCCCAACGCAGCCTTTGTATGACCGGGTAGTGCTCGAAAGCAAATAAATCCGTCAAGCGGCAATCAGGTGATGCCTGATGGCGTACTGCACCAGGGCGGCATTGCTTTTGGCATTCAGCACTTCCATGATGCGATATTTGTGGAAGGCGACGGTACGGGTCGTCAAGTTCAAGACGTCGCCTACTTCTTTCATGCATTTGCCTTCGGCCAACAGCTGCAGCACTTCACGTTGCCTTTCGGTTAGCTTCTGCCCCTCTTCGACTAGCTTCTTGTCCTGGCGTAACAGAAAGTCGACCGTATCCCTGGCGATCATGGGGGACAGATAAGATCTGCCGCGCAGCACCTCTCGTACCGCGGTCACCAATTCTGAGGCCGCGCAGGTTTTCAACAAGTATCCGGAAGCTCCTCTACGAAATGCTTCGGCGGCGACATCAGCGTCGTGGTTCATCGTTACATACACAAGCTTCACGGCGGGCAAGAATTCTTTAATCTGTTCGCCGGCGTCCAACCCGTTTAGAACCGGCATGGACACGTCCACGATGATGAGGTGCGGCTTGAGTTCCGCTGCGGCGCGAACCAGGGAACGGCCGTCGCCGACGGTTCCTACGACGTCATAGTCGGTATCGAGAAGCTTCTTGCATGCTTCAGCCACCAGGGTGTGGTCGTCGGCTATGAGGATCCGGGGAAGATTTCTTTTTGTAATCATGGCACGCAACTCCTCGTGGATTCCAAAACTAATCGCGTTTCGGGGCCGACAGCTCGAGCGGCGAATCGTGAAATGAAGCGATCGACTACCGTTCTCCATTCCACAAGAATTATCAAGTCTGTGATCCCCGTCCGGTCCGGCAGCAGCATTAATGCGCCAGCCAATATACCTCCAAACGCGATCGATGACATCTGGCAATTATGCTAGGTCCTACGTCTGTCAGTATGGACAGGGAACAACCGCAAGTCGTCGTTCCTGGCAGAGCGCGGTGGCCCTCCTTGCGTGCACCGGCGGATTCGCATGAAGTTCAGTCGATCTCGCCCCCCCCAGCGCTTGGCCTTCGATGCGCTGTCCTTTGCGCTCATCTGACTTAAGGCGGACAAAGAAATCCACACCCTCGAGAACGTGTGGGGTCCACGATCATTCTTCGAGCTGCTAATCTTGACAGCATTGGTCTGAAGGGTCGCGGATGTCTGCCTCAGGGTCAACTTTGCTGAAGTTTGGCGAGAGATATCTCGTGTCAGATTCCGCAAACTCAACCCTGCGTTTCCTTCAGGTGCTCAGGTGTAATCTGGAAACCATTCACAGCTTGAACTTCGAACGTAGGGCTTTTGTAGCTCGCGGGCAAGTATTCGTCAGGAATGGTTACCCGGTTACCATCGCGTAGCGATGTGTAGTGTGGAGAGTTGATCTCGACACCGGCTTCGTTGAACTTGTCCTGAATGTTCTGGTGCAATTGTGAATAAATGGCCAGCATGTTCTGCGGGTTTGCCGTATAGGCGTTCAGTTCGTAGGCCACGTAGAAATCGTTGAGCGCTGTCTGGAGTACAAACGGAATCGGATCTCGCAAGACGCCGTCTGTGGCGAGCGCCGCGGATACAAGCAACTCGTGAACTTTTCGCCACGGCGCATTATAGCCAATAGTGACCGTCGTATGAAAAATCACTCCCTTGCTCCTCGCTTCGGCACTGTAGTTCACCACGACGCCACCCAGCACGGTGCCGTTGGGAATAGTTACGACCTCATTCTTCTGTGTGCAGATCCGTGTGACCAGGAGTGTCTTCTCCATCACCACACCGATGTCGGTTCCAATTCGCACAAAGTCTCCAACCTGAAAAGCGCGCATGTACGTGAGAATCGTTCCTGCCACACCGTGCGCAACCGCCGAGGTTGATCCGAGCGAGAGAAGAACACCCAAGAACACCGAGATGCCCTTGAATGCGGGGCTGTCGGAGCCTGGGAGGTAAGGAAAGGCAATGATGGCGGCTGCCACCAGGATGAGGAAACGCACTAGCTTCGCTGTGGGTTCCGCCCAGTCAGGATAAAAGCCGCGAACGGTGAGTGTCCCATCGCGGATTTCCGCAAATACATATTGGTTCAACTTGATCAGGTAAGAAGTTGCCAAGCCGATGAGCACGACCAGCATCAAGTTCGGAATATAGCCCACCAGAGTCTTCGCGAAGTCGGCAAGTTCAGAGAACAACCAGCTCGTAATGCGGGACGAAGTGTACCGAGTGGAGGCGAAGAAGCTGAGCACGACGGTCACATAGGCCTGAACTAGTCCGAGGATAAGAAGCCAGTAAAGCCCCCGCAGGAAGGCGCTAAATGGCGGGCCAATATAGCGTCGCAAGCGTAGGGGACGCTCCTCACCCTGGCGGCGGTCCAGCCATCGCTCCACTTTCGAGCGCGCAGTGCGTCGAACAACATGAATACCGAGTAATACGCCTACCAGCACGACCGTTGCTAACAGGGCATAGAGTGCCCCCAACAAAAATCGCTGCCACGTGTGCCCCTCGCGGTATTGTTTCACGACATGGCGAATGATTTCTGTGTATTGCGCAGCGAGTTCGGCGCGTGGCTGCTCTGCGGCCTTTGCATCGGCCTCCGTTATCCCCATGATGCGATCGTTACCGGCAAGGATCTCGGACCAGGTTCCGCGATCCTGCATGTGAATTGAATCGATCGCGACGTTTTGTCGCAGGCCCAGAGCAATGATCCGATGCTGTATAGCCTCGGCACGTTCCGCTGCAGTGAACGCCCCGATGGACGCATAGACCATGAAAATCGGCTTCCCGTCAATTTCAACCGGTGTTCCCGGGTTCTCGATTGCCGCGGCGTCCGAGTTGTCGCCCGACGCAGAGCCGGCCTCACTCCATGTGGGTGAACTTGTCGTCAAACAGAGGCAGCAGCCCAACAACAAGCTGCGGGCCATGTAAGGATTTAAATGTCGGTACATCTTCGTTACCCCAAAATCACGGGCCCTCCACGCTGTCGACGTCCGATATGAGGGTGCTCATGAGGTCCGGAGGTTGCACAACGCATAGTATGGCGGGAATTCCGGCGGACAGGAGACTGTCAATTAAGCCAGTTCCATGAGCCTGCCGATATGCACAGTGCCAGCCACCAACGTATACGCGGCCGAGTCGAGGAACATGTTTAAGAAGGGGCGGGCAAGAATCACCTGCAAATCCATGCTAGCCCAGTCGAGCAGTGATAACTGTGACTTCTTGATAACTGTCACTTCTAAGGTGAGTGACTCTATTGGGGATCCGATGGCGATGTTCTCCGCACAGGTCTCAGTCGAAAAATTAGCTATTCTGTCAATTTTGCCAGTTGGACAGATTAACGCCACTCTCTAGCATCGCCCTGCTTCGGTCCCATAGCGACTCCGACAATCTGCTGATTCGTGGGACCCAGAGGGGATTTATGCGCGGTTCGTGGCGAGGTGCAATCGTTCTCACGGCGTTGCTGGCGTGGCTGATGGTAGGAGCCGCGCAAGGCGGCGATGACTCTCAAAAAACTCAAGTTCAGGGACTGATTACGGGACGTACGGGAGAGACCCTGACGGTGAAAACCCAAGATGGCAATGTCACCGTGGTTCTCACGGACGACACCAAGGTCCAAAAGCCCAAGGGACTGGGACTCCGAAAAACCCAGATGAGCTTTACGGCGTTGATTCCTGGCCTCAAAATATCGGCGCAAGGAATCCGAGATGAACAAAACCGCATCGTGGCTCATACCATTACCTTTTCTGGAGACGACCTGAAAACAGCGGAGACGATCCAGGCGGGCCTGGAACCTACCAAGCAGTCTGTGCAGGTTAACCAGCAGGATATCGCGGCTAATAAGGTCCAGATCGCTGAGAACGAGAAGGACATCCAAGACGCTGCCCAGCGTTTCTCAGACCTAACCGAGTTTGATACGAAAGGCGAAGCCACTGTCTACTTTACAAGTGGGAGCAAGAAGATCTCCGGAAAGGACAAGACCAGTCTCATCGAGTTGGCGCGCAACGCTGCCGGCCTTACCGGGTACCTAATCGAGGTCAAGGGATACGCCGATTCTTCCGGAAATGCCGCCATGAACCAGAGACTCAGTATGGATCGAGCGCAAGAGGTCGTCGCGTTCCTGATCCAGAACTGTAATGTTCCGGTCAGACGCATCGTGGCACCGGGGGCGATGGGCAGCACAGCTCCGGCCGCTTCCAATGAGACTGTTCAAGGGCGTTCTCAGAATCGGCGAGTGGAAGTGAAAATTCTCGTCAATCGCGGCTTGGCGAGCGGGCAGTAATCAAGCGGAGGCATGGGGTTGCCGTTCCGCCTCTCTCAGCGGCGGTGAAATGAAAACATCGCCACTCAAAGCTATCCGGATGGCTGGAATCAAGTCCGTCACCAGACGCGGTTTTAATACATATCCTGCAGCCCCCGCATGCAAGGCAGCTTGAACGAAATCCGGGTCGTCGTGCGCGGTCAAAAAAACGACTCTAGCGCGACAGGATCGCTGGCCGAGACAAAGAGCTACCTCGATTCCATTTGTCGTGGGCATTGAGATGTCCAATACAACCACATCGGGGGACAGTTTCGCGACCAGCGCAACAGCCCCGGCGCCATCTGTACTCGTTCCGACGATCTCGAATTCATCTTCGAGCTGTAGCGTTACCGTTCGCAGGAACTCTTGCTCGTCGTCAACAAGCAAGATCCGTGGCACGGTTGATGGTGAACGGTCGTTTTTCAGAGCGGCGAGCACGACCGAGCTATACTCCCCGACAGAGCCGATGCCTACTCGCAACGTTCACAGTCTCGCACCCATTTGTTTCTAGGTTGTCCTCCGATAGAACTGACAGAGTTAGAACTGACAGCTCCGATGAAATCAAGGTCACGCAAAAAGGAATCGGATTTACTGTCACTTCTACCAGTGTTCCGTGCACTATTGGGCGTCTACGCTCTCCCTGTCCTTGATCAAACTCGCGTGGACATAACGCGTCACGGAAGGAACGACACGCGACCTGATCAAGTCGTCACGTGAGCGGCGAGACATCGTTACAGTTCAATCCATTCCGTCACGATCGTGCCACGCCGCATCGAGGAGTCGTCCCATGCGAATCCGATATGGAATGTGCCGCTCCGGATACCCCACCGCCGGTGCGATCTCAAGACAATCGCCGTCCTTCCGTGTGTCACGCCTGCGCAAGAGTCCATTGTTCCTGGCATTACTGCTCACGCTCGGGACCGGATGCAGCAAGAAAGAAGAACAGGCCACTGCAGCGCCCCCCGAAGTTGAGGTGGCGACCGTCGTTCAACAGGATGTTCCTGTCTATACCGAGTGCATCTCGACTTTGGATGGCTATGTTAACGCTCAGATCCAACCACAGGTTTCCGGCTACCTGATGAAGCAGAACTACCGGGAAGGCACCATGGTGCGCGAGGGGGAAGTTCTTTTTGAGATTGACCCGCGCCCATTTGAGGCAGCGCTACAACAGGCAAAGGGACAGTTGGCCCAAGCGGAAGCACAGCTGGGCAAAGCCAAGCTGGACGTGGCGCGCGATACACCATTGGCCAAAGAAAGTGCGATTCCACAAGCTCAGCTCGACAACGATATCCAGGCGCATGAAGCCGCGCAGGCAGTGGTCGAGGCGGCCAAGGCGCAATTGGATCAGGCACAACTCAATCTGGGTTTTACTAAGGTTCGTTCCCTTGTAAATGGTGTTGCCGGCCTGGCCAAAGGTCAGATCGGAGATCTCGTCGGTCCAACCACGGTTCTTACGACGGTATCGCAGGTTGAGCCGATCAAAGCGTACTTTGCCATCAGTGAACAAGAGTATCTGAAGTTCGCGCAAAGAATTAGCGCGGTAGCCGAAGGCCGAAGGCATGTGGGAGAGCACAAGAGCCTCGAACTGATCCTTTCAGATGGCAGTCTCTATCCTCGAAAAGGATGGGTGGTGCTTGCGGATCGCCAAGTGGACGTGAAGACCGGAACCATTCGCATCGCAGGCGCGTTCGAGAACCCCGGGGGTATTTTGCGGCCAGGCATGTTCGCGCGAGTACGAGCCATCACCGGCACCGACAAGAACGCCCTGCTCGTACCTCAACGATCCGTCGTCGAGACTCAAGGTACTTACAGCGTCGTAGTTGTTGGTTCCGATAACAAGGCCAGCATTCGACCCGTGAAGACTGGCGAACGGGTGGGGCAGATGTGGGTGATCACGGACGGCGTGAAGCCAGGGGAACAGGTGGTCGCAGAGGGGATGCAGAAGGCCAAGGAAGGGGTCATGGTCCGGCCAAAGCAATTCACTTCCAGCGGACAAGGAGAATAAGCCATGTCGAGCTTTTTCATCCGGCGTCCTATTGTGGCCATGGTAATCGCCATTCTGATGGCCATAGTCGGATTGGTCTCGATGGCCGGTTTGCCCACCGCTCAATTCCCCAACATTGCTCCCCCTGAAATCCAAGTCAAAGCCACTTATCCCGGAGCCGATGCCCAGACCGTTGAACAATCAGTTGCGACGCCGATCGAGCAGCAAATGAGCGGCGTCGACAACATGAACTACATGTACTCGAACAACGCCAACAATGGGCAGATGACGCTGACTGTCAACTTCGATATCAAGACGGATCCGAGTACAGACCAGATTTTGGCGCAGATGCGCACCAATCAGGCTAACTCGCAGCTTCCGATCGATGTCGTCAATTATGGAGTTACCGTTCAGAAGTCCACAGCCGCTCCCTTGATGCTCATCGACCTGTATTCGCCCAAAGGGACTTACGACAATGTCTTTCTGGCGAATTATTCCTACATCAATCTGAACGACCAGTTGACCCGTGTTCCGGGAATTGCCAGTGTGACGGTGTTTGGCGCCGGCCAGTACGCGATGCGGTGCTGGGTCAAACCGGACGTGCTGGCCAAGTTGAACGTCACCGTGCCGGAGATCATCAAGGCGATCCAAACGCAGAATACTGTCAACCCGGCCGGACAGATCGGCGGCGAACCGGTTCCGAAGGGACAGAACTTCACCTATGCGGTACGCGCACAGGGGCGACTGCCGTCTGCCGAAGAATTCAGCCAGGTGGTGATTCGCGCCAATCCGGATGGTTCCATTCTGCGGTTGAAGGACGTGGCGCGGCTCGAACTTGGCGCGCAGACGTACAACCTGATTGGCCGCTACAGTGGTAAGCCCGCCGCCGTGGTCGCGGTTTACCAACTTCCGGGCTCGAACGCGGTGAAAGCTGCGGCCGGCGTTCGCAAGCTCATGGCGGAAGCCAAGGAGCGCTTTCCCCAGGATCTAGACTACGACATCGCACTCGACACAACCTTGGCGGTCACGGAAGGGCTGAAGGAAATCGAACACACATTGTTCGAAGCAATCGTGCTGGTCATAATAGTGGTCTACATCTTCCTGCAGGGCTGGCGGACAACATTGATTCCATTGCTGGCCGTTCCGGTCTCGCTGCTGGCTACGTTTGTCGTTTTTCCTATCCTCGGTTTCTCCATTAATACGCTCTCACTCTTTGGGATGGTGCTCGCCATTGGTATCGTGGTGGATGATGCGATTGTCGTGGTGGAAGCCGTCGAGCATCACATTGAGCACGGTCTATCGCCGAAGGACGCCGCGCTCAAGGCCATGGAAGAGGTTTCCGGACCCGTCGTTGCCATTGCGCTCATTCTTGCCGCAGTGTTTGTGCCCACAGTATTCATCCCGGGGATCACAGGGCGCCTGTACCAGCAGTTCGCGATCACGATCGCGATTTCAGTCTTGTTCTCCGCCTTCAACGCGCTGTCGCTCAGTCCGGCCCTGGCGGCGTTGATGCTCAAGCCTAAGAAGGAGACGCGGGGACCGCTCGGCGCCTTCTTCCGCTGGTTCAATCGGATCTTCGGTCGGACAACCGACGGTTATGTGAGCCTCTGCGGAACGTTCATCCGCAAAGCTGCTCTCAGCATGATGTTGCTCGCGGGAGTGGCCATCATGTCGGGCTGGTTTGGGAAGACTCTGCCGAACAGCTTCCTGCCCGACGAGGACCAAGGGTATGTTTTCGCTGGCTTGCAACTTCCCGATGCGGCTTCGCTGCAACGCAACGATGATGCCTCGCGAAAAATCGAAGAGATGATTCTGAAAACGCCCGGGGTTCGCTCGGTCACGGCTGTGCTCGGCTTCAGTATGTTAAGCGGCGCCCAGAATACCTACAGTTCTTTTTATTGGATCACCCTGAAAGAGTGGGCGGAACGCAAGGCTCCCGAGGAACAGTACGAAGCGATCAAGCTGCACCTGAACCAGGAGCTGTCGCAAATCACGCAGGGAGTTGCCTTTTCCTTCCCGCCACCGGCGATCCCTGGCGTGGGGGCATCCGGCGGATTCACGTTCATGCTTGAGGACCGGGCCGGAAAAGACCCGCAGTTCCTGACCCAGAACCTCACGAAATTCCTGGCTGCGGCACGCAAGCGGCCGGAACTGGGCAGCATCTACACGACTGCGCTTCCTTCTGCCCCGCAAGTTTATGTTGACGTGGATCGCCCGCGAGTCATTGCGCAGGGCGTGCAGCTTTCCGATGTCTACAAGACGCTGCAGACATTCATGGGCGGAGTACTGGTCAACTACTTCAACCAGTTCGGGCGGCAGTGGCAGGTCTATGTGCAGGCAGAAGGGGATTATCGGACGAAAGCCGAGAACCTGGGCCAGTTCTATGTCAGCAACGACGCCGGACAACCGGTGCCCATGAGTTCGTTGACACGGATCCGAGGCAGTGCTGGGCCGGAATTCACCTTGCGCTACAACCTCTACCGTTGTGTGCAGATCAATGGCGGTGCCGCGCCCGGCTACACCTCCGCTCAGGCCATGCAGGCATTGGAAGAAACGTTCAAGGACACGATGCCCGTGGAGATGGGCTATGACTATCTAGGCATGTCGTACCAGGAAAAGAAGGCGGCCGAGGGAATACCGCCCGCCGTGATCTTCGGAATGTCCTTGCTGTTCGTGTTCCTAATCCTGGCGGCGCAATACGAAAGCTGGTCGCTGCCGTTCAGCGTGTTGCTGGGCATTCCGATAGCAGTATTCGGCGCGTTTTTATTTTTGTGGCTGCGTGGGCTTGACAACAACATTTATGCGCAAATCGGCCTCATCGTCCTCATCGGACTGGGCGCGAAGAACGCCATTCTGATCGTCGAATTTGCCAAGATGGAATATGAAAAAGGCAAATCTGCCCAGGAAGCGGCGCTGGTGGCGGCTAAGTTGCGCTTGCGGCCGATTCTGATGACTGCGTTCGCTTTCATCCTGGGATGTGTGCCGCTGTGGACTGCGACGGGTGCGGGAGCTGTTTCCCGCCGCGTGATGGGAACGGCAGTCATCGGCGGCATGCTCGCGGCCTCAGTCATTGCCATTTTCATCATCCCGGTGAGCTTCGACATTGTTGAGCGAATTGCGCACCGCGGCAAGAAAGCACACCCCATCGCAACAGGGCCAACCATCGCGCCGTCGGAAGGGGATTGACCATGATCAGCACACGATGGGTGGTCGGAGCTGCACTACTGCTGCTGACGGGCTGCGCAGTTGGCCCGAAGTACAAACAGCCTCCAGTCTCCCCCCCTGATGCTTATCGGGGCCTGGCACCGGATGCTGGTCCCCAGACCAGCTTGTCTCTGGGTGATGAGAAATGGTGGATGGTTTTCCAGGACCAACAATTGCAGCAACTGATTCGTGAGGCACTCGCTCAGAACTACGACGTCCGTATCGCAGCCTCGCGAGTACTGCAGGCGCAAGCTCTGCTGGGCATTACCCGCGCCGATCAGTTTCCCACCATCAGTGCGGGGGCAGCAGCCAGCAATACGCGCCTTCCCGAGACGAAAGCGACATTACCCCTTGAGACTAGTGCCAATCGCGTAAGCCTTTCTTTATTTTGGGAATTGGATTTTTGGGGTAAGTTCCGCCGCGCCACCGAAGCGGCGCGAGCAAGTCTGCTGGCAACTGAGTGGGGTCAGAAAGCGGTAATGTCGACTTTGGTCAGCGATGTTGCCACCGCGTATTTTCAGTTGCTTGAACTCGACAGTGAAATGGAGATTTCCAGAAGTGCGCTGAATTCGCGTAAGGAGTCCTTGCGCCTGGTAGAAATCCGCGCAAAGGGCGGAGCGACCTCGCTCATGGATGTACGTCAGTCGGAGCAGTTGGTCTACACGGCGGCAGCCGCCATTCCGGACCTGGACCGACGCATCGAGCAACAAGAGAACTTCATCAGCGTGTTGCTGGGAAAGAATCCGGGGCCGGTGACGAGGGGAAAGAAGTTGATTGAGAACTCGATTCTGCCGACCGTTCCGGCTGGACTTCCATCTTCGCTGATCGGCCGGCGGCCAGACATTCAGTCTTCGGAGCAACTGCTCGTGGCTGCCAACGCACGCATCGGAGTAGCGAGAGCTGCCTATTTCCCGCAAATTACACTGACCGCCGATGCGGGCTATCAGAGTACGGCGCTGACGAGCCTGTTCACGGGCCCGGCGGGCTTTTGGAATTTTGGCGGCCAACTGGCGCAACCCATCTTCACCGCGGGAAGAATTCGCTCGAATGTGAGATTCACCGAAGCGCAGAAGCAGGAAGCCGTCCTCACCTACCAGCAGACCATTCAACAGGCATTTCGCGAAGTCTCGGACTCGCTCGTCGCCTATCGTAAGAATCAGGAATTTCGGGAACAACAGGAATTGCTCACGAACTCGGCAGAGGACGCCGTCCGATTAGCCAACATACGGTATCGCGGCGGAGTGACCAGCTACCTGGAAGTTCTCGACAGCGATACCCGATACTTTGACGCTCAACTCGGCCTGGCGCAGGCGCAACTCAACGAGCGCCTGGCACTGGTGCAGGTCTATCAAGCACTTGGGGGCGGGTGGCAGCAGTAAAAGGTGCTCACCACGATGCTGGAAACCCTCTCCAAGCCGTCTGAACGCGCCCTGGCGGCGAGAGTAAGGGGCCTCAAACAACCTAAAGACGGGACTAAGGCTATGGGTGTGATCGTTGAGAATGACGTGTCGAGTGCCGCGGCGGAACTTCCTCAAAATCGAAGCTGGAAGAGTTTCCATGAGACCAGGGGCACATCTTTTCCGATTGGCGCGACGGTCATGCAGGATGGCGTCAACTTCAGCGTTTTCTCTCGGGGAGCATTCCACATAGACTTGTTGTTGTTCGATCGAGAAGACGATGCGGCACCCGCACGCGTCATTTCGATCGATCCTGACACTGGCCGCACCTATCACTACTGGCACACCTTCGTTGGCGGAATCGGCGCGGGTCAAATCTACGCTTATCGAGTTTATGGCTTTTCAAATCCCGCGAATGGCCTTCGGTTTGACCCCGATAAGGTTCTCCTCGATCCCTACGGTCGAGGAGTCATTGTGCCCAAGAACTACAGCCGTGAGGCAGCGCGCTACCAAGGCAGCAACACGGCAACAGGAATGAAGAGCGTAGTTGTCGATCCGGATGACTTCGATTGGGAAGGCGACACGCGACTGAATAGGCCATCATCCACGACGGTCATTTATGAAATGCATGTTCGCGGTTTCACTGCTCACCCCAGTTCAGGACTCTCTGAGAACGTCCGCGGAACTTATGCCGGTGTGATGGAAAAGATCCCCTATCTCAAGGATCTTGGCATCACCGCCGTGGAGTTACTCCCTGTGTTCCAGTTTGATCCCCAGAATTGCCCGCCCGGTGTTGTGAACTACTGGGGATATCAACCTGTTTCGCTGTTCGCGCCACACCAGGCTTACAGTTCGCGTCAGGGCCCGCTTGCGCCCGTGAATGAATTCCGCGACATGGTCAAAGCACTGCACAAGGCCGGAATCGAGGTAATTCTCGACGTTGTCTTTAATCATACAGCGGAAGGCGATCACACCGGCCCCACCCTCTGCTTCCGGGGATTCGATAATGCCGCCTACTACATTCTGGAACCAGGCCGATCGAGATACGCCGACTACAGTGGATGTGGCAATACTCTCAATACCAACCACCCCGTCGTGCGGCGCATGATCATTGATAGCCTCCGGTACTGGGTGAAGGACATGCACGTTGACGGCTTTCGCTTCGACCTTGCGTCGGTCCTCTCTCGCGATTCATCCGGCAACGTTATTCCGAGTCCGCCCGTGCTGTGGGACATCGAGTCTGACCCGGCGCTCGCCGGTACGAAACTCATTGCCGAGGCTTGGGATGCCGCGGGGCTTTATCAGGTCGGCAGCTTCATTGGGGACAGCTGGCGCGAATGGAATGGACGCTTTCGCGACGACGTGCGAAGTTTCTTCCGGGGAGACAATTGTTCCGTATCGGCGTTCGCCGACCGATTTCTCGGCAGCCCCGAGATCTATGGACACGAGCAGCGCGAAGCCGAGCAGAGTGTGAACTTCGTAACCTGTCACGACGGGTTCACTCTCAATGACCTCGTCTCGTATAACCACAAGCACAACGAGGCGAATCTCGAGGCAAATCGTGACGGCGCGGACGACAACCGAAGCTGGAATTGCGGAGTCGAGGGACCGATCGTGAGTAGGGAAGTGGAGAAACTGCGCAATCGACAAGTAAAAAACTTCTTAGCTACGACAATCCTATCAATCGGCATGCCGATGATTCTGATGGGAGACGAGGTCAGACGCACGCAATCTGGAAACAATAATGCTTACTGTCACGACAGTGAACTCGCCTGGTTCGACTGGTCTTTGCTTGAAAAGCATGCTGATGTCCTCCGCTTCGTGAAGCTGCTCATTGCCCGGCGACTGCTTCGGGACTCAGAGGCAGAATTGCGCCGTACGAGCTTGCACCAGCTCCTCGCAGCGGCACGCATAACATGGCACGGAGTCAAGCTCGAACAGCCGGATTGGAATGACTGGTCACACAGCCTCGCATTTGGCGTTGAGATAGAAAAAGAGAAACTCCTGTTTCACATGATCACGAATGCGTTCTGGGAAGCGCTTGAGTTCGAATTGCCGGCCATTCAGGAGCGTAGTGGGAGCGGGTGGCGTCGTTGGATCGATACGGGTCTCGACTCGCCGCTGGATATTGTCGAATGGCAGGCTGCAGCGAACGTTTCCGGAGACATCTATCGAGCCGAAGGGCGATCGGTGGTCGTGCTTTTCGCTCGCCTGGACAAGCAGATTAACTCGGATTGCTAATGAGCGACGAAGAAATCCAGTCAGCAGCATTCGGTAAGGAAGAACTGCAGAGTGAACGCCTGCGCATCCTCGGTGTGCTGGGATTCCTTGCGCTGCTGGTCTTCATTCTGCTTTTGCGGGTGTTCGTCATTCACACGGTTCCCGCGGCGACTCATTGGGGTTGGGATTTGTTTCTTGCGGCAGCCGTGGCTGCTTATGAGCTCTGGATGTTTCGCAGAGTGGATTTGGCTCTCAAGGCGGGAACGAGCCTTCCGCCCCGGTTCTGGATTCTCAGCACCGTACTGGAGACTTCCATCCCGGCCTTTGCTCTTGCGTTTCTGACCAATTCCCAGATTGCGAGTGCGTACCGTCCACTGGCGAGTTCGTCCGTACTCGTGTTTTTCATCTTCATCATCCTTTCGATTCTTCGGCTAAGTCCCGGCATCAGCGCTCTTTCGGGGATCATAGCGAGTGCCACTTATGTTGTTGCCGCGTTGCATCTAGGCTGGCGCCCTCCTGTGATCGGAGTCCCGGCGTCTCCTACTCAGACCGGCGTCCCCCTGAATGCGATCACGCTGCTGGCTACAGGTCTCATCGCCGCCGCCGTCGCGAGAGAAGTTCGCAAGCACGTCCAGGCGGCGCTCCGCGAGGCAGAAACTCAACGAAGGCTCGAGGCAGTGCAACACGATCTTCAAGTCGCACGGTCCATACAGCAGTCTCTTCTACCCCAGGTGACTCCTGAAATCGCAGGATTCGATATCGCCGGGTGGAACCATCCCGCGGACGATACCGGCGGGGATTACTTCGACTGGAAGACTCTCGAAGATGGAAGAATTGTTGTAAGCCTCGCTGACGTTACCGGACACGGTATTGGGCCGGCATTACTGGCGTCTGCCTGTCATGCCTACGCGCGATCGGCGTTCAGTAACGCAGCGGACCTCTCCAGCGCTCTCGAGAGTATCAATCAGGATCTTGGCTCGGATCTTACTTCGGGGCGATTCGTGACCTTCGCAGCTGCGGTCTGTCATCCGGGGCGCGGAGATGTTGAAGTTCTTTCCGCGGGCCATGGCCCTATCTTTATTTACTCATGCCAGACTGACCGGTTCAATGAGATGAATGCCCAAGCAGTTCCGTTCGGGATCCTGCCCCAACTCACTTCCGACCCTCCGGCACACCTTCGGCTTCAAGTCGGCGACTTGCTCTTACTGGTCACCGATGGCTTCTTCGAGTGGGAGAACAATCTGGGGGAACAATTCGGTGTGCAGCGTATGGAAGAGGAGTTGCGAGCATCACGCGAACTTCCCGCCTCGGAGATCATCAAGCGCCTTCACGCCGCGGTAATCAAGTTCTCCAATGGGACTCAGCAGCAGGACGATCTGACCGCTGTACTTATCAAATGCCGGCAGGATCGAGCCGCGTGATTGTATAGGCTCCGCTGTAGATTTGCTCTGGACGACTTCCGGTGCAATGCTCATGATCTGTTACTTCTAACAGTATGGGGCAATGCCTCCACTGGGTAGGCTGGGGCTCGAGATGTCGCTATGAAGTCTGCGCTGCATACGCTCGGCGTCATGGCTGTGGTCAGCCTACTGATGGTGGGGGCCACTAGTTCAACCTACGGGCAGGGCGGGAAGTTAAATCTATACGTTACGCCGTTTGCGGCGCACTCACGATTGAAAGTGCCAGCCTCGAAGCCATCCTATTTAACGGAACTGAACCAGCATCCACCCTAGGGTCTTGATCTAAACGTCCGGTTAGGTCGAATGATGTCAGTCAAAGGTGCCAAGAGAGTTGTCGTCATCGCGGACAACAATGCAATACAGCAAGCCGTGCGGCGCGCTTGCGCTGCTCTTCTTCGCTCTTATTTCCGCCATCGCCTGGAGCCAGGACTTGGCACCGCGCGCCTACATCATCACGCCGATCCATTCCAATGCTGTCACGGTTGCCAGTTCCTTTCTGACCGGTGAGATTCTGTTTGACGGGTCAACTCCGATTACCGGCGCCCGAGCGAAGGCGGCGGTTCCCGTGGTAAGCGTCTTTCATTCTTTTAATCTGTTTGGACGCACTGCCAATTTTGTAGCCAGCGTGCCGTACGGACGAATGCACTTCCACGGAATTGTGGCGAATGCCGAGAGGGTGGCTGACCGCTCAGGACTGTTGGACTCGAGCTTTCGCTTGTCTGTCAATCTTACCGGTGGTCCATCCATGGACGTGCGGGATTATGTCAAGTGGCGCCAGAAGCTCCTTGTCGGCGCCAGTATCAGAATCGTGACTCCTACAGGTCAGTATGATCCGTCGAAGCTCGTTAACCTGGGCGCAAACCGCTGGGCTTTTAAGCCGGAAGTTGGCCTATCCCGGCGCTGGGGCTATTGGGTGCTCGACACCTATGGTGGAGTGTGGTTTTACACTAGCAACCACAACTTTTACACGGCCACCAATGTGCAGACGCAGAACCCGATCTTTGCGTTTGAGGGCCATTTGAGCTACGACGTGAAGCCGCGCCTGTGGGCATCTCTGGATGGCAACTTCTGGGTAGGTGGTACGACAACTTTGAACGGTGTAGAAAACCCAGCCACGCAACAGAGGAACTCTCGCGTCGGCGGCACGATGTCCGTACCGCTGAACAGGCACCAGTCGTTGAAATTCAGCTATAGCTACGGCGCATATGTCAAGTACGGGGGGAACTTCCACAACATTTCGGTCGCCTGGCAGTACTCGTGGCTCGGGAGACCGAATTGATCTATGTGTTGGTTCCAGCAGAACAATTGTCGTGCGCGATTGAAGGTAAATTCTGATTGAAATGCAAGGAGCATCTCATGGAGCCCCCTATTCCTCCACTCCTCTTCTCACTGGTTCTCTTCCTGGGCATGTTGATCTTGCTGGAAGTCGGCCGTCGATTGGGCATCAAACGTCGTGCAAAAGAGGCTGAAGGCGAGCGAGGGAACCTCGGCACAATCGAGGGCGCAGTATTTGCTCTATTCGGTTTGCTGATGGCGTTCACTTTCTCCGGGGCCGCGTCGCGCTTCAACGAGAAGCGGCAATTGGTTGCCGAAGAAGCAAATGCCATCGAAACGGCGTACCTGCGATTGGATTTGGTGCCGGAAGCCAAGCCAAAACTTCAAGATCTGTTCCGCGAATACCTGGAGTCGCGTCTTAAGACCTATCGCATCCTGCCGGATATGAAAGCCGCAAGACTGGAAATGGCAAATTCCAAGCGGGTGCAGGAAGAAATCTGGGCCGAATCTGTCGCCGCGACACGTCTCCCGGGGGCGCATCCCGCTGCCGCCTGGGTGCTTCTTCCAGCGTTAAACAACATGATCGACATCACCACGACTCGCACCATGGCGCTGCAAGTGCATCCTCCCAGGATCATTTATGGGCTTCTGTTCAGCCTCGGGCTCATCTGTGCACTCCTGGCTGGCTATCGCATGGCGGGCACATACCGCAGTTGGCTTCACATCATGGGCTTCGCAGTTCTGACCGTCGTCATCATCTATGTCATGCTCGACGTAGAGTACCCGCGAGCCGGGCTGATCCGTTTGGAGACAGCGGACCAAGTGTTGGTCGACGTTCGACAAGCTATGCACTGAGCCTGGCTACTGCTGTGATTTCTTTCGCGGGCAAGATCGAGTTACTTATCTATAGGGTTCCATCGTCCTGCATCTGCTTGAGCACGAGTGACCAGACGGTCTATCTCTCCCTTGACATTCGACGGGTTGAGACGTATCAGGAATGCCGGTCCAAACCAGTTCTCCCCACCGGATGTGACTGCGCCTCGTGCAGTTCGCATCAATCAGGATGCGGAACGGAACGCGTGAGCCGTTGCCGCGCTCCGATCTAAAATTTCGGGGGCGCTTGTCACTGTTCCATCCAGCCAGGCCAGAGTGAGTCTGTATCCGACTGCTAGGACGATCGCCCCGATAAACAATCCGATCGGCCCGAATGCCACGAACCCGCCAATGGCTCCGAGAAATACAACTGCCATAGGAACGGGGACGCCACGTCCGAGCAGCAGCGGCTTCAGAACGTTGTCCATCAGGCCCACGATAAGACACCACACGAGAAAGATCACAGCATTGGTGGTGCTGGCAATCGCAAACATGTAGATGACTGCCGGAATCAGAACGACGACCCCAAGCTGAAGCACGGCAGCGACCAGGAAAATGACGGCCCACAACCCCGCGCCCGGCAAACCGGCGACGAGGAAGCCAACCCCGGCGAAGACTGACTGGATAAAGGCAACGCCTATAATCCCCGTCGTGATACTGCGGACCGTCGCACCGGCCAATTTTTCAAACTCTGGCCCTTTGTCTCCAAACAGGCGACTGGAAAATAAGCTGGCGACCCTGGATCCACTTTCCGCATTTCCGAGAAGCACTCCAGCCACAATGATTGAGAGAATCCACTGCAGTGCAGCCAGTCCGATACTAGCGGAAGCGGAGAGCAGTTGCGGAATGAATGCTTTGATCTGTGGAGCAAAGCTCTGTACTGCCGCGCTCAGGTTTGTGGATGCCAAGTCCCAGGCATGCTTCAGTGAGGTGCCGACAATTGGCCAAGATTCAACACGGGCCGGCGGCGGTGGGATGATCGGTGTGCCTCCCCGAATTCGGGCGGTCACACTCTGGATGCCATCGACTAGCGATCCAGTCAGTAAGACCACCGGAATAATCAGAAGTGCGAGCAGAAAAGCCGTGCAAATGACCGCAGCAAGCCGATTGCTCCCACCAACTAGATGCTGCACCTTCTTGTAGCCCGGATAGACAGCAATCGCGATGATGATTCCCCACGCAACCAGAGGGACAAAAGGACGCAGGATGAAGAGGCACGCTGCCGCAAGCAATACTAGCAGTCCCACATGAACGGACACTTCCAGCGCCCGGTGTACATAGTTCTCATCGTGCCCGTATGGTTCGGCCATGTTCTGGGCTCCTTATCTACTGGGACGATCAGACGCAACCTGACAGTGCTGAATCCTCCCTATCCAGCGACCTGCTCTCGCGTCATCCGAGCCGCGAGTTCGTCCTTGGAGATGTGCAACGCGTCCGCAGCACTCATGCGCGCGAACAGATCCATTAAGCGAGCGATCACTCCCGTCCAGCCGGTCTGGTGGCTCGCGCCGAGTCCGGCGCCGTTGTCCCCGTGAAAGTATTCGTAGAACAAAATGTGGTCCTTCCAGTGCGGATCCTCCTGGAATTTCTTGGTTCCACCATAGACAGGACGCTTACCACTCTCATCCTGGAGGAAGATACCCGACAATCTGCGAGCAATTTCTTTTGCGACTTCAAACAGATTCATGTATTTGCCGGAGCCGGTCGGACATTCGACTTTGAAATCGTCGCCGTAGAACTGGTAAAGGTTCAGCAGCCCACGAATCAATAGACCATTGACTGGCATCCATACGGGTCCCCGCCAATTGGAGTTGCCTCCGAACATTCCTGTGTTCGACTCTGCCGGAAGGTACTGAACTTTATATTCGTGTCCCTGAAGATGGAACGCGAACGGGTGCTCCAGATGATATTTGGAGAGGGAGCGGATGCCGTAGGGGCCGAGAAATTCATTTTCATCAAGCATGTAAGCCAGAATCTGCTCGATCTTTTGCTTGTTGCACACAGACAAGAGCCGCCGCTCCGCGAATCCAATGAAGTCGCCATCCGCTGGGGCAATGTGCTGGAGCAACTCGGGATGGCGCTTTTTGAACATCTCGATTAGCTCGCGCAACCGAGGATGCCGGACGAGAATCCCGGATGCGGAGAACACCGTGGATGCGCACAGCGGCAACAATCCCACCATCGAGCGGACTTTCAGTCGCATGGCTTCTCCATTCGGCAGATGAAGCAGGTCGTAGAAGAATCCGTCCGAGCTGTCCCACATCTCATCGTGGTTCTCACCGATGCGATCCATGGCATAGGCGATCCAGACGAAATGTTCGAGGAAACGGAACGCGATGTCTTCATACAATGGATCATATTCAGTCAAGACGAGCGCGATCTCCAACATGTTCTGACAGTAAAATGCCATCCAAGCTGTGCCGTCGGCTTGATCGAGGAACCCGCCGGTCGGCAGCGGTGAGCTGCGATCGAAAACCCCAATATTGTCCAGACCGAGAAACCCGCCGGCAAAGACATTCCTCCCCTGCGGATCCTTGCGGTTCACCCACCAGCTGAAATTCAGCATCAAGCCCTGGAACGAGCGCTCCAGGAATCGCAGATCGGCTCGGCCCAGTTCCTTCTCAATGTTGTACAGGAACAGCGTTGCCCAGGCGTGTACCGGCGGATTGACATCGCTGAAATTCCATTCATAGGCCGGAATTTGTCCGTTCGGGTGCGCATACACGGTCCGCAACATCAGCAGAAGCTGGTCCTTGGCAAAATCAAAATCAACCAGCGACAGCGCAAGTGTATGAAATGCGAGGTCCCACGCCGCATACCAGGGATACTCCCATTTGTCGGGCATCGAGATGATGTCGCTATTGAGCATGTGAAACCATTCGGTGTTCCGAATATTCCGGTGCTTCGTCCCCATCAGGGGATGAGCATCATGCTCGTCCAGCCACCTGTCGAGGTCGAAGTAGTAATACTGCTTTGTCCATAGCATTCCCGCTAACGCCTGACGATGGACACGCCGTTCATCTTCACTGAACGACTTCGGAGTGATGCGGTCGTAGAATTCGTTTGCCTCGGCCAGTCGCGAATCAAAGACGCGGTCGAAGCTGCCGAAGGTGTCAGCCTGCGGTTTTTCGTTCAGTCTCAGTCGGACTGTGGTACTTCCACCTGCAGGAACCTGGAGACGGTACAATGCAGCAGCTTTGGTTCCTGCCTTGTTTGGGTTGATCGCGTCCTTCTTGCCAGACACGATGTACTCGTGAAATGCATCCTTCACATACGGTGACGGGTTGTTTTGCCCCCACAATCGGCTTGCATTCGATTCATTTTCTGTGAAAAGGAGCTCGGGATTGCCTTCACACTGGAGCATGCGGTTCCCGAGTTGAGAATGAGAAGCCACGATCGTCCCGTCCGTGATCTGGCTCAGCGTGGGTTTGTTCGCATCTTGGCTCCAGGACCATGTGTTACGAAACCAGAGGGTGGGAAGCAGACAAAGCTCTGTCGATTCCGGTCCGCGGTTGTGTACAGATATTTTGATCAGGAGGTCCTCTGGCTCGGCTTTTGCGTATTCGACGAATACGTCGAAATACCGGTCTGAATCAAACACCCCCGTATCGAGCAGCTCATATTCGAAATCTTCCCTAGTGCGCCTACGATTTGTGTCCACCAAATCGCGGTATGGGAATTCGTTCTGGGGATACTTGTACAGATACTTCATGTAGGAGTGGGTCGGCGTACTGTCGAGATAGAAGTAATATTCCTTCACATCCTCGCCGTGATTCCCCTCGCTGTTCGTCAACCCAAACAGGCGCTCTTTCAGGATTGAGTCCCGACCATTCCACAGAGCAACAGCGAAGCAAAGCTGCTGCTTATCGTCGGAGATGCCCGCCAGGCCATCCTCCCCCCAACGGTATGCACGAGATCGTGCTTGATCATGACTGAAGTAGTCCCACGCGTTTCCGTCTTGACTGTAGTCTTCCCGAACCGTGCCCCACTGACGTTCGCTCAGATATGGTCCCCATTTCTTCCACGGAACCCCAGTTTCGCGAGCCTGGTTTAGCCGTCTCTGCTCAGCGGTTTCTGCGTACTCGATGGGGGCTTTTTTGGGCGGATTCATTGTGTCTCCTTCTCGAATTGTCCGAAGGCTGCCGTAAACCTGCACCGGAGCTTTAACACTTCTCTCACCGTTAGGGCACATTTGCGAACTGTTGGTTCTGACAGTATCCCGATCGCTCTCGGGCACTCGACATTGAGGTATCAGTGCCCAAGAACGGACCGCCTCTTCCGGTAAGCTGGGCTCCCGCAATGAAATACGCACTGACCCTGATCGTTGTATCTAGTCCAGTGTGGTCAACTGACAGGAATGACAGCATGATGGCAAGATTTGCGTCGCCGTTAAGCCGTCTGCGAAATTAGCGCAACACCGCCTACAACTCGGTCTACTAGTACTTCTGCCAGTTTGGGAAAAGAGCATAGATGTGGAAGATGAGACTTCAGCGTCCGACGGTGTTCCCGGTCTGCGACGTAGAAGGGCCCCGTGCGGAAGGCGCGGCCTGGGGTATGCACATGAAGCGCCTGAGGTGGGCCCTGCAATTCTTGGCGCTGCTACTTCCCACTCAGCCCCTCTTGCCACAGGGGAATCCCGCCGATAGTGTGTCCGTCCATTCGACGCGGAAGTCGAAGCGAACTAGTCCTAAGGACAACATCGACGCCATCGGAACCCGCAATATTGGCGGTAAGGGATTCGGCAACTGGTATTCAGCCCCACAAGAAAGGAGCATGGGCTTAGAGTATTCCCGCCTCATCGAGGAAAACACGAGGATCGTAGCGGACCCAGTGATTTCCGAGTACGTGAACAGGGTCGCTCAAAGTATCGCCCGCAACTCTGACCTCAAAGAGCCACTCACTGTGAAAGTGATCGACTCTGAGGAAGTCAATGCTTTTGCTCTTCCCGGCGGATTCCTCTATGTGAATACGGGGTTGCTTACAGCCGTCGAAGACGAGGCAGAGTTGGCTGGAGTGATCGCCCACGAGATCGCGCACGTCGCCGCGCATCATGCCGCCCGGCAGATGACCCGTTCACAAATGTTCCAGCTGGCCTCGGTACCGCTGATCTTCGTTGGAGGTGGGCTCGGCGTAGCATTGCAGGAAGCTGCGGCCTTGGGAGCGCCGGCAGGTTTGACCAAATTCTCACGAGGATTTGAAGCGGAGGCCGATTACCTTGGCGTGGAGTACCTGTACAAGGCGGGATACGATCCGCAGGCGTTTGTAGTATTTTGTGAACGATTTCAAGGCATGGATAAACATAAAACCAATCCGATCGGCCGGATGTTTTCCAGCCATCCGCAGATGCTGGACCGAATTCGCAAGACGCAAGCGGAGATTTCTAAGATATTGCCTCCACGTGAAGCGTATCTGCTTTCTACCTCTGACTTCGACACTGCTAAGGTGCAACTGTCGAAGCTCGCTGTACGCGGCAGACCTAATCAAGGACAAGCAGACCTACCGACGTTACGACGTTCCACGCAGAACCAGGACGAGTCGACCAGCGATGATCAACATCCCAAACTGAAGCGGCGGCCGGATTCTACTCCACCTTCTCCCAGTCCCACATCTGTCGATCAATAAGTGTGCGGCACGGACTGTCGCCCGAACATACTGTCACTTTTGGCAGTCGTGTTTTCAAACATTGAAATTGATGATTGGCATGACAAACGTCAGGAGCATTGTCGCGAACAGAGGGGAGCACCCATCATGAGATTCGCTGCTCGTCGAACAGAAGTCGCGCGGGGCGCTATTCGAAATGCCATTGTCATTCTATGCACGTTGATGCTAGTCCCGGGTGACTTGGCCTTGATCGCAATGCCGGCGCCTCAATCAGAGGCCCAGTCGAGTGAAGCTGCCGCTCGTATTCCTCCAGATCAACTGGATTCTCTGGTTGCTCCTATCGCTCTTTACCCCGATCCACTACTGGCGCAGACCCTGGCAGCGGCGACCTATCCGTTGGAAATCATCCAGCTTCAGCAGTGGCTGGCGCAAAACAAGAACCTCAAGGACCAAGCCCTGGTCGACGCTGTGAAAAAGCAGGACTGGGATCCCAGCGTGCAGGCCATGGCCGCCGTTCCCGATGCCGTCAAACTTCTGGCCAGCGACATCAAATGGACTACGGACCTCGGCAATGCCTTTCTCGCGCAACAAAGCGATGTCATGGACGCTGTACAGCGCATGCGCAAAAAGGCGAAAGACACAGGAAACTTAAAGTCCAGTGAGCAGCAAAAAGTCGAAACCAAGGTGATTGAGAACAAACAGGTCATCGTGGTTGAGCAGGCAAGTCCCCAAGTCGTCTATGTTCCCAGCTACAACCCCACCGTTGTGTATGGCGCTCCGGCGTATCCGTACCCGCCAGTCACTTACCCCCCGCCCGGCTATTACGCCGCTGGCATGGCGATTTCGTTCGGCATTGGTGTAGCCATGGGGGCGGCATGGGGTGGAGGTTGGGGTTGGGGCTGCGGATGGGGCCACAATGATGTCAACGTCAATGTGAACAACAACTTCAATCGCAACACGAACATTTCCAACAGTGGCAACCGTGTTGCCGCTCGTGGTGGTAACACCACCTGGCAGCACAATCCTCAGCATCGTGGCGGCGCCCCATATGGCGATCGAAACACTGCGAACAGGTTTGGCGGGACAACGCGGGGCGATTCGTTGAGCAATCGCCAGGCAAGTGCGCGTCGGAATCAAGGTCAAGTTGGAGACCGGCAGCGAAACGGTGTGGGCGATCGTAATTCGGGAAATCGGAACGGCGTCGGTGACCGTTCCTCGGGGGGCCGCCAACAGGCGGGAGTAAGTGATCGAAGCGCCGGAGCAAGAGATTCAGGTGGACGCGGATCGGGTGGCGGTGTCAGCGATAGGAGCTCGAATCGCGATGCGGGCGGAGGCGGGGATCGCGTGGGAAACCGTAGCACGTCCAGCGGCGGCGGATCACGCAACTCCGGCGCATTCGGCGGTGGCTCCGGAGGCTTCAGCGGCAGCAGCGCACGAAGTAGTAGCTCGCGTGGCTCCTCAAGCGTCGGAGGCGGTGGCGGAAGGAGCCGGAGTGGCGGCGGTGGTCGTCGGAGGTGATGTTCATCAAGAAGGACGGATACCATGAGATCATCGTTGTTTAGGATTCAATCACACGCTTTTCCAGTCCTGCTCTGGGCCGCGATTGTCGCCTGCGCTCCAGTTCCCTTTGTCGATGCACAATCCTCCGCGCCGCACGGACAAGCCGTATTCAGCACGCCTCAGCAGGCCGTCGACGCTCTGATTCAGGCCGCGGCAAAATATGACGTTGCGGCCTTGACAGGGATCTTCGGTCCGGATGGCAAGGACTTGTTCTCCTCGGCAGATGAGGTACGTGACAAGCAGCGCGCCGCTGCGTTCGTCGAAAAGGCAATCGAGAAGAAGACGGTGGCTGTCGATCCAAAGAATAAGGCGCGCGCTACGCTCTTGGTCGGAAATGACGACTGGCCATTACCCGTTCCACTCGTGAAGAACGGTGGCAAGTGGTTCTTCGACTCCAAGCAGGGACACGACGAAATCCTCCTCCGCCGAATCGGCGCCAATGAACTCGACGCGATCCAGGTCTGTCGCGGTTTCGTCGATGCTCAGAAGGAATATGCTTCGGAGATTCACGACGATTCTGGAGTTAACCAATACGCACAAAAGATCATCAGCACGCCCGGAAAGCGCGATGGCCTGGTGTGGCGAAACCAGGACGGGACACTCGGTGGCCCGATCAGCGAGAACATAGCCGAGGCGATCGAAGAAGGCTATACGTCGAAGACCCAGGGATACCACGGCTATTACTTCAAGGTTCTTAAGGGCCAGGGACCGGCCGCGCGTCTCGGGCGGCTCGACTATGTCGTGGACGGAATCATGATTGGCGGCTTTGCGCTGGTCGCGGTTCCTGCTGAATATCGCGTGACTGGAGTCAAAACCTTCACCGTCAGCTACGACGGGATTGTGTACGAAAAGGATTTGGGACCCAACTCCTTGCAGATCGCGAAAGATATGGTTCTTTACAATCCCGACAAAACATGGCATCCAACCGATGACCAATGGCCAGCGGATGTATCGTTTGGCGCTGACTGAGTTCGTGTATCCGAAAGAAAGTCCAGTCGCGCAGGTATGCCCATGCAAGATTCGCGGGACCGGGAATCAGGCGTCGGCCACCTGAAGACTGGCGAAACAGCCTATCGTGCCACAGAGCTCGAGTGGCATCTCGACGCAGACTGGACAGAAGGCTTCATTCACCGGGCCCCGCGCGTAGATCGAGACGAGGGATGAGCAGTTCGAACAGCGCCAGAGCGTAGTTTCAAAAGGGACGATCTGTTGAGAGCCATCGGTGCGGGTCGTGGTCATCATGGGTAGTCCCTGTCCCAGGATCGAGCCTACTCGTGATGCCGAGTAGCTCAACTGTTAATACTCACAGTTCGGGTAAGACTACTGCGCTCCCACTCGATGGTACTTAGAAGTATTTGGAGGCCAGATGAAACCGACCCTTGTTACTGCGTGGATATGCTTGCTGGCAGCGACATTAAACACAAACGCCTACGGACAGAAGGTGAAAGTCGGGTACGATAAAGAAGCCGACTTCTCCAAGTTCGCGACCTATATGTGGGCCGACCCTGCGATGCCGCCCACAAGACCTGCCCTCTATGAAAGCATCGTCGGCTCCATCGACGCAAAATTGAATGCCAAGAGGCTGACCCGGGTGAAGAGCAATGGGGATCTCGTCATCATCCCGGCTGGAGGTATCGGATTCGGGCTCAACATAGCGGCGGGAACTCCAATCATGCCAACCTATAGCGGCCCGCCTCCTGCGATGAACGCGACCATGTGGACAGGGGCTGGCGGTTCTTCCGGCTCCATGGCAACAGCCGTAGGAAAAGGTACCTTAGAGCTCACCTTTGTCGACCGGGCAGCCAACAAGATTATTTGGAGTGGCACCGTCACTGATAACCTCGATCCGGAAAAGAAAGACAAGTCTTTGGAGAGAATCGAGAATTCCATCGTCAAGCTTCTCAGGGAATTCCCGCCGACGAAAAAATAGGAAGAGCCGAAACGGCCGTACCCGACAACATCATTACCAGCAGCCTGATTCGGAACAGTAGAGTCTGTCACTTGTGACAGTTACTGTGCAAGTCTCCGGTTGAATAAAGTGAGTCAACAAAGGATCTCCTTTGGATCCGGCCGAGGGAGGCGTGCAGCCGGAGTGTTGAGGACGTCCTGCAACCGATCCGATGTCAGACGATCTTATTTTCGTGATCGCATTTGCGAAGGCCGCGACCATCATCGCATCGGCGGCGGGTCTGCTGATCTATTTAGCGTGGGCCGCGACGCGCACGTCTCCACGGCGAGATCGTTGACTCTGGCTCCTACAGCATCCGTCACGAGTCGCCGCGAAATAACAACTCCCGGCGGCGGATCAAGACTTGCCCTCTCTTCTTGATAATTGCCCCCATCCGTTGCCAGCGAGTCAGGATGCGGCTGGCCGTAAACGGCGTAATATTGGCCATATTCGCAAATTGTTCGTTCGTGAGTTCGAGTCGCACCCCACCCGGCACATTACGGCCCATGCCGTCGGCAAGGGTCACTAGAACCCGCGCAAGCCTCTGTTCAGCGCGTTCGCAGATCAGACTGGTGTGAGCAGAGACATACCAAGTCAAATAGTCATACGCCAAGGACAACGCATTGTCGAGGAGTCGTGGAATGCGCACGGCAAGGGCACGAATTGTCTTGCAGTGCCAGACGAGTACTGATCCATCCTCTACCATCTCGGTGCTTACGAGATAGCGGCACGGTTGACCCAGGAGGCCAGAGGCCCCGAAAATCTGCCCCGTTTGGAGCCACAGTAGCATGACTTTTTTTCCGTCCGGCGTGATATAGAAATATCGTGCTGATCCTTCGGTAATGAGATACAAGTGATTGGCGAGTTCGCCTTGATGCGCGATCACGGAGTGTGCAGATACGGTTCGGTTTGAGCCAGCCGCCAAAACAAGAGCTCGATCCCGTTCTGTCAAACCGTCCAGAAAGCCCGGCCTGATCCGATTGGGAGCGGGCACCGCGGTGAGTGAGGCGGTCATGAGTTGGTTCCCTTATGCCTGGATCATCCCGTTGCCGTTTTTCCGCCAGATCGTCAGGATAACCATGCTGATGGCGAACAGTCAGGAGCGGCAGTGGATCCAGCCCAGCTTGCTTATCAGAAGGTATGCGCCCGCCTGAGGGACCTTACACTGGCAGAAATTACAGTGTGAGGGACAAATCAGCCCCTTCCTGCGAAGGTGATCTGTCCTCGCTGTAAATCAACCAAGGTAAGTGAGCGACTGCGGTCGGAGGGGTCTACGCAGAACTGTCGGTAAATCCGTAGCCCATCAGTTGAGTGCTAACAAATACTTCATTTCGAGCTGCTGCGTGAATCGCGGCTATCAAGTCCGATACAGCATCGGATTTGACGACGAACGCGGACGCGCCAAGCCTGAATGCCATCTGCACGACGTCGTAGTCGGATTCCGAACTGAGATAAATCAACTTTGTATGCGGTGCAATGTCGAGGATGCCCTGACCGACCTCCAGGCCGTTAGCGTCTCGCAAGTTAAGCTCTAGCACCACCATGGAGGGTTGGAGTGTTGTCACCATTTGGATTGCCTCCAACCCAGAGGCTTCACCGACGAGTGCAAGGGACTGCTCCTTGCAGAGAGTAGCGGCAACGAAGTCGCGCCAAGAATGATCGTCATCTACAACCATAATATTAATCGGTGACACTGAAGCAAGCTCCCATGATTCGTGAGTTGTCGATGCAAGAGAATGAATCATTACTGTTTGGGAATTCCCTTAACAAACGTGCCACGTCTGGGCTCGCTCGGTCGTTGCTCTAGAGCAATGTCAGTCGGCGTGAATTGAAGGTTGTGGCGTGACGCAGAGACCCGGCAGATTCGTTTGCGCACGGGCGATCGGACAAGTCACATCGAGCAAACGGATTGGCAAGAAGGCGATGACGAGCGACTTCGCGTGTTATCGGTGCCCTGCGGCTCAGAGAGCCGGCTAATAGGTATAGAAGAGGTTCTGAATCTCTCCCTTTGTGCGTGGTTTCAGCAATGCCAGCATCAGTAAAATCCTAGCCTTTTGCGGGTTGAGCTCGTCAGACGCGATCAGGTTCAGCTGATCGTCATTTACCTCAACGTTGCGACTTACCGTTCCCGTGACCACGCGGCTGCTTCTCACTACTACGACACCTCTCTTCGCAGCATTGGCTGCCGCTTCCAAAGATGCCTGAGTCATATTGCCATTACCCACTCCGGCGATGACGATACCTTTTGCCCCATTAGCAACCGCAGCGTCGATCAAGTCGGCCGACATATCTGCGCACGCGAAGAGAATATCCACGCGGGGCAACGCGGTAACTTCAGTGACGTCAAATTCGCTGGTAGTTGTGTGTTTCCACACCGGCATATTGTAGAAATCGTTCTTGCCGTAACTTGCGATGCCGACCAACCCTCGTAGAGGTGACATAAAGGTCTGGACCGCCGTCGTACTCGTCTTCGTCAAGGAATGTGCCCCATGAATCCAGTCGTTCATCACGACAAGCACTCCTCGCCTTTTGGCATTCGGGTCGCCAGCGACAGCTACGGCATTGAAGAGATTCAATGGACCATCAGCACTGACCGCTGTCGACGGGCGCATCGAACCGACCATGACCACAGGCTTGTCACTCTTCACCACCAGGTTGAGAAAGAACGCCGTCTCTTCCATGGTGTCGGTGCCGTGGGTGATTACAACGCCGTCCACATCTTTTTGCGCGAGCAGCACATTGATGCGCTTCGCCAGTTTTAGCATGATTTCGAATGTCATGTCTTGCGAGCCGACGTTGGAGATCTGTTCTCCTTTCACGTTCGCAAGATCCTTGATTCCGGGGACGGCAGCAAGCATCGCGTCGATGTTAACCGCTCCCGATGTATAAGCCGATTGGGTTCCGGTCGCTGCCGCGCCCGCGATGGTTCCACCTGTCGCCAGAATCACAATATTCGGTAGCGGTTTGCTTTGCGCGGCAGAATACAAACAGTTCGCGCACACCAAGAGAATCGCCAATGGAAGAGGAAATCTGTGAGTGGATCGCATGGACCCCTCCCGTTCGCAATAGGATATGTATCCCTTACTAGAATGCCTTCAGGCCCTCAGCCCGAAATCGCGCGCAGGCATCTGCCACGACACTCGGTGCCGGAGGCTGAACCGCATCGAGCGCGTAGTCAAGCTTGAGTTCCTTCCACTTGAATCGTCCCATCTGATGGAAGGGAAGGACGTCGACTCGCTCAACATTCCCAAGGCTAGCGCCAAACCTCGCGATTTGAGAAATGGTTTCCGCGTCGTCTGTGAACCCTGGGACCAATACAAAACGCACCCAAATGGGTCGTTTGCGAGCGGCCAGTCGTCGCGCAAATTCCAGGACGGGAGCATTGTCCATGCCCGTGAGTTTCTCATGGCGTTCCGAGGACCAGCTCTTGATGTCGAGCAGGACGAGATCGATTTGCTCCAACTCCGCATCACTCAGGCGTGCGCCAAGGCTGCCGTTGGTGTCCAATGCGGTATGGATTCCCATCGCCCGCGCGGCGCAGAGTAGCTTCACCGCGAAGCGGTCTTGCATCAGGGGTTCACCGCCGCTGAGCGTGAAACCGCCCGACATAGCCTTTAGTCCATGCCGATATTTCCGCAGCTCTTCGGTAGCCCGGTTGAGCGTGACCGGAATCCCGTTGGTCATCGTCCAGGTGTCCGGGTTATGGCAGTACAAGCAGCGAAACTGGCAGCCGCTCGTCCATGCAACCAGGCGAACCCCTGGCCCATCGACCGCAGATCCGGTGGTAAAGGAATGAAGAAATCCCATCTCGCCGGTGCGAAGTGCCGTACGCACATCGGATTCCGGCACATCCCGGCCCAGATTCACACGAAGTTCAAAGGGGCTGCGCGCTTCCAGTGAAGCTGTTTGCGTCGGTCCCAGGCTGCTCATGGCTATTGACCGTGGAAAGTGCGATTGATGACGTCCATCTGCTGCTCGCGACTGAGCCTGACAAAATTCACCGCATACCCAGAAACACGAATCGTGAGGCTCGGGTATTTCTCCGGATGGTCCATCGCATCCAGGAGCGTCTCGCGATTCAGCACATTCACGTTCATGTGATAGCCGGTCACACCGAAAAATGCGTCAAGCATGTTTCTCAGGTTGATGACTCGGTCTTCCCGCACTCTTCCCAGGCTCTCAGGAATCAACGTGGCGGTGAGGGAAATTCCGTCGGCAGCGTCGCGATAGGGAATCTTGGCGACGGATGCTGCTGACGCATGAATGCCGTGTTTGTCCCGCCCATGCATCGGATTCGCGCCTGGCGCGAACGGTTCTCCTCGTCGCCTGCCATCCGGGGTGTTCCCAGTGTTTTTGCCATACACGACGTTCGACGTGATCGTCAGTACGGACTGGGTGTGCAGGGCATTCCGGTACGTAGGGTATTTCCGGAGTTTGTTCATGAACGTGCTCACCACCCACGAGGCGAGTTGGTCTACGCGATTGTCGTTATTTCCAAACTGTGGGTAGTCACCTTCGATTCGATAATCGGTCACCAGGCCGGTTGTGTCGCGAACCACGTGAACTCGCGCGTAGCGGATTGCCGAGAGGCTGTCGGCAACGACGGAGAGACCGGCCATACCAAACGCCATCGTCCGTAACGGAGCATAGTCGTGCAATGCCATCTCCACCCGTTCGTATGCATACTTGTCGTGCATATAGTGGATGATGTTCATTGCATTCACGTACACGCCGGCAAGCCAATCCATCATCGCTTCGAACTTGGCGATGACATCATCGAACGCAAGCACGTCGCCCTGCGCAGGCGCGTTGGCTGGGCCAATCTGCTCACCGGTGATTTCGTCTCTCCCACCATTGATTGCATACAGCAGGCATTTCGCAAGATTCGCCCTGGCGCCGAAAAACTGCATTTGTTTCCCCATGAGCATCGGCGACACACAACAAGCGATCGCTCCGTCGTCGCCCCACGAGCGGCGCATAATTTCATCGTTTTCAAATTGAATCGAGCTTGTGTCGATCGCGACTTTCGCTGAGAAGCTCCGGAAGCCGTCGGGCAATCGTGGGGAATACCAGATCGTGAGATTCGGTTCGGGAGCGGGACCGAGATTGTAAAGAGTCTGCAGGAACCGGAAACTCGTTTTTGTCACTAATGGACGCCCGTCGTCTCCCACTCCGCCGATCGATTCCGTGACCCATGTCGGATCGCCAGCAAAAAGAGCGTCATAATCCGGAGAACGAAGAAACCGGACGATCCGAAGTTTGATGACAAAGTCGTCGATGATCTCTTGTGCCTGCTCTTCGGTGAGAGCACCTGAGGCCAGGTCACGCTCGAAATAAATGTCGAGAAAAGTCGACGTCCTGCCCAGGGACATGGCCGCGCCATTCTGTTCCTTAACGGCGGCAAGATAGCCGAAGTAGAGCCACTGAACAGCCTCGCGGGCGTTACCGGCCGGGCCGGAGATATCGAAGCCATATGCCAACGCCATCTGTTGCAGCTCTTTGAGCGCACGAATCTGTTCACTGAGTTCCTCTCGATCGCGAATGATGTCATCGCTCGACATCACCGAATCGAGAGAGCGCTTCTCCTCCTCTTTGCGCTGAATCAGGCGCGACACCCCATACAGTGCAACACGGCGGTAGTCGCCAATAATCCGCCCGCGCCCGTAAGCATCGGGAAGGCCGGTCAGAATGTGCGAACTGCGGCAGCGTCGCACGTCGGCGGTGTAGGCGTCGAAGACAGCGTCATTGTGAGTCTTGCGATATTTCGTAAACGCTTCGACCATGTGTGGGTCGGGCGTGTAGCCATAAGTTTTCAGCGCATTCACGACCATCCGCAAGCCACCGTTGGGCATGACGGCACGCTTAAGCGGAGCTTCAGTCTGAAGGCCGACGATGACCTCGTTCTTTTGATCGATGTAGCCAGGTGCGTGCGCGGTAATCGAACTTGGAACTGGCGAGATGTCGAGCACTCCTTTCTTCCGCTCGTCTATGAAGAGTTCGTTGAGCCGATTCCACAGGTTCTTTGTGCGATCTGTGGAAGAAACCAGGAACGATTCATCTCCCTCGTACGGCTGATAGTTTTGCTGAATGAAGTCGCGCACGTTGATCTCGGTTTGCCACAAACCGGGTTTGAACGAATGCCACGGTGAGGGTGCGCCCTCAGCTTCAAGGTGATGAGTCAGTGCGACAGCCATAGGTGATCCCCTGTTCTAGCTCGCAAGAGCGGGTTCGAGTAATCCGAGTATTGCGCCGGTGTGGCGCGCGATCATGAGTTCTTCGTTGGTAGGAACGATCCAGGCTGAAACGCGGCTCTGTGCAGTGGAAATCCTGAGTGCTCCATTGGCGTTTGCCTCTGCCTCGAGTTCGATTCCCAACCATGACGAGGCTTCACAGATTCTCCTGCGAATTTCCGGCGAATTCTCACCCATGCCAGCGGTGAACACCAGAGCATCGATCCCGCCCAGCACCGCCGCCAGCGCACCAATCTCTTTGGCGGCCCGGTAGACGAAGTAATCCACGGCCAGCCGCGCTTCCGGTGCGGCACTTCCCAATAGGTCGCGCATGTCGTTACTGAGACCCGAAATTCCCAGCAGCCCGGACTTCTTGTAAAGAATGGTCTCCACGTCCTTAATCGTCATTCCGAGACCTTGAAACAGGTAAAGAACGGCACCTGGATCGATGTTTCCCGGCCTGGTTCCCATGCAAAGTCCGTCCAACGCGGTGAAACCCATCGTGCTGTCCACGCTTCTCCCATCTTTCAAGGCGCACAAACTCGCTCCGCTTCCGAGGTGCGCGACGATCACGCGTCCGCGAGCGATCTCCGGAGCAACCGTCGGCAATGCCGAAGCGACATACTCGTACGACAAGCCATGGAAGCCATACCGCTGCAAACCCTCCTTGCAGAGGTCGCTCGGCAACGGGATAACGCTAGCAAGGTGCGGGTGCCCGAGATGGAAGCTGGTGTCGAAACAGGCGACCTGTGGAACGTCAGGCATGCGCGCGAGTATGGCTTCAATGGCTGCGATGTTGTATGGCTGATGGAGTGGCGCCAGCGGTACCAAGGTGTACAGATCTGCCACGACCCTTGGCGTCACAATCGTGGGCCCGGAATAGTGCGTTCCCCCATGAACGACGCGATGACCGACCGCGAGCAAACGCGCACCTGCGTACCTCGAGCGGAGCCAGAATGCCAAGGCGTCGATCGCCGCGCGACAGTCACGAATCTCTTTGTCTAATTCGTTGTTCGCGATTAGTTGTCCCTCGGGACCTTTCGCAGAAAGTCGCGGCGATGTCCCGATCCCCTCAATCTGACCCCGGGATTCGAGAAGCCATTTCTCTCCGAGGGGACGTCGAAATACGCAAAATTTCAGGCTCGATGAACCCGCGTTGAGTACGAGTGCATAGTCGTTCATTGGGGTGTCCCTCTAGGGATTCTTTCTCCGGGCGTGAGCCGCGAGCATGGCCACACCGCAGCTTGCGATCCGGGACCGTACGCTATCGGCGCGGCTTGTGAGGATGATCGGCACTCGCGCACCCAGCACCAGCCCGGCGCTGTCGGCATTCGCAAGAAAACTCAGTTGCTTGGCGAGAATGTTTCCGGCTTCCAGATCTGGCGCCAAAAGGATGTCGGGGTCGCCCGCCACATCAGAACGGACACCTTTAGTCTCGGCCGCCTTCTTATTGATGGCGTTATCAAACGCCAGCGGTCCGTCTAGAAGCGCGCCGGTGATCTGACCTCGTTCCGCCATCTTGCAAAGCGCGGCGGCATCGATGGTTGCCGGCATCTTCGACGTGACCGTTTCGACCGCGGCCAGGACGGCGACCTTAGGCTTTTCAAGACCCAGAGCAATGGCGAGGTCGATCGCGTTCTGACAGATGTCCACCTTGTCTTCCAGGCTCGGTGCGATATTGATCGCTCCATCGGTTACGATCAAGACTTTGTGATAGGTGGGTATATCCATCACGAAGACGTGGCTGATGCGCCTCGAGGTGCGCAGACCGCCATCTCGTGATACGACCGCTCCCATTAGTTCGTCAGTGTGCAAGCTCCCTTTCATCAAGAGCTCCGCTTTGCCCTCGCGAAGTAATTCGACTGCTTTCGCCGCCGAAGCATGACTGTGCGGAACGTCGACAATTTGGTGATCGTGAAGGTCAACATGTGCCGCCTCAGCCGTCGCCTCGAGTTTTGCCCGCGGCCCCACCAGGATTGGTACGATCAATCCTTTCTCCGCGGCTTCGATCGCTCCCGAAAGTGCTGAGGCCTCACAGGGGTGGGCTACGGCAGTTGCGATCGGTTCCAATTTTGCGCATCTTTCCAGGAGTCGTTCGTATTTGCCGGTTCCAGTCGATATCGCTATTCCTTTACTCATCCCGAAGCCTCCTGTCTCGTTGATTGGACTGAGCGTGCTGCTGGACCTGTTTCCCTCAGCAACGCCGTAAGTCCGATGGCAACAGCCACGCCCAAGAGAAGAGGGGCAAAGGCTATCTGGTAGTGCCGCAGATCCAATTGCCCGGTGCCCCCCGATACGCTTTGAAGAATCCAGGCGAACACCGGCCCCAACAACGCGCTGAAAGTGAAATTCAGAAAGTTGATGACACCGGTTGCGGTGCCGCCATACTCCGAAGGGTTGGCTTCTTTAATGATGGTGTAGGGCAGCATCGCCGCACCGGAAGCGATGCCGGCCAGCAACCCCAGTGTGTAAACAGGGAATACACCTTTGGGGCCAAACAATATCCAGGCCAGACAGGCTAGAAGCAGGGTTGCGGCGCCAATGATCACCGGTTTCCTTCTTCCCAGTCGGTCAGAAACAAAACCGAGGAGAGGACATCCAATAATCCAGCCCAGAGGAACTGTTGCCGATCGCATTACGGCCTCGGCGTACTCTATCCCGTGAGCGTCCTGTAAATAGCGCACGCCCCAGATCATGTCGAAGATCGTGGTTGGAATGAACAGCAAGCCTGCGATCAGACCACAGAGAATAGATTGCGGATTCTTGAACACCACGTAGAAAGGTTTCGTGGTTGCTTTCAGCCAGTCCCCACGCTCCTCGACTCTGCTCTGACTGGGCAAGAGAATGAACAGAAGGGCGCCCATCGCGAAGCCCGCGATGCCCACGCCTGCCCAGAAACGGTCCCAAGT
>Ga0335077_10000098_pt1 | contig 83996 bp, 73 predicted proteins | sample Lox_Sample_31_FD_207151 | JGI IMG/M metagenome (GOLD analysis project Ga0335077, IMG submission 207151) | Soil microbial communities from Loxahatchee National Wildlife Refuge, Florida, United States - Lox_Sample_3.1 | ecosystem: Environmental > Terrestrial > Soil > Wetlands | place: USA... | reverse complement strand
CCTTCAGGGCAGGCCCCGGCGCCAGGCTAAGGGACGGGCTCACGCCCAAGCGAACACCGACGTCAGACGGGCACCCCAGCACAATTTTCCCAGCCTGCAAGGCGGGTCGCCAGAGTCATGTGGAGCTGAGGGGATTTGAACCCCTGACCCCCTCGATGCGAATGCGGATGCGCCATTCAAATGGGTTTGAGTCAACTTCTGCCTTTCTGGTAAAATGCCAGCTAGAGTGCCAGTTGTTGGTGCTGGAATGTGTCACTCAATACCGTCGTCTGCCGCGCGATGCCAGTGACAAATGAGTGACACGCGATCATGAACAGGGGATCGTGATCATGGGATTCACCCGGCTTCGCACAGGCCGCGACGGCGTGGTCCGCTACCAGGCACTGTACGACGACGTCAAAGGTCACCGCAGGTCCGCCGGGACGTTCGCGACCCAGGGCGCGGCCGACAAGGCGTGGCAGCGCGCTGAGATCCGGATGGCCGAGGGCCGGATGGGGGATCCCTCGCGGGGTCGGCAGCGGTTTCGCCGCTACGCCCTGGAGGAATGGCTGCCCAACCATGAGATGGAGGCCCGGACCCGGGAGAACTACAGCTATTACTTAGACCGCCATATCGTGCCGTGGTTCGGCTCGATGCGGATGATCGAGGTGATGCCCGCGGACGTCCGGGAGTGGATCACGCATCTAAAGAAGGAAAACGTGTCGCCACATGTCATCCGCTATTGCATGACGATCCTCAGCGCCATCTTCACCACGGCACTCAACGATGTCATCCACCTGCACCCGGTTCGCGGGGTCAAGCCTCCGCCGGTCCCGAAGAAGCGGCGACTGATCGTGACCCCGGAGCAGTTCGACGGGCTGTATCAAGAGCTGCCGTCGGACACCATGCGACTACTCGTGGAGACGGACATCGAAAGCGGTCTGCGCTGGGGGGAGTTGTCCGAGCTCCGGCCCAGAGACCTCAACCTCGGCACCGGTGTGCTCACCGTGAGCCGCGTGGTGGTCGAACTCCCGCCGCGGTTCCACCCGGAGGGTCGCCGTTTCCTCGTCAAGGACTATCCCAAGGACCAGGAGCACCGGCAGCTCAAGCTCAGTCCGCAGGTCGTTCGGAAGATAGCTGGCCACATCGAGCAGCACAGCATCGCCACCGACGACCTGCTGTTCCCCATGCCCGAACTCCCGCCCCGACCGCTGCGGGTCCTTACCGATCCGGGCACGCTCGGCCTGACTAAGCCGAATGCCGCGGGCCGCCGCTACCAGCACGGCACGCTCAGCGGCTACTCGGCGGGCAAGTGCCGGTGCGACCATTGCCGCGGCGCCTACGCCACGTACCGCGCCCAGCGCCGGGCGGCCGGGACCGACCAGCCGCGTGGACGCCGGACCGTGGAGACGGACGGTCACATTCCCCGCTGGTGGTTCCGCACGCATATCTGGCTGCCCGCCGTGGAGGCGGCAGGCCTGCCGGTGCCAGTAAAGGTGCACGGGCTCCGACACGCGCATGCATCGTGGTTGCTCGCCGGGGGAGCGGACCTGGAGGTCGTCAAGGAGAGACTCGGTCATTCAAGCATCGTGACCACGCAGAAATACCTCGGCACCTTGGACGAGATCGACGACTCCGCAGTCGACGCCCTCAATCGCATCCGCAACCACACCAAGAAGCCCACCGCCCGGACTCAGCGGAGGCCAGCATGAACCCGCGCACCCGGAAGGCCGCCCTGTACGCCATCGCGGTTATCGCCATCCTGGCAAGCGCCAACGCCCTGGCGCACAGCTACGCGGGCCTATATCAGTGGGCGGTCCACCACCGGCTGGCCGGCTGGCAAGCCATGTCCTGGCCTGCCGAGATCGACGTGTTCCTGGCCGTGGGGGAACTCGCGCTCTACGTCGCCTACCTGGACGCCTGGCCAACCCGCCAGCGGATCTGGCCCTGGGCCACCGCGCTGACCGGCCTCGCGGTGAGCGTGGCCGGGAACATAGGCCACATACAGGCCATCCCAGGAGAGCCGGTGACCCTGGCCGACCGGCTGACCGCCGCAACCAGCCCACTGGCCGCGTTCGCTGGCCTGTCCGTCGGTCTGCTGGTAGTGAAGATGACCCACCGGCCCGCATCGCGGCGGCCGCGCGCCCCGCTGATGCTGGCCCCACCCCCTGCTGCCATCGTGCTGCCGATGCGACCCGTCCCGACCGCACCCGCGGCGGCCGGGCCCGACGCTCGCCTGCTCCGCGATGCGGCTCTCATCTTGCAGAACGCCAGTTCCCGCGGGCAGCGGCTCAGCCAGCGCACCCTGGCCCGGGAACTGCGTGGCCACGGCCACCATTTCCCCAACGATCGCCTGCGCCAGATCGCGCAAAACATCGGGCTGGCCAGTCATGCCGCAGCCTGAACAGCCAGCACCGTCCATCCAGGCCCGCATCCAGGGCGCGTCCACCCTGCCGGACGTGCTCGCCGCCTGCTTCGACGCGTTCGAGATCATCCGGCTGGTCGCCAGCGCGTGCGTGGACGAGGTGCCCGAACTCTTCGCGGCATTCATGACAACGGCGGGCGCGGCCGTGAACGGACGGGAAGCGATCACTGCCGCCTCCTCGCTGCCTCCCGGCCCAGCCGATCTCCAGGGCAGCACTTTGGCGGCCAACGCCAGCTTGGAAGAGACCATGACCGCGTTGGCCAACCTGGGGGAGCTGCTCGCCAGCCGCCTGTCGAAAACGGCCGGGGCAGCGACGGTGGCGGCTGACCGGGTGGCATGCGAGGAAGCCGCTGAGGCGGCCCGCCAGATCCGCCACCTGATGGCTCGTGATGACGATGCGCCCGGCTTTTGGTGACTTCCTTGCCCAGGCCAGCGGCCATATCGCCACTGCGGTGTCCGTCCGCGATGACCTACCGGACGAGGCCCTGAGCGGCGTAGTGCGAGGCCTCGACCGCATCGTCACCACCCTGGCTCGTTACGTGGCGGACATTCCGCTGCCTGAAGAGTTCGGCCAGCCGCATCCTGACGACGGCTCGGCTCGGGAAATGCGTGCGGTGCGAGAGGCGCGGATCGCGCTCCGCCGTTCCTCCCAAGCGCTGCGCCCCGCTGCCGTAACCGGGCAGGCCGGACAGGAGCCCGCGCATCCAGCAGCCTGGCACCTGGCACGCGCAGCCGAGCAGCTAGCCGCAGGGCGTGACCTGCTGCATACCCACTTCGCTGCCGATCCTTCCGGCGCCTGGACCTATACCTCGTCGTGGGGAAAGGTGACCTACTCCCCGCCGATCATCGACGCTCTGCTGAGCGAGATCGGAGGACTGTCCGCCAAGCTGGCCCCCTGGATGATGCGACTGTCACTGGAACCACCGCCAGGCTCCGCCATGTCCGCAGCCACCGGGCTGTCCCTGAACGATGCCAGTCGGTGGCTGTGGGTCGCCGGATTGCGGGTCGAAACCCACCTCCGGCAGCACGCACCGTCCGAGCCCGCGCGGCTCGCCCTCGCCGCTATCCCGCCGAATCTCCCGCCCGCGTACCAGCCCGTGGACGCGACAGAGACTGTGCCAGAACTCTGCCAAGGCCTGGTCACGACTTCCGCCCGTTTGCAGCACGCTGCCTTCGCGTTCGCACGCGTTGCTCGTTGGTCCCCGCAGGCCACCTCTGGGTCCTGGTACCGCGACGCGCTCGCCGCAGCGATCACGGCGCACAGCAGCGGGGTCATCGTCCGCGCCCTGGCTCAGCGCGCCACTGACCTGGGCCTCAACCCTCTGATCCAGGCGCACCTCGACAACTCGGCTCGCGCCCTGCGCCCCGTCTGCACCGCCTGGCGCGCGCTCAGCGACGAATGGGTACTGCTTAGCACCGGAGCCAACCACGGTCGCGGTGTCAGCCGGGTAGCCAACGAGATCGGCGACATGGTGCTACGCGTCGGCCGCCTGGCTTTCAGCAACCCTGAATGGACACCCGCCACCAGCCCGGCCCGCGCTAGTGACCCAGTGAACCTAGCCCCTACCGTCGACGATTTGCGGCTGGTACTGGCCGCCATCCACCACGTCGTCGATACTCTGACGCATATCGCGGTGACCGACTGCCGATGCGTACGCGGAGCCGCGGCGGACGGCAGAGTCTACTTTCCAACGCGTTTGCTCCCTGCTAACAATGACATCCCTCATCCCTACGTTTCAGCTCCGAGCTCGCGAATCACCGCCCTGCTGGACAAGTACCACTTCGCAGTAAAGACCTCCGCCGCGGCGACCGCCGCCTTCGACAGTCTCAGTCTCGCCGTCCAAACCCCGTCTCAGGTACTGGCCGTAACCCGTAGCGCGATCAGAGGTGGTACACCGAATGGCCGCCAGCCCGAGCCACTTCAGTCCTCAGGCCCGATAGGCCAGCCCGAGATGTACGGGCCGGTAGAAGATCCAGTGCCAGTGGGCCACCTGGAGGATGCCGTACGCAGCCTCCACCTCACCGAGCCAGCCTCTCTTCTCCGGGCGGCTGCCATAGACAGCGCAGGGCGCGACCTGCTCGCCGAAGCGAAGAGCAAGGCGCAGCATCGCATGACAACTGCCCAACATCTTGCTGCATCTAGCCACAGACCACGTCGGGTACGCCGATGACGTAGCGCCTTGTGCGGTCTTGCCCGGTCGCTTGACGCTCGTGATAACTTCTCGGGCCCCGGTGGTGAAAGGGCTCGTCGGGAGGCTGACAGCGGAGTAACCAGCGCACCCCGATGATCACTTCACCAGGCTCCCCGGCGCGAACGCTCGAGAAACGGTGCCAGCGCAGCATGCGTCGGTTCGGGGTCAGGCGGCATAGCCAGCTGACCGTTGAGCGGGTTGGTGCGCGCAGCGTACTCGTGAGCCCACGCTAGCCACTCACTAGCGGCTGCAGCGGTGTCAGGATCTTCAATCTGCGTGATCTTTCGGTCCATGGCGGCAAGGTAGTCGTCCAGTTGCTGCGCCTGCTCCCAGGCCGCAAGTTGAGCAATGAGAACTTCGGTGCGGTGCTGCTCATTGAGTTTGATAGTGGCCCGGGCGATACGCTGTTGCTCTTCGAGCTGTTCCAATCGGCGGCGTTCTTCATCCGCCAAGCGCTGCCGCTCCGCCGCGTCCGCCCGGATCTCGATCTCAAACAACATCTCCGGAAGCTTGTCCTCAATGTGGCTCTTGACCCCGTCGGACCAGGAGGACTGCTGGTATTCGTAGCGGCCGGGCAACTCAAACTTAAGTCGGTTGGACGGGGTGTAGTCATACTCCGGGATGCGGGTCCACGAGTACCGTTGCTTGTCGGCTAGTTCCTTGGCGGTTGGAACATGATTCGCCCGGTCTTGCAGCTGGGTCACTCGAAGGCCAATTTCATGGCCATACACGCCGAAGCGCAGATCGTCGGGACGACGCTCCGGGTTGCCGTACCGGTCGTGGCGGGCGACGGGCGCTGTCACAGTGTGGCCACGTGCGGTTGCTGCGGCAGCCAACGCCTGGAGCAGCTTCAGTGCGCGCGTCCTCGCCGAGCCGTTTACCCCAAGCGGGCCATCGCTATCGTGGGTCATCCCGGGTTCGTTGGAGACTTGATCAGGAGGGAAGATCAAGTCATGGCTCGGAAGTCCCCTTACTCTGCGGAGCTGCGCCGGCGGGCGGTGGCGATGGTTGCCGACGTGCGTAGCGAGTACGACACGGAATTCGCCGCGATCACGTCGGTGGCTAAGCAGCTGGGTATCGGTTCGGCGGAGACGCTGCGGAAGTGGGTGCGCCAGGCTGAGGTCGATGCCGGGGCGCGTCCTGGGACGTCGCGGGAGGAGGCGGCGGAGATCCGGGTGCTGAAGCGCCGGGTGGCCGAGCTGGAGCGGGTGAATGAGATTCTGCGGGCGGCCAGCAGTTATTTCGCCCGGGAACTCGACTTCAAACTGTAGCGCTCGTCGGGTTCGTCGATACGTACCGGGATCGGTTTGGTGTGGAGCCGATCTGCGCTGCCCTGAGTTTTCCACCCAGCACGTATTATGCCGCGAAACGCCGCGAGGCCAGGCCGCCGGATCGCCGGTTGCGTGATGAGAAGCTGAAAGAACGGATCATGGCTGTCTGGGATCAGCCGGGGCCGGGCAACCGCATCTATGGGGCGCGGAAGATCTGGCTGGAGCTGAAGGCGGCCGGTGTCGCGGTGGCCCGCTGCACGGTGGAGCGGCTGATGCGCGAACTGGGCATCGCCGGGGTTGGCACGCCGGCGAAGAAGCCGCGGACCACGGTGGCCTCTGATCCCGCCGATCGCCCATCTGACCTGCTGGAGCGTGACTTCGGCGCGGCGGCGCCCAACGCCCGGTGGGTCGCGGACATCACTTATGTGCCGACCGCGTCCGGCTGGTGCTACACCGCGTTCGTCATGGACCTTTATTCACGCGGGATCGCCGGGTGGGCTGTCGCGGATCACCTGCGTGCCGGACTCGCCCTCGATGCTCTTGAAATGGGAATCTGGAAGCGGAAAGACCGCATCGGCGGCCGGCTCATCCACCATTCCGATCGTGGTGTGCAATATACTTCGATATGCTATACCGATCGGCTGGGCGAGGTCGGCGCCGTTCGCTCTGTCGGGTCCAAGGGCGATTCGTACGATAATGCCGCTGCGGAGTCGCTCAACAGTTTGTACAAGCGGGAGCTCATAGACCTGCGTGGCCCATGGAAAGGACTCGCCGATGTGACGAAGGCCACCATGGAATGGGTTGAATGGTACAACGCCAAAAGGATACACTCTTATTGTAAGAACGTTCCCCCCCTCGCATACGAGGAAGCGTTCTACCAGGCACAAGCACCGGCTGCCTGAGCGGCAGGCGGCCAAGCGGACCAGTCTCCAAGATCACCGGGGCGCACCATCGCGCAGTGTGGCCACTGCTGGGTGCGGATGGCGGAGCTGGGTTGGGATCGGTGCGGGGATGGGCGTGTCGGACATCCAGTCGGGGAGCGGCACAATTGACAGCTCTCGTCTCCGCCAGTTCGGCTGACTCACGATGAGCTGCTGGCCCTGTGGCAGTTTGTGGAATCGGCGGATCGAGCGTATCTGCGTATCCAGGCGGAGGCATTCCTGCTCTGTAGTGGTTTCAACAACCAGGGTTCCCCCGGCTGCCCGAATCCGGTCGACCAGCGCCTCAGCAGGAGACAGCGATATGGCAGGCGGTATCCGCGAGGGTCGAGTTGCTGGTCTCGGGGCCGCAATGGTCCTGGATCCGCCGTGTCGCTGGGTGCTTGTCTTTGCAGTCGACACCGGTTGTGCTGTTTTGCTGGTTGGCGCCGCGTCGGCGTAGTCGCCGTGGGCAAGATAATGCTGGCCACCCGGGAGCAGTTCCGCATGCCAGACACCGTTAGGTCGGCGAACTGTGACCAAGCCGCGGGCCTGAAGGGCTCGCGCGGTGTGCTTGTGGGTGTCATCGGGCCAGACACCCGGCAGACAGCCTCCAGCGACCCAATGTAGAACGGCGAGCTGGCGTGGAGTCAGAGGCTGCGGCATGACTCCTTTGTATCTGAAAGCCGCGTTGAGGACGGTCCTTGTGACTGATGGCCCGCCAGTGCTTGGCGGTGGTGACCGACGCGGAGTGAAGCCGACCATCGATCTCACCCTCCGACCGGAGAGAGCTGAAACTCCTGGGCAGCTCCTTGTAATCCAAGTGCGGCGCTCCAGCGTCGCCTTAACGTATCGGACATTTCAGCGTGAACTGCGGCTGTCTGGGGGGATGGCATTGGGTGAGACGGATTGGGAGCGGGCGCGGCTGTTCCCGGTGTCAGGGATCGGCGGGGCCGATGAGCAGGAACGGCGGGCCGCGTCAGCCTTACTGGCGGTGATCCAGTCGGTCCGGGAGTTCGGGCGGACGATCACTGTGCCGATGGGTGCGCCCGCCGGGCGACTATCGGCGTTCATCGAGGTGCCGTTCATCGATGGGGACAAGCATCTGCGCCCAGATGGATTGATCCAGGTGGCCTTCGGCCGGCGGACCTGGACAGCGCTGGTCGAGGTGAAGACCGGACGGCATGACCTGATTGCCGATCAGATCGACTCCTACCTGGACCTGGTGCGTAAGAACAAGTTCGATGCGCTCCTGACCATCTCGCATCAGTTGGCCGCGACCCCCGGAGTTCATCCCTGCCAGCCTCAGCTGGTGAAGGGTAGGTCGATGGCCGGGCGCCTGCATCATCTGTCCTGGAGCCAGATCCGCACGCAGGCCCTGCTGCAACAAGCCAGTGACGGGATTAGCGACTGCGACCAGGCCTGGATCTTGGCGGAATTCATCCGCTACCTGGAGCATCCGCGGTCTGGAGCGCTGGACTTCGACGACATGGGGCAGACCTGGGTTCATGTTCGGGACCGCGCTCACACCGGGACGCTTCATACGCAAGACAAAGGCGCGGCGGCAGTCGCAGACCGATTCGGCTGGCTGGTCTCCTACGCGGCGATGCACCTGTCCCGAGAGCTGAGCACCAAAGTAAAGCCGATGGTGTCGCATGCTCAGCTCCGCGATCCCGCCAAATGTATGCAGGAGGCGGTGGCGGATCTAGCTGGGACGGGGCGGATGTCGGGATCGCTGCGAGTGCCGGCCACCGTCGCGCCCATCAACATCACCGCCGACTTGCGCGCTGGCCTGATCCACTGTTCAGTGACGGTACCCGCGCCCCGGGAGGGCCGACCCACCACCCGCGTCAACTGGTTGCTTCGTCAGCTCAAGAATGCCCCACCACAGCTGTGCATCGAGGGCACCTACGCATGGCAACGCGGACGCGGCCCGGCTAGATCTCTGACCGAGGCCCGCGCCAACCCCAAATCACTGCTGGACGAATCCGGGCACGAACTCCGTGCGTTCACGCTGAGCCTGTCCAGCGCTGCGGGCACGGCTCGAGGGCTAGGTCACGGATCCTTCATCAACTCCGTGCTGGCCGCGATCGAGAAGTTCTACACAGAGATCGTCCAGCACCTCAAGACCTGGACTCCGTCACCTCCCAAGGTCCGGGATGACGACACCGTCGGTCCTGACGAGCAAGAACCCCCCATCAACTTCACTCCGGCCCAGCCCAGTGGGACCAACCAAGCGGCGGAATACGCGACATCTGCCATGAGGCAGGCAACGACGCTTCCCTAGAAGGATCTGCGAAAGGGCCTGACCCGGGGTGGTGTCGGCCGTGTGGCCGGGGGTTACCCCAGGTTTTCTTGATCGTTACCCCACGGCACTTGGCCGCACATGATGAAGCCCCTCATCTCAGGGGCGACAACCCTGTGACCTGCGGGTTGGCTGACCGCCCAACCACGGGCCGATCATAGCGCACGTTCCCTCCTCCTCGCCCATCCTTCCCGTTGGGAAGCGATCCTTCCCGCGTGCGTGTTGAGTTTGCGGGGGAACTACTGCGGGAGTAGCTTTGGGCTTGCACCGTTCCCATCCTTCCCGGTGCAAGCGCGAGGTGTCCCGCCATGAGTGACGAAGAGACCGGCAAGCGTGTTCCGTTCGTTGCCTTCAACGGCGTGCTGTCCGAGATCGATCGCATGGGCGACGGAGGCATACCCGACAAGTTTGATAAGAAATACCTGGCCGACAAGGCGGACGGGACGCAGTTCCAGTACCGCCAGGCGTTCCGTTACCTCGGTCTTACCACAACTGAGGACCGGCCGACGCAACTCCTCGAAGACATGGTGACCGCGAACCAGACTGACCGTCGCGGGCTCCTCGGGAAGATCATGTCAGACCGGTATCCCGAGCTTACGGGGCTGCCCCCGGATGCATCCAAGAACGATTTCTTCGCGGTGCTTGAGGGGCAGTACGGAGTTGCCTCAGACGTGCAGCGGCGGAAGATGCTCACCTTCTTCGTCGCTGCGGCAGACTATGCGGAGTTGCCCATCAGCCCGGGTATTCGGCCAACCAAGGCAAGGACGGGATCGCGTAAGTCAGGGGTCAGCCGGGGAGCCGGCACTTCGGCCAGTCGATCAGCGAATGTCACTCCTCGCGCTCTGGACGACCGGCCGGCCGAACGACGGGAGATCTCCCTGGGCGATGCCGGCTCAGTTTCGATCGACGTGAACGTCCGCTGGCTTGACCTGTCCGAAGATCAGTTCACCAAGCTCCGGAAGCTCATCAAGGATATTGAAGCCCTGGGAGATTCCGGAACCTGACCACTGCGAGTACCAGGAGGTATCGCTATGAGGAGGTGAGTAGGCCCCCCGTCTGCCGATTCCAGTCGTGACGGGGGGCCGAACCCAGGGAGTGCCGGTCGCGTCATCCGTGCTGGTAACACGGGCGCCCGGTACTCCGCACCGGGGGGTGCGCTTGGTGCGCCGGGAGACTTGGCAGACTCTCGCGTCCGGTTCGACACCGGCACCCTCCACGAAACACTGTACCGCTTGACGGGCGGCGGGCGAAGCTTTGCCTTAATAAGGGTGTGTTGGGGACAGCCCGATCCGGCCGCCAGAAATACGTGGAACCCTTGAAAGAAGGCACTTCCCGGTGCGTGCAGACCTCGCTAATAGCCACGAATAATCTTTTGGCCTGACGGCTTCCTGGCGCCACCATTTTTGTCGGACCCCGCCGATAGCGTGAACCCGTCTGCACACCCTAATCCCCCGGGACACCGACCGATGGAAGGGCCTGTATCACTAGCGCGGCGCGGTCGAGCGGGAGTTCGGTCGGTTCAAGCCCGGGTGGTCGTGCTGCCCCTGCGGGTAGGGCGGCTGGCCAGGGGGTCAGCTGCACGTTGACCTGACTGTCCTCGCCCAGCTCGCCAGCACACTGGTCAAGGCACAGGCGTAAGGCAACCCGATCCGCAACCTGCCAGCGGCGGGGGTTTCGCCGTGCCTGCGGGCAGAACCGGCTCCCTGCGGTTACCGGGAGTGCCAGCCAGGGCGCCATAAGCAGCCTTAGGAGCGAAATGCAGCCCCGAAGGACGCGGGCAGGGATCAGCGGGCACGATCTGCGGGTCTCGCCGTCCGTAACGCTGGACCCTTCCTAGAGGGCTAGGTCCGACGGAGTCGGTTTGATCGAGTCAAATTCGGTGGTGTCAGGCGGCGAGCCCTGCGTCGCGGATGATGTCGTCGATGGCGGCCTCGTAGGCGGCCGCGGCGGTGCGTAGTTTGCTGGGCGGGCCCGTGATCCCGGTTAGTTCGGCCAGGCCGGCCGGGAGCACGCGGTCGTGTATGCGGGTGAGGATCATCGCGGTGTGCTGGCCTGTGCTGGTGACGCGGTAGCGGTGGGTGGCCGGGATGCGCTCGATGAGCTGGTGGCTGCGGAGCCGCCGCAGGTCGTAGGTCATCTGCCCGGTGGTGACAGCGGGCAGGCCGCGGAGTTCGGCGGTGAGCTGGCGCAGGTCATGGTTGGTGAAGCCGCGGGGCAGCAGCCGGAAGATCAGCAGCGCGGCGAGGAGGGCGTGGCTGCGGGCCTGGGCCAGGGGCAGGCCGGGGATGCGGGTTCCGCCGTCGGTGAGCACGGGGCCGGTAACGGCGGTGATCGCGTCGGCTCCGGTGATCGGGTCGTGGCTGAGTCGTTCGGGGCGCAGCAGGCCCCGGCTGGCGGAGAAGCCGACCTCCCGCAGGGCGGGCAGGTTGGTCAGCCGTTTGCCGATCGAGAAGTCGCGGGTGTCGTTGATGGTGGTCTCGGTCCGCAGCGCCCGTCCTTCCTTGTGGTACTGCTTGATCGTGGTGTGCTTGTAATCCACGTGCAGGCTCGGGGTCACGCCGCTGGTGATCACCCTGGTGCGGAACTGTCCCGGGGTCGGGCGTCGTTTGCGGTTCTGGATGCGGCGGTCGAAGACCAGGCTGACCTGGTCTGGGCGCCCAGCACCGAGATTGTCCCGGATGACCTGTTCGAAGAACACCCGCCCGGTCACGGGCTTGTCGAGCATCTGGGTCAAGGAGAACTCCGCCTGCAGGACCGAGATGTCGTAGCGGTAGCCGGCTTCCCGGTCGTCCGGGGTGAACGGGTGCGGCAGCCTGGCCAGCCACTTGCGCAGCAGCGCGTCGATCTGCTCCGGTCCTAGCTGGTCGCAGATCCGCTGCAGCGCGGCAGGGTCGCTCACCGCGGCGAAGCCGTTGTCCAGCGCCTCAAACCCGATGCCGGCTTTGGCGGCCTGGCGCTGGGCCCAGTGGTTCCCGTTGATGCACAGCTTGGCGTTGTAGGGGAAGTAGGAGCAGAACTTCAAGAAGAACGGCCCGAAGTCGTCGTCCACGCAGTAGACGTAGAACTGGTTGACGACCCCGGTGGTCTTCACGATCCACGGATAGGACCTGCCGTCGCGATCACGGCGCTTCTCGGTCCGGAACAGCGGGGTCTTCTCCTGCGCTCGCCCGATGAACACCACGCCCTCAGCGGCGGTGAAGCCGGCCAGCTGCTCGTGCATGACGTCGTCCTTGCGCTGCCCCTTCGCGAAGTCCACCCACGGGATGGCCTCACGCTCGGCGAAGCGGTGCATCGCTGCGGCGAAACGGTCAGTGATCCGCGCCAGCGGAGCCGTCGAGGCGATCGGCAGGCCCAGCTGGCGTTGCACGTAACCCAGCAGGCCGCCGGCGTACTGCAACTGCGGGACATAGACATTCAGGTACATCCTGTCTATGCACTCCACCTCGAACACCACGTGCTCGGAGAGCACCTCGGCGACACTGCGCGGTAGCGTCATGACAAGCTCCGGTCGGACGACTCGGCCCCAAGCGGCCAACTACCGCCACAGGCGGTCCATACGGGACACAGCGTGTCACCGTCTGTCGCCGACCGGAGCCCACCAGCCAATCTCAGTCGCCTGACATGGCTCGTCGGGCTGGGGCGAAGCCCCGTTAGTCCTATGGCCATAGGGCCACATGGCCTGGTGGCGATGGGTGGTCTCTACCGTCTGTGCGGTGACGATCGACCAGGCCAGCTTCGAGCCGGTGTACCGCCAGCTCGCGCGGATTCTGCGGGGGCAGATCCAGGCTGGTGAGCTGCGGCCTGGGGCGGCACTTCCATCTGAAGCCTCGCTATCGCAGTCCTTCGGGGTAGGCCGGGACGCGGTCCGGGATGCGCTCGCGGCACTCCGCAGTGAGGGTCTGGTCGTCACTACCCGGGGCATTGGCACCTTTGTGCGCGAGCCAGCCACCGAAGTAGCCGTCGTCCGTAGGGGAGTAGGTACCCAGGTGGCGGCCCGGGTCGCGACCGCCGACGAGCGGCAGCAACTCGGTCTTCTCGAGGGCACCGCCGTCCTGGTCATCACTCACTCCGGCCAGCCGGACGAGGTGTTGCCTGCGGACCGCACCATCGTGGAGTTCGGCGATGACTGATCCCACGACCGAGGTCAGCGAGCGCGCCTTAGAAGCTTGGGTGCAGGCCCGCCGCTGGGCGGCGCCGGCCATCCGCTGGGTTGAGGGCATCAAGAACAGCCCGCGCCGCGCCGCCCTGTCGGCTGGCGCGATCATCCTGCTGATCGTCGCGATCGTCTCCCCGCTCAACCGGGGGGACGTGATCAACTCGACTGGGTTCAGCCTGGCGTTCTTCGCAACGCTGCTGACGGGTGAGGCGGTGATCTTCGCGCTGTCGTTCTCGCCGTCGAGCGCGTGGCCGTCGCTGCGGGAGATCGACTCGCATATCGCGTTCCGGGAGTGGGTGGTCACCGGCTGGGTGGGTGCCATGCTCGTGGCCAGCGGCCTGTTCTTCGGCACCGGGATTCCCAGCACCTACGGAGCACTGCTGTTCCTGCTGGCGGACGCGTTCGGCATGTTCTCCTTCATCCGGCTGTTCGGCCTGGCCAGCGCCGATGGCCGCAAACGCTTGCTGCGCCGCACCCTCACCGGCGCCCTGGCCACCGTGAGCGCCCACCCAACTACCGCCCCGGCCGGGCTGCAGCAGCGCATGCGCGAGAACCACGTGCTGAACGCCTACCTGGGCGAGCTCGACGAGGCCGCCGCGCGCAGTGACGGCAACGGCGTCCGCGACCTGGCCGACGAGCTGGCCACCATCCCGGCCACCGCCCATGGGCCGGCTATCGCCGCGCTGCACCTGGATGTGGTGCACCGGCTGGCCAAGGCGGCGCTGGTCGGAAAGCTCGACCCAGTGGTCGCGGTAGCCGCCGCCGACACGCTGATCGACTCGCTGCTTGCGCGTAGCGCCAACCCAGACGAGAGCAAGACTGACCCTGCGGCCGCACACCGGGCAGCGTCGGTGATGGCGCAGGCCAGCCGGTACCTGGCCTGGCTGCCCAGCACCGCGCTGACCCTCTCGGTGCAGGACGTCACCACCGCTGGCGCGGCGCGCGAACTGGTCGCGTTCAGCGTGCGGGTCCGGGATCAGATACTGCTGCTGGCCGACCCCGATCCGATATACACGTCCGGCCCGCACGACGTGGGCACCCCGCTCACCGATGCCGCGTCCGTGCTGGCCTGGATCAGCGGGTTCACCGAGTTCCACGGCTCCCACCAGGCAGCCGGCATGTACCCGGTCTACGAGATCCTCACTGGGACCAAGTTCCTGGGCAACTACTGGGACGGCGACTCAGTGCTGACTGGGCTGCGGGACGCCTTGTTCGGCCCGGACGCGCCGAGCACAGCTCAAGCACAGCACACGGCACTGGCGTTCGGAAATAAAGAAGAGTTCGACTGGATCTGGACGCTGCTGTCAGTCAGCGCCATCGCCACGTTCCGGGACGTCCAGACGGAGCACCCACCGGAACTGGTCCGGCCCGAGTTCGGTCCGGACCCGCAACTGCTCGGCGCCTATCTGCGCACCTTCGCCTCGCACCGATACGTCAGCACCGCCGCGCAAGGCATGACCGCCCTCACTCGGATCCTGGGTCATACCGGGCCGCCCGCGGACCTGTGGCACCAGGTCCGCTCGGTGACTGCGCCAGTCAGCTGGACGGTGCCGATGCCTGCGGTTGAGCCGCACCGCCGCCCCGCGGCATGCGTGCTGGCCATCGCCAGCCGGCTCGCACCGCTGATCGCCGGTGAATCCGACCACGAGCTACGCACCTTCCTGACCGGCCTGCCCCGGCCGGTGCTGGACGCCACGGGACGGCTGGCCGAACGAACCCTCCCGCCATCCGCGCCCAACGGGCACTTCAGCGCCGAGCCCATTGAGCTGATCACCAGCCGGCTGCGGGTCCTCCAGCTCGTCGGCGTGCACCGGATGGCCGCGCCGTGACCCCGCTCACTCCGCAACCGTGGCGGGACACGCTCGCTGGCTCGCGCGACCCGGCGGTCACCGCCGTGCTGGCGGTGCAGTGCAGCCTGGACTGGCTGCGGCCCGAGGCTGTCATCCTGCGAGATGAGATAGACGATGCGCTGGCCGCGCTCGCACTGGGCCGCCTCGATGTGCGGATCGACCGCCTCGTGCTGCACAACCTGCCCGCCATCGCAGACGTGCCAGCCAGCGAGCTCGCCGCGCTGAACGCCGCGCACGCCGACTGGCTGTACCGGCTCGCGGCAGTCGGGGCCATGCTCCCAGTCGCGACCCGGCCGCAGGTGCACCGGCTCATCGTGGGTGGCGGGTTGCATAGTGTGGGCGTTGTGGATGGCATTCAGCTGCAGGTCAACGGCACCTGGGCTGATCCGGAGGCGGCATCGGCCGCGCTAGGCATCGTGCACCGGGTAGGCGCTACGACCCCGCTCACGGGGTACGACGTGGACATGGACGGGCCGTTCGGCGATGCGGACCCATCTGTCTACCTGTGATGAGAAAGAGGCAGCATGCCTGCGCACCTGGACGAAACCGACCGTCGCTACCTGGAGCGGGCCATCGAGATCTCCCGCCGCGCGCTGGATGACGAGGGCAAGACCCCGTTCGGCGCGCTGGTCGTGGTCGATGACAAGGTCGTGGGGGAAGGCACCAGCCAGGTTGTCGAATTGCGTGACCCGACCGCGCACGCCGAGGTGATGGCGCTGCGCGCGGCGGCGAGCGCGCTTGGGCGGCACATCATCGAGGACGGCGTCCTGTACAGCAGTAGCGAGCCGTGCCCGATGTGCCTGATCGCCTGCTACTGGGCTCGTATCCCGCGCGTGGTCTATGGGGCGACGAGCCACGACGTCGCCACCTACGGTTTCGAGGACCTGCAGTTCTATCAGGAGCTCACGCACCCCCAAGCGGAACGTTCCGTCAAGGAGGTCGCTGCCGACGGCGAGTTGCGCGAAGCCGCCGTCGCCGGACTGCGTGCCTGGACCCGGACGCTGCCGTTCGACGTCGAGCCCAAGTACTGACCGGCGAGCCGAGCGGCACGGCAGCATTTCCGGCTGCACGCACCTTTTCTTCATAACGCCCGTGCCTAGCCGATCCAGCCTCGGCGCTGCGCCGCGGCCCCGGCCGCAAAGCGACTGGAGACATCGAGCCGCCGCATGATCGCGGTGATCTGGCGGCGCACGGTGACGACGCTGATGTCCAGCCGCCAGGCGATGGCGGCATCGTTGTGCCCCTGGGCCATCAACTCCAGGATCTTCTGCTGACCCGGTGGTAGCCGGTCACCCGGGGCCGGCGGCCGGTCGGACTTGAGCGGGGTGGCCCGTTCCCACAGCAGCTCGAAGTACTCGCGCAGTGCGGTCAGGATGACCGGGGCGCGGATGACGAGCGCGGCGGCCGTGCCGTTTGGGGTGAGCGGGAGCATGGCTGTGCTGGTGTCGGCGAGCTTCATCTTCATTGGCACGTTCCGCAGCAGCCGGGCCTGCTCACCGGCTTCGGTGCACGTCTGGATGATCTGCCGGGCGGCCGGGTTGTCCATCGCGCCGGCGGCGTAGATGGACCGGCAGCGCACCTGCCCGTCGGCCACTGGCAAGGGCGGCTGGGTGAAGTCCTGGTCTAGCGGCATCTCGGTGGCCAGGTTCTCCAGCGTCATCCAGTCCTGTCGGGCCGTGTTCACCAGGGATGCGGACAGGTCGCTGATCTGCCCGCGGTCGGTGACCATGCTGACTAGGTGCTCGGGGAGCAGGCCGTTGCTGGTCATGCCGCCGCCGAACTGGGCCTGGGCGCTGGGCAGCCGCCGCTGGCCATCGAGCAGGCGTTGCTGGTCACGGACGAGGCGGTTCTGGTGGCCGGTGAGGACGGCTTGCAGAGCCAGGTCCGGGGACGTCGGCTGCAGCCACGCCGGATCAGCCGGTGTGGGCGGCCGGACGTGGGCCATCCCCCACTGGAGGAGCGCATCCACCAAGCGGGCGCCGACCAGGCTTTCGGCCTGCTCCTTGGGGCAGCCGTCGTGGGCTCGTAGCCGTTCATACGCGTCAACGAGTTCCGGTTCCAGCAGGCCGTCGAATAGCCCGCCCAGGTCCCGGGCGGCGGTCTCGGCTACCATCGCCGCCCCCCGCGCACGGTGCGCGTAGGGCTGTCGCACCGCTGATGATCAGCGGACTGCAGCGTGAGGCGCGGTAAAGGTACGGCGTCACGCGTACGTGAGGAGCGTTCACGTGCCCGTCTACGGACGAAATGCCCGGCGAAGCATTGGTGGCCAGAGAGCTTGCCGGTGGCCGCGGTGAGCAGCGCAGGTCCCTGTCCCTTCTCGCTTGTGGCCCACGCGCGGGTCCATGCCCGGCGCGTTTGCCTGTCTAGTTCATCCCGTTGTTCTGGTGATCCGCGCCGACGGGCGGGATCACGTGAGTCCCATGCAAGCCCGCCGTCATCCCTGTCGGCCAGGTACCGACAGGAATTTCGACAATCCGCCGACACTGAGGTGATCTCAGCGAAATTCATGTGATGTAGCCGTGCTCGAAATGGGTGAGGACGAGGGCGGCGCGGGCGATATCCCCGATCTTGGAGGGGCTGGCGGTGATGTGCTGCAGGGTGCGCCAGCGGCCGGTGAGCAGGGCGAACCCGCGTTCGCCGAGGCAGCGCAGCGACCGCTGGATGGCGTTACGGGTGCGGGTGTCAATATCGAGTTCCCGGCCGCCTGCGGGCTGCTTGACCGGGATATGCACGCCGATGCCCGCCCCCTCGTAGCCCGGGTCGGCCAGGGAGGGAAGCCCGGCGGCGGCGGCCTGGTACAGCGCGGGCAGGGCGTTGCGGCGGGCGGCGGTGATGTCGTGCACCGAGCCGGGCTCGGCCCCGGAGACCCACAGCGGGAACCCGGCTGGCGTGAAGACCGCCTGGACGTTCCCGCCGTGGCAGTGGGCTTTGCCGGAGTACCACAGGTCGATGGCCTGGCCTTTCACGCTGACGGTCTTCTCCCGGCAGCGGTCGGCGGGGATGATCGTGCCATCCAGGATCACATGGGGGAAGCCCTCGTCCTGTGCCCGTTCCAGCGCCTCGCTCAGTTCTGGGGCTTCCTGGGCCAGCACCGCGATGACCTCGTCCCGGTAGCGGTAGGCGGTGGCCCGGGAGATGCCGTGATCGCGGGCCAGCGCGTCAGGGCTGGTGCGGTCGCGGAACCAGCGCATGCCTAGCACCGCCTGCCAGAAGCAGGTCAGCGCCCGGCTGCCCCTGGGCGTGCCACGGCGGCGGCGCTCAGCCGCCAGCAGCTTCGCGGTGAACTGGGCCAGTTCCCTGGGGACGTCAAGCGTGGCACGATAGGCGATCACGTGGAGCCTTCCAGCAAGAAGATGATCTTTGGCGAGACCTCTTCTACTGGGGCTCCACGCCTGTTTCCGGGCAGTCCAGTTCGTCCGCGTGTCTGCCTGTGCATGACTCTTTGCGAAGATCAAGCACAGTTGCCGCACCTATTTCGCTGAGATCACCTCACTGCGCCGCGCCATTGAGAATGCCCCGGTGAAGCGGGAATGGCAGCCTGCCGGACCGGGATGCGACACGGCGGATCATGGGCGGTCAGCTGGGATGCGAGCTAGGCCAACGTACTGGTCTGCTGATTCCGGCTGAGGGTCGCTGAGATCGGGCCGCCAGCTGGTGACCGGACATCGGCAGCGACGGATTCTCGAGGTGACATGGCAGTCGGCCGTTCGCCGAGGGCGGCAGCCAGGCGAGCCAGCGTGCGGCCACGGCACGGCGAATGGTGTTGCCGTTCCAGTCTCGCCACGGTGCCGCGACTTATTCCGGCCAGATCGGCCAGCTTCTCCTGGGACAGTTCACGCTGACGTCGCAACTGCCGCAGTTGCTGACCGTCGAGAACCGTGGTCCATGACCGGGTGCGCCGCTGTGTAGCCGGAGTGGCAGGCATGGTTGGTCCTTCCGTCTGAAGGGCTGCGGGCCGCCAATGTGAAGCTGATCCGCGCCATGCGTTGCCGGCCTCCTCTTGCCTCGAGTTGCGCTGGGCGGGGGCGATCATTGTTCGAGTTCCTTGGCCGCCGTCTTCAGCAGCGCGTGGGTCGCGGTCTCCTCGAGCGCGCAGCCGAAGATGGTGGTGTGGGTGTCGCGGTAGTGCTGTAGCTCGTGAGGTTTGTCCAGGTCCAGCTCGCCAGTCAGGCTGGCGACGTAGACGATGGCGGTGTCGGTGTCGCCGTCGCGTAGGGCGGGCCGGAACTCCAGCAGCGTGAACGCGCCCGTCACCAGCCCAGGATGGTGCCCTGCGCCGTGGGGCACGATGCGCAGGGACACGTTCGGCTGCCTGTGCTGGAAGCTGTCGAGCGCCGTGGAGTCGCGCGGCCGGGGCCGGTATGGGGCTGCGCCCCCGCCGCGCGGGGCCTGCTATCCGGTGCCGCTGCGAAGTGCGGTCACCAGTTCGGCGAAGTCATCGGTGACCACGAGGTACGGACTGGCGTTACTGCCCGGCCGGCGCTGGGCGACGTACCGGGGCCTGTGCTGCCCGGATAGTGTCTCGGTCCAGAATCGGTGCTGCGGGTGCTCGGCCGCCAACGCCTCCAGCGCGGTGTGGCAGCCGACTCTGGTGGCGTCCGCCCGGTTGTGCTCCAGTTCTGCCCGCAAGGCGTTTGTCATCGGCCTGACCCTTCGCTGAGATCGCAGCGAGGTGGAGGCGATCGGAAGCCTCTGATTGGCTGCGCTGCTAGCGCTGGCTGCCACTCCCACCTCGTCACCTGTGCGGTGATGTGATCCCATGCAAGCGGACCGTTACCGGCCGAGGGAACCTGCGACGGAGAGTCGCGACAATGTGCTGACACCCGGGATACGCCTGCGTGGACTGCCTGTCTACGGCGAAAGCGACTCCGCTAGCCGAGGGTGTGCTGTTGCGTGTCACTCGCCATGAGCATGTGGGGTCGCTCATTGTGAGCACGTCCGGGGCCGTAGTCTTCTGCGTGGCGACGGCAGCTTTGTGAACGTCCTGCCTGTCGGGGCCAGCCCCGACGGCGGTCTCACTGCGAGGCGGGCACTGTCACGAAGAGCGAGCACTATTGCCTGGGTGGCGGCCCAGCGCTCAGGCAGATCGCTTAATACACCGGTGATCCGTGTCGCTCCCGTTTTCTCGTGTCACTCGGTAGGAGGCTGCTGAAATGAGCGGCTTCCCATGTCTTGTGCGTTTCGTGTCGGGTCTGGCTGGCTGATGTCAGACCCTGCAGCACGGTTCGCCGGAACTCACCACGCGGGACCCCTCCCAGTCCCGGCAGGCTCAGCATGCTGAGCTGCCGGGCCGCCACGCCCACCCGCCGGTGCACGCTGGTCAGAGTGCTTTTCCCTCTCGCGCCAACCGCATGGCATGGAGCCCGCGCACGACGGGGTTCTCCAGCGTGCCAATCTGGTCCACGGTGATCCGAACTGTGTGGTTTTCTTCCAGGGTGAATGGTGACGGCGGGACCAGGCATGTGCCGGTGGACAAGATGACCCCCTCGGGGTGGATGTCTGAGTGCATCAGGTACCTGGCCAGGTCGTCGTAGCGCCGGTGCAACTGGGCGGTGCTCGCCGTCCCTGTCCACTCGATCGTTCCGCGTCGGGAAATGGTGAGCTCGATCGCCAGGGCATAGGGGTCGGCGATCTCCCAGGACGGGCGGATCATGGGGCCTACTGCGCACGCGCCAAGGTAGTTCTTGGCCTGCGGCAGGTATAGGGGGTTCTCGCCTTCGATGGACCGGGAGGAGACGTCGTTACATACCGTGAAGCCGACGATTTCACCGGCGTAGTTGACCACCAGGGCCACCTCGGGCTCGGGTACGTTGACCGGTGAGTCGGCGCGCACGGCGATCGGCTCGCCGCTTCCGGACACCCGCCAAGACACCGATTTGAAGAACAGTTCCGGCCGCTGTGCATCGTAAATCCGCCCGTACGCGTCGGCGGCGTTCTCGCTCTCCTCGCGGCGGGCCTGGCGGGAGATCTCGTAGGTCACCCCGCTTGCCCAGACTTCGGTGCGACCATCGACGGGCGCGAGCGCGGTGACTTCGGCCGGATCCAACTGGGTCCCGCTAGCGTGCCCGAGCTTGTCTCTAAGCACCGTTAGTGGCAGGGCCCACAGCGAGCCCAGCGAATCAGTGTTGTCTAGCTCGGTGATCCTGCCGTCGGCGAGGACGCCGACATGCGGCCGCGCCGAGCCGGCCCGGCGGTACCTGAGAATATGCACGGCAGTCCCTTCGTGGCAGTCGCGCAGGGCTTAGTGGGAGTCACGGGGGATGGAATGGCCGCGGCGGCCGCGCAGGAAGCCGAAGTCGGCGCCCTGGTCGGCTTGCAGCACGTGCTGGGTGTACAGCCAGGCGTAGCCCGACTCCGGCATGAAGGGTGGTGACCAGTCAGCCCGGCGGCGGGCCAGCTCGTCGTCACCGACCTCCAGGGTGAGAGTGCGCGCGGGCACGTCCAGCCGGATCACATCGCCGGTGCGTACCAGGGCGATGGGGCCGCCCTGGGCCCCCTCGGGCGACACATGCAGCACCACGGTGCCGTAGCCAGTGCCACTCATCCGGCCGTCGCAGATGCGCACTATATCGCTGACACCTGCGCGCAGCAGCTTGGCTGGCAGCGGGACGTTGGCCACCTCGGGCATGCCCGGGTAGCCGCGCGGCCCGGCGCCCCGGATGATCAGCATGTCGCTCGCGGTGACGTCCAGGGCAGGGTCTCCGGCGACGGCGTGGTATTCCTCGGGCGAGTCGAACACCACCGCACGGCCGCGGTGGGTCATCAGCTCCGGTGAGGCGGCCGACTGCTTGATCACCGCCCCGCCAGGGCACAGATTGCCGCGTAGCACTGCGGTGCCGGTGCCCGGGGGCTGCAGCGGAGCCGACAGCGGCCGGATCACTTCGCGATTCCAGCACTGCACGCCGGCCACGTTGTCGCCGATTCCGCGGCCGGTCACGGTGACCTGGCCGGTCTCCAGCAGCCCGGCCCCGGCTAGCTCGCTCAGCACCACAGGCAGGCCGCCGGCGTAGCAGAAGTCCTCCATCAGGTACTGGCCCGAGGGCATCAAGTTGACCAGGGTCGGCACTGGGCGGGCCAGCTCGTCGAAGTCCGCCAGCGTCAGCGGCACGCCCAGCCGCCCGGCGATGGCCAGTAGGTGGATGATCGCGTTGGTCGACCCCCCGATCGCGGCGTTGGCACGGATCGCGTTCTCGAACGCGGCCCGGGTCATGATCTGAGTCGGCCGCAGGTCCTTCTCAACGAGGGCCACCGCCCGCGCTCCCGCCTCCTGGGCGGTCTCATACCGGCGTGCGTCCACTGCGGGCCAGGCCGCCGAGCCGGGCAGCTGCATGCCCAGCGCCTCGGCCAGGCAGGCCATGGTCGAGGCGGTGCCCATTGTCATGCAGTGGCCGTTGGACCGGGCCATGCAGCCCTCGGCGGCCAGGCACTCGGCCGAGGTCATCTGGCCCGTCATCATCTCGGCCTCGAACTTCCACACGTGCGTGCCCGAGCCGACGTCCTGGCCGCGGAACTTGCCGCTCAGCATCGGCCCGCCGGTCACCATGATCGCGGGCAGGTCTACGCTCGCCGCCGCCATCAGCAGCCCCGGCGTGGTCTTGTCGCAACCCGACAGCAGCACCACTCCATCCAGCGGGTTGGCCCGCATCAGCTCCTCGGCCTCCATGGCCAGCAGGTTGCGGTAGAACATGGCGGTCGGCCGCATCAGCGTCTCCCCGGTTGCTAGCACCGGGAACTCCAGCGGGAAGCCGCCGGCCTGCCACACACCCCGCTTGACCGCCTCGGCCAGCCGGTGCAGGTGGGCGTTGCACGGGGCCAGCTCGGACCAGGTGGTGGCAATCCCGATCACCGGGCGCCCGTCGAACACCTGCGGCCCGAAGCCCTGGCTGCGCATCCAGGACCTGTGGGTCATGCCCGCCCGCCCGCTGGCCCCGAACCAGCCTTGGCTGCGCCGGCTGCCCGCTGGATGTGTCATGTTCCCTCCTGGTCCGGGTTGGGTGGACGCTCAGCGCTTCCCTGCGGGACGCTTCCCTGGCGGCGGGGTGCTGGCGCGCAGGACCACGTCGCCCTGCACGCGCCGCAACCGCGGCTTGTCCGAGGGTGGCTGCAGGACCATGTCGACTGCAGATACGCCCAGTTCCTCCAGGGGCAGCCGCACGGTGGTCAGGGCTGGGGTGACATCGCGCAGTGCGGGAATGTCGTCGAAACCTGCTATGGCAATCCCGCCGGGCGGCTCCAGCCCACGGTCCCGCAGGGCCGCCATCCCGCCGACAGCCATAACGTCGTTGACCGCAAATATGCAGGTGACGTCCAGCCGTCGCCGGACCACCTCGCGGGCGGCCGCGTATCCGCCATCGCGGGTGAACTCCCCGTGGATGACATGGGCAGCCGGCAGCGGGACCTGGCTGCGGGTCAGCCCCTGGCGGAAACCTGCCAGTCGGTCCCGTGCGGTCATCAATTCCGGTGGGCCGGCCAGGACCGCGAACTGCCGGTGGCCCACCTGGCACAGCGCTTCGGCGAGATCACGCGCGGCGGCCCGGTTCTCGATCAGCACGGTGTCCACTGGCAGCTTGTTCTGGCTGATCGCGGCCACCCGCCCGCCGGTACGCTGAAAGGCGTCGAGCTCAGCACCCAGCCGGTCCAAGAGCACCGTGTCAGTTACCCGGCTTCCGGTCAGGATCGCGCCGCAGGCTCGCTGGCCGCGCAGCATCGACACATACTCGAGTTCGCGTTCGGGTCGCCTAAAAGTACACGCCATCATCACCACGAGGCCGTGTTCCTCGGCCGTCCGGATAGCACCGGCGGCGATGGCCGAGAAGTACGGGTCAGATATGTCGCTGACAATCAGCCCGATCGTATTGCTCTTGCCCCGCGCCACTGCCTGTGCCTGGGCGTTGGTGGAATAGTTCAGCGTCTCGGCGGCGGCCAGCACACGGGCGGCTAGGTCGGCACGGACCTGCCGTGCACCCCTGTTGAGCGCACGCGACGCGGTGGACAGCGAGACCCCCGCCTCCCGGGCCACGTCCAGCAGCGTGACCGGGCCCAATCTCTCATCGTCCATTTGCCTGCCTCCAGACCGTCGGCTGCCGCCGACCAGCCCTCGTGTGGATGCCCCGTTCCACGTCTGCCCTGGGCCGGCCAGAACCCAGCCGCCTGATCCGGCCAAGACCGTACGGGATAATCATGAGATATCAAGTGCGCGTTCGGCCGCCCGTGGCCCGAAGATAAGCCCGAGGGCAAGTCCGGCTACATAACGGAAATCCTGGATCCCGCCCACGTCAGCGCCGGCGGCGAAGGCCGCTAATTGGCTCCCCGTCACGATCGAGCACGCGGCAGGCGTCATCCACGGCCAGGCCGCCGAAGGGGAACGTGCACGTGGGCTGCACCTCCATGGCGTGGAACGGCGGCTGCCGCAGGGGGGCCGCGTCGGCTGCGAGCGGGGGACCCTGGTCAGGCTGTTTACTCGCCTGGCAGGCCTGCAGTGTGGCCAGCAGCGGGCTGCGGCTGACCCCCCACCGGGCGGCAACGTCAGCGAGTTCGGGGAGCGTGGCCGCTTGGGCTATGCGGGCCCCCGCGCGAGCCGCCGCAGCAAACCGGTCGACCGGCGAGCCGTGTGGGTACGGCGCGCTAACCCCCTCCTGCCTGCGTACCTCATCGTCACAGATCAGGTAAGCGCGCGCGGCGGGCTGGCGCAGCGTCTCCTGATTGGACACCTCGTCGCCCAAGGACTCGTCGGTGAACCGCTGCCCGAACCGGTTGACCAGAATGCACCGCCGGGACTGGTACTGGGTCAAGGGCAGAAAGTCCCCGGGGCCGAACCGGGTGAGGGGGCTGGGCACCAGGTGCCCGTAAAAGGCACCAAGGCATGCACTGGATGCCGCGCCCGCATCCCGGCCGAGCCGGTAGCCGTCGCCGGTGCTTCCGGGGTTCGAGCGAATGAGCATGGATCCTGCGCCGGGGCCGAGGAAACCTGCCAGCAACGCGCGGTCTCCTTGGAACCCTCCGGTGGCCAGCAGAACACGGGGCGCGAAAACCTTCTCTTCTGCCAGGCGGGCCCCGGCCACGGAACCGTCGCTGGCGGTGTACAGAGAGCGGGCCGGGCAGGAGGTCAGGACGGCGCCACCGGCGGCGCTGATCTCCCGTTCCCAGGCGGCGATCAGCGCGGGGATGTCGGCCCACACCGCCGCGCCGAACCCGAACTGACCCTGCCACGGATCGCTAACCTTCACGCCGGACGAACGCAGCCACTCAACCGCTGCCGGGAACCGGTCCACCAGGATCCGGCCCAGGGCCATGTCGCCGGAGGGCACGACCTCCCGCAGGGTGGGAAAGTCCGGCGCTGTCCACACGATGCCTGCGGAAATCGCGGCCGAGCCACCCAGGTCGGCGAGCTTCTCAGCGACGACCACGCGGGCACCCACTTCGGCAGCCCGCGCCGCCGCGGCCAGCCCTGCCATCCCGCCACCGACGACCAGTAGGTCAGCACGCACCTCATACTCCAGAACGAGACGAGTTCCCGGCGCGGAGCCAGAGCCGTGACCCGATCCGGAGGGACGCCTGCCATCACGGCTTGGCAAGCGCTTTCCAGAGGCTATCACGAGGCGGGCACGCTGGCCCTGGGGATGACCTGACGGCAAACGGGCATGTAGATGACTCGCAGTATTCCCGCGACTGCCTGGCATGAGGGGTATGGTGCTGGCTGAAGCGCGCGAGCTGGGCAAATGCCAGAAATCCTTCAGCAAGCGCTTTCCAAGCCAGGGGAAGAACGAGTAAGGTCCTCAGCAAGCGCTTTCCAGCGCAGCACCACGGCAGCCATCCCCGAGGAGCGCGATGCCAGGACAGAAGCCATCCGGGCCGCTCAATCGCGACGTGGGCGTTGCCGTCGTTGGCCTGGGCTTCGGGGCTTCCCGGTGCCCCATGATCAAGGCCGCCGCGGGCATGCGGCTGGCCGCGGTGTGCTCCCGGGACCCGGATCACGCCGCCGGCGTGGCGGGCCGCGAAGGCTGCGCGTGGGCCAGCGACTACCGGGAGCTGCTACGGCGCGACGACGTGGACGTGATCGCCGTCTACACGCCGAGCGCGGCACATCACGACATCGCTATCGAGGCGGCCGAGGCTGGCAAGCACGTCCTGGTCAGCAAGCCGCTGGAGACCACCCTCGGCCGGGCGGCTGATGTTGCCAAGGCGTGTGAGCAGGCGGGTGTCCTGCTGGTGGTGGAGTTCGACACCCGCTACGCCCGCGACTCCTACCGCGTGTACCAGGCCATCGCTGATGGCAGGTTCGGTCGCCTGGTCCAGGGTGAGTACGTCAACAAGACCCACCGTGACCAGGGCTACTACGAATCCGGCAGCGGCTGGCGGCGCGGAACGGTCCAGGCCGGCGGAGGCTGCGTCATCAACCAGGGCATCCATGCCCTTGACCAGATGATCTGGTATCAGGGCGAGCCCGATGGGGCGTTCGCGCTCGCGGGCCGGTACGCCCACGACATCGATGCCGAGGACGGCGCCTGTGCGGCGGTCCGCTTCCGCGACGGGTCCATGGCTGTATTCGAAGTCACGACCACCTTCCACAATGACCGCCCGCGCAGCCGTTACGGCGAGGGAACCATGAAACGGGCCGAGATTAACGGGGTGGACGGGAGCGCCACCCTGCTTGGTGACCGGCTCACGCTGTGGCGGGCCGCGGGTTCGCCCGCAGCCGGGAGTTCCGGGGTGCCGGACGAGCCGGCCAGCAACGTCTTCGAGGACCTGTCGCGCACGCTGGCCGAGCCCGGATACACGTCGCCCACGCTGGTCAGTGGTTCTCGGGTGCTGGACAGTATGCGCCTGGCCGAGGCCATCTACGCCTCGATCGAGCACAAGACGTACGTCAAGACGGCAGAGCTTTGACGGACTACAGGAGAAACAGGAGGCAAGCCGGCATGGGAAAGAAACCAGCCGCGGGCCTGGTGCTGGCGGCTGCGGCGGTGCTCATCAGTGCCTGTTCATCAGGCTCGGGCGGGTCAGGGGCTGGTGGCTCCACCACCATCACGGTGTTGCTCGCCAAGGAAACCGCGTCCGCCGCCGCGGAGAACGCCTATTTCAAGCAGATCGCCAGCGAATTCCACGCCCAACATCCGAATGCCCGGGTGAGCTTCGACTTCTGGGCCACACCCACCCAGGAGAGCACGGCGATCCAGACAGCCGCGATCTCACACACCGGACCTGACATCATGGCGATCGGCAGCTCCATCGTGCCGACCGCGCAAGCGACCGGCGAGTTTCTGACACTCACTAGCCACGACTGGCAGATCCTGGGCGGGCGCAACGCCTTCCTGTCCAGCCAGCTCGCCGACTCCGGCCCCACAGCCAGCCAGGACATCGGGGTACCCGACCGGACCACCGGATTTGGCATCCTCTACAACAAGGCCATGTTTGCCCACGCAGGCATCACCTCGCCACCGGCCACGTGGAGCCAGTTCATCACCGACGCGCGCAAGCTCACCGATCCGGCCAAAGGCGTGTGGGGTGCGACACTGGACCCGGGCGACCCCAAGGACCCGTGGCACATGCTGTGGCTGCTGTCGGTCCAGGACGGCAGCGATCTGATCAGCACCAAGGCTAAGACCGGGCTGCTCACCTCCCCAGTGGTGGAGCGGCAGGCGGCCTTCTGGCTGGACTGGATGACGAAGTATCACATCGCCTCGCCCAAGGACGCGACCAACCAGTTCGCCGACTCGCTGACCCAGTTCATCGACGGCAAAGCAGCGATGTTCATGCCCGTCGGCACCAGCGCCATCCCCCGCCTGCAAGCCTCCGGCCAGGCCAGCAACTATGCGATAGCGCCGATGCCGACCATTCCTTACGGCCTCAGCTCGCTGCCACCGGGCGGCGTTCCGGCCGAGAGCTTTACCAGCTCGGAGTACTACACGATCCCGAAGTACAGCCCGGATCCGGCCCTGGACCTGGATCTGATCAAGATGATCGACTCACCCTCATTCCAGGACCTCGTGGCCAGGAATGAGGGCTACCTCCCGTCCACCCAGGCGGCGATCAGCGCGGACCCATCGCTGGCCAAGGCCCCCTACCCGGCCCTGGAGAAGATCGTGAAGGCGGAGTTCCCCACCCCGTGGACGGGTGCTTGGGGCACCGTGGAAACGTCGGTCGGCCATGCGATCAGCTCGGTAGCGTCGAACATCGCGACATCGGGCTCGTACTCGCCAGCGCAGCTTGACAGCGCGCTCGCCCAGGCCAACCAGGAGATCACGGCGGGCCTCAGGGCAGCGCACTGACAGGCAAGCGCCCCTCCGGGCCCGGCCGGCCCGGAGGGGACCCAATTTCCTAGCGGCAGGAGGATCCCGGTGAAGCAAGCACCCAGCTGGCGGATCGGCGCGCTCGTGCCCGCGGCCGACCTGCCGGAGCTGGCCCGGGAAGGATACGATTTCGCGGAGCTGCCCTGCGACGAGCTTCGCGCCGACGTCAATGACCAGCGGTTTGCGCGGTTGCGTAAGCGGCTCGCCTCTATCGGCCTGCCGGTGGACGTGTGCAGCAGGTTCCTGCCGCGTGACTTCAAGCTGGTCGGGCCGGACGTCGGATGGAGCCGGTTTACCGAGTCGGTGGACACCGAGCTGGCTCGGGCCGCCCAGCTCGGCGCCGAGCTCGTGGTCTGGGCAAACGGCCCGGCCAGGACCGTGCCGGTCGGCTTCCCGATGGAGCGGGCGTTCGAACAGATGGTGACGGCAGGACGCTATGTGGCCAAGGCCGCCCGGACGCACGGTCTCACGGTGGTGTTTGAGGCGCTGAACCCCTCCTCGAGCAATCTGATCTTGTCGCTGGGGGAGGCGCTGCGGCTGGTGAACGCCATCGGCGAGCCGGAGGTCATGGCGGTGGCCGACGTATACCACATGGCACGCAACGGCGAGCCGCTGGCCTCGATCACCCAGCTCGGGCAGGCCCTGCGGTACGTGCACGTGTGCGACCACGACCGGCGGCCGCCCGGTACCCATCCCGCGGACGCCCCGCACTACGCCGAACTGGGCGGCGTGCTCGGCGCGATGGGGTACACAGGGCGGATCTCCATCGAGGCCACCTGGGATGACGTGGCGGCAGAAGCCGGCCCGGCCCTGGCGGCCCTGCGGCGCCAGCTGGCCCGGCAACCCGCGGAGAACGACGGTTGAGCCAGACGGCGCACAAACTGCCGGCCGGCGCTCTGCTTGCCAGCCCGGCCCCCGCCGCCCCCCGGCCCCGCAAGCGGCGGCGGCTGCCGGCCGACCGCCTGCCGTTCCTGTTGCCGGGGCTGCTGCTGCTGGCCATCCTGATCTACATACCAATGCTGCTGGCTGGCTACATGAGCTTCACGCAGCTGAACCAGTACACCATCGCCAACTGGCTGCACGCCCCGCTCGACCAGTTCGGCAACTACGTCACCGCGCTGAGCCCGCACTCACCGATCGGTTCCTCTTTTCTTGGGTCGATCAAGACGAGTGCGTTGTTCGCCGTGTTTTCCACCGTGATCGCGGCCCCAATCGGCGTCGGGGCCGGCCTACTGATGAACTCCCGCGTGCACGGCCGCCGGGTGCTGCGCGTCATCGTGCTCGTGCCCTATGTGATCCCTTCTTTCGTCACCGGCATCGTGTGGCGGCTGATGTTCGAGAACGGCTGGGGCCTGGTGGACCGGACGCTGAGGGCTGTGCACCTGTCCAACGGCAGCACCTACTGGCTGATCGGCGGGCATTCATTGTGGGCCCTGGTCATTGCCGATGCCTGGGCGAGTTGGCCGTTCATCTACATGATGACGCTGGCCGGGCTGCAGCAGATCAGCCCGGAAGTGCGGGAGGCGGCGATCATGGACGGGGCCGGCGCGGTGCGGCGGCTGCGCTATGTGATCCTGCCGTTGCTGTGGCCCACGCTCAGCTTGGCCCTCCTGTTCTCGGCCCTCAATCACCTGAACAACTTCGCGCTGCCCTACGTCATGTTCGGCAACTACCCCCCGGCCGCCGCCGCGGTCATGCCGGTCACTATCTACAACCAGTCGTTTGGGCTGTTCAACTTCGGGCTCGGCGCGGCGATGTCCATCCTGTCACTGCTGGTGATGCTGCTCCCGGCAGTGGTCTACATGCGGGCGACCAAACTCGGTGAGGAGGCGGCAGCATGACGATCGCCGTACTGGCACGCAAGGCACGCGAGGTCGGCCATCCCGGCCGCGAGCGGCGCGGCCACCTGCGGGCCCGGCGCAGGGCGGGGCTGGCCGCACGGGACGCGCTAGCGGTCTTCTATGTGCTGCTGGCACTCGTCCCAGTCGCCTTCATGGTGCTGATGGCGGTCCAGTCACCGGTCAGTATCGAGAGCGGGCACCTGTGGCCCCGACAGTGGGACTGGTCGTCGTTTTCCACCATGTGGTCGTCGGTCGGCCTGGCCACCGGGTTGAAGAGCAGCCTGATCGTCAGCACCGCCACGGGGATACTGGCCGCCCCGTTCGCCCTGGCGGCCGGCTACGTAATCGCCCGGCACAGGTTCCGCGGGCGGCAGGCGCTGCGGGTATCGTTGCTCGCCGCGTATGTGTTCCCGAGCGTGCTGCTGCTGCTCCCGCTGTACGTCGTGTTCGTGGTACTGCAGCAGATCCTGCACGTCACGATCATCGGCACCTACGTCTCGGTGATCATCACCTACATGACACTGGCGCTGCCGTTCTCGATCTGGATGATGAGCATCTACGTGCAGCGGCTACCAGTGGAGATCGAGGAGGCGGCTGCGATCGACGGTGCGCCCTTCTTCCGTACTATGCGCAAGGTAGTGCTGCCACTGGCCAGGCCGGGTTTGGTTGTGGTGTTCGTCTTCTCTTTCCTGCACTCTTGGAACGACGTGCTCTTCGCGAGCGTGCTGACCAACCCGGGCACGCACACTCTCGGGGTTGAGTTGCAAGGATTCCTGGCTGACAGCCTGGCCATCCCGGAATGGAACCAGCTCATGGCGGCCAGCATCGTCAGTTCCGTGCCGGCGCTGCTGCTTTTCCTCGTCGTCCAGCGGTGGGTGGTGGCAGGCCTGTCCACGGGCGCGACCAAGGGCTGAGCCAGCTGCCCAGCCAGAGCGTTACGGGCCGGGGTGGGCGTCCAGCAGGACCGGATAGGTTTCCAGCCGTCCGCACATGCCATAGCTGCGCTCTGCAGGCGGCTGGGCGCACCGCAGCCGCCCGGCGCACAGGTGACGGTGATCACCGTGGGCCAGGGCGTCGATCTGCTCGCCGGTGCGCAGCGCCGCGGCCAGAGCCCCGGCGCGCCATTGCTCGTGCCAGGCGGGCAGGTAGGCGCTCACCAGCCTGGCCGCCGCGGTATAGAACGGCTCCAGCGCGGCAGGGCCGTCGGCTGCGAACTTCTCCCGCAGATCGAGGAAGCCCTGCACGGCCAGGTTCTTCCGGCGGCGGGCGCCGTGCTCACTATCGGCGTATACGGTACCGGGCTCGGCCAGCGAGGCGGCGCCACGGTAGGACTCCTCGTCGGCCAGCGTGGCCGGCGGGAACGTAAGGACACAGTCGCCGGCCTCCGGCAGCCCGCCATTCTGCATGACCACGACGATCTCCAAGTCGCCGTCGTTGACCAGCCGGTGGATGACGCCGGGCGAGAACCAGACGATCTTCCCGCGCGACAGTTCCTCCTCCGCGTATCCGCCCTCGCCCAGCGTCTGGACGCGGCCGCGGCCGCCCACGACGACGTAGCCCTCAGTGCAGGCCAGGTGGACATGCGCCGAGCCGCCACGCAGCCCGTCTGGGCTCGGCCAGTCGTACACATCCAGGTGAGACACCGCGGTCCCGCCCGGGAAGCCCGGGTCCCGGCCCGCCGTGGCAGGTCCACCCGCGGATGGGGGAGTGGTGGCCGTGGGATGGTCAGTCACGGGCTTCCCTTCTGGTTGCTGGCATCCCTGCGGGGGAGGGAACTGTCTCGCGGCCGCCCCGGCCGGCGCCGGGTGACGGTGCGAGCAGCTCGGTGTGGCGGGCGAGGTCAGCCAGGGCCTCGCATCCGGGGACGTCCAGGACGCCGTCCGCGACAAAAACGTCATAACGCAGGGTGAGGGACTCGCCCGGCCCGAGCGGCCGCTCGGCCGCGAAGAACGGGGCCGGGCAGATGGCGGCGAACGGGGTCGCGCGGGCGAACCACTGGGTAGGCGCGCAGAAATTCCGGGGGGAATCACAGAGGACCAGGGTCGATGCGGTGCCGTACCCGTCATGCCGCCCAGCGAACGCCATCCACGGACTGCGCGTCCCCATGAGTTCGTCGCCCCCGCTGCCGCCCGGGAACAGCACTTTCCCGTCGGCGAACGAACGGGGGCCGCGCCACATCAGACCGCCGTAGCCTGCGTCCGGGCGGCCGCGGGTCGTGGGGCTGCCGAAGGCTAGCGTGCCACCGCTGATATTGGTCATGCAGGTTTCGAAAGCCAGCTGCCAGGTGCCCGCGGCCGGGTGGATCCGCACGGCGACCCGCCGCCGCTCGGCGATACATGGGTGGCCCGGCTGGGTGATCCAGCGCAGCCGCTCAGTGAAGGACACGCCTTGGGGACCAAGATCCAGCGGCCCGAGCGCCTCGTGCCGCATCGTGCCATTGTTGGCCAGCTGCCGGTAACCCTCACCGGTCAGGTAGGTCGGCCCGCCCCAGAAGTTGTCTGGCCCGACATTGCAGAGCGCCCACGAGATTCCCTTGTGCCAGACGTGGTCGTGTGGGCGGTAGGTGCTGACCAGGTGGCCGCGCAGCGTGCGCACGGGGTGGAGGTAGGGCCGCGGTGACTCAATCTGCGGTTCCCAGGGCCCATAGACGTACCTGAAGAGCTCGGTGCCCGCCCAGGCCACACGAAGGGACCTGCCCTCCTCGTGTGTCAGGCTGATCCCCCCGAAGGCCGGCTCAGCTCCATGGTCATCGGCTACCCGGCCCAGCATCGGGTTCAACGGTACATCCCTCCGGCATCCAGCCTACGGTACCGCCATGTAGGGAAAGCGCTCTCCACCTTATGACTTGGGCGGCAGCAGTGTCAAAGCCCCAGCTAGCTGCACTGAACGGCCACAGCTGGGACCGGCACCTTGCACGCTGTGTTCCCGGCATCTAAAGTGTGTGGCAAGCGCTTTCCGAAGGGTGGGCATACCTGTGCCAGAACGGACCATGGTCGTCGCCCTGAACGGGGTCACCGGGCGTATGGGCTACAACCAGCACCTGGTGCGGTCGATCCTCGCCATCCGGGCCGACGGCGGCGTGCTGCTGCCCGATGGATCCCGAATCCAGATCGAGCCGGTCCTCGTCGGCCGGAGCGAGGCCAGGCTCGCCGAGATCGCCGCCCGGCACGATCTGAAACGCTGGACGACCGACCTCGGCAGCGTGTTCAGCGACCCCGCCGTGGAGGTGTACTTCGACTCGCTGGCCACCTCGGCCCGTCAGCCGGCCGTGCTGGCCGCGATCGAGGCCGGCAAGCATATTTATTCCGAGAAGCCGATCGCCGCGAGCCTCGATGATGCCCTCGTGCTTGCCCGCGCGGCCGAGCGGGCGGGCATCGTCCACGGTGTCGTGCACGACAAGCTCTACTTGCCTGGCCTGCTGAAGCTGAGGCGGCTGCTGGACGGCCGCTTCTTCGGCCGAGTGCTCGCGGTACGTGGCGAATTCGGCTACTGGGTGTTCGAGGGCGACTGGCAGGCCGCCCAGCGGCCGAGTTGGAACTACCGGGCAGAGGAGGGCGGCGGCATCGTTGCCGACATGTTCTGCCACTGGAGCTACCTGCTCGAAGGGCTTTTCGGCCGGGTCGGATCGGTGACCGCTAAGGCAGCCACGCACATCCAGCGGCGCTGGGACGAGCACGGCCTCGAGTACCCGGCCACCGCGCACGATGCCGCCTACGCCATCTTCGAGCTTCCTGACGGCGTCATCGCCCAGCTCAACTCCTCCTGGTGCACCCGGGTGCACCGGGGGGACGCCCTGGAGATCCAGGTGGACGGCACCGAGGGCAGTGCCGTGGCGGGACTGCGCTGGTGCAGCGTGCAGCACAGGGCCACGACTCCCATGGTGGTGTGGAACCCAGATCTGCCCACCAGCGAGCGGTTCCGCGACCATTGGGCCCCCGTGCCGGACAACGGGACGCCAGGCAACGGTTTCAGGATGCAATGGGAGGAGTTCATCCGCAACGTCGTCGCGCGGGCCCCGCATCCCCATGACTTCCACTCCGGGGTCCGCGGGGTGCAGCTTGCCGACGCCGCGCTGCGTTCCTCCGACGAGGGGCGGCGCGTCGAAATCCGGCCGCCCGCGTGACCGTCTGGCTGCGCCTGCCCCGCCCGGACGGGTCGCTGGGGCGGCACGACATGTGCGATCCGGTGGCGTGGCCCAGGCCGCGAGATGGGCTGCGGGGCCGGGTGGCCCTGGCCGCGGCGCACGTCATACCTGATCCGCTGGCCGACAACGTACCCGGCGGGCCCCCGGTACTCGACTGGGAGGCCAACATGGCTTTCCGCAGGCACCTGTGGTCCTACGGCCTCGGTGTCGCAGAGGCCATGGACACCGCCCAGCGCAGCATGGGCCTGGACTGGGCCACCAGCAGGGAGCTGATCAGCCGCAGCGCCAAGGAGGCCAGCCTGGTAGGTGGACGGCTGGCCGCAGGAGCGGGCACAGACCACCTCCCGGACGGCCCTTGCCCGCTCGAAGCGGTTATTGCGGGATACGAAGAGCAGATCGCCGCCGTTGAGGAGGCCGGCGCCCAAGTCGTGATCATGGCAAGCCGGCACCTGGCCGCTGCGGCCAGGCACGCGGACGACTTCCGCGAGGTGTACCTGCGCCTGCTCACCCAGGCCCGGCGGCCAGTCATCCTCCACTGGTTGGGCCCGGCGTTCGACCCGGCCCTGGCCGGGTACTGGGGCTCCACGGATCCGGATCACGCAGCCGGGACGCTGCTCAGCATCATCACCGATCACGCGGATGCCGTGGACGGGATCAAGCTGTCCTTGCTCGACCAGGACCTTGAGCTGCGACTGCGGGCGGCGCTCCCGCCCGGGGTGCGGCTGTACACCGGGGACGACTTCAACTACGCCGATCTGATCAAAGGCGAGGGTGCGCCGGTCGGCGGCCAGCGCGGGAGTGACGCCTTGCTGGGTGCCTTCGGGCCTATCGCCCCGGCGGCCTCGGCCGCGCTGCAGGCTCTGGACCGCGGTGATCTCGCAGGCTACGACACCATCATCCAGCCGACCGTTCCGCTGGCCCGCCACATCTTCAGCTCTCCCACGCCGTACTACAAGACGGGTGTCGCCTTCATGGCCTGGCTGACGGGGCACCAGCCCGGATTCTCCATGGTCGGAGGGTTGCACAGCGGGCGTAGCGTTCCACACCTGACCGCGGTTTTCACGCTTGCCGACAGGGCTGGGCTGCTGCCTGATCCGGAGCTGGCCGCGGTCCGGATGCAAGCCTTCCTGCAGGTCGCTGGCGTGGTCGGCTAACTGCCGGATGCGGGCAGCGCGGGGACGACCAGCCGGTCAAAGTCGGTCACGATCCGCCTGATAGTCTGCCCAGCCGGGGCGTCCCAGACTTCCTGCCGGAAAATCTCCACCTCCACCCATCCGTCGTAGCCAGTGCCGAACACCGCAGAGGTGATCTGCCCGAAGTCGATACACCCTTGCCCGAGATGCCCGCGCGATAGCAGGGCATCAGAGGCCAGCGGCGTAACCCAGTCGGCCACCTGGTACAGCGCGATCCGGCCCGCCAGTCGTCCAGCCAAGCTGGGGAACTCTGGATCCCACCACACGTGATAGGTGTCCAGGCACAAGCCGACGTCTCGCGCGGGATAATCAGCGATCAACTCAAGCGCTTGGCCCGCAGTCGAGATTACCGCCCGATCCGCGCAGAACATCGGATGCAATGGCTCCAGGCAAAGCCGCACGCCCGCGTCGTGGGCGTAGGGTACAAGCGCGTCCAGTGCGTTAACGACCTGAGCACGGGCCCCGGGTAGATCCCGGCTTCCTGTGGGCAGACCCCCGCACACCAGCACCAATTCTGGCGATCCGATCGCGGCCGCCTCGTTGATCGCGACCCGGTTTTCATCCAGGGCCGCCACCCGCCCAGCAGCGTCCGGGGCAGTGAAGAAGCCGCCCCGGCACAGGCTGGTCACGGTCAGTCCGCAGTCCGCGATCAGCGAACGAGCCAGCGCGAGCCCGGTGTTGGCCAGGCTCTCCCGCCATAGCCCGATGCCGCCTAGGCCTGCGTCACGGCAAGCGCTCGTCACCTCTTCCAGGGTCCCGCGCCGCGTCGTGGCTTGATTCAGGGAGAGTCGGGGATGCGGACTCGGCACGGTACCTCCTGCCGCCTGGATCTAGCATGGAATGCGCTTTCCAAGCCTAGCCTTGACCGCCTATCCGCGGATGATTGCTAGCGCAAACCTGTGCCTGACGGGGACACTGGTGCGTCGGCCTCGAGGGGCTGGCGGATCAGCGATCTAAGAGCAGCGAGTTGAGGAGGAAAGGCATCTAAAGAAGCGACCGTGTTGATCGACTGCGCAGTGCATGAATATGCGCAGGCACGCAAAGCTGGTCGGCGAAGCAACGCACTACTTTCAGGCATGAGTGGGCGTCCTCTCGTTGCCCCAGGCCGCGGTCCCGCCGTCCCAGATCGGCCCGATCTGTGCCAGCCAGCCAATGACCTCAGAAGAGGACTGGCTGTCCATAGCGGAGGATCTAGCACGCTGTGCGATAGCCAGTGCCGTGACCGTCCGTGATGAGACGCCGTCGCGGGTGGGCGCACCAGGTGGCTCGCCGGCCTCGGGCCAGCCGGGCAGACACCGTCACGGCGAGCATCACAGCGTCATCGTGAACATCGCCCAAGGGCTTCGGTCAACCTCATCTGTCCGACCCATGTCCATCAGGAGCGATGTTCGGTACTCATGACGAGTGACACGCAACAGCGTGCAGGCTGCAATAAGTGCAGGATCTTGACTTCACCAGCCCCCCTCTGGGGTATGAGGGAATTCCTCACTCCAGTGAGACGACAGCGCGGGTTTGCCACTCGTAGAGGTGAGTATCGCGGCTCAGGATGATCAACTGCACGCCGGCTATCTCGACACCGACCGGCTCAAGCGGCGGTTCTAGTACATCGCGGATGGGAGCCATAGGGGCGGCCGAGTTGCTGTAGGCGACGCTCACGTGTGGTGTCCAGTCGTCGGGCTCATCGACGTGGTCCGGGCCGCGGACGGTGGCGATGGCCTGGCGCAATGCGCGGCGGATCGGTGTCAACCTGTCGGCTGGCTCGACTTCAAGGCGGACGACTTCGGGATCAACAACCGCCGGTCCCATGGTCATCGTAACCGGGTACACACCAGCGAGTCGCTTCCGGGACTCCTGGATGATCGCGTCCAACTCCGTGTCCGCGACTTCGTCGGTGAAGCCGATGCCCTGGGTGGTCAGGTGCAGCCACTGGCGTGGGATCGGGTCCAGGCCGGGTAGTCCGGCGAGTCGGTTCTGGTAGGCGTCGATGAGTTCGTGCAGGGCGGTCTGGCCGTCGAAGGTGACGTGCCAGGTGTACATGCGCCGCCCCGGCTGCCAGCCTGGGCGCCACCACCAGTGGTCGCGCATCTCCTCCGTGTCGGCGGTCACGACTGTCCGGGGGGCAGTGCCCGGGTGGTGACAGCGTGGGCGCAGTAGCTATTGATCTGCTGCCGCAGCTTGGCTACCTCAGCACTGCCTTGGTAGCGGTGGTCGCGGAGCCGCATTTCGACCTCCCGGAGCCTCGTGGTGAGGGTGGCCACCCGGTGTTCCGGTGGCAAGCTGAGAATTGGTGCGAGTTCACTCACCATGCCATCGATCCTGCCTGCGAGCAGATACGCGATCCCCGAACCGATCCGGATTTGCGCCCACGTTCCATAAGCCCAATCCTCGCCGGACTCATAGGCCTGCCGGGCGATGTCGGCTTCGGCCAGCGCCCCGGCTGGATCCCCGGCCCGAAGGCGCACGCCCATCGCGTAGTTGGCCCGCCGGGCCCGGCCGCATGCCCAGATTCCGCCCGGATCATCTGCCCTCGTGACCTCGTCGCGAGCGCGCTGCACAGCGGCCTGAGCCTCCTGTGCCCCAGTAATGTCGCCGACCGCCTGGCGCGCATCACTCCACTGCGAGGCCAGCAGGACGCGCGCTGTCGTCGGCGGCGCGCATGCCAGCCCGTGCTGCGCGAAATCGGCCGCCTGCTGGAAGCGTCTCTCCCAGTAAGCGTTCTTGCCCTGGGCGATCAGCACGATGGCGCGCAGCGGGTCGTGGTCGGCCTGTTCGGCCATGATCCAGCCCGCCCGGGCGTGTGCCTCCGCGGCACCGTGCTGGCCGATGTCCGAGGACGCCCAGGACAAGAAGGCCAGCAACTGCCCGGCGATCACGTACAGGTCCCGGGTCTGGCGGAGAGTCTGATGGCCGCCACGCAGCAGACCGGAGACCCGTTGGTACGCCGACGCTGCCTCGCGCAACACGGGCAGCGGCGGACGCCGAAGGTAGTCCCGGGCCAGCCGCCCCGTCGCGTCGGCCAGCGTGTCAATCGTCATGTCACCCACGTTCGTCTGCTCCGCCCACGTCGCCAGGTCCAGCGCGTCACCGGCCAGGCCGACCACGATCGGCTCGTGGCTCTCATCCGTGTCGGCAGCCAGCGGGCCGACTGAAGACCTGCGTACCTGCCCTACCGGCAACCCCTGCTGGTCAGCACGGTCGGCGTTCAGCCCGTGATCCCGCATCACCTGCTGACGGATCTCGTCGTAGCCGGCCGTGAGTTCGCCGCAGGTGCCGAGGGCCTGGTCGCAGTCCATCCAGAACTGGCGGGCCACCTTCTGCCGCCCGGTCTCCACGTTGGCGACGCTGCTCCGGGAGGTGTAGATCATCGCGGCGAACCCCTGCTGGGTCAGACCGCGGGCCTGGCGCAGCTCGGCGAGCTGGCGGCCTAACGCCGACCAGGAAGCCTGCATGTGCTCCGCGTCTGCCACGCTCTGCCTCCAGCCCGTCACAGTGCCATAACCACTCCAGTGTCACCCATTCCTGTCCGCCGCTCTACGTCATTACCCGGCAGAATCCGGGCCAGGAAACAACCCGGCGCACATCCGGATGACCCTTACCGATCACCAATCATCGCGACGCCAGGTCGCCAACAATGATCACCGCGCTGGCCGCGGCCGGTGATCGCTTCTGCTCAACTGACGACTATTGATCACCCCCCATCCCGACGCGCGATTTGCGATTCGCAAGCCCGGCGAACCAGGTCACAGCCAGACGGAGCCCTAGGTCGTATTCGTTCCCCGTAACGCGCGAGGGCGCCGATGACGAGAAGTCATCATTGCCGACTTTTGGTGTCTTTCGCCTGATCGGGACTGCCGTTTGCATGGGCTGCGCACCGGAACCCCACAGCGCCCGGTGCTCCCACTCAGACCCTGATGCAAGGAGCAGCCCGGTGCTCAAATGGCTCGCTGTAGCCGCCGCGTTCGCGGTCGCTGCTCCGCTCGCCTTGGTGCTGCTGGCCGTCACCGCCTCCCCGGCCAGCCAGGCCCGCACGACTCTGGCTGGTGGCCCGAGCGTCGAGGCCCTGGACACTATCCCGCCCGCCTACCTGACCCTCTACCTCGCGGCCGCGCCAACCTGCCCCGGCTTGCCATGGGCTGTCCTGGCCGGCATCGGCAGGGTCGAAAGCGACCACGGCCAGTCCACGGCCCCAGGCGTGCACTCCGGCGCCAACTACGCCGGCGCCGAGGGCCCGATGCAGTTCGAGCCCGCCACCTTCGCCCGGTACGCCGTCAACGCCGACCGGTCCGCTCCGCTGACCCCTTACGACCCGGCCGACGCGATCTATACCGCCGCCGCGATGCTGTGCGCCAACGGCGCCGCCTCCGGCACCATCCCGGGCATCCGCCAGGCCATCTACGCCTACAACCACGCGCAGTGGTACGTCACCGAGGTCTTGGCCTGGGCCGCCCGCTACACCGTCCCCGCGCCCAGCCAGGCCGCCGCCGCAGCCATCGCGTTCGCCACGCGTCAGATCGGCAAGCCCTACCAATGGGGGGCCACCGGCCCGAACTCCTACGACTGCTCCGGGCTGGTTTACGCCGCCTACGCCGCGGCGGGCATTCACATCGCCCGCACCACCTACCAGTGGCGCCAGGACGGCCCGCGGATCCCGCTGAGCCAGATCCAGCCCGGCGACCTGCTGTTTTCGGCTGGCCGGGACGGCACGCCGGCCAACCCGGGCCACGTCGTGATGTACCTCGGCGGCGGCCAGATCATCCAGGCCCCGCAGACCGGCGAGGACGTCCAGATCGATCCCCTCGGCCTGGCCGGGGTCGTAGTCGCCACCCGCCCCGCAGACCTGCCACATCGCTAAGCCGCAAAGGAGAACCCCGATGATCCGCGTCACGATCGCCCAGCTACGCGCCACCACCACCGTGGACCTGACCACCGCGGCCGCCGCCCTCGGCATGGGCCGCACCAAGGCCTACGAGCTTGCCCGCGACAACCGGTTCCCGTGCCGGGTCCTGCGGATCGGCGAGGTCTACCGCATCCCCACCGCGGGCCTCCTGGAACTCCTCGGCGTCGCCGCCGAAGACCCAAGCCCGGCCACTGCCCTCATCCGCCGCGCCTGAATCCGCCCGCCGGTCACGGCTCGACCACCCAATCCACAGGAGACCTGACCATGCTCACCCTTGCGCTCGCCGCGCACCACCTCATCACGGCCCAGGCCGCCGCACCTCCCCGCGTGCTCGCGGCGAGCGTGCCGAACCCCGCGCCGCAGCCGCCGCCGGGCTTGGCGGGCCCGGTCAACACCCTGCTGGGCTGGTGGAAGTGGTGCGCCCTGATCGCCGGTGTATTCGGGCTGATCGGCTGCGGCGCGATGATGGCGATCGGCCGCAGGAGCCGGCACTCCCTGGCCGCGGACGGCGCAACCGGCATCCCGTGGGTGCTGGCCGGGCTGACCCTGATCGCCCTGTCCTCCGGCATCGTCGGGGTCTTCCTCTGATGTTCACCTACGCCGCCCGCCGCCGTCGCCGCTGGCGCAGACGGCGCCGCCTCGCCTACCTCGCCGCCGCCGTGCTCGCCCTCACCATCGCCGCGCAGCACGCGGCCCACCCGCACCGACCCGCCATCCCGCCGCGGGCCCGGCCCGCAGCACACGCGCACCGCACCGCCCCGCCCGCACAGGTGATCAGCGCGAAGGGCCTGCGCTGGCTGGACTTCCACGGCATCCAACTGCCGGTCTCCGCCACCGCCGGCCCTCATTATCTTCATAACGCCCTTGCCCGCGGATTCGCCGACACCCCGGCCGGGGCCGTCCTGGCCGCGGTCAACGTCGCCGTCCGCACCGCGGCCCAGTGGGGCCCGCGGATCTACCGGCCGACGATCATTGGCCAAGTCACCGGCCCAGCCGCCCGCCTCTTGCTGGCTCAAGACCACCGTGACTACGTGGCGCTCCGCGCCGCCGCCCATGTCCCGCACGGTCAGCCCGTGGGCCGCAGTTACGCCTCCGAAACCGCCTACCGGCTCTTCAGCTACACGCCCAGATACGCCGCCGTCGGGATCGTCTCCGAAGGTCCCGCCACCGACGGCGCCGCGGTCCGGGCCGTCACCCGAATCCGGCTGCGCTGGCTGCGCGGTGACTGGCGAGTGATCGCCCCACCCGGCGGCAACTGGGCCAGCTCGGCGACCACCGTCTCCTCCCTATCCGGCTACACCACGTTCCCAAGCGAGGGATGAATCATGCCGTGCAACCCGCTGACCGACCCCACATGCATCGTCGGTGGCCTCGTCGGCTCGGCCGCCCGGAGCGTCGCCAGCGGTGCGCTGAGCGGCATCGCCCAGGCCGTGACCGACGGCGTCAAGTGGATCGTCACCAACACGGCCACCTGGTGGCTGCGCGTCCCTTCCCCCAATCTGACCGGCGAGCCCGCCATCGCAGCGATCCAGCGCTGGCTGCTCCCGGTCACCGCCGCCGTCGCGGTCGGCGGGATCATCGCCGCAGGCGCCCGGATGGCGCTAACCCGCCGCGCCAACCCGCTGATCGACGTCACCAGTGGCCTGCTCACCCTGGCCGCCGCCAGCACCATTGCGCTGACGAGCGCAACGCTGCTGCTCAAGGCCGGAGATGCCTTCTCAACCTGGGTCCTGCAGGAATCAACCGGCGGGCATTTCACCCAGCGGCTGATCCTGCTGCTGAACCTTGGTACCGGTGCTGCTCCAGCCGCGGTGCTGATCTTCGGTCTGGTCGCCATCGTGCTGTCGTTCGTGCAGGCCGTGCTCATGCTGTTCCGGCAGGCCGCGCTGGTCATCCTGGCCGGGGTGCTGCCGCTGGCCGCCGCCGGGTCGATCGCCCCGCTGACCCGGGCCTGGGTCCGCAAGGTCAGCGCCTGGATGCTCGCGCTGATCTGCTACAAACCCGCCGCAGCCGCGGTGTACGCGACGGCGTTCAGCATGATCGGTTCCGCCCGCAGCCCGGAGACGGCGCTGATGGGCTTCGTGATGCTGCTCATGTCGCTGGTCACGCTGCCCGCGCTGATGCGGTTCTTCACCTGGACCACCGGCACCATCACCAGCTCGGGCGGTGGCGGCCAACTGCTCGGCGCGCTCACCGTCGGCGCCATCGCCGTGGGCGCGATGCGCACCTCCGGCGCGGGCTCAGCCCAGGACCAGGCCGCCTACCTCGACTCCCGCCTCGGCCCACAACCGCCAGGTGGCGCCGGCGGTGGCCCGTCAGGCAGCCCGCCAGGCGGACCACCGCCAGGCGGCCCGCCGTCGGGTCCACAAGGCAGCACCCCGGACCCGTTCCCGGGCGGCGGCGGTGCTGCGCCACCGGCCTGGCCGCACGCTCCTCACCTGGGAACACCGGGAAGCGCCGCAGCAGCCTCCGGCGCGGCATCGCCAGGCGCTGATCCTGCCGGGCCCGGCACCACCGGCCCGCCGGCCACACCAGCAGCGAGCGGTGCGGCTCCCGCCGCGGTGGCCGGGCCAGGTGCCGCGGCCACGGCCGCCGGTGCCCAACTAGCAGCGGACACGGCCCGGCTCGCCACAGGCGCGATGAACGAAGGAGAATCCCAATGACCAGCGACCAACCCCCGGTGCGCACCTATGGTGGCTGGCGGCGCAGCCGTAGCGTCGGTCTACTAGGCCTCGGCCCAACCGCGACGTTCGTGCTGCTCGGCGGCTTCGCCGCGCTCATCGTCCTCACCGCGATCTCCCTACGGCTCCTGCTCTACGTGGGGCCGCCCACCGTGCTGGCCGGCGCGGCCGGGTTGATCAGGGTCGGTGGGGTGCCGGTCGCGCAGCTCGCCATGCGGCGGCTGCGCTGGTGGCACGGCACCCGCGTGGGCTATACGGGCTACCGTGCCCATGTCGTGCAGCAGCACACCGGCGTGCTGCAGTTGCCCGGCGTTCTGGCCGCCACCGAACTGCTGTCCACCGAGGACGGCCAGGGCGGCCGCTACGGCCTGGTCAGGGACCGGCACACCGGCTACCTGACCACCACCATCCGCGTCGCACCCGTCTCGACCTGGCTCGCCAACCCGGCAGACGCCGATCAATGGGTGGCGAACTGGGGTGCGTGGCTGGCCTCGCTCGGTTATCTCCCGGCGCTGCGCTGGGTCACGGTCACCGTGGACACCGCCCCTGACCCGGGATCCACGCTGACCCGGCAGGTCGCCGCGGCGATCGACCCGGCCGCGCCCCGGCCCGCGCTGGACATCATGGACCAGCTCGTGGCCGCCGCACCCACTGCCGCGGCAGATGTGGACACCCGGGTCAGCATCACCGTGGACCCAGCGGCCTGGCCCGCCCGGCCACGCAGCCTGGCCGAGGCCGTCACCGAGACCGGTCAGGCGCTGTCGGGCCTGGAAGCCGCACTCAGCTCGTGCGGTGTGAGCGTGCTGGGCCGGGCGCGCGCCGCGGACATCGCCGGGATGGTCCGCATCGCGTTCGACCCGGTCGTACGCGGCGAGGTCGGCCGGCTCCTGGCCATCCCGATGGGTCCGGAGCTGGAAGCCCGGCTGGACTGGCCGGCCGCTGGCCCGGCCGGGGCCGAGGAACGCTGGGATTGCTACCAGCACGACAGCGGCACGTCGGTGACCTGGGGCTGGCGAGAGCCGCCTCGGGAGCACGTCACCTCCACCGTGCTGGCCCGCCTGCTCGGCCCGGGTGGCTACCCGAAACGGGTCAGCCTGCAGTACCGGCCCCTGCCGGCCGCCGCAGCCGCGGCGGCGCTGGACAGCGAGGTCCGGGCCGCCGCGTTCCGCAGCGAATACGCCCGGCGTACCCGCCGGGACGTGACCGCCCGGGACGCCCACGATCAGGCCCGGGCTCGGCAGGCAGCCGACGAGGAAGCCCGCGGCGCCGGGGTCAGCCTGATCGGCCTGTACGTCACGGTCACCGTCACCGACCCCTCGCAGCTGCCCCGCGCAGTCACGGACACCGAGGCCGCCGCCGAGGCCTCCAAGATCCGCCTGCAGCGCCTCTACCGCAGCCAGGCCGCGGGCTTCACCACCACGCTGCCCTGCGGCATCTGCCTCACCGAACTCGCCGGCCGGTTCCGGCACTGACCCGACGGATACCGCTGATGAACGCCAAGCCAGGCCAAGCCGCCCAAGTCCGGATCGCCGCCGCGTCCAGGTCGGCCGTGACCGGCCCACCCGCCGAGTTCGGTGCCGCCGCGTCCACATCCGCCCGGTCACGGGCGGGCCGGCGCCGCGCGGAGGAGCGGCACACCGCATCGCCGCGACCAAGTGCCCCTGGTCCTTCACCGGCCAGTGAGTCGGCACTGCTCGCTCCAGCCTGGGGCTGGCCGGTGCGCGACGGTGGTCGCGCGGTGCACGTCTCGGCCGTGCCCGAGTTCCAGGCCACCACCATCCAGATGTGCGGGCTGTATCCGTTCGTCGCGGGGAGCGGCACCCCGGCGGCCGGGACACCGGTGGGCCGCCACCAGCTCTGGGGTGAGGTGGTCTGCCTCGACCCGCTGGCCTGGCTGCGGGCCGGGCTAGTGACCAACCCGGGGATGTTCGTCCTCGGCCAGCCCGGCACCGGCAAATCGGCCCTGGTGAAACGGCTGGTCACGGGTTCGGTCGCGTGTGGTACCGGGGTGCTGGTGCTGGGCGACACCAAACCGGACTACACACCGCTGGTGCGTCACCTTGGCGGGCAGGTGATCCGGATCGGCCGCGGCCTCGACCGGATCAACCCGCTCGACGCCGGCCCGCTCGGTGCCGCTCTGCACGGGATGACCGGACCAGACGCTCAGCAGCTCCGCGCCGAGGTGCGGTCGAGGCGGCTGTCGCTGCTGCTCGCCCTGGCCACCCTGATCCGGGAGACGCGGATCAGCAACGCCGAGGAAGTCATCCTCGGCCGCGCCATCGACCTCCTCGATGCCCGCACCCCGCCGGGGCAAGCGCCGACGGTCACCGATGTGCTGCACGTCATCGAGCAGGGCCCCGACCTGCTGCGCTCCGCCGCCCGCGCCGACACCCCACAGCGGTACGCCGACCGGGTCTCCGGCCTGGTGTTCACCTTGGACCTGCTGTGCACCGGCTCGCTGGCCGGAGTGTTCGACGGTCCCACCAGCCAGCCGATCAACCTGGACGCCCCGGCGGTCAGCGTCGACATCTCCGCGGTCAAGGCAGCCGGCGACAAGCTGCTCACCGCCGCGCTGCTGTGCACCTGGGGCTATGCCTTCGGCTGCGTCGACGCGGCCGCTGCGCTGGCGGCCTCCGGCGCTGGCCCACGCCGCTCCTATCTCGGGGTGATGGACGAGTTGTGGCGCGCGCTGCGCGGCGCTCCGGGCCTGGTCGAGCACGCTGACTCGCTGACCCGGCTGAACCGGGCCAAAGGCATGGCCCACATCATGATCACCCATTCCCTGGCCGACCTGGACGCCCTGGCTACCGACGAAGATCGGGCCAAGGCCCGCGGTTTCATGGATCGCTCCGCTATCACCGTCCTGGCCGGGCTGCCACCCCGGGAACTGGCCCGGGTCGCCGAGATCACCCCACTGACCAGCCCGGAACGAGCCCTGGTCGCGTCCTGGTCCGCCCCGGAGTCTTACCAGGCCGGGGCGTGCCACCCCGGCCGCGGCAAGTTTTTGATCAAGACGGGTGAGCGTCTGGGAGTGCCGGTCCAGCTTGCCTTGGTCGGACCCGAGCACCGGCTGTATGACACGGACCAGGCCATCCGGTTCAGCGACGCGGGGAGCCTGCGGTGAGCCGGGCGTTGGGGCCGCGGGCATCGGCAGCAGGCGGCGGGAGCGCAGCGGGCTGGGCGGTGCTCATCGCCTGCTGGTCGATGGTGGCGGCCGTGGGTCTCGTCTGGGCCGGCGCCGCCGTGGCCGCCACGATGACCGGCGGCCGGACCGAGCCGTTCGGCACGAAGTTCGCTCGCGACCTGCTGCACGGACGTACTCAGCACGCCTGGCCGCACACCGCCACGATCGCGGTTGTCCTGACCACGGTCGTCCTGGCCGGGCTGACGGCCGCAGTCACGGCACTGGCGTTCAGGCGGATAAGGCGCTGGTGGGCGGTGCCGGGGGATCCGGTGGCCGCGCTGGCCCGCAACGAGCGGATGCGGGCGCTGACCCGGCTCGCGGTGGCGCGGGGCGCGGCGAGGTTGCGCCGGTCGCTGGCCGGGACCGACCCCCGTGCCATCGACCCGACCCACGTCGGCCTGGCGCTCGGCGAACTGATGCGGCCGGGCGGGCGGCGCGGCCCCACGGTGTACGCGTCGTGGGAAGACACCGTGGTCAACTTCATGGGGCCGCGGACCGGCAAGACCACCACTCAGACCATTCCTTACGTCCTGTCCGCGCCCGGCCCGGTCATCGCCACCTCGAACAAGTCGGACCTGTGGGCCGCCACCGCCGCGCTGCGCGAGCGGGCCACCGGCGGGAGGGCGTGGCTGTTCGACCCGCAGCGCATCACCTACCAGCCGCAGACCTGGTGGTGGAACCTGCTGGAGCACCTGCACACGGTCGAGGGCGCGCACCGCCTGGCCGGGCATTTCGTGCTCACCGTCGCCGACGAGAACCGCCGCGACCTGTGGGGGCCTGCGGCGCAGGAACTGCTGTCGGCTCTGTTCCTTGCCGCTGCTTCCGCCGGGCTGACCCTGCGGGACGTGGCCGGATGGCTCAACGAACCGGCTGTCCCCACCCCCGCCGAGCTGCTCATGGATGCTGGGTTCAGCGCCATGGCCGCGTCGCTGCGGGGGGCGCAGAACGGCGCGGTGGAGACCCGGGACGGGATCTACCAGACCGCGCGGACCGCGGCCAAGGCGATGACCGACCCGCAGATCATGGCCTGGGTCACCCCGCCGCGCCGCGGTGTGCTGCCGGTCTTCGACCCGGCGGAGTTTGCGGCCAGCCGCGACACGCTGTACCTGCTGTCGAAGTCCCGGTCGGCGGCGGCCCCGCTGATCGCCGCGCTGTCAGACACCGCGATGCGTGCCGCCGAGCGGCATGCGGAGCGGCTCGGCGGGCGGCTGGACCCGCCGCTGGTCGTGCCGCTGGATGAGGCAGCCAACATCTGCCGCATCGCCGACCTGCCTGACCTGTACTCCCACCTCGGCTCGCGCGGCATCGTCCCGGTGACCATCCTGCAGTCCTACGAGCAAGGCGTCACCGTATGGGGCGAGGCGGGCATGGCCGCCCTATGGGGCGCCGCCACGAAGAAAGTCATCGGCGCCGGCGTTGACTCGCCGCGCCTGGCTCGCGACCTGGCCACCTTGGTCGGTCAGCATGACGTCCCGGTCCGCACCGTCAGCTACGGCGATGGCCGGGCGAATGAGTCGGTGTCGCTGCGTCGGCAGGACATCCTTGAGCCCGCCGCGATCCGTGCGCTGCCGCCGGGGAGTGCGCTGCTGCTGGCCACCGGGATCAGGCCCGCACTGATCCATCTCCTGCCTTGGTACGGCGGCTCTCGGGCCGCCGAGATCACCGCCGCCCAGCAGGTCGCCCAGGAACAGATCCGCGAGTGCGCCATCAAAGCCGATCCCTGGTATCTCAACCAGCCCGCCAACCCGCCCTTCTAGGAGGTCCCGTGACCGAGCATGTCTCTTCTGCTGCTGTGCCAACCGAGGCCGGTACGCCGGAACCGGTGTACCTGGACCTCGCGGACTGGGTGACCGACCACTTCCTACCTATCTTCCGCCGCACGCTCGGCGGGGAGTACCGGTGGTGCGCGCAGTGGTGGCGGCACGACGAGGCGGTCAGCCGACTCACGGCTTTGTGGCACTCCTGGGAAGTGCTGCGGCTGCAGCCGGGCACTGGGATCAGCACCTGGTACCGGGACCACCTCGACCACCAGCTCCCCATCCTGCTGGGCGCCCGCGGGCCCTTCTACCAGTGCAGCGAGACCACGCACCGCGAACCCCGCGAGGCCGCTGCCCTGCCACTGCCAGTCGAACGGCTGGACCCGGGCGTGCCAGGCGAACGCGGCCCGCTGCCCGGCCTGCTCTCGCTGCCCAGCACCGGACCGGAGATCAGCCATGACGCCGGCTGAGCCGGACGTGGCCGGGCTGGACCCGGCCCACATCCAGGCCATCTGCGGTGAGTTCGGCCAAGCCGTCGACGTCCTGGCCGCTCGGACCACAGATGGCGTGCGGGTCACCATGCCGTCGCGGCGGGCGGCGTGGCAGGCCAGCGGCGCGCTCGGCCGGGTCGGCTACACGGCGGCCATCGCCGGAGATGCCCGTGGGCGCCGGGAAGTGCTGGTCACCGGCTGGAACACAGGCCGGCTGGATCAGCGGCTAACCGAGTTGCGCGCCACCATGCACCGGCTCGCCGACAACCCGTTAGTCACCGCCACGGCGGCAGTCCGCCGGGTCGCTGCGCTGCCCGCCTCCGCCACCACACCCGAGACCACGGAGAACATCCTCGGCGAGAGCCGCGTGCTGCTGCGCCGCTGGGTACATGCGCGAGCCGGGATCTGCGTGCCGTCCCCGCCCGCCGTGACGGCTGCGGACACCGGGACTGCGATGCGGGTCCGCGCGGCTGCTTCCTGCGAGCAGATGATCAACGACCTCATCGACCGGCACATGCGGGTCGCCGAGCACGCGGTCAGCCTGTTCGGCTCGCTGCGGCAGCGGATGAACGACGGCCGCGCGCAGAACACCGCCGTCCGCCGGGCCGGCATCACCTTCCACCTCAGCGGCGGCTCCATCATCCAGGACTCCGCGCCCCTGATCCGCAAACTCGACGGTGCGCGGGTTCGGGAGGCTCAGTCGGCCCGGTCCGAGAGACGGCCGCGGCGGGGTGCGGCGCGAGAGTTCCCGGTGCCGCCCAGCGCGACAGGCACCGCTGGTCCCACGCCGCCAGCTGACCGGGGTGGCCCGGGCGGGCAGGTCTTCCCCGCTGCCCGGCCGGGCCGCCACCCCTGACATCAAGGCCTTTGGGCAATCACCTCGTCATTGGAGGATCCATGGAACTCGGTAGCGACCAGAACCCCGATCCGTTCCGGGACGCTCTCCAGGAGATGGTGTTCCGGGCCGTCCAGGTCGGCTCGTTCGCGGTGACCGGCATCCAGGTGTACGCCTACCACCGCCGGGCCCAGACCCGGGTTGCCATGGAACGGGACCACCAGGCCCGTCGCGCGCTCAACGCGCAGATCCGCGCCGAACACGAGGCGGACAAGGCCCGCTGGCAGCCCGCCCTCGACCCCGGCTGGCTGCGCCGCGCCTCGCTCATCGAGACCGCCGGGGCCTGGGGCGCCGCCTTGCCGTACACCGACCGAGCCGTGCCCTGGTACGAGCCTGCCGCCGCGACCGCCCTGGCCAGGTGCGAGGAACGGCTCCGCGGTCTGCACCCCTACGCCATGGCCTGGTACGACCGGCTGGTCGGTGAGGGACACGGGCCAGGGGAGGCGATGCGGCAGGCCGCCCCGCTGTTCGCCCGCCATCCCCAAGCCCGAGATGCGTCTTCCGTACCGCGGCCCGCGCTGGCGGCTCCTGTTCCTGGCTCTGGCGGAGACCGGGTTTCTGACCGGTCCACACCCTCGGTGGAAGCGCGGCCAGCCCGTCCGTGTGACGAGGACTTCCCGCTGGACATCCGCGACGTCCTGGCGGCAAAAGCCGGAACGGCCACTGCTCCCACTGCCGGGGAGCCAGCGCCGCGCGCCGTCGTGCGCCCGTCTGCTCGCGGCCCGCGGCCATGAGCAGCGACGACCGTATGTCCGCCGCTGCGCAGCCGTCACCCGGCGAAAGGGCGGCCGTCGCACAGCTCAATAGCCTGGCTGGGCTGTTCTTCCGCTCCCACCTGCCAGGTAGCTGGGTTCCTCCCTATCTGCGATCCCGCGGGTTCAGTCCGGCCGTCCAGGTCCAGTGGCAAGTCGGGTACGCGCCGCCCGGGTGGAACGCGCTTACCCACTACCTGCGCAATCTCGGCTGGGCTGATGAGGACATCGAGCGCGCCGGGCTGGCCCGCCGTTCCCGCCGCGGGAACCTCTTCGACGTCTTCCGCGACCGGGCTATGTTGCCGGTGACCACCCCGGACGGGGTCATCGCGGGTTTCATCGGCCGGGCCAGCGAGTACGCCCCGCCCGACGTACCCAAGTACCTGAACAGCCCCCGGACCTGCCTGTATGACAAGAGCACACTGCTGTTCGGCTTGTATGAGGCCCGGCGTCTGTTCGCTGGCGGGGCAAGCCCCGTTCTCGTTGAGGGACCGCTTGACGCCATGGCGGTCACCACCGCCGGAGACGGATTCTTCGCCGGTGTTGCACCGTGCGGCACGGCGCTCAGCAAACGCCACCTCGCCGTCCTCGCCGACGCGGCCGACGTGCGTTCGACTGGAGCACTGGTCGCGTTCGATGCTGATCCCGCTGGCCAACGAGCCGCCATCCGTGCATACCACCTGCTCTGCCCGCTCACCGAAAAGATCGAGGCAGCCCCGTTCCAGCCTGGCCAGGACCCGGCCCGGATCCACGCGGACGACGGGGCCTGGAACCTTTATGACCTACTGGCCAGACGCACACATCCCTTGGCGGACGTGATCATCGACCATGAGCTTCAGCGCTGGGAGCGATGGCTGAAATATCCAGAAGGCCAGGTCAACGCCCTTCGCGCGGCGGCCCCCATCGTCGTCGCCATGCCGCCCGCCCACGTCGGCCGCCAGGTGGCGCGCCTCGCCATCCGGTTGGGCATGACCGACGCAGCCGTCACCGAAGCCGTCACCGATGCCCTCAGCGAAAGTCATGCGATTGGCAGAGTTCCACGTGGTTCAAAATCTCAAGGGAACAATCCAAGCAGGCCCTTACGGGGACCTGCTTGCTGAGCACGCGCCCTGGCTGACTGTATTCGTCGGCTGGGGGCCGGGATAGGAGCGCTGCCACGGACGGGCTAACTGCGGGGTCGGACATCGCCACCATGATCACGGGCGCATCCGTGCTTGCTGCCGCGAGCGTATGGCTCGGGAGGCAATGGCATAGGTGGCGGATCGTCAAGAAGCGCAGGAGCCAGCTTCTGCCAGGAGAAAGCCTCCGAGTCGGCCAGTCGCTCCATTCGCCTGATGGCGGTACTAGCTTCACCCTGCAGCCGGACGCGAACATGGTCGTCAAAGTCGAAGGCTACGGGGTATTTGATGACACCGGCACTGTCGGAGCGGGGATCCCCGAGCGCCTCACTCTTGACGAGGACGGCTGGTTAGTTCTCTACGATAGCGCCGGTAAGCGACTGTGGCTCAAGGGCCCAGGGGGTGCGCGCCTTGAGGTTCAGGACAACGCGCATGTCGTGCTCTATCCAGCCTCCGGCAAGGCGATATGGGCGACAGACTGGCTCCTGATGCGCGGAGAACCTGCGCATCATCATCTCGAAGGAACGGGCTGATACTGGCGCGTTCAGGCACCTCCACGCCGGACGGTGTGCGCAGGACTGAGATGCCGCTTCGGGCCGAACGCCATGATCATCGCTCCGATCCAGCCGACTCCGGTCGGCGCGCCAATCAAGTTGACCATGCAGACTAGAGCTAACCCCTCAACCCGGCGGATCGCTCCAATCAGGGTTGGCAGCATATACAGGACCGGTAGCACGGTGAACGCGAGGATCAGGAGCCCACCGCTGTCAGCAAAGGCCCCCACGATCTCCTCCTCCCAAGCGCCCGTCTCCCTCCAGGCTTGCGCCCCGCAGCCCTGATCGCAACTGCCTTTCCAGCCGAACGCCACTCCGCCGCCATGCCTCCATCAGCCAGGCGGCCATCTTGGGCAAACCGGCATCAGCGTGTCGGCCGCGCGCGGCCGGGTGGTTGCGGTGAGTGCGGCCGGGAACCTGAAGCAGCAGGCTGCTGCGCGGCTGCCAACCTGGGCAGGGCCTCGGCGAGCGGTGCCGGGAACTCCGCCCCAGCACGCGTGGCCCGGCCGTGCTCGGACAGCCTGGTCTCCGCCCGACCGGGAGCCAGCATGCGGCCCCGGGCCTGGGTGAACGCGGTGTGCAACTGCTCGGCAGCCTGGCGGGCGGCCGCTGCCTGGGCGGCATGTTCCTGCGCCTGCCGCAGCTCAGCGACCGCATCCGCCAGCTTCGCCAGCCCCGCCACCAACGCTCCCGCCTGGCCGCTTGCCTCACCAACGGGTCGGCCGGTCATCGCGAGTAGCCGCGCTGCGGTGCGCAACCCATCCCCCTCGCCGCTGCGCCGCGGAACCTGCCGGTGCGGTGCCCGTGCCGCCCGGTCGTAATCGTCGGCGGCGCGGCGCAGTACCCGGCTACGGGTCGCCCGCGCCGCGGCGTGCAGCGCATCTGCCGCTGCCCACGCCGCGTCCGCACCGGGCCCCGGATCACCGGTAACGCACCGGCGCAGGTGCTCCGCCGCGACAGCGGCTTGCCGCGCCGCGTACCGGTAGATCTCGGCGCGTTCCGGGGCAGTGATCCGGAACGCGCCGGAACGCTCCGCCGCTCCGCCTTCTTCACCGGTCCACCTGGCTCGTAGCTGGGGCAGTGTCAGTGAATCGTGCAGCCGTCCGCCGCCATACCAGCGCGGTGCTCCGTCCGTTCCGGCATGCCCGCGCAGGCTCACCGCGTACCCGGTCACCTCACCGGGGTTGAGCTCGCTGAACCGCTCCCGTACCAGCAGACCTGAGGCCCGCAGCCGGGCAAAGAACTCCAGCTCACCGAACGACTGCTCCGCGGCCTGGGCGACCGTGGCCCGCAGCACTCCGCGGATCGCCGGGGCAGGCAGGCCGGCTGTTCCGGCCAGCGGGTCACGGGCCGCCGGGTCACCCCAGCGGGCCCGCAGCTTGGGCAGGCTCAGGTCCGCCGCGAGCTTCCCGCCGCCGTACCAGACCTGGCCGTCCTTGCCGGTGTGCCCGGGCATGCCGACCGCATAGCCGGTCACCTCTGCGGGGGTGAGGGTGCTGTAGCGGCGGCGTACTTGTACCCCGGCCCGGCCCAGATGGGTGAAGAACTCGTCCTCGGTGCGCGCTCCGGCCGCGGCGGTGCATACCTCGCGGCGCAGCCACGTGCGGGGCGGCTCATCCCAGCCGCGGCGGATCGCCTGCTCCGACTCCGCCCGGGTGGCCCGCTTCGCCGCGGTGTGATCCGCGGCGGCGGTGCGCCGTAGCTCGAACCATTCCTCGGTGTCCCGGCACGCCCGGCGCAGCTTGCGGTAGCTGTTCCACAACTCGGGCCGGTGCCGGTCCTGCCGGGCCAGCGTGGCCACCACATGGATGTGATCGGCGGCATGCCGGACCGCCACCCACCGCACCCCCAGGTCATCACCTTCAGGTGCAAGGCCGACCTGGTGCATGACGTGCGCCGCGATCTGCGCCCACTCCGCGTCCGCTAGCACCCGGTCTTCCGGCGCGGCCCGCAGCGCGCAGTGCCAGACCGGCTGGGCGTAGTTGTCCCCATTCAGCGCGGCCAGCGGCTGGGTGAGCAACCCAGTCAGCCGCCGGAAGTCCCGGGACGCTCCGCGTCCGCGTTCCGGCTCCAGCCCGGCCGGATCACGGAACCCGGCGACCAGCCGCGGGTCGGTATGCTCGTTCGCCTTTCCCGGCCCGTACAAGTAATAGAGCAGGCGCCGCACATTGGCGCCCCGGATCACTTTCCCAATCACCCCGATCACCTGATCCGCGTCACGGAATGTTCCGGCGCACGTGCTCCGCCGCCTCATCCAGCCGCCGGATCACCCGCAAGCAGAATTCCGCCGCGGGCACCAGATCCTCACCACGCTGCCCGGTCGCATTCAACCGGGCGACTGCCTGATTCAAGTTCGTGCCAATCCGTGCTACCAGCCCAGCCGCCGTCATCAGCTCCCCGAGCGCTTCCCGCAGCGGCGAAGCCGCCCGGGCCTGGCCCCCACGAGCTGCCGCCAGCGTGGCCTCGGCAGCGAACGCTCCCCGCGCCAGCCCGCACCGTTCGGCCGCGCCGCTGACCTCGTCGAACTCGTCTTGAGTCAGCGAGAACTGCACCACCTTCGGCCGCGGCACCGCCTGGCGTGACCGCCGCCGCACCACCTCGCCGCTCATGCTGTTCACCCCGATTCGTCGCAGACGCCTTGCCCCAGTCGGGACCGCGCCCGGTCCCTCGCCACTCTCCGTCCTGGCCTCGTGGGCCAGGACGGAGAGTGGCGTGCTCCATTGTTTATCTCTGGGCCGCGCCGGTCCAGAGATAAACAATGGATAACTACATCTTGCTCGCGCACGCGCTCGGGTTTCATCTCATACAGAGCTCACGCCACTCCGCACACCTTAGTGAAATCTCTCTGTGAGTGCTGTATAGGCACGGAGAATAGCGGACGCTGTCATTTCTGCCTAGGTGTGCCGTTCATGTCGTGGGTGCCAGGACCGCTGGCAGGCAACAGGCTGACCAGCCATGGGTAGCGCAACAACCGCCGCTTCACGTGGCTGCCTGAGGAGGCTCATCCGGCAGTGCTCGTTGGAACTCGCGTGCGCCCGAGAGGGAGATCCTGCGGCTTTGGCGCCGGGGGCGATCCGCACCGTTAGGGTGACTGAGTGTGCTGCCCGCCTGGCCCCCAGGGCTAACGGGAGGGTGGAGTGCAGGCCACAGGTCCTGGCATCCGAGGTTGGTGCTAGTTGAATGAGCGGGCTATGACTACAACGGCGGGGGTGCCCGAGGCCGGGCAGTTGGTGCGGGTACGTGGCCAGCAGTGGGTGGTGGCTGACGTGAATGAAAGCCGCCAGCCGGTGGACGAGCTGGCGGCGAGCCGGGTGCCGGGCCGGACACTGGTCCAGCTCACGAGTGTGAGCGACGACGACCTGGGCGAGGCACTGACGCTGGTCTGGGAGGTCGAGCCGGGTCGCGAGATTGTCCCGGCGACCAGGTTGCCAGAGATAACCGAGACGGGCTGGGATGACCCGCAGCGCCTCGGCGCGTTCCTCGACGCGGTGCGGTGGGGCACGGTGGCCAGTGCGGACACCCGCACCCTGCAGGCGCCTTTCCGTTCCGGGGCGGCCATTGAGGAGTACCAGCTCGAGCCGGTGGCGCGGGCCCTCGCGATGCCGCGTGTGAACTTGCTGATTGCCGATGACGTCGGGCTGGGGAAGACGATCGAGGCCGGCATGGTGGTGCAAGAGATGCTGCTGCGCCACCGGGCCCGCCGGGTGCTGGTCGTGTGCCCAGCGTCGCTCACCCTGAAGTGGCGTGAGGAGATGGCGGAGAAGTTCGGCCTGGACTTCACCATCTTGGACACCGCAGCGCTGCGGGAGCTGCACCGTACCCATGGGCTAGAGGCGAACCCGTTCGGAGTGTTCCCGCGGATGGTGATCAGCCTGCAGTGGCTGCGCACGCCGCGGGTACAGCGGCTACTGGATGAGGTGCTGACCCCGGAGACGAGATATCCGGGGTACTTTGACCTGCTGATCGTAGATGAGGCCCACCACTGCGCGCCGCCGGCTCCAGCACGGGGGCGCGGGTATGCGGTAGACAGTAAGCAGACTCGCGCGGTGCGGCGGGTGGGCGAGCACAGCCAGCACCGGCTGTTTTTGTCCGCGACTCCACATAACGGGTACTCGGAGTCGTGGCAGGCGTTGCTGGAGATGCTGGACCCGCAGCGGTTCGCGCGCGGGGTGGAGCCGGATCCGGCGGTGCTGCGTCAGGTCATGGTCCGTCGGCTGAAAGACGATATCCGCAACCGGGACGGCTCGCCTCGGTTCCGCAGCCGGGTGACCCGGGCGATCGATGTGACCTACACCGAAGCTGAGCGGGATGGCCACGCGCTGCTGGCGCGGTACGCCGCGTTGCGTCGGCACGCACCCGGAATGACTGTGGGCCGGGCTAATGACCTGGTGACTCTGCTGCTGAAGAAGCGGCTGTTCTCTGCCCCGGCGGCGTTCGCCCGGACGCTGCACGGCTACGTGGACAGTCACGGAACCGGCTCACCCGCAACGCGTGCTGCCAGTACTCCGGTGGCAGATCTGGGTGAGCTGCCCAGCTGGCTAGCGGACGCACTGGACTGGGACAGCGACCCGGCCGATGACGAGGCGGGCAGCGACGCCGAGCGGGCGCTGCTTGACCGGATCGCGGACCTGCAGCCCGTCTCCTCTGTGATGGAGGAGGCGCTGCTCGCCCAGCTGGCGGACTGGGCGGACCGGCACGCCGAGCCGGCCGACAGCAAGGCCCAAGCGCTGATCGAAGAGCTGACCAGGATCTGCCGCCCCGACGGCGCGTGGAACGACGAGCGGGTCATCGTCTTCACCGAATACGTCACCACCCAGGACTGGCTGGCCGGGCTGCTGGACGCCCGCAGACTGGGCGGTGACCGGCTGGGCCTGCTGCACGGCGGCATGGACGAACGCCAGCGCGAACGCCTGAAAGCTGCGTTCCAGGCCGCTCCTGACCGGGATCCGGTGCGAATCCTGCTGGCCACCGACGCGGCCAGCGAGGGCATCGACCTGCAGCGGCACTGCCACCGGGTGATCCACTATGACATCCCGTTCAACCCGAACCGGCTGGAGCAGCGCATCGGCCGGGTCGACCGGCACGGTCAGGACCACCAGGTAGAGGTCACCCATTTCGTCGGAGCGGGCTGGGAGCAGGCCCCGGCGGGCTCCTACGAAGGCGACCTGGAGTACCTGTCACGGGTAGCCGAGAAGATCGCCGTGGAGCGCAAGGATCTGGGCAGCGTTAACCCGGTCCTCGCCCACGCGGTGGAGGCCCGGATGCTCGGCCGTCCGGTCCTGATCGACCCTCTGACCGTTCCGGTCCAGGTGCCAGCCAGCCTGCTGCGCGCAGAAGAGGACCTGCGCAGCCAAGTCGTCCGGCTCCGTGACCAGCTTGATGCCAGCATGCGCCGCCTGCATATCTCCCCGGCCAACGTGCGCCGCGTCGTGGACACCGCGCTGGCCCTCGCCAGCCAGCCGCCGCTGACCGACCTGGACACCGCCGGGCTGGTGGCACCGCCAGACCTGCGGGCCGGATGGGAGCGGACCCTGACCGGGCTCGCCGACCCGCTATCTGGCGTGCCTCGCCCGTTGACCTTTGACCCAGCGCTCGCGGAGGGTCGCGAGGACGTGGTCCTGGCGCACCCGGAACACCCGCTCGTGGCCCAGGCCACACGGCTGCTGCGCAGCGCCATCTGGGGCGGCCGGACCCCGTTGCACCGCGTAGCCGCAGTCCGGGTGACTTTGCCGGATGAGGCCGGGATCGACGGGACCCTGGTCGCGGTGTTCGCCCGGCTGGTGATCGTCGGTACTGACGGCGGGCGGCTGCATGAGGAAGTCATGCTGGCTGCACGGGCGGTGCCCGGCTCGGGCCGGTCCCGCCGACTAGAGCTGGAGCAGCCCCGGTACGCGCGACTCCGCGAGGCCGTGGAAGGCGCCCTGGAGCCGGACGCGTCTCGACTCGCTCCTGAGGCCGAACGGCTGCACATGGTGACACGCTGGCCCGAGCTCGAACCATTGCTCGCTGAAGACGTCCGGATCAGGGCCGGGGAACGACTCGGTTCGCTGCAAAAGACCCTCGCCCGCCGGCAGGACGACGAGATCCGGCGGACGACAGCAGTGTTCGACCAGCTCCAGCTCACCCTGCGGGCAGCGGTGGAGGGCCCGGGGCCGGTCCAGCTCACCCTCGACGATCTGGACGATTCAGAACGCCAGCAACTCGACCGTGACCGCCGCGCCTGGCAGACCCGTCTGGACGGACTCGACGACGAGCGGGCCCGCGAGCTGGCAAGCATCGCCAGCCGCTACGCGGGCGTCCGCGAGCTAGTATTCCCGTTCGCCGTCGCGCTGTGCGTGCCCAACGACGGGACGGCGCGGTGAGCCCCCGCGGCGGCGGGCGGCGTCCCGGCGGGGCCAGCGAGGAAATTCGGCGACGGCACGCCTGGCTGGAGTTGCTGCAAACCTCCGGGCCGTTCCTCACCCTCCCGGTCGTGCACCGGGCGTTCCCAGACGGCCTCCCGCCGATCCCCCAGGAGCAGCGGGCCCGGGTCCGGGCCATGATCGCCGAAATGCTCGACAACCGCGGCGCAACCCGGCGGGCGGTCATAGAGACGATGCTGAGTGACGTGCTCGACTGGCAGCAGCACCTGCGCATCGACACCGAACTGCCGGACAGCCTCGCCGAGGTGGTCGCCGAGCACGGCGTCATCGTCCGTCCCGACTTCGGGTTCTACGCCGAGGAAGCCGGCGACAGCGAGAGCGACGAGAACAACGACGATGCGTCAGAGGACGAGGAAGACAACGACCCCGACAACGACGCTCCAGAGACGGGAGAGGCGGCCGGACGGGGGCCGTGGAAACTGCTCGGCTGCTACCTGCCCTGGGGCAGCCACCCGCTGGCCCGCACGACCACGGGCGGCTGGACTGCCAGCGGGGTCGAGCGGCTGGCAGTGCTGCTGCGCGCCCGCGACGTGCTGACCGGCGTGGTCACCGACGGCCGCTGGTGGGCCATCGTCTGGGCGCCGCGCGGCGGCACCACCGGAGCAGCGGTCTGGGACGCCAGTCTCTTCCCCGAGGATCCCGCCTGGCTGCGGTCGCTGGTAGCGTTGCTCGGCCGCTCCCGGTTCCTCGCCGTCGCCCTCGGCGACCGGCTGCCGGCGTTGCTGGCCGAGAGCCTCCAGCGGCAGGAAGAAGTCACCGAGACTCTCGGCCGGCAGGTCCGCGACGCAGTGGAGATGCTGACCGGGACTCTGGACCGCCTCGACCGCGAATCCAGCGGCCGGCTCCTCGATGGCGTCGATGACGAAGATCTGTATGGCGGCGTGCTCACCGTCATGATGCGGGTGGTGTTCCTGCTGTTCGCCGAGGAGCGGCGACTGCTGCCCAGCGACGATGACGTTTACGACAGCGCCTACAGCGCCGGTCACCTGGTCGACCAATTGGAACGCCGGGCCAGCCTGGACGGAGAGCAGACGCTGGAACACCGCACCGGCGCCTGGCATCGGCTGCTCGCCCTGACCCGGGCTGTGCACGCCGGGGTCGCCCACGAGGACCTGCGGCTGCCCGCCTACGGCGGCGGCCTGTTCGACCCTGACCGTTATCCGTGGCTCGAAGGCCGCCCGGCCGGCGACCCTGCCGCGGCGGCCCGGCCGCCCGCCGTGGACGACCGGACCGTGCTGCGGATGCTCCGCGCCGTCCAGTATGTGCAGATCGGCGGCGAACGTCGGCGGCTCACGTTCCGTGCCCTGGACGTGGAGCAGATCGGCTACGTCTACGAGGGCCTGCTGGAGCTGGAGGCCCGCACCGCCACCGACGTCGTCCTCGGCTTGGCCCGGCCTCCGGCCTGGCCTCGGGTCAAGCATGACTGTGAGGTCGCCCTCACCGAGATAGCCGCCCAGCAAGCGGACGGCACGCTCCCCGCCTGGCTGGCCGAGCGCACCGGCTGGTCCGCCGCCCGCATCCGGGCCGCCCTGGACGACCCCGGAAACCCCGAGCGCCGGGCGGCGGTGAGCCGGGTCACCGGTGCTAACCCGGCGCTCACCCAAGCGATCAGCCCGGTCGCCGGGGTGCTGCGTCACGACGAGCGGGGACTGCCCGCGATTACCCTGCCTGGCGGCCGGTACATCGCCCGGAGCAGCCGCCGCGCCGCCACCGGCACTCACTACACGCCACGATCACTAGCCGAGGAAGTCGCTGTCGGGGCCTTGCAGCCGCTGGTCTACCGGCCCGGCCCGCTGGAGACCGCCGACGAGACCGCCTGGCAGCCTCGGCCGTCCACCGAGATTCTCCAGCTCAAGGTGGCTGATATCGCGATGGGCTCCGGCGCGTTCCTGGTCGCCGCCTGCCGTTACCTGGCCGACCGGCTGGTGGAAGCCTGGCAAGCCGAAGGCCGCGCCGACGCCCTGGCCAGCAAGCAGCACCTGGAAGGCCACCGGCTCGGCGCCGACGCCGAGGCCGAGCGCGTGCTCCTTGATGCGCGCCGACTCATCGCCGAGCACTGCCTCTACGGGGTGGACATCAACCCGCTCGCGGTCGAGATGGCCAAGCTGTCGCTCTGGCTGATCACCATGGACCGCGAACGCCCGTTCGGCTTCCTGGATGACCGGCTGGTGCCCGGCGACAGCCTGCTCGGCCTAACCAGCATCGAGCAGCTAGAGGAACTGCACGTCGACCCCGCAGCGGGACGCCGACTGCACGCTGGAACCCTGGACTTCACCGCCGGCTGGCGCGCCCGGCTGCAGCGAGCCGCCGACCTGCGCCGCCGCATCACCGCCGCCCCAGTCGTCACGATCCGTGACGTCGAGCACAAAGCCCGACTGCTGGCCGAGGCCTGCGACCTCGCCGGAACCCTCACAGTGGTAGCCGATGCAGTCACCGCCACCGGGCTGGAAGCCGCGAAGCTGCACGGCAAGAAATGCGATGCCGAGTTCCTCGCTCTGGGAATCAAGGTCGCCAACACATTGGACGGCAGACCTGGTGACCTGCGCGCCTGGGCAGACGACATCATTCAGATTGGCCGCCCGGAGGGCACGGTCCCCCGGCTGCCGTTGAACTGGCCGCTGGCCTTTCCCGAGGTGTTCGCCGACGCCGACAATCCGGGTTTCGACGCAATCATCGGCAACCCACCATTCCTCGGGGGAAAGAAGATTTCTGGAACCTTCGGCGATGATTACCTCGCCTGGATGCATCGCTGGGACGGTCATGGTGTGAAAGGTCACGCAGACCTAGCCGCACGATTCGTACTCCGCGCGCAGCGTCTTCTTTCACTCCGTGGGCAACTGGGATTCGTCACGACAAAAACGCTTGTCGAAGGCGACACCCTGCAAGTCGGCATGGAGCAGGTAGTTAACGGCGGGATGATTATTCGCCAAGGGCGGTCCGCCCACCCATGGCCGACGTCCAGCGCCAACCTGGAGATTGTCGAGACTTGGGCTAGCTGCGCCCCTTTGACAGACGGAACACCGTTCTGGCTGGATGGCGAAGAGGTTCCGGCAATCGGACCCGACCTCGAGCCCTATGGCCGCGTGAGAGGGCGTCCACGACCGCTGCGAGAAAACAGCGGTGGCGCATTTATCGGTTCAGTCGTCCTTGGCGTTGGATTCATTCTTACTACTGAGGAGAAGGACGAGTTGGTGGCACGGCATCACCGCAACAGCGACGTGCTCCAGCCCTACGTTATCGGCAGGGACCTCTATCAGCGGCCAGATTGCTCGCCAAGTCGCTGGATCATTAACTTCCAGGACTGGCCACTGGAACGCACCGAACAGTATCCCGACTGCATCGCCATAGTGCGAAGGCTGGTCAAACCCAAACGCGACAAAAAGAAACGTAAAAACTATCGCGAACTCTGGTGGAGGTTCGGTGAGCGCTGCCCCGGTCTGTACGCGGCAACCGCCGGGCTAGAGCACACGCTGGCAATTTCCCGAGTGGGAAACGCGTTGCTTCCGGTGCGTGTGGAAACAGGTCCAGTGTTCTCGGATGCGACTGTGGTATTCTCATTCGAGGACTTCGCAAATTTCGCAGTGCTGTCGTCGAGCGCACATTCTGCCTGGGCCATCCGCTACACATCGACGATGCGGACCGACATACGGTACGCCCCATCGGACGTATTCGTGACGTTGCCGCGGCCCAAGTCGACGTCGGAGCTGACAGATCTGGGCAGAGAGCTGGACGGGACTCGGCGAAAGCTGATGCTGGGCCGTTCCTGGGGGCTGACCACGACGTACAACCACGTTCACGACCCGGACTGTCACGATGCTCCCGTTCAGGATCTAAGGGACCTGCACGTGGCAATCGATGAGGCGGTGATGCGGGCGTACGGGTGGGAGGACTTGGACCTGAAGATCGGGCATCATCCGACGAAGATCGGCGTGCGGTGGACGGTGAGCAAGGAGGCGCGGTTCGAGTTGCTGGACCGGTTGCTGGAGGAAAATCAGCGGCGTTACCAGGAGGAGAACCCGTGACCGAGGACACTCCTGGCGTCTCCGCTATGTCGTTTCAGGTGCGCGGCGAGCTGGAGAAACTGCTGGAACGGGACCTGCTCGGGCCGTGGGACGGGCCGGAGGAGGAACTGCCGCCAGGTACTTCGCCGGCCGAGCGGTACCTGTTGGGCCGTCTGGTACCGCGGGACGCGCCGGCCGATGAGGACACCGCTGATGAGGACGCGGACAGCGACGGCGATCAGGACCCGGCGCTGGTGGAACGCGAGGTGTCGGAGACCGGGGACAGCGACGACTCTGATGTGGAGAGCGAGGCTACCGTTCGGTCTGGGAGCATGGCCGCGTCGGCGATCGGGCTGTCGTTTATGGTGCCGGACGACACGGACACTGTGCTGGCGGAAGCGTCGTGGGGCCGGTACGAGCGGACTCTGTCGGAGATTCACGAGACCGAGCAGGGTCGGCCTCGGACGGTGTGGAAGCGCAGTCAGTGCGGGGGCCGGGTCGAGGTGCCGCTAGACGCGGAAGGCTCGGGCAGCTTGATAGCGGATGCGCGGCAGGAAGGCGTCGTGGTGCACTACACGGTGCGGCACCGGGGACGCCGCCGGGTAGTGGAGCTGTCGCTGGTCAACGACCAGCCCGCGCCGGGAGCCACGCCCGACACGGCGCGGCTGTACCAGGCGGGTCTGGGCGTGACCGCGCTGGACGGGTACCGGGCGGTCTTCACCGGGCATAACGACCCGGAGCTGGGTGATCTGCCGCCGGGCCGGGATGACGAGCGGCTGCACCTGGCGTTGCTGCATCGCCGGCAGCGGGAGTACGCCCACGGACGGCAGTGCGCAGTGGACACAGAGGTCCGTGCCGGCGAGGACCGGGCGTGGCGGCTGGCCACGACATCCTTTCCGGCGGCTGAGGTGCCGCTGGTGGTGCCGGGCCGGGTGCCGGGACTGGTGCTGGACATGGCACGGCTGGGCAGCCCGGAGCTGGCCCGTGATGAGCTGGTCCGGGTGCTGCGCCCGCTGGCCTCCGGGTACCGGGCGTGGCTGGACACCCAGCAGGTGAGGCTGAGCGCGGACGCTGAGGTCGCCCGGTACGCCCCGGCGGGTGACCAGGCGCTGGAGGCTGCCCGGGAGGTGGCGGCGCGGCTTGACCGGGCGATCGACTTGCTGCGTGATGACGGGATCGCGCGGGAGGCGTTCCGCTTCGCTAACCAGGCGATGGCGCTGCAGCGGGTGCGCAGCGAGGTGGTGCGGGCCAGGCTGGCTGACCCGTCGGCTGAGGTGTCCGGGCTGTTGCGGAAGCTGGACGTGCCGGAGAACCGGAGCTGGCGGCCGTTCCAGCTCGCGTTCGTGTTGTTGTGCCTGCCGGGTCTGACTAATCCCGCGCACCGGGATGCCCGGCGCGGCGCCGACAATGCGCAGGTGCAGCTGCTGTTCTTTCCGACCGGCGGCGGCAAGACCGAGGCGTATCTGGGGTTGTCGGCGTACACGTTCGCGATCCGCCGCCTGCAGGGGGTGACCGGCGATGGTGAGGACGCGCGGGACGGGACGCGGGGCGTGGCGGTGCTGATGCGCTACACGCTGCGGCTGCTGACCGCGCAGCAGTTCCAGCGGGCCGCCGCTCTGGTGTGCGCGTGCGAGTGGCTGCGCCGGGAGCGGGTCGCCGCAGGTGATGGCAGGTGGGGGACGACGCCGTTCCGGGTGGGCCTGTGGGTGGGCAGCAGCGTCACGCCCAATATCTACGAGGAAGCGCGCCGTCAGGTCATTGACAGCCGGCAGTACGAGCGCAGCATCGGCGGTCCAATGCAGCTGGCGGCGTGCCCGTGGTGCGGGTCGCCGCTGTCGGGCAGCCGAGACCTGTCCACCCACGACCAGCGGCGCCGTGTTCTGGTGCACTGCAGCGATCCGGAAGGGGATTGCCTGTTTACCCCCCGGCATTCCCCTGCCGAGGGGCTGCCCGTGCTGACGGTGGATGAGGAGATCTACCGGCTCACCCCCGCGCTGGTGATCGCGACCGTGGATAAGCTCGCCCAGCTGCCGTGGCGGGCGGCAACCGCGCCGCTGTTCGGGCTGGTGGACAGCGAGTGCCCGCGGCACGGCTGGCAGAACCCGGAGTTCACCGGGTTCTGCCGGACCCGGCACCCGGCGGTCGGTGGCCTGCCCGCGGCGGTGCCGGTGCCCGCGATGCGGCTGCGGCCGCCGGATCTGATCATCCAGGACGAGCTGCACCTGATCAGTGATGCGCTGGGGTCGATGGTGGGGCTGTATGAGACCGCGATCGACCGGCTGTGCACCCGCCAGGCAGACGGCCGGGCGGTCCGGCCGGTGCTGGTCGCTTCGACTGCGACCGTGCGGCGGGCCCGTGACCAGGTCGAGCAGGTGTTCGCCCGGGGCTTGGCTGTGTTCCCGCCGCAGGTCATCGACGCTGGGGAGACGTTCTTCTCCCAGGCGGTCGCGCCTGGTCCGGATACCCCTGGCCGCCGCTACCGGGGTGTCCTGGCGCCCGGTGAGCGACTGAAGTCGGTCGAGATCCGGGTGGTCACCGCCTTGCTAGAACACGGCCAGTACCTGCTGGACCGGCATGGCGCTGCTGCCGACCCCTACATGACGGTGGTCGACTACTTCACCTCCACCCGGGAGCTGGCCGGCATGCGGCGGCTGGCCGACGATGACATCGCCGACCGGCTGGCCAGCCAGCAGGTTCGCACCCGCAGGCGCCGGCCTAGCATCAGCGAGCTGACCAGCCGGATGCCGAGCAGCCGGATCGCGGCCACGCTAGCGGAGCTAGAACGGCGGTTCGACCCGGCTTTCGACTCCAGCGCCGCACTGGCGGAGTTCCGCCGCGACCCTGCGGCGGCGAAGGAACGCAGCGAGAACCGGCTCCCGGCGCTCGATATCTTGCTGGCGACGAGCATGCTGCAGGTCGGCGTGGACGTGCAGCGCCTCGGGCTGATGGTGGTGACCGGGCAGCCGAAGAACACCGCCGAGTACATCCAGGCCACGTCCCGGATCGGCCGGGACCGCAGGCGACCCGGCCTGGTGGTCACCATCTACCAGTGGACCCGGCCCCGGGACCTGGCGCACCTGGAGGCGTTCGGCTACGACCACGCCACGTTCGGGCTGCGGATCGAGGGCCTGACTACCACCCCGTTCAGCGACCGGGCACTAGACCGCGGGCTGACCGGGGTCCTGGTGACCGCGATGCGCCACTCCGGGATGGCCGCGCTGCCCAACACCGCTGCGCAGACGCTGCCGCTGGCCGGGCCCGCGGTCACCGCCCTGCTGGAGGAGATACGGATACGGGCGGAGCGGGTCACGCACGACGCGGAGCAGGCCATCGCCGTGCGCATGGGCTTGCAGCACCGCCTGGACAGCTGGCACAATCACCGCGCTGCGGTCACCACCGGCCGGCTCGGTTACGAGGTCGGTGCGGACGTCACCGGGCTCCTGGTCGACCCGGACACCGGCAGCTGGGACCTGTGGTCGGCGCCGCGGAGCCTGCGTGAGGTCGAGCCGCAGATCAGCCTGCAGCTCGACCAGCCCGACCGCAGCCTGTACGAGGCCCCCGCCTGGTCCTATGACCGGCCGCCGCAGCCCGCCCGGTCGGCGGAGGGAGCAGGCGCGTGAGCATCCCGTCCGGGCCGGGCAGCCGGCAGTTCCGCGACCCTACCCGCATCGGCGAGGCCCGGCCCAGCCATCTGGTCACCATGGCCGGGGTTGGCGCGATCCTGGACCTGCCCGCCATGAGCGTCGTCGTCCGGGGCCTGGACACCTGGAACCCCGAACGGCAGGACACCATCGACGAGCCGCGGCTGCTGGCCGAGGTCCGCCGGGTACTCGGCCCGCAGGTGCGGGCACTGCGGCACGCACCGTGGGATCCGGCGGAAAGCGATGACCCGTACAGCCGGGTCGGCGTCCCGGTCACCCCGTTTCCCCGATGGGTTCGCTGCCCGAGGTGCTACCGGCTCGGCCCGCTGGACCCACCCGGCCAGTTCGAGCTGGTGCACCGATTCGGCCGCCGGCCCGACCTGGCCAAGTTCGTGCACGCGCGCTGCCAGCGCCAGGCACAGACCCGCAACGCCAACAAGCGTGCCTGCGTACCGGCCCGTTTCCTGGTGGTCTGCGAGGACGGGCATCTGGACGACTTCCCCTACGTCGAGTATGTGCACGCGGGTGCCACCGAGCCATGCGGCGGGCCCCAGCTGACCATGTCCGACGCGTCCAGCACCCTCGGCCCGCGGGTCACCGTCAGGTGCGCCGAATGCGGTGCCTCCCGCAACATTCAGGACGCCGCAGGCCGGGACGGGTGGGAGAAACTACCCGCCTGCCGCGGCCGTCAGCCCCATCTGCAGCGCTTCGTCCCGTGCGGCAAGCCCCTGAAGCTGATCGTGCTGGGGGCGAGCAACCTGTGGTTCGGCGTCACCGCCAGCGCCCTGCACCTGCCGCAGGGCCAGAGCCTCGATGACCTCGTGACCGCGAACTGGCAGATCCTCGGCGCACAGCCCGGTCCTGACGTCGCGCAGGCCATCATCGACGGGATGGACTCGCTGCGCGGGCTGCGCGGCACCCCGATCAGCCAGGTATGGGCATGCATCGAGAAGATCCGCGCGGCGGGCGGCCCGACCGCCGAGCCGGATCGCCGGGACCTGCTCGACGCGGAGTGGCAACTGCTGTCCCGGCCCACCACCGACCGCCAGGATGCGGACTTCCGTGCCATACCCACGGTTGGCCCGGAGGGCTATGACCGCTTGCTGGATCAGGTCGTCCTGGTCTCACGGCTACGCGAGGTCCGCAGCCTGCTGGGCTTCACCCGGCTGGCGGCCCCCGAGCGTGGTGACCTGCAACCGGTACGGCTGGTATCTCTGACCCGCGGCTCTCCCGACTGGGTCCCCGCCGTGGAACAGCGCGGCGAGGGCATCTTCCTGGAACTCCGGGAGAAAGCCGTCGCCCGCTGGGCCACCCAGGTCGCCGGGCATCCCCGGCTGGAGGCGCTCGAAGGTGCCTACCGACGGTGGTCTTACAATCGCGGGCACGCGGCTAGCCCCGGCTTCCCGATCGCCCGGCTCACCCTGATCCATACCTTCAGCCACATGCTGATCCGCCAGGTCGCCCTCGAATGCGGCTATTCCTCCGCCAGCCTCCGCGAGCGCGTCTACATCGGCACGCCGAATGCGCCGACCGCCGGGGTCTTGCTGTCCACTGCCGCCAGCGACAGCGAGGGGACTCTCGGCGGCCTGGTTGCCCTTGGCCACGCCCGGTACCTCAAGCGGCTCCTGGACCAGGCCTTCGACGACGCCCTGCACTGCTCCTCCGACCCGCTCTGCGCCGAGCATGTCCCCATCGACCCTTCCGCCGCCCTGCACGGTGCGGCCTGCCACGCTTGCTTGTTCGCCTCGGAGACCAGCTGCGAAACCAATAACCGCTGGCTCGACCGGGCCGTCCTGACCGACCTCACCGGTGACGGCCTGGCCTTCACACCATGACCGCCCGCCCGCTGACGCCGGACCCAGCGGACTGGGCCAGCCAGGTCGCCGAGCGGCTGCCCGCCTCCGACGTTCGCCGGCTCGCCCGCGCCGCGGGTGGCGGCCCCAACGCGGTCCGGCGGCTGCGGGCTCATACTGCAGCACCCATCCTGCGGGACGCCTGCGACCAGCTCCTGGCCCGGACGTCCGGCGAGGACCCGTACCTTGCCGGGCTGCTTGCCGGTGCCGCCCGCGCTGTCGATCGGGCCCGTCGGCATCAGTCCATTGACGTTGTGTGGACCGGGCCCGACTCCGGCATCACCACCAGCCGTCTCACCGCCGCGACAGTCACCGAGCTGATCAGCGAGGCCTGCACCGAGATCCTGCTCGTCAGCTACGCCACCCGCACCGAGCCCGCCATCCATGCTGCGCTCGCCGACGCGGCCAGCCGCGGCGTGGAGATCACGCTCTTGGCCGAGAATCCGGCAGACAACCCTGCTTACACTGCGGTCGGCGTGCCCTTCCCCGAACTGGGTGCCGTCCGGCTACGCTGGCCAGCCAGCAAGAGGCCGCTCGGAGCAGCGATGCACGCAAAGATCATCGTTGTCGATGACTGGATCGCGCTGGTCACCAGCGCCAATCTCACCAGCCGGGCAATGGAAGCCAATCTCGAGTGCGGCATCCTGATCCGGGGCGGCCCGCAGCCCCGCGCCATCCGCAGCCACATCACCGGACTACAAGCTCATGGTTACCTGCAGGATGAACGATCACAGTAAAGGCAGGTGGATACATCGAGGATGGCGGTACACGGACCATGGCAGCGCTCGGCAGCGAGCAGAACCGTCGTTGCACCAGTCTGAGAAATGAGCACATCACCTGGTCGAGATGACTGCGGCAGTACAGGGTTGGCGCAGTCATTGATTCTGGCCAGTGAGCGGACGATAGGATACGGGGCGCCATGGAGATCTTCCCCGATAAACGTAACCTCGTAGGGTTGGTTGAGCAGGCATACGAGGGCAAGCTCTGCTTGCCGAACTTCCAGCGGGATTTCGTCTGGACGCGTGAGGAGGTCGCCGACCTCATCCGATCGATTGTCCGCGGCTACTTCATCGGCTCGCTGTTGCTGCTGCGCTGTGACCCGAACAACCCGCCGTTCGCGCCGGCCTTTCTCCGCGGTGTCAAAGGCCCAGAGGAAGAGCCGCGGCCCGGTCACCTCATCCTCGACGGTCAGCAGCGGCTCTCCTCGCTGATCTACGCTCTCACTGCGCCCGATCTCTCGCTTAGAGATTCAAGCCAGCGGCGCTGGTTCTTCCTGAACCTCGACGCCCTGCTCGCGGAACCGGACAGCGATGAGATTGTCTTCGACCGTGCCCGGCGTGAACTACGCGGGCTCGACTCGCCCGAGGTGCAGTATGCGCAGCGGATGCTGCCGTGCACCGCACTGCTGACGCAGCGCGGCTTCTACACGTGGCGCGACGGATTCGAGGACTGGCTGCGGGGGACCGATCCAGACCTGCTCTCGCGGTATCGGTCCGAGTGGCGGGACGGCTGGACCGCCGCGATCAGCGGCTTCCAGAACTTCCAGGCACCACTGGTGGAACTGCCCAGCGTCGACGAATCGGACAGCGAAGCCATCGGCCGCGTCTGCGCCATCTTCGAAAAGCTCAATTCGACCGGCGTCGAACTTTCTGTATACGACCTGCTCACGGCCCGGCTGTACCGCTCGGGCATCCGCCTCCATGAACTCTGGGCGGCGGCGTGCGCGACGCATCACCGGCTGCGCGCATGGTCGAAGAGCAAAGCGGACGAACACAAGTTTGGCGTGCTCGTGCTCCGCACCCTCGCGCTGCTTCGCGGTCTGGATCCGAAACCCCGCATCCTCATCGATCTCAATCCGGTGGACTTCGAGGATGACTGGCGCCGCGCGACAGCCGCAATAGAACGGGCGCTCCAACTGATCACCCACGTTGGGCCGGACGGCTTCGGTGTCTTCGAGGAAAAGTGGCTTCCCGGCTTCGGCCTCATCCCCATCCTCGCAGCCCTGCGATCCGAGATCGAGGCCCATGGTCTGGGCCAGAAAGAGCGGAAGGATCTGCGCCGCTGGTACTGGTGCAATGTTTTCATGGAGCGCTATTCCAGCGCGGTGGAGAGCAAATCCCGCAAAGACTATATCGAGATGACGCGACACTGGTTCGAGGGCGAGCCGGAACCCGAGGTCTTCCACGAAGCGCAAAACTGGATCGGGGCTCCGGGATTCCGCATCCGCGGCTCGGCCAGCTACGCCAGCGCGGTATACAGCGGCGTCTTTTGCCTGCTGGCCTTGCATAACGCCCGAGACTGGCGCCGTGGTGAGGACATCCGCCTGCAGGAGTTGCAGGACCACCACGTCTTCCCGCAGGCATACCTACGGCGCCACGACATCATCAAGCGGGTCGACGTCAACAGCATCGCCAACCGGACCCTGATCTCCAACGAGACGAACGCGCGGATCAAGGACAAAGCGCCGGCCGACTATATCGCCGAACCAGCGATCTTCCCATCCGGCGCGGAACCCGGCCTCATGGAGCCGCACTTCATCGACAAGGCAAGCCTCGAGCTAATCCGGGATGCCACCGAGGCGGTGACGTACCAGGAGGCGGTGGACATCTACCAGCGCTTCCTCCAGGCGCGTGAAGCCGCCATGATCGCGGAGATCCGGCGCGCCTGCGGCATCAACGCAGCGGTCGGCGGGACGAGGGAGGAGACCGTCCCCGACGAGGTCGCCGAGGACGTCATAGCGGGCGCTGGCCCGCCGGGCGACGAGGAACTCGAGGGAGAGGCGCTTTCCGCTTAGGTCACCCAGTTGGCCGGTTTCTCCCCGGCCTTCTCGGTTGTGTGTTGCTTGGGGCTGTTCGCCTGCAGTGTGATCGCTCAGGCAGCAAGGGCGGACGCGAACTCGGCAACAGTCATTGCATGCACCTGCCAGTGGCGGGAGAGCTTGGAAACGTCGGAGTCCTCGGTGACGAGGTCGACGCCCAGGCGGTCGGCTGTCATCACGGCCGCGAACGTCTCGTTGGTTGGGCGCCACACTAGACCGGCATCTTTCCAGCTGACCTCGACTTTGGCGACGAGCTTCGGGTCGCATTCGTGTTCGCCCGCCAGTACGAGCATCCCCTGGTCATGCAGCTCACGAAGTCGGGCATCGAGACCGCTGGTCGTGTCGCGAGTACGGCTTACGTGACTATTTACGAGCGTCAGTTGCCGGGCGGGCTCAGGATCGTTCATGATTCTGAATCTCCCGCCGGGAGTGCCAGCAGCCGCGCTGGGGTCCCATGTGAGAGATGACACGTGGAGCCGGTCGCTGTCTCGGAGCTGGTCGAGTACGGACTGACTGTAGGCGCCACGAAGTCCGTAGGAGTCGATTGCCCATCCGTCCACGCCTACCTCACCTTTCAACCTCACCCCCAGCTATTCTGATCTCACTACCCGGCCAGGCGCAGGTTCTTGGACCGACCCTGTCCTCATGCCGGGACAGCTCCTAGCGCGGCGTGCTCGTCCCATTCCTGGGCCATGTCGGCTCCCGCAAAAGCCTGGCTGGCGCCTATCAACTCGTCGATTTCCTCGTAGGTCAGTCTTAGGGCCTGCTCGATGCCAGACCGGCCGATGACGTCGCCGCTGGCAAGGGCTTCGCGCAGGAGGCTGCGGAACTTCAGCGGATATCGGGCTAGCACGGAGTTTTGTGGAGGAATTGGCCATTCGCTGTCGTCGGGGTGGTATCCCATGCGGGCCGCGGTGAGTACCGGAGGGTGGGCCCGCAGGTTGTCAAGGGCCGCGGCTGTGATGATGTTGGCTTGCCGGAGTCGTACCAGGGCTGTGATGTATGACACGTTGAACATGCGCTGCAGGTGGATGACCGTCTCGACGTCTTCGACTTTCGGGCCGGCGCCCAGCGATTCCAGTGCCCGGCGGATGCCTTCTTCTGGCATGAGGAACTCGCCTGCGAACGCGTCGGCGTACGTTTCGCGCTGGTCGCCGCGGCGACCGGTATCGGAGACGATGATGGCGTCGCTGCCGCTGTGCAGCAGGGCGTGGGCGAGTTCGTGGGCTGCGGTAAAGCGGCGCCGGCCGCGGGTCATGTCAAGATTGATGACCACGGCGAATCCCAGCGACGGGTGCTTGTAGAACGCGCCGGAGATGGTGCTGTTCAGGTCGTTGCCGAGATGTGCCCGATAGACGGTGATGCCGAGGGCGGCGCCCAGGCTGTCGACGGCTGCTACGGGCCCCTGGCCGAGGCCGAGGTAGGAGCGGACTTCGGATGCTTTGCGCTTGGCGTCCACGGCGAATTCGGCGTAGCCCTGGCCAGGCAGGAATGGCGATTGGGTCATGCCGGTAACGTCGCGCCCCATGGCATCGGCCAGGTCGGCGTAGAAGTCGAGGAAAGTGACGAAGTCGGCGATGCCCTCGCGGGCTGTGTCGTCAAGTTCGACGCTGGAACGCCGGTACAGCATCGCGGCAGTCTCCGCCGCGTCATGCGGCCGTCGGGTGCTCATGTTGAGCAGGTCATTGACGCTGGTGCGGAACAAGGCCGCGAGTTGGAGCATCTGCTCGATGCGGGGCTTGCGTTTGTCCTGTTCCCAGTATCCGATGAGTTGCCGCGACAGGCCGAGGCCGGCGGCTACGTCGTCTTGGGTGAGGCCGGCATCTTCGCGAGCCCTGACGAGGGCTGCCCCAATTTCGGCTGGCGCCGCGTCTGGGTCGGCAAGGGTGAGGTTGCGCTGGTGCGGCCGGGTATGACCGGTCATGGCGTCTGAGCGCAGAGGGGGCGTCTGGTTCCCGAGTCACGGTTACGGGGCGCGGCAATCATTATGTGCTCCTTTGATCGTTTGCGGGCGCTTACGAGTTGCCGTAAGCGGGGTGCCGCGGCTGCTGATGCAACTATCGGGAGCATAAGCCGGTTCCGGCGAGTCGTCACGGGGTATGCGAGTCTCTCCCCCAGTCGGCCGTCGACTGGTTGTACGAGCGTGCTCCGGACTGGGCTCCGCGGAACGGCCGTCCATTGCTTCTGGGTTCGCGGTCAGGAGTGGCCGCAGACCGGGCAGTCTGGGCGACGCAGGTGCGCGGTGCGGGCGACGGTGGCGTTGGCCAGCCACAGCCGCAGCGTGTCTCCTTCGCCTTCCGCCCGCCCGGAGCCGCCATCAGCGGCATGGGTCAGTGCGCGGGCTGCGAGCAGGGCGCCGGAGGCGACCGACACGAAAGACACTGACCAGTCCGGCCGGGTAAAAGCCGCGAACCGTTGCACTTCCCGCTCCCCGAGCGATCCGCACTTCGGGCGGCTGAGGTACTCAGTGAGCGCGGTCAGGTCAAGCTCACGTTCCTGCGCGAGAGTGGCCAGCTCAGCCGACGTCTTGCCGGCAAGTTCCTCGGCGACCTGCTCGATGCTCAGTTGTGGCCCAAGAGGGCTTGCGCATGCCAGGCACTGCCAGTCGCTGTCAGCCCGATAGCGGCCGACCTCGATTGCGAGACCGTTGGTGCTGCCGCCCAGGATTACCTGCGGGTGGGCCGCCGCGATCGAAATCCGGGATTCGTTGCGGTCTACCGCAGAAATGACCATGTCATAGCGCCAGGTGCTCTCGGCGGCCCTGAGGGCCTGTGGCCTGTCGCTTCGTTCCGCAGAGGGGACGGCCAGGTAGTCCTGCCACCGAGCGCGGACCGGGAAGATCCGCATCGGGAACCCGGCGAGGCGGTCCCGTGCCAGCGACACCTTCGGCTCGCCTAGATCGGCCCATCCGGCCAGGATGTGCCGGTTGAGGTTGGTGTCGCAGAGCACATCGTCGTCGAGCAGAGCTAGTTCGGTGCTGATGTCGGAGGTCGCCAGAACGGTCAGGTAGGCCTGGGAAACGGCACCCGCGCCAATCACGTAATGGGCAGGCGGCCAGGGTGGCCGGGTGGGCCCATCGGTGGTGTTGAGCTCAGCGAATCCATCCGAGCCGGTCAGTGTCCACAGGTTGACCGAGAACGCCTCGATCGCCCGGCCGCGGCCTTCTTTGAGCTGCCCGACGTTCTTGAATACCTCCGCGCAGCCAGCCGCTGAAGCTAGCCATGCCGCGGCTGAGATCGGGCCGTCCTCGTCCAGGCGCGGTAGCCGGGAGGCGTCGATCCCCGCCAGTGCGGCCGGTGAGGCGATGCTGAGCTTCCACGCGCCCGCCGCTACCAGCCACATCGGGCTGCCCGAGCCTGCCTGGGCCACGCCGGTCAGCGTGCTGGCGTATTCGGTGCCGAGCACCAGCGTCACGGTACCGGCGGCGCCGAGCCGGGTCGGCGCGCCTGTCTGAATGCGCAGATGTGGTCCGCGGCCCTGCGGATCCGCAGTTGCCGTTCCCAGCCCGGCGAGTGCCTGGTGCATCGTGACCGGGGCCGGGCCGGTGGGCAGTTGGGGCAGGCGGGCGGCGAGCGTGACGTCGGGGCAGTGGACCGTGACGACGTCCAGGACTCCGTAGCACCGCAGCAGCATGTTGACCGTTGCCCAGGCCAGCAGCTGCCCTCGGCGAGTCACGGCGTCTGCGCGGCCGATGACGACGGTGACGCCGCCAGGTGCGGTCCGCAGGCCGGGCAGCAGGTGAACGGGCGAGCCCGAGGCGGCGGGGTCCAGGTGCCGGTCCCGGTATATGTGGCCGGTCATCTGCTCGACCCGTCCGAGGTGCGCAAGTCGAGGATCTTCAGCGGCGCACCGGTGAGCGACACCCGCGTGATGGTTTGCTCTGCGGTCAGCTGATGCCACCAGTCGTCCTGGTAGTCGTGGACGCCGATGCGAGCGAGCCAGTCACGGGGATCGCGGCCGTAGCGGGGCAGCACGAACGACACCGCTCGGGTGGAAACGGCATGCCGATCGTCGTACCAGCTGTGCTCGACATCCTCCCCAGGATGCGAGTGGACCTGGCCGACGGTCACCAGGCCGAGAGGACGGGTCGCCGCCGAGGCAGCGGCGATCGACTCGGGCGGGATCCGGTAATGGGTGCGGTGCCCGATCTGCGCAGGGATAACCAGGGCGTGCACCACGTCTGCGTCGCCGACGCCGATGCCGCGGACGCCGTACAGCAGCGCCCCGGCTTCCCGCCGGGCGCCGGCTGCCTCGGCGAACGCGGCGGACACGGCTTGCGGCAGCGCGGCGGGCAGGTGAAGGTGCCGACCGGGATGCCGGTACGGTAGCGGCGGCTCGGCGCGCGGAGCCGGTAGGCAGGGGTTCTCGTGAACGGGCCTCATTACTGCTGCCTTCCGGTGTAGGTCGGCGGGCGGAGATGTCGTGAGAGCACGTTGAGCGTGATCGCGAAGCTGGAGCCGGGCCGCCACCGGTGCCGCTCCTCAACGTTGTGGCTGACCAGGTAGAACTCCAGTGTCGCCGAGCAGCAGATGAGTTGCCCTCCACCGGAATACGACGCGTGGACATGCAACTCGTTCGTGCCGGAGATCATCGGTAGCCACTGCTTGTCACCCGGTCCGAACTCCTTGGAGACCGGGTTCACGAACCGAGCCGACGGCGGCCAGCCCGGGTAATGGCCAAAGTAGAGGCGCAGCAAGTAGTCATGGCCACCCGGCGCTCCGGCGAACAGTTGCTCGCTGGCAGATGCGGACTCGGACGGATCGAAACCGTACGCCGACGCGCTGGTGATGCTGGTGTAGCCGCGCAGCGGGACGTACAAGGTAAGCGGATCTGGCCGCTGCCAGCCCACAGACTCCAGGGTCCGGCCGCCGAGAACACTGCCGAGGTGGCGATCCAGCGCGGCCCGTGCTTGCTCAATCTGGGCAGGCACGGGCGCGCCACCCGCAGGGGTCACGCGCCGCCCTGCTCGCCGTGGATCTGGAACTTCAGGTCGGGAACGACATGCTCCCTGACATACCTGATGGTCTTGTCCAGGTCGCCGGTCAGGGACTGCCCAGAGCGAGACTCAAGCTCGTCGTTCTCACGGCGCGTCTCGCCAAGCTCGTCGTAGGCCATGTCCCAGGCCCGCTGGAGTGTCACGTCGCCGGGCACCGCGAACCGCGCGGTCTCGTTGGTGTTCAGGTCCAGGAACACGACGTCCAGCAGATGAGCCTTGTCAGTGTCCGCGACCTCGGTCACCTCGGTCATGATCAAACAACTCCGTTCTGTTGCGCGAATATGGCTACCACTTGATCTTGCGCCACAAAGCTATCGTTGCGAATCCCCGAGTGCAACAGGAACTAGCGCAACAGGTCGGTTGGACAGGGCGAAGCGGGTCAGCAGGCGTAGGCGACAGCCCGGCATGCGGTAGCCACCGTCGGCTCCCGCCCGGTCCCGTCGAGCCCTCTCGGCGGCCGACAGCCTGACGATGTAGTCGAGCAGGCTCACCTGGCCCGTCTCGTTGCCAGGTCGCCACTCTCCAGCCGCTGGCCGTCGGCACCTGCGGGATGATCAGCCGCGCGTAGCCGGTGCTGGCACGCGGCAGCTGATGGTCACCGGGCACTACCTAGTGGGCCTTCCCGGTGAGATCACGTACGAACAGCACGGGGCGCCCGGGGGAAGTCGGCCTTCGGGCCGGCGTTCACCCAGCAGCCGCTTCTGCGGAATCAAGTCTCAGGCGACTCCCGGAGACCGGCGGAGGGGGGTGCCGCCGGATGACGGGGAATCCGTTTGAGGCCGTGCAGTGTCACCTGTGGCCGCTCTGTCCGGGTGACATCTCAGTGACAAACGATCTTCAAAGAGGAACAGGCCAGAGCCATAGTGGCTCTGACCTGTATTTCCTAGTGGAGCTGAGGGGATTTGAACCCCTGACCCCCTCGATGCGAACGAGGTGCGCTACCGGACTGCGCTACAGCCCCCGGGACGGCTGTCAGCGTAGCAAACTCCGGGACCTGCTCGCGCGGTCGGCCGCTCCCGCGGGCAGAGACGGCGCCGGTCAGTCGCCGACCGCGCGCTGGGCCGCGTCGGTGTACTGGTCGTAGACCTGCTCGCTGACCCGGGCCGAGATGTCGATGATCTCCGCGGTGGCGGTGATCTCGAGCACGTCAGCTTCCGGCGCCTCAGGCGTCGACGCGATGCGCTCGAACGCTTCGGGCTCGGCGGCCTGCGGCTCTGCGGCCGGCGGGCGCCGGGCGTGGTCGGCCTCGCGCCGGGCCCGCTCCCGGTCGCTGCGGGCCGACTCGCGGAGCAGCAGCAGGAACCCGCCGAGCAGCACGCCCGGCGGCACGATGACCCACCAGGCGGCCATATGCATCACGGCGATCGCGATCGCGCCTACCGTGAGCACGATCAGGGTGCCGAGCATGCGCCGCCGGGCGCGGAGGATGTTGCGCCGCCGGGCGGCCGCGTCCTCCTCGGCCCGCGGCACCGGCTCGGCGTCCCGTTCGGGCCGCCGGTCCGGAGCACGCCGTGGCCGCCGGGCGGCTTCGCCCCGCCGTTCGCCGGTGTCCCCGGCTTCCAGCCCAGGCTGGGCGAACGAGGCCACCGCATCGGCCGCCGTCGGCTCGCTCTGCTCGGCCTCCGCGCGGCGCCGGGGCCGCAGCCACCTTGGCATGAGCACCCCGGCCCAGATGGCGACGATGGCGAAATACAGGATGGCGCTGCTCAACGCCCCACCCCGGAAGTGCTGGTCGGCACGGCGACGGGACGCCTGAGGATAGGCGTAACTAGCCGCGTGACGCGCGTGCTCACCTGACGCACGGTAAGGGCCGGCGCCGGCAATGAACAGCACTAAGCCCGGTGTGTCGTGAGATCGCCGCGCTGAGCCCGGGACGAGCGCGCTACCGCGGCCCGGGAATCGGGCGGCCGCGCTCAACGGCCAGCGCGTTGCGCCACCGCGGCAGCAGCCCGCCGGAAGCGTCCTCCACCGTCAGCGCGTAACACAGGTGATCCCGCCACGCCCCGTCGATATGCAGGTAGCGCCGCCGCAGGCCCTCCTCGCGGAAGCCGAGTTTTTCCACCACCCGGCGGCTGGCGTGGTTCTCCGGCCGGATGCTGGCCTCGACCCGGTGCAGCCCGACCACGAAGAAGCAGTGATCCAGGGCCATGGCCAGCGCGGTGGGCGTCACGTTCCGGCCTGCGTAGGCTTCGTCGATCCAGTACCCGACCTGGGCCGACCGGGCGGAACCCCAGGTGATGCTGCCCACCGTGAGCTGCCCAGCGAACCGGTCCCCGTAGGTGATCACCCAGGGCAGGGCCAGGCCCTGGCGGGCCTCCCGGCGCATGGTCCGGGCCATCGACAGGTACGGGCTGATCGTCGACCGGTACAGCGGTGTCTCCGGGTTGGTCGGCTCCCAGGGGCGCAGCCAGTCCGCGTTGCGCACCCGGGCATCGCGCCAGATGCTGGCATCCCTGGCGCGCACCGGGCGCAGCCCGATCGGCTCGGCTAGCAAGGCCGGCTCTACGATGGTCACGGGCCAGCCGCGCATACGTCCCACGAGGCCCATCATTCCCCCGTTCACGATCGGGACGCTATGGCGACACCGGACCAATTCAGCCCGAACGTGGGTGATCGCCGCCGCTGGCCTGGTCAACCGCGTGCGCCAGAACCGGTCCCAGGACCCGCATGCCGTCCTTGACCCCGCCGCTGGACCCGGGCAGGTTAACGATCAGCACCTGCCCGGCCAGCCCGGCCAGCCCCCGGGACAGCATGGCCGAGGGGATGCCGGCCGCCACCCCGGCCGCCCGGATCGATTCGGCTATGCCTGGTATCTCCCGGTCTATGACGTTCCGGGTCATCTCCGGGGTCCGGTCGCCCGGGGTGAGGCCGGTCCCGCCGGTGGTCACCACGACCTGATACCCGGCCGCGATCGCGTCCCGCAGCGCCGCCTCCACCGGCTCGCCGTCCGGCACCACCACCGGGCCGTCCACGGCACAGCCGGCCGTGGCCAGCAGACCCGCCAGCACCGGCCCGGACTTGTCCTCGTACACGCCCGCCGACGCCCGGTTCGAGACCGTGATAGCCAGCGCCCTGATCACCGGCCCTCCGGCCGCGGCCTCTTCCACCGCCTCGGCCCACGCATCGCTCACGGCCGCTGCCACCGCCCGGCCTGGCCGCCTGACTTCTCCTCGACCCGCACGTTGGTGATCTCCGCCGCCGGGTCCACCGCCTTGATCATGTCGATCAGCGCCAGCGCAGCCACCGTGACCGAGGTCAGCGCCTCCATCTCCACCCCGGTCCGGTCCGCGGTCCGGGTCACCGCGGTGATGGCCACCCCGTCATCCTGCACGTCGACGTCGACCGTGACCGAGTGCAGCGCGATCGGGTGGCACAACGGCACCAGGTCGGGGGTGCGCTTGGCGCCCTGCAGCCCGGCGATGCGGGCCACCGCGAGCGCGTCCCCCTTGGGCACCGTGCCGGCCCGCAGCGCCGCGACCGCCTCGGGGGACAGCCGCACCCGGCCCGACGCACGCGCTTCCCGGGCGGTCACCTCCTTGCCGGACACATCGACCATCCGGGCGTGCCCGGCCTGGTCGACATGGGTCAGCCGGGCGGAATCGCTCATGGCAGGCACATTACGTCCACCCCGGTGCCTGCTTCCAGCCGGGTGATCTGCTCCGGGACGATGATCAGCGCGTTGGCCCGGGCCAGCGCGCCGAGCTGGTGCGAGGACTGGCCGGTGAACGGGACGACCGCCTGCCGCGCGCGGTCCAGCACACCGCGCAGGTACGATCGCCGTCCCTCGGGCGAGCGCACCGGCTCGGTCAGCGCGGCAGTAAGCACCTGGGGGCGTTCGGCCGGAAGATCTTGAAGTTGGCCGAGAGCCGGGGTCACGAAGAGCAGGAACGATATGTAGGCGCTGACCGGGTTGCCGGGCAGGGTGAACAGCGGGGTGTGCTCCGGGCCGAGGGTGCCGAAGCCCTGCGGCATGCCGGGCTGCATGGCTACCTTGCGGAACGTGACCGTGCCCAGCTTGGACAGCGCGGCCTTGACCACGTCGTGCTCGCCGCCCATGCTCACCCCGCCGCTGGTGATCAGCAGGTCGGCGTCCGGCAGCAGCATCTCCAGCGTGCTCAGCACGGCGCCCGGGTCGTCCGGCAGCCGCCGCCGCTGCGCCACCGCACCCGCCGCCCGCGCGGCCGCCGCGAGCATGAAGCTGTTCGACTCCCAGATCCGGCCCGGGACCAGCGGGGTGCCCGGCTCGGCCAGCTCATCTCCGGTGGACACCACGGCGACCCGGGGCCGGGGCCGGGCCAGCACCTCGCCCTGCCCGGCCGCGGCCAGCAGCGCCAGCGCCGTGGCGCCCAGCCGGGTGCCCGCCGTCAGCAGCGTGGTCCCGATGGCCACGTCATCGCCACGACGGCGGAGCGCGTTCCCCGCTGCCACCGGGCGGCGGAACGCCGCGAGGTCCAGCCCGCCGTCCGTCCACTCGACCGGAACCACGGCGTCGGCCCCGCCCGGCAGTAGCGCGCCGGTCATGATGCGCAGGCAGGAACCCTGTTCCACCCGGTAGGACGCGGTATCCCCGGCCGCGATCTCACCACGCACCGGGAGCCGGACCGGGTTGTCCCCGGACGCCGCAGCCAGGTCAGCGGCCTGCACCGCGTAGCCGTCCATGGCCGAGTTGTCGAATGACGGCAGCGGGGTACCGGCCGTGACGTCCGCGGCCAGCACGCCGCCTTCGGCCGCCTCCAGCGGCAGCCGGGCCGGCTGGACCGGGCCGATCGCGGCCAGCGCCTCAGCCAGGTGCTGCTCGACCGGCACCAGGGCCGGCGGCCCTCCCGCGCTCATCCCAGGTTGTCGAGGTATTTGCGCAGCCACGGCACGAACTCGCCGGCCACGTCCGGGCGCTCGCAGGCGAACTGGACCATGGTGCGCAGATAGTCGGCCTTGTTGCCGGTGTCGTAGCGGCGGCCGCGGAACAGCACGCCGTGCACACCGCCGCCGTCCGCCAGGTCGCGCTGCGCAAGCGCCTGGAGCGCGTCGGTGAGCTGGATCTCGCCGCCCCGGCCGGGCGGGGTCTCCGCCAGCACGCCGAACACGGACGGGTCGCAGACGTACCGGCCGATGATGATCCAGTTGCTCGGCGCGTCGCCCGGCGCGGGCTTCTCGACCAGGTCGGTGACCCGGACCACGTCGTCCTCGCCGGTCGCCTCGATCGCGGCGCAGCCGTAGCTCGACACCTGGTCGTGTTCGACCTCCATCAACGCGATGACCGACCCGCCGCGCTGCTGCCGGACCTCCAGCATGCGCTGCAGCAGGCCGTCGTCGGGGTGGATGAAGTCGTCGCCGAGCAGGACCGCGAACGGCTCGTGGCCGACGTGCTTGGCCGCGCAGAGCACCGCGTGGCCGAGGCCCTTGGGATCACCCTGCCGCACGTAGTGCACGGTGGCCAGCTCGTAGGACTCCCGGATGAGCGCCAGCCCCTGGGCGTCACCCTTGGCCGTCAGGGCTTCCTCGAGCTCGTAGTTGCGGTCGAAGTGATCCTCGATGGACCGTTTGCTCCGGCCGGTGATGAGCAGCACGTCGCCCAGCCCGGCGCTGACCGCCTCCTCCACCACATACTGGATGGCGGGCTTGTCGACTACGGGCAGCATTTCCTTGGGGGTCGCCTTGGTGGCGGGCAGGAAACGGGTCCCGAGCCCGGCAGCGGGTACGACCGCCTTGGTCACAGCGGCATGGTCAGGCATCCTCGTACCCTAGCCCGCTCAGCAGCCGGCAAGCGCCGGGGCCCGATCCGCAGAGGCGGTTTGCGTGAACTCTCAGCTGGCTGAGGACAAGGCCGCGCTGCGCCGCCGGCTGCTGGCCGCCCGGCGGGCGCTGAGCCCGGCCGAGCTGGCCGCGGCCGGGCGGTCCATCCGGGACGCGGTGCTGGACCTGCCGGAGACCCAGATGGCCGGGACGGTGGCCGGGTACTACTCGGTCGGCACCGAGCCGGGTACTCACGGGCTGCTGTTCGCGCTGTGGAAGCGCGGCTCGTACGTGCTGCTGCCGGTGCTGCTGCCGGACGGTGACCTGGACTGGGCCTCGTACGAGGGCCCGGACTCGCTGCGGCCCGGGCCGCGGGGGCTGGTGCAGCCCACGGAGCCGGCCCGCGGTGCGGCCGCCGTGTGCAGCGCGGACCTGGTGCTGGTGCCCGCGCTGGCCGTGGACCAGTCCGGGCTGCGGCTGGGCCGGGGTGGCGGTTCGTACGACCGGGCCCTGGCCCGGGTCGGCGGGCAGGTGCCGACGGTCGCGCTGGTGTACGACGCGGAACTGGTCCCGGTGGTGCCGGCCGGGCCGCACGACCAGCGGGTGCGGATGGTGGCCCGCCCGGCTGGCGGGGTGATCAGGTTGCGGCGGGAATGAGCTACCATCTAGCAGTCGTTGAAGGTGAGTGCTAATCGTTTCCCGCGGTGCCATGAGGAGTGACCGTGCCGACCTATCAGTACCGCTGCACTGGGTGCGGCGATGAGTTGGAGGTCGTGCAGAAGTTCAGCGACGACCCGCTGACGGTCTGCCCGTCCTGCCAGGGCTCGCTGCGCAAGGTCTTCTCGCCGGTTGGCATCGTCTTCAAGGGGTCCGGGTTCTACCGCAACGACAGCCGCAAGAGCCCAGCCAGCGCCGGCGACGGGGCGAAGGACGGGGCGAAGAAGGACAAGGAGCCGGCCGGGGCGAAGTCCGCCGAGTCCTCTTCCGGCGCGGGCAAGTCGTCCGCGAACGGGTCCTCCGGGTCGTCGGACTCGTCGTCTTCGTCCGGATCGTCCGCGGGCTCGCCCTCGTCCGGTAAGTCCGGGAAGAGTTCGCCTTCCGCGGCGCCGGCGGCCAGCGCGGCTGGCTAACCTAGCCGCGTGGCTCAGCGCGCAGAGATCGGCGTCATCGGCGGGTCCGGGTTCTACGAGTTCCTCACCGGTACCACCGAGGTGGTGGTGGACACCCCGTACGGGGCCCCCAGCGACCCCATCGTGACCGGTGCGGTGGCCGGCCGTTCGGTAGCGTTCGTGCCCCGGCACGGCCGGGACCACCGGTTCCCGCCGCACCAGATCCCGTACCGGGCCAACCTGTGGGCGCTGCGCTCGCTGGGGGTGCGGCAGATCCTCGCGCCGACCGCGGTCGGGTCGCTGAACCCGGCCTACGGGCCGGGGCGGCTGGCCATCCCGGACCAGCTGGTGGACCGTACCTCCGGCCGCACCCAGACGTTCTTCGAGTCGGGGGCGGTGCACGTGCCGTTCGCCGACCCGTACTGCCCGGTGGGCCGGGCCCAGACCATCACGGCCGCCCGCGCCGCGGGCTGGGAGCTGTCCGACTCCGGGACGCTCGTGGTCATCGAGGGGCCGCGGTTCTCCAGCCGGGCTGAGTCCCAGTGGTACGCCGCCCAGGGCTGGACGCTGATCGGGATGACCGGCCACCCGGAGGCCGTGCTGGCCCGGGAGCTGGCGTTGTGCTACACGTGCCTGGCCCTGATCACCGACACCGACGCGGGGGTGGGGGAGGGCGAGGGAGTCACCCAGGAAGACGTGTTCCGGGTGTTCGGCCGCAACGTGGCCCGGCTGCGCGAGCTCGTCATAGGGGTCATCGAAGCGCTGCCCGCGGACCGCGGCTGCCCCTGCCCGCACGTCCTGGACGGCATCAAGCTCCCGATCGACCTGCCCTGACCGGCGCGGTGGTCTCCCGGGAGGCCTGGCCGGGGTCAGTCGAGGTCGCCGTGCTCGATCCGGGCCAGGCGGCGCTCCCGGACCAGCTGGTCGAACTCGTGCTCCACGGTCACCCCCGCCGGGGTCAGCGCCGCGAAGATGCCGGTGATGTCCCGCATGCTGATCACGCCGAGCAGTTCGCCCTCCTCGACCACCGGCAGGTGCCGGATCCAGCGCGCGGCCATCACCCGCGCCGCCTCGTGCAGTGGCATGTCCGGCGGGACGGTGAACACCTCGGCGGTCATCGCCTCTTCCACGGTGCTCCGCTCCGGGTCGGCGCCGAGCGCCACCGCGCGCAGTACGTCCCGCTCGGTGATGATGCCAGCCAGCCGGCCGCCCGCCGAGACGAGCAGCGAGCCGGTCTGCTGCCGCCACATCCGCTCGGCCGCCGCGCGCAGGGTGTCGGACGAGGAATCCGTGACTGTCGCCTGCGTCATGACATCTCGTACCTGCACCGGGTCTGCTCCCTGCTCGCGCTGGCCATGTACAGCCCACCCTATGATCAGCCCGGCCAGCGGCCCGGCCGGCGGGTGGGTGCACGTCAATTTTGTAGGTAGTCAAGATCATCTTCGGGATGCTGCTGTTCAGGCGGTGTGGATCTGAGTGTGCCGGCTGTTGCAGATGGCTTCCCACTGGCTGCTGGCCTCATGGCAGCGGAG